>Ga0310697_10001995_pt1 | contig 22425 bp, 19 predicted proteins | sample 172DNAGHGlowgp2_FD_203883 | JGI IMG/M metagenome (GOLD analysis project Ga0310697, IMG submission 203883) | Sheep rumen microbial communities from Palmerston North, Manawatu-Wanganui, New Zealand - 1728 DNA GHGlow gp2 (v2) (version 2) | ecosystem: Host-associated > Mammals > Digestive system >...
ATAAAAGTTTTTCATTTTACATCAATATTGGAGATATCTATATGATAAATCGTACCTCATACTGAGTAATTTAGGGGTATAGTTCTAATTATTCCATGTTTATTTACAAAAAAATTGGCTTTATAATTCTCTTTTACATTAACAGTTCAGTCAACCATAACATCAGCTGAAATATTTAGGTTAGAATATTCATATTCGTTAGCATAAGAAAAATTTCAAACATAAAATAAAGCACATAGTCAAAGGGTAAATAACCAAAATTTTTTCATTTTTTGTCTTTGTATACATAAAATTATAATCAATTATATTCAAAAATGTTGAAAAATCAAAAATCAAGTCAGATTTTTATTTACTACAAAATTTAATAAATATGTATTTTTCTATTCTTGGAATTTTTTTTTGCGTATTAAATTATTTTCAAATTTATCAAGTTGAGGAGAAATTTGGTTCGAGGCCATTCTTTTTGATTTATCATCTGAAATTGCATTAGCGACTTCTGATTTTTTCGTAACTTCTGCAAGTGGGTTTTTCATTGCCCTTGACAAAGCCGTATCTGTGTCCTTTAAATCTTTAGTCATTAAGTTTACTACTAAAAATAAATCAATTATAAATCATTTATATTAATAGTTTGCCCCAAAACATTTCAATAATTATCCTTAACTTCTATATCAAAACTTTCTGCACTTGTAGTAAAAGAAGCCAATCTTCACTTAAATGAAGTTATTGTATTTCATTCTACACTTACACTACCCCCTGGTATTCAAGACAAACGGTCATCAAATACAAGTGTTATTTTATACTCTCAATTTCCGTTATCTTGTTTTTTTGACTGTTCTACAACTAAGTATGGTGGTTCCTTATCATCAGACTCTAGCACATCTGTAATACTGGCATTATTTACATTTCAATTAGCATCCGTAGCTTGCACTGTGATTGTATGTGTTCATGGTGTAAACTGTGATAAATCTATATCTGATGTGGATAAATCTTCTGTCTGTCTCTTATAATCTTTTGTATACACTTGGACTCAATCTACAGTTATCGTCAAATTTCTGAGTAAAGAATCACTTTTTACAGAATACATTATTGAGGGTTTTGCCGAAATTCTTTGGTCTGTTTCTGGATCTATTATTGATACCTTGATAGAATCACTAAGAGAAGGTTCTCTATTTTCACAGTATCATTCAGGAATAGTTGTTAATACATTTAAGCTGGTACTTCATTCTCATCATACTGGAATCTTTGCTCTAGTATTCCATCGTTCCTTGATATTTTCTAAATCATTGTTCCCTGGCATAAATGAAGATAATGTCATAAAGTATCATTTTTTGGCTTCCTCTGCAGGAGTCATCGGACTAAGGATTCATAAACAAGAAGCATCATATTCGTAAATAGTCACATCTCAATCTACTTCTTTAGGCATATTCTTTATGTATCACATTGTAGAGACTGTTAATTCACCAGGAGTTGTTTGCGATGGTAATTTTCATGTTATCTTTGAAATTGATGTAGTAGCTGTATCAGTATTAATCATCTCGCTGTTCGTAATATATCATCATTTTACCAATCATCATAAGAATTCTTTTAGAGGCTGAGCATGAATTGTTCATCAGTAAGCATTTGAATTCATAGGAGAAGCATCTGCATTTCCTGCCCACATCAGAATTAGATTATCTGGAGTATATGCTGCCACCAAACCATCTCTAGGACGATTTCATTTCTCTGTTTTCATGTTAGATGTTCATGTTTTTAATGCATATACGAGTCAAGAAACATTAAACTTATTTACCCGACCAGCTAATCTATTATTTGGATCAGATAAAATTTTCCATATTAGATATCTAACTCATGCAGGAATTAAATCTTCTTTCTCTACTACTTCTTTTTTGTATAAAACAGATCCATCAGCTGAAGTAATCTCCAAAATAGGATTAAGTTCAGCTGGAGTTTCAGTTGTCAAATAAGAATAAGCATTAGCGAATTCCAATAAACTAACTTCTGCTGCTCAAATTGCCAGAGGATATCAGTAATTTATTTCATTACTTAATGGTAATCCTAAAGATTGTAAGAAAGGCTTTACTGCCTCCTCTCATCACTCAGCTATAAACATCTTAATTGCAGGGATGTTTCTACTATGTCATAATGCAGCTTTTAAACTCATTAATCAATCAAATTTATTATCCGCATTATTTGGTCTATCTGGTCCTACTTGATATTCTATATCGTAGATAGGAGTATCAAGAGTCAATGGCAGTTTCATGAATCAAAGTGCATAAATCAGAGGTTTTATTGAAGATCCCGATTGACGACGACTTTTTACCATATCAATTTGTCATTGAATTTCTTCATTAAAGTAATCTAGAGATCCAACGTAAGCAAGGACATCTCAATTATCAGTGTTCACGTAAAGTAGAGATGAGTTATTTGCTCAATTTTCATATAATGTACGAACATTATTTTTGAAAGCCTCTTCCGCCATTTGCTGAATATTATAATCAAGAGATGTTTTTACAATCAATCATCACTCTAATACAGCATCTTCTCAATATTTTTCTTCAAGTAACTCCTTTACCCAGAAGACAAAATGAGGAGCTTTAATAGAGAAAGAGGCCGATTTAAATTCAACACTTAATGAGTCGATTTCAGCTTTTTTGTATTCTTCTTCAGTAATATAATCATCTTCAAACATTCTACTTAATACTACATCTTTTCTTCCATTATAGAATGTAACATAATATTCCTTACCATCCATAACTAAAGTAAAAGATCCTAATCATTGTAATAATTTAACGGAAGAATTATCAGATTTTTTATTTGAAAAATCGGCTTTTTGTATTGCATCGGAGAATTTAGTAATAATGTCTTGTTTTAATGTTCCATCATATGGATATTCATTTCCTGCAACATCTGTAATCTTGAAATATCACATTAATTTTTTTCTTCAGTCATCCGTGAGAGGAGAATACTGTCAAGGTCATTTAGGTAATGATGCTAAAATTGCAGATTGAGCTACTGTTAAATCTTTAGCAGATACTCCGAAAAACGCCTTAGCAGCCGCCTCTACTCCAAATGAATTATTTCAGAATTCTATATAATTTAAGTATAATTCAAGTACTTTCTTTTTCATCTCTTTCTTGGCTTCATTACTTGAAAGATTCGGATTTTCTTTTTTTACTTGTTTTTGAAAAGTTGAATTTAACCTTTTAGCAAGTACAATCTGGCGTAATTTATAGGCAACTTTGTCTAGTTTATATTCAAGCCAACTTTTGTTTTCACTTGTTAAACCAGCTTTTAATTTGAAAACATTTGTCATCAATTGCTGAGGAAGGGTAGATGCTCATCATTTTCACTTTAAAGCTGCACGGAAGATTCCCCATGGATCAAGTCATTCATGCTCCCAATAATTCTGATCCTCTATTGCAACGATAGCATTTATCATGTTTTCAGACATTTGATCTATATCCACATATTCACGATTTTCATCAAAAAGCTTATATAATTCCACTCCATTCTTATCTTGAATAATTGTAGCCTGTGAAAAAACCATGTCTTTAACCTGGCTTACATCAGGCAGATTTTTAAATACATTTATTTCCATCCAAATTGCTACAACTCATACTCCGGCAATTATAAGGGATAAAACCGTAATTCACAAAATTTTCCAAAATCAGAATCTCTTCTTTCAAGAGAGCTTTTGAGCTCATTCTGACCAGTTCTTAGAATTTGCATTTAACTGTTTATAAGCAAAAAGTGTACGAGGCGCTGCCATATTAAATAATTTTATTAAAAAATAAATTAAATCCCTTTTTAGTCATTTTATTTATTCAAGCACCAAAAACAAATGAAATTTGTATAAAAAATCTTTTTTATGCTTTAGTTATGAGATACGAATCTCCGCTCTCCTTCTTGTAAATCATTTGGTAGTTTATATTGACCTTCTTTTATACGCTGTAAATCGAGTAAGTCATATCAAAGTCTTTTGATAACTCTCCTGATATGGCGTTTTTTTCATTCATTAAGAATTATCCTGTAAGTAAGTGAGTTTATTGTCGATTGAATATCTTGAAATTTGAGTTCTTCTCATTCATCAATAATTCATTTTTTTGCCTTTTGTCTATCTCAATCGCGAAATGGAGTAGAAAGCTTGATCAAATATTCTTTTTCCACTTGAAACTTTGGATGTTCGAATTGGTGAACTAAAGCAGGCTTATTTGTAAGTAAAACCAATCCACGACTGTCTTTGTCTAAACGTCAAATATAATACCAATTTTTAAATTCTTCTGGTAATAATTCATAAATAGTCGTATTATGCGGATCTGATTTAGAAACTACAAATCATTTTGGTTTATTAAATAATATTAATTCTCGCTCCGAATTTTCTGATTCTGATGGAATTTCGATATTTTCTTTATTTCAATTTTCATCTATAATTGTAAGGATATTTCATTTTTCTAGTTCAGATTTAAAAGATTCAATAATTTTACTATTCAATAAAATCTGACCATTTTGGATTAACGATACAATTTTACGACGTGATCGTCATTTGAAATTTTGTAGGAATGAAATAACTTGCATAAATAAACTTTTTATTCTGAATAATATCTATCTTTGCTAAAAAGCATAAATTTTCAAAATAAAATTTCAATATATTACTTAAAAAAAGTCATCAGAAATTTGACAAAATGTAGCATTATGAATATAATATTTTGTAAGTCTTTATACTTATGACAAAAACATAATGACAAAAAAAGAATATTTAATCAAAATTTTGGATCAGCTGGAATCTGTTTGGGATTTAGCTCCTGGTTTGAAAATTTTAGTGGATCAAGGAGCTATCTGAGATGATGTAACGGATGTATTGATTGAAGCTGTTGAATCATGAATTCATTCAGCTAGGTCCGAAGTAGCAAAAATAAAAATGAAAAAATGATTAGATGCATTGGATAGAATGAAACAAATAGAAAAGCAAAGTTCTTTACAAGATGAAAAAGAATTAATGGAATTGGATCGTATATTGGATGATATTTAATTTTTAAAAGACTGCCAGAATGTGAGTAGAACAGCAACAGAATCAAAATAGAGATTTTGATCAAAAATATAGAACTCTTGAAGAAGGAATTACAAGCCTTACAAATGAAGATGAGGCTGATGACTCTTCAGCTAAAGAAAAGATTAATCAAATTTTGAATGATAATTTGAATAGTTTTATAGAGTTTTTAAATAAAGCTGAAAACTGAAATAGAAAAGATTCCATAAAAAATGCTATTCAATCTTTTTTAGCTAAAAATCGTAATTTATGAGGAGGAAAGACTTCTGATCCTGCTTATGAAAGCATCTTGAATCTTGCAAATTTACTTAACATAACCACCGATTCAAATTCATGAAATTCTTTGGAAAATCAGAGACAGGATAATGAATTAAAACTGGAATGAAATTTAGATATCATTGATGCAACTGAAGAACAGAAGAAAAACAGGAAGTTCTACAGCAAAATTAACGAAAAAAAGGGAGCCGAATGATGAGAAGAGCAACTATCAGAGATTGAAAAAACTGAAAAAAATATCAATACAACTTTATCAAAAATTGAAGCTTTGATTGGTAATACAAATATAACACCAAACATAAAAACAAGCTTAGAATGGATAAAATCAAATCTACAAAGTATTAAAAATGTTGTTGAGAATCCAAGTATAGAGAATACTAAAAAATTACAAACTTTTATATGGAACAATTTAGAAGATTCTGCTAAATCAAAATTTGAACAAAAAAATCATTACAATAAAACTACCAAATCTTTTGATGGAAAATTTTGAGTCAGCACATTATCATGAATTAATACTCTATTAAGTAATATTTCTGCTTATATTGTACAACAAGAGCAAATTATATCACAATCTTGAGCATCAACAAATCAAAATGAAAATCAGTCAACAGAACATTTAAATGATCAACAAGCTTGAAATCAGTCTGGAGAAGTCTGAAACCAAGGCGATAACACTACACAAAATCCACAACAAATTCAACAAACACAATGAACTTCAACATCAATTTCTGGCACCTCAGGTACTTTTTCTTCATCTTCCGTAACTAGAGGTGGGCATATTCAACCTTCTGTTGATATGACAACAATTTCAACAAACATATCTGTAACTTCCAATGGTAACGAGAATATTGTAGGTTCGTCTACATCAATAAATAATCCTACTGAACATGGAAATGAAATATCGAACTGAGATGTATGATGAACTTTTGAAATTTGATGAAATGTTTACAATTTAAAATTCGATGCAAGTGGAAATCTTTGTCCAGTTGCCAGGGAGACTAGCTGAAAAATTAGATGAGTAGAATCGGACATTTTGATAAAGAACAAACAGTCTTGTATTAATTACTTGAAAAACAAAATAACAGATATAGATTGAGTAGATATCGTGTGGAATTCAAAATTAGAAGACTATGCTATACGTTCATACGGAAAAATCTTAACTATTGAACCTATGACAATTGCTTGAGATTGGGTAAGCTCAGATTTGTCTGTTTGTTTAAAACTATTAAACTTAACTAATTATTTAAGGAGTGGAGATGTTGATTTACATGGCATGGATCCGAATCTTAAGCTCAAAGATTGAAAAGTTTTTGTAAGAGTTGCTAAACAACATGGCCGTCGAAAAGATCTTAAGCTTGAAACTTTTGGGTTATCTGGAATAGATGATAAAACTCGAAAAAAGTTTGTGAAGTATAATAATCATGAAGATTGGAGGGATAATTGGGACAAAAAGAAGCCAAATAGAAATTATAAGAAATTAGACTTTCCAGATGTTCAAATAACAACTTCATGAAATGGGCCTTCAGATCCTACTAACACCCCTTCTAACTCCCCTGTAGGTACTACTGATACTCCTTCTAATGCTCCTTCTGGTTCTACTGATACTCCTTCTAATGCTCCTTCTGGTTCTGCTGATACTCCTTCTAATGCTCCTTCTGGTTCTGCTGATACTCCTTCTAATGCTCCGGACAACAATCAGACAGACAATCTAAACTGATGAGAGATTCCTTCAAATTTATGGAAAATGAAAGAATCAGATTTTCAGGCTATGCAAAGTAGGCTATGAGATAAAATGTTCATAATGAGTAATAATGGTAAAATTACATATGATTTAGCAAAAACTAAGGCTTATTTGGAAGGATTAAAAGAAACATCATGGAAGGATCTCAATACTAAGGAATGAGTTGCTTGGATTTCAGCTGTGCAAATTATGTTAAATGAAAAATTCTGAGATTGAAAGGAAAAACTTGTTATTGATGGTAAACGTTGACCTTTAACTAAAGAAAGAGTGAAAGAATTTCAATGAACGGTAGAAGGGTTAGTTAAAGACTGAGCGCCAGGTAAAGAAACAATTAAAAAATTATTATCTGAATCATGAAAAATAGACAATTGATGAGACACCCCTTCTCAAGAGAACCAACAAATTAAAAATAAAATAGATAATTTCAACACAGATAATCCAGAGATTGACTTGTCAGAATTAAGTTCTTTATCGGAAAATGAAGCAGAGCAGATTGTAAAATGAATAAAAGAAAAACTCAGCACTCAAACGTTACAAAAAACACTGTTATTAAAATTAAATGGATTAAGTAATATAGAAGAATGAGTTGCCAAGAAGCTATCAAGTTTCGAATGATGAATAATGATTGATAAAATCTTAAATAATATCAATTTTGATAATTGCGATTCTGAAATTGCAATGTTGAAAAATTTAGCGCCAGAAACTAATGAAAAGATAAAAATTATTGCACCTACTCAGGAAATTTGCGATAAATTAAAATGAAAAGGTATTAACAATGTTGAAACTATTCATGCCGAATAAATTTTATTTTATATAAAAAACTAACAAAATGGCCAACTCTCCAGAAATGAGATCTTATGAAGATTTAAAAACCAATGAATCAATTAAATCGGATAATAATTTACAAAAATTAATTACTGAGATTGATCAAATAAAAGATGCATCTAACAAAAATGATGACAAAATTGAATGAATTTTTGCCGAAACAGCTGAATGAAAAGAAGTAAAAAAAGTATTGGATCAAAATTTATCAAATTCTCTTGATAAACAAAATATTTGAACTATTCAAATATTAATTAGAGAAGTTAGCAATATTAGTAAAAATCCATCTTTGGAAGAGCCTGTTAAATCAAGTGTAAATGATTTATTATCTCTTTTATTACAAACTCTAGATCAAAAAGTCCAAAAAGAATGAAAGGAACAGTTAGAATGAGAGATAAATCAATCTTTTGATAAATTTAAAAAGATGGTAGAAGGTAAAAATGACGATGGAACTAATACATTAAATAAGTTGAATGGGCTATCTAAAAAAGAAATGGAAAATGTTTTGAATTTTGTAAAGAATAAAAACAATCAGTCATCTGTGTATAGTGTTTATTACATGATGAAAAATGTAAATATTCCAACTAATTTTAAAAGAACCGATAAAGATAATTTTTATACAATTTTAAATACAATTGAGGCAACTTACCCTGAATTAAAAAGATTATGAACTGAAACAGTAAAGAACTTCCAATTAAATGAACTTTTCCCTGAAAATTTAACGGCTGATGACTTAAAAGTGTTGCTAGAAACCCATTATAGTAAAGATGGTTTTGTGTGGAATGGAAGTAACATATGAAATGATTTTTCATTTAAGAACAAAAATAATGGTGAAAACATTAGTAACAGTGATTTTATAGCAAAATTTAATGAATATAATTTGAAAAGAATTGATAGTATCACACAAAAATGAAACGATATAATTGCAAACTTAGATGTAACTTGATTAACTTACGATGAGAATAGTAAAAATTTTATGAGAAATTGAAATATAGTTGGGATAAAAGACTTGTTTAAAGAGTTGTCAGGTATAGATGAAAGTAATAAATATGAAAAATGATTTAATCTATTAACTATCAATGAATTAGATCAGGATCATTTTAAGACGATTAGAGAATGACGAGAGACTGCCCTAAAAAATAAAATTAATAGTTCAAATGAACAAAATGAAAATGATTGAAATTGAGGTTTCGAGAAAGTAAATAATATTAATGCAGGTCTTAATATAGGTAACATTAATTGATATATAGTGAATAAAATCTGAGAAGGTAAAGATATTATACGCGCGACTAATGAATGATATGAATGCAATATGAATAATATTAAAGAATTTTTGTGAAAAGTTTCTAATGGTGATATTAAATTTGATAAGGAGTTTATCAGAGTTTGAAGTGATAGTAGAAAAGCTTGGCTTTCTGCTGTACAACTTCTTCTAAACAATCAATATTCAAAAACACTTCAAGTTGATGGTAAATATTGATATAAAGGAGAGACACGGAATACTGTTCGGGAGTTCCAAAAAGGATACAACAAAGAACATAGTAGTGATGATTGATTTAAAAGGATAAAAGAAGATGGTGTTCCTGGGCCTGAAACATTAACTAAATTGTTAGATATAAAAGGTCAAGATACTCCTGTTGAACAACCAGTTACTCCTGTTGAACAACCAGTTACTCCTGTTGAACAACCAGTTACCACAGAACCAAGAGAACAAATAGATCCAGATCCTGAAAATGTTACCCAATATGGATTTAGATGGACTAGATGCCCAGAGAGAGCAAGTTTGGGCATACCTTCTTGAAAAAATATATATAAAAAATGAAATGATGGTTACTTTTATTATAAAGATGGAGATAATTTTATAGGTATAAATCCATCTGAACCGTATTTTAAAATTAAAACTAATTATGTTTGACATCGAAGCAATAAGGAATTAAACGTGTGTAATGCGTGAGCCAATAAATTAAATGCTATATTAAATAGTAACCGTAATGTTGGACTTTCTTCTGTTAGAATTGAATGAGGAAAGTATATTTGAATTAATGTTTCATGACCATGATACGCTAGTTCAGTACAAAGAACTGAATTAGATTCTGCCAAAATTAATAAAATTATTCATAACGAAAATGTTTTTGCTGGAACTTGAGCAGTACGTAATACACCGACTTCGTTTTCAAGCAATAACTATAATGTTCCAGATTGGCGTGATTTATGGAAGCAAGGTCAATAAATTTTATGTACATATGTAATTCTCTAGAAATCAGATACTAGATTTCTATAATTCCATCAGCTGTTTATACTGATGGAATTTTTATGATAAATCTGATAGTTGCATATTACGAGAATATCTGACCATTCAAGGATACTTGCTGTTCTTTGATTTTTGATGAGTGAAAATATTTGATAAAAGCTCCGATTGGAAGTGGTAAGAGTTTCTTATTTTTTGACGCCCCAAGATATGCATTATATAAAGATAGTTCTAGAAATATGCTAAATCTTCAGAGTAAAAGTGGTGAAATTAGTCTGATTTTTGATGTAGATGGGGCTTATTATTTGGTGAAAAGGATATTAAAACGTACGAGTGCTGGAAATGATAGTTGCACTTCACAACTTTTTTCTATCAACTATAATTGAGAAAATTTATTAAAAGATATTAAAAATCTGATTTGAGATAATGAGATTTTACAGTGGTGAGAAAATGTAATTGAAAAGTTTGGAAAAGAGCATTGAAAATGATGGACTCTGGAAGAAATCTCATTCAAAAATGAAACAGATTTACAAACTTCTTTGGAATCTTTATTACCTCCGAAAGAGGTGTTTTTGAGTACGGTTTTTCTATTGCAAGATGCTGATAATATTTTTGAAATGAGGCCTGCAGATAGGTTGATAGTTCTCAAAAATGTATTCAATTTACTTTGAATCGATGATGCGAAAGAAAAGGTTCAAGAGAAGAAAAGGGAAGTCTGATTTAAATTGAAAGCTTTACAGGATCATACTTTGCAAGATAATAAATTGAGGGCAAATCTTAAATCATTGTGGAATAATATAAAATCTTTGGAATTGGATGATGAATTGAAAAGTGTTTTGTTTGTGAATGATGAATTCTTTGAAAATATAGAGTGATTTTTTGATCAGATTTCTTTGAATGATTTTAGTTTAAATTGATTGGATTACTCCACTTTTGAAAAAGCTGAAAATCTGGTTCAGACTAAAATGGACGCTGTAATTAAATTGGATGTACAATTGAATGAATTTAATCAGCAAGTTTCAGCTCTAAATCAGCAAAAATCTCAAATCACAAAAGATATTCAAGCTGCAAAAATAAGTATTTCGGATTTGGAGAAAAAAATCGAAAATATTGATGCAAAAAAGTGAAATGAACTTAAGGAAAATAAAATGAAACTTTATCAGAAATGAGAGTCGTTAAGTTCAAGTGCTAAATATTCAGATTTCTCAGATATGATTGAGTTTTGGAATAAAGCTGCTGAAAATGATGTTAGTTTTGATGGATTGGATATGCCAAAAGATTTGAAATCTGCTTATGATATTTTACAAACCATTAAAAATGCGTGAATCTCGTTGAGAGCATTGATAGAATCGGGAAAAACTAAATTGGAAAATATTGATTTACAGGCGAAAAACTGGAAAGAAAATCGTGATAGAGAGATAGAGAAAATGAAAGATTTGAAATCTAGAAAGGAAGACGAAATTAAGTTACAGCAAACTAGAATCGATGAATTGGATAAAATGTGGGCTGAAACTGCGGATTTTGATTGCCCTGATTTATGCAAAAAATGTCCACATATTAATGCGATAAACAAACAACAATATGAACAATATTCTCAGCAAAAAGAAAAATTAGTTCAGACTTTGGAAGCTATGAAAGCTGAATATGAAAAGCAGGATTTTGATAATAAAATTAAAGAACTAGAAAGTCAAAAAAATCCTGAATGATGAGATTTGAAAAAAGATTTGGAGAAAAAAATCAAAGAACAGACAGAATTTTCAGATTCTTTGAGAGAATATTTGATGAAGATTTGATTTGCAAAATGGGAAAAATCTTATCGTGAATGGGAATCAATTCAGAGTGAAATTCAGGCTATTGATAAACAGCTATTTCAGCGAGAGGAAGAATCTAAAAATTTGGATAAATATAAACAGGATAAAGTGGCTGCTGAAACTTCGCTGCAACATTTGGAAAAATCTTTGCAAGAACAGGATAAGCAGATTGAAGACTTGAATGTGAAAATCCAGTGAGTGAAGTTTGAGAAAGAAAAATCTAACTGACCAAAACTACAACAACAGCAAAATGAAATCAAGCAGATTTTTCAGGCAGTTTCTCAAATTGAACAATTGGTAGAAGATAGTGTGAACAATAAAAATCTGACTAAACAATTACAAGAAGATGAGAAGAAATTGGGTCGTTTGTATTCCATTCTCTCCAAGGAAATTGTATTTTTAGCTTTGGATGATTATCTACCAGTTTTGGGTGATGTGATTAATAATTATCTTTCTCAGTGTGTGGATTATACCTTGAAAATGCAGATAGATGAAAATGCAGATAAGCTTGAATTAAATGTGAAGGTAATCGACTCAAAATGAGAAAGAGAGGTAAAAAGTTTGAGTGGAGGTCAAAGAACGATTTTGAAATTGGTATGGATGCTAGCAGTTTCTTCATATTTGCATACTCCCCTTTTATTTTTGGATGAAACAATTAATAATTTAGATATAGATACGGTTTGAAAAGTTTCAGAAATGATTAATAATTTTGTGAAGCAGAGAACTATGAAATTTTATACAGTTACGCATAACAAAGAAATTCAAGATATGCAGATTTGGGATGATGTGATTGAAGTGAATCAAATAGAAAAGTCAGAATAAATTTTATTGTTTGAAATGTTTGAATAATGAAATACGATGATTATTTATTAAAGGTATTGAAAGATGAATGTCCATTTTGTAATATAAAAAAAGAATATATTTTGGAGAAATGAAAACATTTTACAGTGATTCTTGCGAGAGCTCCATATACGAAAGATCATTTATTGATTGTACCAAATAGACATTTAGTTCGTTTACGTGAGATTAAACCTGAGGAATGGTGAACTTTAATTCCTTTGATAGAGAAACGGACAAAAAAATTGGAAAAAATCCATAGTGAAGTCAATCTTTTATTGAGAGATTGAGTGGCTAATTGAGTATTGGGTAAAAGTGTGGATCATTTACATTTTCATCTTATCCCAGATATACCTATTTATTCTGCAACATGATGATGAAATAGAAGGGTTTATTCTGACTTTCAAACTGTGAAAAAAACTGCAGAACTTAAAGAAAAACTGAAATGAAAGTAATATTTAATTTGTATTTTACTGATTATGAACGTATTATTTGATCAGGAAAAATTGGAAATCCGAGCAAAAGAGCGTAAAATTCCGCAATTTAAAGTGAAACAGATTTTTTTCGAATTATTTAAAAATCAGCATATTGAGTGGGATGAAATGACTACCCTTTCGAAGCAACTAAAAGATGAATTAAAAGCAGATTTTTCTCCTATTTCTTTGAAATGTATGGAAACGGTAGAAGCTGAGACTACGACAAAATTTGCATTTCAGACAGATGATGGTTATACGGTGGAAGCGATTATAATGTATCACTGGCAGGATGAAAAATATATTAAAAATGGGAAAAGAAAGCTGAATCGTATTACGCTATGTATTTCTTCACAGATTTGATGTCCTGTTAATTGTTTATTTTGTGTAACGGGAAAACTTTGATTTACTAGGAATTTAACTTGGGATGAAATTATAAGTCAGATTTTGTATGCTAATGCTTATATATTTAAGCGTTTTGGAAAGAAAGAAGACTGAACGCATCGATGAGTGAGAAATGTGGTATTTATGGGCATGTGAGAGCCACTTTTGAATTATGATGAAGTGAAAAAATCTATAGAAATTATGCTCCAACAGGATAGATTTTCTCTATGACGTAGACATGTAACAATTTCTACATCTGGTATTATCCCATGAATTGAACACTTAATTGAAGATAAATTGGATGTAAAATTGGCTGTTAGTCTTCATGCTCCGAATCAAGCCTTGAGAGAAAAGATTATGCCAATTGCAAAAAGATTTCCATTGAATGATTTGATGGAAGCGATTGATAGATATGTAGAAGTGACTGATAATAGAATTTTTTATGAATATATTATGATAGATTGAGTTACAGATAAACCTGAATTAGCTGATGAATTGGTTGATCTTTTGAAAGATAGACTTGCTCATGTGAATCTGATTCCTTATAATGCTAATCCTGTAATTGATTTGAAAGAGTCTAGTGAAAAAAGTATGCAGAATTTTAAAAGAATTTTAGAAAGAAGCTGAATCACAGTTACAGTTCGTGAATCTATGTGAAGAGAAGCTAAATGAGCTTGTGGTCAGCTTGGTTATGAGAGAGTGAAGAAAAAATAATATTTTTTGCTTAAAAAATTTTTTTGATTATAATATGAGTGTTTTTTCTATTATAATTAAATTATTAATAAATGTTGGAGCAAAATAAATCATGAAATTATCGCAGTAAAAAGGAAAAGTTTGATACATTTCTTTTGTGTTATTTTATTATTATTTTAACTTTATCTATTTTCTTTTGAAAAAAGGGGTCTGGTATTGGATTATTATTGGTTTTATGATGGATTTTATTTGTAATACTTTTAATGATTGAAAGATTCCTTATTATAAGGACAGCTTCTAATAGAATAATTCGTAAATTAAATAATTATTCTCATAAATATTGATTGAAATCAGATTTTAGTAATTCTATTATAGTTCAATATAATCCTCCAAAATGAATAAATGCTGCAGAAGCTTGATTACTTTTGCATTGCTATGCATCAACCATTGATATGTTTAGTCTATTATATTTATGGAGTTCAAAAAAGTACATAAGTATTGAATGTGAGGAAAGAAAGGATTGAAAAGAACTGATTATATTGAAAAAATTAAAAGATCTTCCTAATGATACCCCCGTGTATCAATCCGTGTTTTTTTATAAATTGTTTTTTTGATCATTAGATATTCGCTGCTTGAGTGAAATTTCAGAAATTGATAATTGTTTTGATCTTTCTAATTTGGAAAAATATGGAATATCAAAATGATGGTTTAAGTCTAATAGTCTTTCTTGATATTATTTACTTTCTTGAAAAAAAGTTTTACCTATATATGTAATTGCTTTTATTGTTTGATGTTTATTTTCATTTAGATTTGCTATTTGGTTGGTTGCTATATTATGTATATTGAAACCTTTATTAAAACATTTTTATAAGTTAAAAAGGACAGAAGAATGAGATAAATTAGCAGAACATCTTTTATGATTTAGAAAATTTGTATTGTCGTGTGATGAAAAGAAATTTGAAAGTTTTTTAAGAGAGAATCCTCTATATTATGATGAAATGTTATCATACGCAGTTGTATTTTGAATTGAAACAGATTTGATGAAAAAATTGATTCCAGTGTTTGATGAAGATATAGATCCGGGCGATTGAACTTATTGAAGGTGGAGTAAAATAGGTAGCTTTAAAAAATAATGAAATACCGAATCCTTATTATAGTACCTAAATCAATGTGAAGAGAAGCTAAAGGAGTTTGCAGACAGCTTGGTTATGAGAGAGTAAAGAAAGAAAGAAAGAAAGAAAGAAAGAAAAATAAATGTATGATACATACCTATTTCCATATATTGGATATTTAAATATATTAATTTATCATTATTCTAGTCCATTTCTCTTGAATTTATATTTTCAAAAAGTAAAAAGAGAGGTAGAGTTTAACTTTTAATTTTTTGATGATGCAAAGAGAGTACAAATTTACAAGTATTTCTTCACTTTATAAAGATTTCAAACCTCTGTTAAATACTCAGATTACTGTAAATGGTTGGGTTAGGACCATCAGAGATTCCAAAACTTTTGGATTTATTGAATTAAATGACGGATCTTGTCTCAAGAATTTACAAGTAGTTTTTGAAGATAATTTGCCTAATTTCGCTGAAATATGTAAATTCGGAGTTTGTACTTCATTGATAGTTGAGGGAACTTTGGTAGAATCTCAATGATGAAAACAAGCTTTTGAATTGAAGGCATCCAAGGTTACATTGATTTGAGAGTCTCCAGTTGACTATCCTCTACAGAAAAAAGGTCATTCAATGGAATATTTACGTACAATTGCACACTTACGTCCCAGGACAAATACATTCTCTGCTACATTCAGAGTTAGAAGTTTGATTGCTTTTGCTATTCACAAGTTTTTCAATGAAAGATGATTTGTCTACGTTCATACTCCTTTAATTACTGCTAGTGACTGCGAATGAGCTGGAGAAATGTTTCAAGTAACTACTCTTGATTTGGAACATCCTAATTTGAAATGAAAGGATTGAAAAGTGGATTATAGCAATGACTTCTTTGGAAAGCATGCCTCTTTGACTGTAAGCGGACAGCTTGAATGAGAAACTTTTGCTACTGCGTTTGGAAAGATTTACACATTCTGACCAACATTCCGTGCTGAAAATAGTAACACTACTCGTCACGCATCAGAATTCTGGATGATTGAGCCTGAAATTGCTTTCGCTGATATCACTGATAATATGGATTTGACTGAAGATTTATTGAAATATGTATTCCAATATGTTTTGGATAATGCTCAACAAGAATTAGATTTCTTCACTAGATTTATCAATCCTGAAGTAAAAGATAGATTAGAAAAATTTACCAAAGCTGATTTTGGAAGAATTACATATACTGAAGCTATAGAAATATTAGAAAAATCTGGAAAGAAATTCGAATACCCAGTTCATTGGTGAATGGATATGCAAACTGAACACGAAAGATATTTAGCCGAAGAATATTTTAAAGGACCTGTATTCGTAATTGATTATCCAAAAGAAATTAAAGCATTCTATATGAAACTAAATGAAGACTGAAAAACTGTAGCTGCTATGGACCTTTTGGCTCCTGGAATTGGAGAAATAGTTGGAGGTTCACAGCGTGAAGATAGATTAGATGTACTTACTCAAAAAATTATCGATAACTGAATGAAACCTGAGGATTATTGGTGGTATCTAGAACTTAGAAAATGGTGATCTGTACCTCATGCAGGATTCGGAGTTGGATTTGAACGTCTAATAATGTATGTAACTGGAATGGAGAATATCCGCGATGTATTACCTTTCCCTAGAACTCCAAAAAATTGTGATTTCTAATAAATAATGTTTATATTTTATAAAAAAACTGGCCATTTGGTCAGTTTTTGATTTAATTAAAGATTAATTAGAAAGGGAGTTCATCTCATCCATTTGAATTATCTCATCCATTTCATTCAATTTTCCAAGCTCCAATACTATTAAATCGTCTTCCATCATATTCTCTAGCTCTATAGTTCAATGAAACTTTTACATGATCACCAACTTTATATTGTTTGATTAATTCAGTCTTTTCTCCTAATAAGTCTATCATCAAAGAGTTTTTGAATTCTCTATCTGAGTCTTCTTCGATTACAAAGCTAACTTTTGGAAGTTGTTTTTGACCAACGATTGTCTCTTCTGAAATAAAAATAATTGTTCCTTCAATTGTCATCACAAAAAATGGTTAATAATAAAACTGTAGATTATGGTAGATTTTTCTTTTTCTTTTGCAAGTGGAAAAATTCCTTGATACAAATCCAAGCTACCCCGCAAGTCAAAAATGCATCTGCGACATTAAACACAGGGAAGCTTCCAAATGATAGAAAATCTCTCACTCCTCCGAGATAAATTCTATCAATCAAATTTCAAATAGTTCCCGCCATTAATAGGGCGAAATCCAATACTGTGAGATATTTTTTGTGGAATAAGTAGATAAATAATCATATACAAATCACACTAACGCAAAAAATTACTATCATTGGCATAGACATTCATCGAGAAATTCCATCATTTAGCAATGGTTCTAAGAAAAAAAGCTGATTTCAAATTTCTTGATTATAAAAAAGATATTTCGTAAATTGATCGATTCAGATTAGTAGTAAAGTGAATAATATTGCGATTATTCGTTTTTTCTTCATCCAAAAATTCAGATTTTTCTAAACATTTTTCTTATAAATAAAACATTTCTAAAAACAAACCATTCTTTAATTAAAATTTCACTAGATATCAGAAATAATATTTTTATAGTGAATTTTGATATTTTATAATGCAGAAGTTACGAAATGGCAAAAGAAAAGCAGAACCAAAATAACAAAGTAATATCAGATTTAAAAGCAATATGAAAACTTATTATTTCTATCTGATTAGGTGTTATTTTTATTGTTTTTCTTATTCTCCTAGTTTCTCAAAAATATATATTTTTTCACCCATGGAATGATGTATCAAGTTATGAACAGTTGAAGAATTTTTCAAATTTTGAAGAAGTTAATATTGCAAATAATGGGAAAAATCTAAATTGATGGCTATATTACAATAATCCTAAATGAGAAAAAAGTCCGTTAGTAATTTATTTTGGTGGCAATGTTCAAAATTCTTCAAATACTATGTCTCACTTTTTAAATCAATGAATATTTGATTATTTTGAGTGATATAATATTCTAATGATGGATTATCCTTGATATGGATACAGCGAATGAACAATATGAGAAAAAGCAATGTTCAAAGCAGCAATGGCTATATACGAATGGGCTGCTAGCCAACATGATATAGATGAGAATAATATAATTATTATGTGATATAGTATTTGAACATGAGTAGCTACATATTGTGCATATATGAATAAAGTAAATGGATTAATTCTGATAGCTCCTTATGACCAGGCTTTAAGTTTGTATAATAATGCAATTAACATTTTTCATGGGCCACTAAAGCTACTCGCTAAATATAAATTTGATTCACTTTCATATTCAAAAGATATAGATACTGAAGTACAGATTATCACTTCTCTAGATGATGAGGTAATAAACTATACTTTGTCTCAAAATTTATCAAACAACTTCAAAAATCACAAGGATATAATAATTCTAAACAATAACGTAAGACATAATGATTACTTCTCTCAATTTATTGTATTGGATACTATTAAAAAATATTTGTCTGAAAGATTATAAATAAAAAAATCTGGATAAATATTTTCACTAGACATCGTGAATGATATTTTTATAGTTATTTCATGATTTATATCATAAAACATCAACAAAATGAAACTTACTACAAAAAGAAATCGATGGTATTTTTGGAGAGAATTATTTAGTTATATGATACCTATAATTTTGATTGTATGAACTGTTGATGTGTTTTTAAATTTAATGCAATGTTCATCTCATCCTGAATGGTCTGTTCCGTGTAGTATAATTCGAATTCTTGCTTTAATTTATTGAACTTTCTTGGTATTAGCTATAATTTTTGCAATAATATCAGCAAATATGCTTAGAAAAGTAAAAAGGCAAATTGAAAATGAATTCTTAGAGGCCACTGTACAAAGTAAAAAATTAATAGATAACAAAATTGATAATAATGGAGAAGCTAAAAATAAAGGAATTTTAGACAAGGTGGATTTTAAGAAGAAATCTAAACCTAAAAAAATTATTGTAGAATGAGATAGCTCGTTAAGGAACAAGCATAAAGCCAAAAAAACAACTAAAAAACTTTAGCTTTTGAAATGATATATAAATAATAATTATAACTATGTGTATAAGTTTTTGTGCGATTTTTCTTTATTTTTAATATTTTTTTATTATATATTGGTTCTGTTCTAAAAAGAATGAAATAGAATTTAATGGTGGTGAATTGATACTTCCTTGGCGCTATATTATATAGAATACTTTTATATATTAGTATAAAAAAATGAGTGGATGAATAAAAACTGAAAAATTATGATACGAATATGCATATAAAAGAATCTATAAATTTTGAATACAAAGGGAAAGTTGTAGAGATTGTTTATTTGATAATCTTTGTACTCCAGAAGATAAAGCACAAGACAAAAATAAATGAACTTCAAAGAATAAAAATTCATATGATGTAGCATAATTAAATCATAGATTATAAACTTAACTTGAATTTTATAGCCAATCAAATATCATTCTATTCGGTTTTTTACATGTTTTTTGTGTAATTATGGCTTTACGTCCTTCTGGATTTGTGGAATACTCTCCTAGTGAACAACGTATTTTTGATCAATTAATCAATGAAATTCAGGATCAATTTCAATTATTTTGATATACTCATATACATACTCCTGCAGTAGAAAGTAATGCTGTATTGTTATCCAAAAACTGAGAAGAAACATGAAAGCAGATTTTTGGACTTTATGGATTAGCTCAGTGAGCTAGCGATTTAAAAGATTATGCTCTACATTTTGATTTAACTGTGCCTTTTGCGAGGTACGTTTTGGATTGGGAAAATGATTTAACTTTTCCTTTCAAAAGATTTCAGATTCAACCCGTACGACGCTGAGAAAGAGCTCAAAAATGACGTTATCGTGAATTCTGGCAATGTGATATAGATGTAATTTGGAGAAGAGATGATGGGAAGACTGTACTTTATTACGATGGTGAAACGATTCTGACTTTAATGAAAGCCTTAAAAGCTGTTTTGGAAAAGTTAGAAGTGGATGATGAAGCTATATTTCATATCAGCAATAGAAAATTGATAATCTGACTTTTGAATGATTTAGTATGAGAAGAAAAAACTCCTATCGTTTGCTCATATATCGACAAAAGAAAAAAAATCTGAGCTGAAAATTTTATTGCATCGTTAGTAGATGCTTGAATTAAAAAATCCGATGCAGAAAAAATTAATGAAATAATCTCTCGTACATACACAGTGAAAGAAGTCACAGAAATAGATAAGTTAAGTGAAAATAAATTATTCTTCGAGTGATTAGCTGAATTAAAATCAGTTTTGAATTTCTTTGAAACTTGGGAAGAGAGTACATGAGAAAAGCTAAATTACGTTATAGATTTACAAATCATTCGTGGACTAGATTATTATAGTGGAACTGTATTTGAAGCTGTTTTAAAAAGCGATGAATGACTAGGTTCAATCTGTGGATGATGAAAATATGACCATTTAACGTGATACTTAAATCCTAAAAAAGATATTTATGCTGGATTTGGAGGTTCTATCTGAATTTCTCGCTTATTATCAAAGATTTTTGGAGAATGAAATGAAAAAGCTGAGCAAAAAACTGCGACTGAATACTTATTCTTAAATTTTGAGCAGACAAAAAGTCAGATTTTGAAACTTATGAATAAATTCCAAAAAGAATGAAAGAATTGTGAATTATATTATCAAGCAGATAAACTAGGAAAACAATTTGGATATGCTGATAAGAAATGAATTCCTTATGTTGTGATTTTGTGAGAATGAGAACGAAGTGATTGAATCTATAAAGTGAAAAATATGCAAACTGGAGAAGAAGAAACTGTGAAATTATAGAAATATTGAAATGTCTGAAATAAAAAAAAGAGCCGTGAAATTAAGTTTGACTCTTTTTTTAGTACAGATGTATTTAGTGTATATTTATATAATTTATAATTGCAATGACTTTTTAAATAATACTGATTTTTAGATTTTATTGACATTTCTTTCTGTTTTTATATAAAACAAATTGTTGTTAACAAAAAAGCTAAGTGCATATGGAAAAGTTTTATTTTTTTTGGAGTAGTTTACTCTTCATGGTAATGGTTACCGGATATTGTGCCTCTATTACCATATTTATATCTTGGTGTTTCATTGTTCTGACAATCGTTTGTGTTGTTTGTTCTGTTAAGTTAATTTCTTCTGCGTTTAAAGAAGCTCAACTATTAAAAAAAACTCAGAAACATGACCTAACTATCAAACTTCATAAAAGTGCCTATCTATTCTTTCTGGTTACATTTTGTTGTCTTTTGATTATTACAAAAGATTCTAATCATCAGAACATTGCCTCTACTGCAATTGGATTGGGATGTATTTGTAACTGTGTTCTTTCTCTCTCTCTGCGGAATCTACTGGGATCATGATTTATGAACATAAATAATCATCAAGATATATGAAGGTAAGCTTACATAACTAGCGGAAATCCGCTAGTTTTTTGTAATGAATATTCCTTGTTTTCTTTAATTATTAAAAAAGGAATCGTAGTAAAAGGTGGCGATTCCTATAAATTAAATTACTGTGAATTGGTTTAAAACCCTCCATCAGTAATAGTTTGGAAATACTTGATGTCCTCATCTGTAGTGTGCAAACGTAGAAATTCACTCAGAATATCATCCATTGTAAGCCAGATATCCTCTTTTATCGCTTCGCAATCATTTTCATATTCGTTCTTTGCAATTTCATATGCCCACTTGTAGCTGTAATCATCTGAGCAACCGAAAGCTAAGACAAATATCGAAGATTCTCTAGATTTATCAAGCAAATCATTGAATAATCTATCCTTCGCCTGTCTGCCCAAGAATTGAGATATATGAACTATTCCTACATAATCTCTTTCTCTTACAAGTCTATTTTTTATGATACGGATATCTCTAGATAGTTTCACTCGTTG
>Ga0310697_10001998_pt1 | contig 22398 bp, 15 predicted proteins | sample 172DNAGHGlowgp2_FD_203883 | JGI IMG/M metagenome (GOLD analysis project Ga0310697, IMG submission 203883) | Sheep rumen microbial communities from Palmerston North, Manawatu-Wanganui, New Zealand - 1728 DNA GHGlow gp2 (v2) (version 2) | ecosystem: Host-associated > Mammals > Digestive system >...
CATTTGTCATCATAATGTCCCCATGTAGATAACACATCTATATGAACGACATTTTCAAAGAACTAGAGTGAATTAAGCCAACTATTCATTTCTTCAATATTGGTGAAAGATATGCCTTCTCCCCGTTTTATCTGTTCTCGTGCCTCATCAATGCCGGCAAAGAATTCTTCTTCTGTCATTTTTTTAGTTTATGTTGCAAATATACACCTTTCTGAGATTTTATACAAATAATGTCTGTGTTTTTCTATTATGAACTCATGTTTCTGATTTAGAACCTGCAAATTTCTTTTTTTTCTGCAGATTTCATTTAAGCGATGTCTTCATTGCCATATGGCAAACAAAAATGAGATATAACAAAATTTTGTTATATAGAAGCGTTTTTCGCTACTCGACTCTCTAACATAACCATTTAAAAGTAAAATAAATATTCATAAAATGGACAATACAAATTTTGAAAACTGTCGCTGCTGGTATTGCGGCAAAGTACTGGAAAACGGACAATACAACCAAAAAGTTCCTATGTATCAAGAACTATCTCGAAGCGGAATGCTTGAAACAGTAAGGAGAGTTAGTTATAATCAAACGGAAGTAATTGTCCCACGATGTCAACGTTGTGCCAAATCCCAAAAGTCAACAGGAATCTTGTCAAATGTTGTTTTAGCAGTTCTAGTCATAGGTGCAATAATCATAATTATTGGCACAGAAGGCAAAATGTGGTGGCTTACAGTAATCATTGCACTTGCATTACTTGTTTTGTATATTTTTATTTTGAATAAGGTTTTAGACAATAACGCCAAGAAAAAAGGAACAAAGACCACTCTTGACGGATACCCGGCTATTGAAGATTTGAAAGCAAAAGGATGGACTACTAGCAAACCTCAAGCATAACTTAGTCATTGGATATGATATAGAGCTTGACCTAAAAACTAACGTAATACTTAAGTAATCTTTAGCTTTCGCCTATCTTTAGTTAAGTTAAAAATTCCGGATTTAATGGAAAATCGTGAACTTTGTATTAGTTTTATAAAAGATACTAATACAAAGTTTTTCATATGATAAATTTCAGCAAATTCAAATCTTTGATTCCAGTAATGAAATACGTCAATGACGAAGATATTTTTAGAAAGACACTCACAAAATAACAGGAACGTCGTTATAGTGATACATTATTTCAATTGGTACTACACTATTATCCTACGAAAAACACCCAAATGTATGTAAAAATATATAGATTTGGGCGATTTCGTACTTTATTTGAATATTTTCTGAAGATCAACTAAAAATTATCGACAAAAAGCAATAATAATAAATAGCTTTGATAAACTTTGATAGTCCGATAAATCTTTATCTATGCCTATGATTGCATTTGTTTTTGTGTGGCGACAACGAAGGTAATCAAAAGGTCTGATACTATAGAGTATTAGCCCTAAATATTATTGAAAAAACTGATAGATATTTTTAATTTACACCTATTTCATTTGTCGTCATAATGTCCCCATGTAGATAACACATCTACATGAACTTCGTTTTCGAAAACTTCATAAATTAGGCGATGTTTTTTTGTAATCTTTCTAGACCATTGTCCGGAACGATTGCCTTTCAATTGCTCTGGATGACCAGTGCCACTATAAGGGTGTATAATGATTTCATTAAGTAGTTTCACTGCTTTCTTGAATGCAGATGGTTCATTCCGCTTTAATTTTGACAGTCCCTCCTTTGCACGTGGGGAATATGTAATCGTATACATAGTTATAGTGAATTAAGCCAACTGTTCATTTCTTCTGCATTTGTGAAGGTAATGCCTTCTCCACGTTTTATCTGTTCTCGCGCCTCATCAATCCCAGCAAAGAATTCTTCTTCTGTCATTTTTCCCTCCTTTTTCTTTCTTGCAGCCTCTTTTAAACGCTCTGCCAGCCATTCTTGATTGCGGGGAGTCAGAGATAACCCTTGAATGTAATTCCAAAGGTTATTTAATGATGAAAAAGTCATAATTTAGTGCTTTTAAGTTTATGTTGCAAATATACACCTTTCTGAGATTTTATACAAATAAAGTCTGTTTTTTTCAAATGAATTTTCTGAATAAAATTTTCAGCGCATTTCCCGCGCATTTTCATTCCTTTTTAAAAATAATCATTTTTTTAAGATTTTTTCCGCGAAGCGGTATTTTTCAGTTCCGTATCTGGAACTGACATTTTTCTTTTTTCATTATAATCCCCTTTAAAAAAGTATTTTATTTTCAAATTTTTACTAAACAAAATCCTTTCGCCCTTCCCATGTACTACCAATCACCAAAGTTTCAACCTCATTCCATTGCAGTTTTTCCAAAGCTGAGCTTGCTCAGCGGTTTTTCCCAGACTGGAAGTCGGGCTTTTTCCAAAGTATCGATTGGCACTTTAGTGCTGTTGTAATTGACTGCATGGTCGTTGAAAAAATAAATAATCTGATTTCTCTGTGTTCTCCCCGTTGAAAACTCGTTTTCATAAGGTCATGAAGACAATTACAACACAAGGGCGTCAGCCCGGAATCGATACGGTTTAGTATTTTTTTTTTTATATATTTTCTGAATAAAATTTTCCGCGCATTTTCCACGCATTTTCATTCCTTTTTAAAAATAATCATTTTTTTAAGATTTTTTCCGCGAAGCGGTATTTTTCAGTTCCGTTCCTCTAACTGACCAAGATTTTTTGTACATCCGATACACATAAAACATACCGGCTATGTTTCGCAACATAGCCGGTATTAATAAAATTATAGAGAATCGGGGAGAATTATTATGATTAGATTAACTAATCTATGCAAAGGTATGATTTATTTTTATTTCCACCAACTTTTTTCTTGGTTTTTTGACTATTTTTCGTAAAAAATAACATTTTTTTCTATTTTTCCAAGATTTGTTCTTTTTTTCTTATTAATTTATTAACACAAAACCACCATCTTTGTCCATTGTTACATTGAAGGATTCTGGCTTGTTGATGGTTTTACTGTTGTCGTAGGATGGGTCCTGGTTATTTAGGTTGTCTGTGTATAATTCCACATGACTGCCTTTGGATATGAATTCCGATAGGTTCAAAGTCAATTTCAATTCTGAACCTGTACCATTTACTCCTGCTATATACCATCTGGAGTGATGTTTACGAGCTAAGACAATGTATTTGCCTGGATAACCGTCTATGAAACGGGTCTCTTCCCAAGTGGTCGGTACCTTTCGAAGAAAATCCATACTCTCTTTTGGGGCTCCGCCTTCTGATTCATCCTCAAGATTCTCGGGTGCTAATGCAAAATTCTGGATAGGATTCTGGAAAAGAATGGTGGTGGCTAATTCCATACAGTCTGTACTGCGACGTTGGCTGCCACGCTTGTTGCCCTTACTAAGGAAGCGGTTCATGAAACAGCCGCCAAATTCCATACAACCAACTGCATTGCGGATAAATGGATGAAGACTGGCGTTCTGAGACTCTAAATCACAGAAATGTTGCTGGAATACCATGTTCTCGCTCGCCAGTACGGCTTCACTACCTACATAATTCGGATACATTCGCTCCCAACCTCGTGGAAGGGTGCAACCATGGAAAATTACCATCAGTCCGTGGTCGTCGGCATCACTTAAAATCTCTTCATACAAACGCATCGTCTCTTGCTTGTCTCCACCAAAGAAATCCACCTTAATGCCCTTTACTCCTATGGATTCCATCCATTTCATACAAGCCTTACGAGTAATGGAATTGTCCATCATATTTGTGGGACCTTGAACAATGTCATTCCAATAGCCGCTGGAACTATACCATAAGAAGACATCAACACCCTGGCTCTTGGCAAAGGAAACAAGACGCTCCATATTTTCTTTGCCTATGTTTGTGTCCCAATAGTTGTCTATCAAAACATATTTGAAACCCATCTGCTTGGCCAAATTGATATAGTGAACCTGATCGTTGTAGTTTATGGAATTGTCTTGCCATACTATCCAACTCCATGTGCCTTTACCATATTCATAGTGGTGGCTGCTTTCATAACGAGGCTTTACAACATCAAACGGGATTGTCGTCTCTACTATGGGGGCTAACGTCGTGCCTACGGTGATTGTGCGCCATGGGGTAACACATGGCAATGACAAGCCGGGCTCTGCACTGCCGTTACCGTTGTTTTCCTCTGACATAGGAAATGCTATCTGATACAGGCCGTCACCCTGATGGTCACTCAAATGACTACCGCAATAACGACTGTCTACTCCGGTCTCACTTAACAATACCCACGCATTGCCGCCGTCTATCTTAAACAAGCATGGAAAGGTGTAACCGTGACCATATTGTGAACGGACATCCATGGGACTGTCTAACACATATTCTTCTTCATAACTCGGCTTGGTGCGTTTCCAACCTATCATGGCATCGCTCTGAGGGGTAAGAAACGTCGTCGTGCCTGAAGGAAAACGAAAACCGGTAGACTCTTCAAGAATCCGGATCGAACCGGTATCACGGTGACGAGATATTTCATAACGGAAGGCTATGTCATTGTTCGACACTTGGAATAACACGGAAAAAACTTGTCCTTTACCATTCTTCAGGTTTAATTTCAAACTGTTGGCCACATAATGGTTATAAGCACTTTTTATACGGTCCAGTTCATAACGCTCGTCTATAGAACCTTCTTCTGATGACACATATTCTATGCCACTGCTGTAATCTCCTATATTTGAAGTAAAACCAAGAGGGGAAGAGCTTAATATGGATATGCCGTCATAAGATACCTTGTAGTTTGCTGTACCGTTAACGGACAACTCAACCGACAATTTGCCGTCCGGGCTCTTTACTACTATGGTCTCCGCATGCGCAACACATACTATGAGACTTAATATAATAAATGCTAATTTCTTTTTCATCGTAATTTGATTTTAGGATAAACTATAAATAGAAAAAAGTTACAGAACATGGAGACTTAATTATATAAGGCATGATTCTGTAACTTTTATGAACATGTTATATACTTTAGGCTATAGTTTTATACAACTATCGTTTTATATCATTGAAATATTGACGAAATAATTCAGATGTTAGATTGAATTATTTTACAATATAAACAATGGCCAAGCGGTTTGAGGTCTTGCCGTCAACACCACGACCTTCCTTGGAGTCTACGATAACACCGCGGCTCTCTAAGTATTCAGCTACTACGTTTGCACGAGCATTTGACAACTCTTGGTTGCGTTCCTCCGAGCCCTCTGGAGAGGCTGTACCGATTACCTGAACATGACAACCTGATTTGATGGTGTTCAAGTCTGCCTTGGCATCGTCTGAAAGATAGGATTTACCTACCTCGAATGGAACTACTTTCAAATTGTCTATGCTGATTACCTGGGTGTTTGTCTGAGTCTGAGGTTCACGGTCTCTGTAAACGATCTTTTCTACATATTCTACCTTTACCGGACGGTTGTTGCATTCCTCCAACAGACGGTTCAAACGGTCTATCTCACTACGGTCTGCCTCAACATATTTGAAGTTGTGACCACCATAAGTGCAACCGAACTTATAGTTGTAACCTACGGCCAATTGTAAGCAGGCACCATGTTTGTTCATCTGAATACCACTGTAGCCGTCACGGTTCAAATTCCATAATATTGCTGGCTCTATATATATCTGATGCTGACTCTCGTCACCGAAATTATAGGATATGTCTAAACCGGTCTTCGCACTCAGGAAATCATAGTCTTCTTTACCCTCTACCAATGGATGAGATGGACTGAATACATGACCCCAACCTAAACCGATAATGCTGCTGATCTCCCATGGACGTGGAGTACCGTCATACCCCATAAACAAATTGGTCAAATTTACTGTGCTGTTTAAACCTACGTTCAAAGAGCGGATTAAATTGTGACCGGTCATCTTACGGTCTATTATCGGGTCACCAAACTCGTCAAATGCTGGAAAACCAAATTCGTCTACTGCTTGAACATAGTATGGATAGGTGTCAAAATGATTGCGGTGTTCTACTGTAGATCCCAACCATGCAGTGCATTCTAAGTTAACACCAAATATTGGAGTGATATCTTTGCCCAAACGCAAACCTATTGTGGTGTTTACCGGGAAAAATTTGTTGCCGGCTAAATTGGTGTTGACACCTAAATTACCACCAACATAAACATTGTCATAAATCTCTGGATTTACTAATCCTAATTGTGCGTGTGAATAAGCACAAATTAATACCATTGAAAGAGTTAAGAGAATCTTTTTCATAAATTTAATGGATTTTATATTAATAATTTATTGAATTGCTTTTGAGAATTATTAACCTTTTTCTTTTTCTTTTACAAAGATAAATCTTTTTTGTCAATTATTACAAATTTATTCTTTTTTTTTATCAACATATTTTAGCGTTATAAACATAAATTTTTACTTTTTAGATTTTATGTGTTGTCACACTATCAATTTTTGAACTACAATTTACGTTTTTATATAAATATGGTTAATTTATGTTAATTTTACAATCGTAAAATCGGTTTTTTATATAATATGTTGTAATTTCGCAGTAAATATGCATTTCTATTTGCATTTTCATTCAGTCAAGGTATTATTTATGAAAACAAAAGTCTTTTATTCTAGGGCTATGCAGATTTGTATAGCGGCTTTTATTATGATGTTTTGCATCCCTATTAATGCGGATGCGCAGTTCTGGAAAAAATGGTTTAGAAAAAAGAAGAAAAAGGAACCTATTGTTCAGGTTGTAGATACTTTACCTGTTGTTGCGGTTCCTGATTCTACGTTGGCTATCGATGATATTTTCGCTGAGACTAATGATAGCCTGCTTTCTGCAAATGATGACGAACAAATTATTGATTCTGTAGATGTTGATACTGTGGCCGTGGCGGTATTCGAAATGCCGGAAGCGGTCAAGGCTGATGAACATGCACCATTTGCTGCGTATTCTACCGTCATGGTTAATGACAAGACTATTGATGTCAATGGTGTGAAATTCTTGATGAAATGTGTGCAAGGTGGTACTTTTACCATGGGAAAAACTATCGATCAGTTTGGAAAATCTGATGTAGATGAGTTCCCGCCTCATAAAGTGGCTGTTAGCACTTATTATATCGGAGAAACTGAAGTTACACAAGCTCTTTGGGAAGCGGTCATGGGAAGAAATCCGGCATACTACAAGAACCCAAACCAGCCGGTAGAAAGTATTTCATGGAATGACTGCCAGGCTTTCATTTCAAAGCTTAATAAGATTACTGGACTTAAATTCAGACTCCCTACTGAAGCTGAATGGGAATTTGCTGCCAGAGGTGGTAACTTCTCTGCACAATGGCATTATGCAGGTGAAGATAATCTCAACCAAGTGGCGTGGACCGCTTTCACGGCGTCTTCTACTAAACCGGTTAAACAGAAAAGACCTAATGAATTGGGACTTTATGACATGTCCGGTAATGTCGCTGAATGGTGCTATGATTGGTATGGTGAATACCAAAATGCTTACCAAACCAACCCTACTGGACCTCAGTCCGGGAACAACAAAGTTGTTAGAGGGGGACACTGGATTGATGGAGCGACATCTGCAAGAGTGGCGTATAGATATAGTTTGAGACCTTCTCATACTAATAGCAACACTGGATTAAGACTTGTTCTTAATGTTACTGATGAGGACGTAAAACAATATCAGGCCAACAATCCTGTACAGGGAATGAGACATTTCCAGCAATTTAATACCGAATACCTGCCTGATCAGTCTTTCAAAATCAACGATGTGGAATTTAAAATGGTTGGTGTGCAAGGTGGGGCTTTCTATATGGGAGCTACGCTTGAACAAGTTAGATTGGCTGATATAGACGAACAACCTTGTCATAATGTGGCTGTGTCTAGCTTCAGAATTGGACAGACTGAGGTCACCCAGGCACTGTGGAAAGCGGTTATGGGAAAAAACAATAATCCGTCTAGATTCCAAGGCGACGACGAACCGGTTGAAAATGTATCATGGAATGATTGCCAGGAATTCATTAAGAAACTAAATAGTATCACAGGACTCAAGTTCAGACTGCCTACTGAAGCTGAATGGGAATATGCTGCTAGAGGTGGAAATATCTCCAGACAATATACGCACCCGGGAAGCGACAACGCGATTGCGGTTTCTTGGAATGCAAGAAATTCTAAGAAAACTATGCCGGTTGCTATTCTTATGCCTAATGAACTGGGCATATACGATATGGGGGGTAATGTTGCTGAATGGTGCGAAGATTGGTATGCATCATATCTTCCTACGGATATGACTAATCCTCAAGGACCGGGAAGAGGTTCCAACAAGGTGATTAGAGGTAGCTTCTGGGAAGACAACATGAAGTTCTGTAGACCTACATATAGAGGTAGCAAGCCAATTAATAATAAGTCATATAATGTCGGTTTCAGACTCGCTCTTTAAAGAGTCATAACATAAACAAACAAAAAATAACGGCCCAAGAAAGAGCCGTTATTTTTGTTTGTATGAATCGTAACTAATAAATCAATTCCTAATTCCTAATTATTCAAACAATTCCTAATTTTCTAATAATTCCTAATTCCTAATTCCTAATTCCTAATTATACTAATCAATACTCCATTACAGCCGGCAATTCCTTTGCCTCGTCTATCATTTTCTGAAGTTCTGCCTCACCTGGAACACGGTTGCACAAATTCTTTTCGGCATTTACCTCTTCAAGTTTTGCATGAAGGTTTGCTGCCACGCGAAGCTTCAATTCTTTCACGGTGTCTACACCTGACGCCTCAAGCAACTCTGAAAATTGAGGACCTATTCCGTTGATGCGGAACAAATCTGCATGATTTGCCCATTTCAATATCAGTTTTGGACTGATTTCGGTTGCATCTGCCAACGCCTTTCTGCCGGATGGAGTGGCACATTTCTCTAACAGGTCTTCCACTTTTTCTATACCTGCTGCAACTAATTTCTCGGCATATACTTCGCCTACGCCTTCAATGTCAATAATTTTGTAAGCCATAATAATTAGATTTTAAAGGTGGATATTATTTTATTCTCTCTTTTATTATTTCTTTTTATTACTACAGTCGTCTCATATTCTTGTATTTTCACCGCCCTAAAACTCATTCCTAATTCCTCATTCCTCATTCCTAATTCCTCATTCCTAATTCCTCATTCCTAATTCCTAATTCCTAATTCCTAATTAACTAAACCCTAAACCCGATAATTTCTCGGACGGCCTTTAAGGTTGCTGCTGCGCTCTCACGTGCCTTTTCAGCACCTTCCTTGGCAATCTTGTCCAACAATGCTTTGTTGGAAGAATATTCTTCTATGCGCTCGCGGATTGGTGTCAACACGTTTACCATGTCTTCGGCCAACTGCTTCTTCATATCACCATAACGCAATGTGCAGTCGTTCCATTTATCATCAAAATATTGAAGTGTGTCGCTGCTCGATACGATACTCATTATCTTAAACAGATTTTCTATCACTTCAGGCTTTTCACTGTTCATTGATTGTGGACCGTTATCAGTAACAGCACGCATCACCTTCTTCCTCACAACTTTCTCTTCATCACACAGATATATGCAGTTGCCGTCACTCTTGCCCATCTTGCCGCTACCATCCAAACCTGGCACCTTTAACGCTTCTGAACCGAAATAATAGTTCTGTGGCTCTGGGAATAGGTCGGTCTTATATATGTTGTTAAAACGACGAGCACACTTACGGGCCATTTCCATGTTTTGCTCCTGATCTTTTCCTACTGGAACCCACTTGGCACGATGCTGCAAGATGTCGGCGGCCATTAAAGTGGGGTAGGTGAACAGACCGGCATTCACATTGTCGGGCTGCTGACGGGCTTTCTCCTTAAATGTCGTAACACGCCCTAATTCACCTATATAGGTGTTCATGTTTAAATATAAATACAGTTCAATGGTCTCGCTTACATCACTCTGGATATATATGGTGGCTTTTTCGGGATCTAAACCACAGGCAAGATATTCTGCCAATATGGTGCGGGTGGAATTCTGGATGTTCTCCGGGGTGGGATGAGTGGTTAAGGAATGCCAGTCCGCTATGAAAAAATAACAATTATACTCGTTTTGCATCTTAACAAAACTACGAACTGCACCATAATAATTTCCTAAATGTAAATGACCTGTGGGACGAATCCCACTTAATACTGTGTCCATAAATTGTTCTCTCTTTTTTTATTTTAATTTGTATTTAAAACTTTCAACTTTCATCTTTCAACTCTCGTCTCTCGTCTCTCGACTCTCGGCTCTTATCAGTACGCCATTTTTTCTCCTTGGAAAATGTTGACGATGGTACGCCATATAATTCGTAAGTCAAGCAATAACGACCAATTCTCTATATACTCTATATCTTTCTTCACTCGGTCTTCCATCTGACTCACTGTCTGGGTTTCACCGCGAAAACCGGATACCTGCGCCAAACCGGATATGCCGGGCTTGGCTAAATGACGAACCATATAACGGTTGATGATATTTGAATATTCTTCTGTGTGTTTCAACATGTGGGGACGAGGACCTATCACTGACATGTCACCTATTAACACATTTATAAATTGTGGCAACTCGTCAATGTTGGTCTTACGCATAAAATTACCATAGGAGAACTTACGGGGATCGTCCTTGGTGGCCTGTAGTTTGTCGGCGTCTTTGTTTACATGCATCGAACGGAATTTCCAACAATAGAAGTCCTTGCCGTCCAATCCGGTGCGAAGCTGCTTGAAGAATATCGGACCGGGAGACTGTTTCTTTATAAGTATTGCTGATATTATAAAGATTATAGGGAATATGATTATTAATACCAATAACGAGAACACTATGTCAAACAAACGCTTGATAAACTTGTTGTATGGATAGGTCAGCGGCTCACGACGACGGGCTACAACTGGAACTGTATCTATACGGGTAAATGACAACTGACCACGGAAAATGTTCAAATCTGGAACATAAAAGAAACGGATAAGGTTGTTGTCGCAATATTTCGACAACATGTTTATCTTCTCCTGTTCGTTGGGGTCTATGTATGCGTATATCTCATTTATTTCGTTATGAGATGACAACCATTCAAAGATACTGTCCTCACTGCCTGCATATAAACTTGATAATTGTGGATCCGTGGAGGCTTTATCACCAAAATGGGCTACTATGTTATAACCGAAAATAGGCTGAGACATGTAATGGAACAAGTCTTTGATACCTAATATGTTGCCTATAAACACTATGTTGTTCTGATTACGCTTGTTGGCACGAAGACGCATAAACACCTTACGAAGAGCAAGACGCTCTATTAATAATAGAAAGGTGAAGATGATTATATAGGTGAAAAAATAGGTTCGGGGAAAATGACGGCCTGGATATATGAGTACTATGAACAAGGCTGTTGTTACACCGAACATTATTCCGGTTATCAACACATTCCTGATCACTGATTCTGTAGTGTTTATCCGCTGCTGACTGATTGGGGGGCGAAATACAAAACAGATTAAATAGGCTATGGCTAAAAGAAGCGTAGATATGCGGAAACCTATGGATAAGTAATTGACATGAGAAAGATTACGAAATAATGTATATACGAATATATTCAAGATTAACAACAGAAAGATATCTGCTGCCATTATGATATAATATAATTTACGGTCTTTGTTCATGACTGAATTTTAAATATAATACATGAAGCATTGCTATAAATATGCAAATATACACTTTTTTTGTTATGAAAAAAAATTTTTCAACTCAAATCGTCATCACCATTTATGAGAGATACAAAAATAGAGAGTCAATTCGACTCTCTATCTTTATTTATCTACGACCGCCAGGGCCACCGCCAGGACGTCCGCCAGGACCACCGCCTCTTCCGCCAGGACCACCGCCAGGACGACCACCACCGAAACCGCCAAATCCTTGGCCATTCTCACTGCCCATCGCATTCTTACCACCGAATATGTTCAATTTGTATATCACGCGAAGCATACCATAGGAATAGATTGCGTTGTAGCGGGAGTCGCTGCTCATGAATGAATTGATCGTACGGCTTATATTGCTACGTTTCTGAAGGATATCGTTCCATTCAAAAGAGATGGTTAGGGCATTGCCTGGCAAGAACGATTGAGAAAGCATCGCATTCCAGATTAATTCGTTGGTGTTCATGTTAGACTGACTGAAACCTCTACGGGAATTCATCGCTATGTCGCTGTTGAACTCCATTCCCCAAGGGAAACGTATGTACACCTCTGTACCATAGGAGAATGTGTGGGTGTCAAACTTGCTGTTGGTTAACACGTTGTTATTGGAATGGTTGTAGTTCCAGTTTCCGTTTAGAGAAACTTCAAGCCAATCTATTCTGTATGACAGGCTCAGACGTTCATTCAAATTTATGCTCTTGGTCTTGGACTTGTCGTTGTCTGGATATTTCTCCGGATCAAGATAACTCACACTGTTGGTATATCCAAAGTTGGTAAACGTGTTTAATGTCAGATTCTTTTCGCTGTCTAAGGCTGTGTTCAAACCTGCGCCGATACCTGCATCCCAGTTGCCGTTGATATTCTCTGGTTTGGTTGTCGAAACACCGGTTACCTCATCATAATAAGTACGGTTGCTTATGCTGTTCTGACGAAGGTTGAAATATGTGTGAGCGAAGATGCCGCGCTGATGTTCTGCATCATAGGTGTTGAAGAATGCACGGAGATTCTGGGTGAAAGATGGCTTCAGACGAGAGTTACCCATGCGGATGTTCAACGGGTCTGAGTCGTCTACTATCTCAAGCAGGTTGGTCATGCTTGGTTGTGAACTACGACCGTTGTAGCGAACATGAAGATTTGTTGTCTCATTGAATTTGTAACGCAAGTTAAACGTTGGAGTGAAGTTCACAACATTGCGGGTTATGTCATTATATGAATTTCCCATGTATTTGTAGTTCAACACTGAATGTTGAGGTAAAACATCAACTCCGAAGTTCATGTTGTATTTGTCTCTTACCATTCGGAACATCACGCTGGCGGTGTGATCCATATTCTCGTATTCTGAGAACTGACTCAATACGTCGTCGTAAGTGGTAACATGAGAGAGGCTCAGCATCTGGTCTATTGCGCCAGGTATGTTGTAACGGTTTTGATTCAATGCATCTACCAGGTCTGTATAAGATACTGCATCAAAAACGAATGCACCACGGTCGTTTTTGTTGTAACGGTAGTTGAAGCGATAACTGAATTGGAGGTAAGTGCGGTCGGCTATCGGTTCGCTGTATGTGGCCTGAATGGAGTAGTTGCGGTTACGGCCAGGAGTGGTGTAATAGCGGTTAAGAAATTCATTATCTTTTGGGTTTTCTGGATCTTCTCTATAACTGATGCCTGAAGCTGACAACTGCTTGCTTTCACTGTTTGAAAAGCCTCCGGTTAAACGCAATGTCACATTCCTGCCACGGTCATTCAACTTACGGTTGAGTTGAAGTTCGCCATTCATTCCGCGGTTGTTGCTGTATGATTGAGAACGGTTAAGACGCGTGTTTACTATCATGTCAATGACATCCTGCATCATTGCGTCTGGACCTGCTTCACGACGACCGAAATAATCCTCGGCTAAATCCAAGTCTTCTTCATCATAACTGTTCGGGTCTGAATCGTATGTGCCTGATTCACTGAATTGTGAACCACGGTTTCTTGAATAGTTGAAGCTCGGACGGAATATGATGTTGGTCATCGTGTCGGGTTTCCATTCAAAACGGAAACCACCGGTCAAACTGGCATTACTTGTGTAGGATTGGCTGGTGCTCAAACTAAATGCGCCCTGCTTGTTAACGAAATTCTGAGAAGAGGAACTGTTCCATGAGTCACTGCCGTCATAACGGTGCCAGATATAACCGCCTGTCTCAAGTTTGTCACTTGTAGTGGCATAGTTGAAACCTATCTCCTTGCTGGCACGTAGACCATTGCCGCCACCGCCCCAACCACGGCCACCGCCGCCGCCGAAACCACGGTCGCCTATATTGTTGGCTCCTGCTACAAAACTTAATTGGACATTATCGTTGAAACGGTTTAAGTTAAGACGACCATTATAACGGTGTTCTGTTCCGATACCACCATTAAATTGACCAACCCAACCGTTGTTCATGCCTTTCTTTACTGTCAAGTCTAACACTGTCTCTTCCTCACCGTCATCAATACCGGTTATACGGGCTAAATCACTCTTGCGGTCATAAGCCTTGATATTGTCTATTATATTTGTCGGAAGATTCTTCAAGGCTACATTCTTGTCATTTATGAAGAATTCTTTGCCGTCTACTAATATCTTTGAAACGGGCTTGCCATTAATCTTTACTGTACCGTCCTCTTCGATGGTGGCTCCTGGAAGACGCTTAATCAAATCTTCCAAAGCGCTGCCTGGAGGCAAACGATAGGCATCGGCATTAAACACCAAGGAATCGCCCCTCACTTGAACCTTAGAAGCGCGGGCGGTTATAACGGCCTCGCCTAATAATACAGCGTCTTCACTTAGGGTCAAATAGCCCAAATCTACATTCTTCTCGGTCTTATTTGTCAAGTCTAATGGTATGTCTCTGGTTACATACCCAACATAACTGACTTCAAGAATATACTTGCCTTTCTTGATGTTGTTTAAAGTGAAGGCGCCGTTTAAGTCTGTTGCCTTACCGGCTACTAATGTACTGTCGGCCTCTTTTAAAACACGGATTGAAGCGGAGATTAACGCTTCTTCTGTCTCTCTGTCTATAATTACTCCCGATACATTGAATTTGCTCTGGCCGAACACGCCATTGCATAATAACAGAAACAATAGAAACAGTGATTGTCTTTTCATAAATAATTATAATAAGTATTTATTTTTTATTATATGGTATTAATTGTCAATATATCAACAACTGATACCAAATGAATCATCAACCTAATTCTTTTATTCTTTAAAGTAAACTACAAACAACTCGTCTACTTGTAAACTACAACCATCTTGCCTACTCGTATACTTGTTAACTCGTCAACTAATTATATGACTGCAAATTTAAGAATAAGTTTAATTTTGACACTCATTTTTTTACAATTGTAAAAGGGTGAAATTTATATAAATTCCATCCTGATGAAATTAATCATACCGTAAATTCCAAATCTTTGCCATATAGATTGATTCTAAGCCTTGTTGCCCTCAAACAAAGAGCACCGCTAGTGTTCTGATTTCCATATAACCTGTCACCAACTATGGGTGAGTTCAAACCGGATGGATGGGCACAGTGTACGCGTAATTGATGGGTTCTGCCTGTGTCTGGATACAACTCTAAATGTGTTTTACCATTCTTACGCTCCAGAACCTTCCAACGGGTCACGGAATGTTTTCCATGATCCTGATCTACTAATTGACGGGGTGGGTCGGAGAAATCTGGGCGCATCCTTAGAGTAATCTTTCCACTGTCGCTTTCTACATTGCCTTCTACCCAGGCCTCGTATGTCTTCTCTACTTCATGACGAACAAACTGCTGCTGAAGATATTTATAGGTCACCTCGTCTTTGCATATCACAAGCAAACCACTAGTGGCCTGGTCTAGACGATGGACAAACCAAAACGTATCTATTTGCTTGATGTCTCGCAACCAGTCGGCTATGGATTTACGCCCACTCCTACCGGGTACAGACAGAAGGCCGCCTGGCTTGTCTACAACTATTACATAATCGTTTTCATATATGGTCTTTACTCGGTCAAGCAATTCTGTGTCTAAATCATCTTCTTGGCTTTGTTCTACAACCAAACCCCTTAGCATAAAGTCTAATAACGGACGGCATTTACCATGACAAGAGGGATAAAACTTGCCATCATGCCTCACCTCGGTTGTGCCTGCTTTTAAATGACGGTATTGCATGCTTGCTGATTGGGATTGAACCCAAAACTCTGCCATGCTTAATGGACGCATGCCATTCAGAAAGGCATATTGAAGCATTTTAGGGGCACAGCATTCGCCGGTGCCGGAAGGGATGTGGTGACTTGAGGCATTACGCGAATAATTCTCTTGCTTCAACATCTTCTTGCGGTAATACTCGGTGAAGATGTCCATGATACTTTTCTTCTCATTGTTTCCGTTTACACATATATATTGACGGAAAAGCCAATCCTGGAGCAATAATGACCGATTCCTGCGCTCTTCTTTATTGGATATAAGATGTTCTATGGAATGCATCTCCTCCTGAAAATAATACGAACTGTTGGTATCGTATATTGGTGGAACAAAACCGTCAACTATGCTTTCACCGTTCAACTGACCGGAAAATGCCGCCAAATAACCCAATTCACCTTCTTTCTCAACAATCATAACACCGAACATCTTACCTGTTGACAATTCTTTCTCCCATGACACTTCATGCAGAACCGTCTCTCTCACCTCCTGAGATGCTAATACACACAGGGGGTGGGGCACATAATCGAATGGATTGTTAAAACTTAGGGGCGGATGAATGTCCGCCCCCATTGTCAATCTATGGAATATTTCATTATTCATCAGAAATTGCCATCTGCATGGAAATAATTCCTGTGTTTTAGATATCAATCTTCTAACAGAATGTTAAGAATCTCGCATGCAGCCTTTGCTACTGAAGTGCCAGGGCCGAAGATTGCGGCTACACCTGCCTTATACAGGAAGTCATAGTCTTGAGCTGGAATCACACCACCGGCTATCACGAGGATATCCTCACGACCGAGTTTCTTTAACTCTTCTATCAACTGAGGTATCAATGTCTTGTGACCTGCGGCCAACGATGATGCACCAACTACGTTTACGTCATTCTCTACGGCCTCACGGGCTGCTTCGGCTGGAGTCTGGAACAATGGTCCCATATCTACGTCGAATCCGCAGTCTGCATAACCGGTTGCAACTACTTTTGCACCACGGTCGTGACCGTCCTGCCCCATCTTGGCTACCATAATACGTGGACGACGACCTTCCTTCTGAGCAAATTGCTCTGTCAGTTCGCAGGCTTTCTCAAAGTCTGCGTCTTTCTTGCTTTCTGATGAATACACGCCTGATATTGTTCTGATTACTGCTTTATAACGGCCTACGACGGCTTCGCAGGCATCACTGATCTCTCCTAACGTACAACGTAAACCTGCTGCCTTAACGGCTAAAGCAAGGAGATTGTTCTTGCTCTTCTTCCCTTCGTTGAATTCCTTGACACATTCAGTGATTTCTGCCAATGCTGCTTTGCAGGCGGCTTCGTCACGGTTGGCGCGAAGGTCTTTCAACGACTTTTCTTGCTGCTTTCTAACTGCAGTGTTGTCCACCTCGAGAATGTCGAGTGGATCTTCGTGAGCAAGACGGTATTTGTTCACACCTACGATAGTCTGTACGCCAGAGTCGATGCGGGCCTGAGTGCGGGCGGCGGCTTCCTCGATACGCATCTTTGGAAGACCGGTCTCGATAGCCTTGGCCATTCCGCCTAATTTCTCAATCTCCTGGATATGCTCCCATGCCTTGTGAACCAACTCGTTGGTCAGGGTTTCTACATAATATGAACCTGCCCATGGGTCGATATGCTTGCAAACCTTGGTCTCGTTCTGGATGTAAATCTGAGTGTTACGGGCGATACGGGCACTGAAGTCCGTTGGCAATGCGATTGCTTCGTCCAAGGCGTTGGTATGCAACGACTGGGTATGACCCAATACGGCGGCCATGGCTTCTATACAGGTACGACCTACATTGTTGAACGGGTCTTGCTCGGTCAATGACCATCCTGACGTCTGTGAGTGAGTACGTAAGGCCATTGACTTTGGATTCTTGGCCCCGAACATCTTGGTAATCTTTGCCCACAACAAACGACCGGCACGCATCTTGGCAATCTCCATGAAGTGGTTCATGCCGATAGCCCAGAAGAACGACAGACGTGGAGCGAATGCGTCGATATCTATTCCGGCATTCACACCTGTACGCAAATAATCCATACCGTCGGCCAATGTATAAGCCAACTCAATGTCGGCTGTTGCACCGGCTTCTTGCATATGATAACCGGAAATGGATATACTGTTGAACTTAGGCATGTACTGGGATGTGTACTCGAAGATGTCGGCGATAATCTTCATCGAGAAGGCTGGTGGATAAATGTATGTGTTACGTACCATGAACTCCTTCAGAATATCGTTCTGGATAGTTCCTGCCATCTCTTCCAACTTCGCGCCTTGTTCCAAACCGGCGTTGATGTAGAAGGCCAATATTGGCAACACACCGCCATTCATGGTCATCGAAACGGACATCTTGTTCAATGGGATTCCTGCGAACAGAACCTTCATGTTCTCAAGAGAACAAATGCTCACACCGGCTTTACCTACGTCTCCTACTACTCGTGGGTTGTCTGGGTCATAACCTCGATGGGTCGGCAAGTCGAATGCTACCGACAAACCTTTTTGACCGCTCGCCAAATTACGACGATAGAATGCATTTGACTCCTCTGCGGTGGAGAAGCCTGCATACTGACGGATAGTCCATGGACGGAAAGGATACATCATTGAATATGGACCACGCAAATATGGAGGTATACCGGCGGTAAAGTCCAAATGCTCCATTCCTTCCAAATCTTCCTTGGTATAAACCGGCTGAATGTCTATCTGCTCTGGTGTACGCCAATTGGCACTTATGTTATTGTCTTTCTGCCACTGCTGGCCATTCTTTGCTTGAATACCAGCATAAATATCTATATCATTAAATTTACGTCTCATAATTATAAATATTTTACTGGATGTTCAACTTTTTGTTATATTCTCTCAGGGTTTCTAACTGGTTCACTCTAACATGAATGAAATTCTCGATGCCTGCGGCCTTCAAATCGTCACTGCATGCTGGAGCACCCGCTACTACGAACATCGCACGGCCGTCAAGATACTTGAAGGCTGGAATTGCATATTCGGCATATTCGTCATCTGATGAACAGATAACCACGATGTCGGCGTCTGCCTTCAAGGCGGCGTCTACACCTTCTTCTACGGTCTTGAAACCAAGGTTGTCTATCACCTTATAACCGGCTGCGGCCAAGAAGTTGCAAGAGAACTGAGCACGGGCCTGGCGCATAGCCAAATTACCGATGGTAAGCATAAATGCTATTGGTTGCTTTGCAGCTGACTCTGTGGATAAGCGCAATGACTCGAACTCGCTCGACATACGGCTCTTGTTCAACGTGGCTATACTGCCTTCTTCTGAACATCCACAGCAACATGCTACTGGACGCTTGCCTTCTGACTTCTCTGTGAAGTTAGGGAATTGGTTTGTACCCAAAATGAATTCTTTACGTTTGGCGGCGTCTGCATGACGTTTGTCGTTCGAACCATTTACTGCATTCTGAATATTACCGGCTAATGCTTCTGAAAGGAAGCCGCCGGCTTCTTCTACTGAAAGGAACAATTTCCAGGCTTCCTTGGCGATGGCGTCTGTCAACTCTTCTATGTAATATGAACCGCCACCTACGTCTACCAACTTGTCGAAATGGGCTTCTTCCTTCAAAAGCAACTGCTGGTTGCGGGCCAAACGCTCGGAGAAGTCATCTGGAGTCTGGTATGGCTTGTCAAACGGGGTCACAACAATGGAGTCTACATTGCTCAATGCAGCTGACATCGCTTCGGTCTGACTACGGAGAAGATTCACGTAACTGTCAAACAGGGTCTGATTGTATTCGCTGGTCATAGCACATACATGCATCTGGCAGGCGCAGTCACATTTTGGCTCATATTGCTTAACTATCTGAGCCCATAGCATACGGCCGGCACGGAACTTGGCTATCTCCATAAAATAGTTCTCGCTTACACCCATCTGGAATTTTATGCGATTTGCGGCTTCGGTGGCGTCAACGCCTTGATCAACTAATTGGTTGAGGTATTCGTTTCCCCATGCTAATGCATAACCTAATTCCTGATAGATGTATGCACCACTGTTGTTCAATGTGGCGCTGTTTACGGTTACACAACGGAATTTCGGATAATCCTTGAGGGTTTCAATCAATTCCTTGCCTAAAGCTATAATACCGCTAGTGTCCTTGCCTTTCACAAGAATCTTCTCGATTGGATCCCAGTCTATACTGCCTACCACTTTATCCTTGGCATAACCGCGTTTCTCGAAATAGGCTACGAGTATCTGTGCCAATTCTAATGAACGACGCTTGCAGGTGCAGAAGTTCAGCTCTACATCGTCACAGTGGATGCCGTCTAAAAGAACTTCTACTGTTTCTGCGCTTACCATGTCGCCACAAAAATGGAAACCGATGGAGTCTACACCCTTCAATAGGATGTCGAGCGCCTTTGAATTGGCTGCCTTGGCGTCTTTCACTTCGATGTCCTGACGGACATACCATAGATTGTTGTCGGTCTTGTTTCCGCGGATATACGGAAATTCGCCTGGGAGGGAATCAACGGCCTTCTTGTCTGCTAGGTCCTCTCTGCGATAGAATGGCTGAACATTGAAACCTTCGTTTGTCCTCCATACCAACTTCTTCTGGAAGTCGGCACCCTTCAGGTCTACCTCAATCTTGTCGAGCCATTCCTGCTTGGTCGGAGCTTGAAACTCACTGAAAAGTTTTTCTCTGTTTTTCATTATTTTAACATTTAAACACACGTTATGTCATAACAATACACACTTCCAATGACCTCTTTTTGCATTAGAAGCGTTTTGTCTACATATTTCAAATGCAAATTTACCGCTTTTTTACAACATGAACCAATAAAAATGAATATTTTTCACATATTATTCAAATTTCTCAAACGAAAAGGCCAAGGATTGACAATTATTACAATATAAAAGGTGGAATTCTCTTTATGAGGATGCATGTTTTGCCAAATATTTGTAATTATTCTTCGTTCGATTCTGATGGATTATCATAGTGAAACTCTAATACAAAGGATTTATATTCACATCCCGCGCGTCTACATGTACTGTTCTGCCTAATGGCTTGATTTCCAAATTGTCGAAATATGGGGTGCTGATTCCGCCTGAACGGAATGGAGCAATTAAGCCGGCCATACCGTGCGGATATTGGTCTGACCTGGATGAAAGGACTTCTTGGCCGTCAACAAGACCGATAATTCTGTTTCCGTCCATACGTAATGTGAGCTTATGCCAATTTAAGGCCGAGAATCCTTCTATTTTGCTTTCTGACAATAATCGCTCGCCACCCTTACGGTCATCATGGTTCGAAAGTATCAATGCTTGTTGCTCTGCATCGCCTACAAGGGTGTTCTTGTCTTCTTTTCCTCGGGTTATTACAAGCCTGCATATTCCCATGTCATTTATTTTCAGGTAATAACCCTCGGCTTCTATACCATAGCCCCAGCCAACATGACATATCCTACCCATTACACCGGCCTCATCTCCAGGATTGAGATATACGTCCGCACTTACTTCATAATCTCGCCACGCGCTGTCGCCAATTATCGTGTAATAATGCCATTCGGGTGCCCAGCTGTTAGTGTGATGACCTACTACCTGACGAAGGCAGGTGCCGTCCCCTGTAGGACGTTCGGTAAGTTCAAACGAACCGATGATATCTGCTGTGTAGTGAGGTAAATAACCCCATTCTTCAAGATTGCCGTATCCTTCAAAATCATCTTTGTATGGTATTGGAAATGGACTGGATTGTGGAACTGATACAAATTCTCCTTTTTGTTGGCCACTCATTGTAGATATGGAATAGACTGTGTTTGGCTCGAGTGAAATAATAATTGAATGACGACGGGGTTTTAAATCTTCTTTACGGACAAACTGTTCTGATTCATTGCTTTTCCATATGCACAACGGTGATTCTTTCATGCCGTTTGTGAGTTTTACTTGTAGGGTTTGGTCTTCTTTTGCTCCTTTTGTCTCTATTATCATGCTATAATCGCCATTCTTGGGATTACGGAGTGTTACAATAGTTCCTCCTTTATCTAAATGGGTGCAACCACTGTCCATGTATTCCCAGCCAGCTTCTGAGAATTGACCATAGTGAGCATAACCCCATAAGTTTTGACGAACCTTATAATAACCACTCCATGGCTCCCATGCCAATATCATTGCTGGGTCATGGCTATAGGGCTCCATAGGATACACTCCGGCTATGTCATACCAATTTATTATTTTGGTTACGCCGCTGTCGATATAATTCTTGTTGAAACAACTGACTATGCTAATCAAACAGTCAAAGCCCTTTAGATATACATGGTCTTCGCTGTTCCATAGGGGTTTGCCTAATTTTGACAATTGCTCTTTTTGTTTTAGGCTCACACCTATCTCGTTGAAGGTGTGGGCGCTTATTATGTCTATTGCATTGCTAAGCGTACTGTCATTAAGCATATAATCTAAGAAGTCTAACTTTGTTTTGCCCCAGTTGTCAAAGCCATGAAGTTTGACGTTTGAAAAACCATTGTTATCCATACTCTTGCGTAACATTTTGGCAAAATCACC
>Ga0310697_10001999_pt1 | contig 22378 bp, 23 predicted proteins | sample 172DNAGHGlowgp2_FD_203883 | JGI IMG/M metagenome (GOLD analysis project Ga0310697, IMG submission 203883) | Sheep rumen microbial communities from Palmerston North, Manawatu-Wanganui, New Zealand - 1728 DNA GHGlow gp2 (v2) (version 2) | ecosystem: Host-associated > Mammals > Digestive system >...
CGTGTGCATAGACGTGGAGAGCGCGGAACATAGCCCAGCCCTTCTGGAACTTGAAGGTGATGAAGGCGATGATGTCGAAGGCAGCGTTGTCGATGGCACGGAAGCTGACGGGAACGCTGGCAGCGACACGGACGGGAGTGGCCTGGATGTTGGCGAAGTCAAGAGCCTGCTCAGCCACCTTGGTCACCTCACCCTCTACGGTGAACTTCACGTCGTTCACAGAGTAAGGAATCACCTGAGTGCCGGTCACGCCAGTAGCCATGCGGAGGTCGTCGGGCAGTTCGATGCCGGGCACCTTCGTGTCAATCAGCGGCAGAATCTCGATGGGAATCAAGCCACCGGCTTTGAGGTTGGCGTCTGTGTTGCCATTCTCAGCGTCGGGGAATGCCAGGATGGTAGTGCTCTCGGCACGCTTCTCCAGACCACAAGCCTTGATGCGCTCGCGCAACTGCTTGCCAAGGTCTTCGCGCTCCTGAATCTGCTCCAGCTCTTTGCCGCTGGCCATAGCCTTGGCACGTGCGCTGAGTCCGGCAGACTCATCAACGAGTGAACGATACTCGGCAGACTCGGCCTCGGTGAAGAGGATGTTGCCGTTGTTAGCCTCACGAGACTTCTCTTCCATCTCGTGCATGCGATTCATGATAGCGAGTTGACGCTCCTGAATCTGGGTCTTTGTCATTTCTTTCATGATGCAAAAACTTTTAATTGGTTAATATTCGAGTGATGTTAAAATTTCGTCGTTGAGTCGGCGGGCTTGATAGCGCAGACGCATAGCCTGCTGTTCGCGGAAACGCTGCTCCTGCTCTTCGAGTTCGCGGGCTTCACGCTCTTCCTTCTCGGCATTGGTCTCGCCGCCATTGGCTTCACGCTCTGCCTTCTCGCGGGCCTCGCGCTCCTCGTCGGTCTCGCCCTTGTCGTCGGGGTCGTTGTGATCGTCGGGGTCGTCGTCGGGGTCTTCATCGCGTTTGTCGTTCTTGTCGCCACACTCGCGCTTCAACTGCTCTTCAATCGCCTTGTCGATGGCCTCCGATGCCTCGCGCAGTCCGACGGTGGTCTGCTCGTAGGCTGGGTGGGTGACGATGGCGACATCATAGAGGCCGGTGATTTTCTTCACGTGGCGCAGCCACACCTCCTTGCCGTCCTCGATGTCGTTGGTGCGCTCATACGATACGCCGTTCTCGGTGTCCTCGTAGTCGTCCTCGAAGGCGAAGGACATGCCGGTGATATCGCCGCGCTTCATCAGCTCCAGCGCATCGTTGGCGTTGTTGGTGTGGGGCAGGTCGCAGCGGCAGTCGATGCCGTCGCCACGGAGTTCGAGAGTGAGGGTGTCCTTGTCGGAGTTGCGGAAACGTCCGAGCACGTCGGGCACCATGTTCGAGTGGTTAAGATTCAGGATCACGTCGGACTTCGCCAGAAGTTCACGGCTGATGCAGCCAGGCTCCAGAATCTCATACACCTTGCGTGTGGAGCTCCAGGGTGTGAGGTTGACCGAGCGCACGCCGAAGACTATCGGACGGCCCTCAATCTCGCGGCTCTCCTGCTGCCCCTCCTGTGGCTCGCGCAGTTGCAGGCCGCAGTCATTGGTTGGGATGAATCTTGTCTGTTTCATATTCTCGTTTTGAAAATGTTATCTACTAATCGGGCGTTTTAGCGTCCTGGGTTTACTGCGCGTCGGATATGCTTCTCGCGTTTCTTTCGTTGCTGCTGAATCTCACGCTCCAGAGCGTCGATTTCCTCTTTTGTCGGGTTCGGTGTCATATTCTTGTCTGTTTGGTGAAACTTACCTACCTTTCTTTGTTGCTCTTAGTAGGGTATCTTTCGGAAGAATCCCTATATTCTTGTCGGAGAATAACTATGTTCTTGCCAGAGAATAACTATCAACTTTCCTCGCCCTCCTTCGGCGGTTCTCCCACGGTGTAGTTGCCGGGCTTCAGCTGGGTGCTCGCGTCGCTCTTGGCGATGAGGGCTTTCAGCGTCATGAGGTTGGCCGATGCCATTGGCACGTCGCCATCTTCCACGGCTGGCATGTCGAAGTCGCGGCGTGCCTCGTTCACGGTGCAGAGTCCCGACTGCATCTTCAGCTGTGCCACCTTCGCACGGCGTTCGGGGTCCATCACCATCAGCGGGTCTTCGCAGATGTGGATGTCGCGGGTGCCGTAGTCCTTCATGCCGATGAGTTTGCGGGCAATCTCCTTCTCGTTGCGGTTCTTCAGCGGCAGGATGGTTCGCGTATGGAACTCCATCGTGGCGTTCTGATAGTCGTTGTAGTGGCTGTTGGTGTCGAGCATCAGCAGCGGACGCGGTACGCCCCAATAGCGGGCCACGTCGTCGTAGGTAATGCCCAGTTGCTCCAACATCTGCATGTCCTGTGCGGTCATGCTCAGGTTCTGGAACGACTCCAGTCCGTGCATCGAAACGATGTCGTGACCTGAGTAGAACTTCTTCTGCATCTCCTGGGCAGTCTTCTGCACCTCGCTCTGATTCAGCAGTCCGTAGGCGAGTGTGCCCACGCCCTGCTGCGGTTGCTTCTCGCTGATGATACCCTTGATGCGCCCGCCCTTTGCCGCCGTGTCGAGAGCCTGCGAGCGCAGGGTGCGGTTGAGCGTCAGAGCCTCGAAAGCATAGAGCAGCGTCGATTTGCCCCAGCCGTTCGGGTAGCGGAAGTTGTTCGGGAAGTGCAGTACGTCCGAGGTCGGTACGTTCACCTCCGTCCTGTAGCCTTGGTCGGTGAGATACACGATGCTGGCGTAGGTGGCGGTGTTGATGTTGTAGCCACAACTCTTCACGAGCCACAGGTGCAACGGGAACCCGAACTCGTCGCGCTCGATATACACGAAGCCGTTGCCCGTCAGCGTGCGGTTCAGCTCCACCAGGTTCCACAGGTCGGGAGCCGACATGATGGGGTTCGCTTCTTCCTGCAACAGGTAGTTGATGCGCCGTCCCAGTCCGCGCATATCCTGTACGAAGTTGTCGCGCTCAAAGTCCTTCTTACGGTACTGCACCGGCATCACGCTCATGGTGTCGCCACGCAGCGTCACGGCACGATAGACCGCCGACACGGAGCAAGCCGCCTCCGGGGTTCGCGTCGCCACGATGCGCTCCATGTAGTCGCCGCCCTCCACCGGCTGATTGCTCGGATGGTTCGGGTCGGTCGTCACCGGCACACCCGGCACGGGCTTTGCCGACGGGTCCGCCTCGCGCAACATCAGCGCATTCTCGGGCGTAGCCGCTTTGAAAAGATTACTGAAAAAACTCATATCTTATTCCTTTTTACTATTCGTGCGTTTTGTGCGCTGGGGTTTACTCGAAGCCTTTCCTGCCTTTTTCGGCTTCACACTCAAGATTTCCTCCTTTTCAGGTGTCCGCTCGTTGATGTTAAAGAAGTCCTCAATGGCGTGAGCCTTGCGATGGTCGTTGTGCTCCTGGCTAACGTTGATAAATCCGCGACCGATTTTACCCACATACTCCTCTGCGGTCTTCGTCAGGTAGTGGTCAATCCACGCAACCTTATGCACGGGCTTGATGGCGGGATAGAGCGTCACATCTTCGCCAACGGCATTGATCACCTTCAGTTTGCCTTTGAAACTCGGTACATGTGGCTGAACCTCGAAATGCAATCCCGTCAGACCGCCACGCACGAATGACTTGACGAACTCGGTGCCGTTTTCGAGACTTGGCTTCTCCTTGGCAACTGTGAATCGCTCGGCCATTGGTCGCGGGTCATAATGCACCAGTCCTGAGTCGGTCATGATGCGCCACGATAACAGAACCACGTCGGCTTGCATTGTATTGAGGTATGTTGGCAGGTCGTTACCATCGACACGTACCAATTCGTCAGCATCCAAGAATCCTATCCATCCGTATTCATTGCCGTGCTTCTGATAACAGTCCGTATAAGCCTGCACCTGAGAACCCAAGCCGACGGCGGTATAGTCGATAATCTCTACAGCGTCGCCGTAGCCGGTCAGCACCTCGGCAGGTCGCTCGTCACCCTCGCGGCTGTTGTCATATAGGAATATTTTCTTCACGCCCAGACTGAGGTAGTGGTCGCACCATTCACGCAGATACGGATTCTCACACCGCACGATGATGCACACCGCCACGTCCTTTGACTGCACACGAGGCTGCTGCACCTCTATCTTGTCGGTATCGTTCACAGCCCACAATGCCTCGTGCTGTTTCAGCCATGCCGACTGCCTTTGCAAGTCGCCCTGGTGCCATGACCCGCCGCCGTAGTGCTCAATAAAGAGCCGAATATCTACGTGCAAGCCTACCAGACGGGGGCGCATCCGCAGCACGTCGTCCAGCAGACAGGCACCCGTGTCAAACCAGTTACCGCGCAGGTTGGCATCGGCCTTCAGTCCCCAGCAGCGGTCGGGGTCGAAATATCGTGCGCCCTCTTTGGTCAGCTTCGGCACGTTCATGTAGCAGAGCATGGGAAGGATGCGAGGCACCTTGAAGCGGTTGCCGTTCTGGTTCCGCTGCACATAGCCGCAGAACGAATACTGCTCTTTCCACAGCTCCGTGATGTTGCGCTTCACGAGCGTGTCGCTTTCCACCAGGATAAACCCGTCGGGCAGTAGCTCCCACAACTTCTGCACGGTCATGATGTGCTTCGCACTGCCCCACACCGATGACTTATACACACCCACCTGCGGGTTGCGGTCGGGATAGAGCGACAGGAACTGCTCGAAGTCGATGATTTGCCCCTTCGTGTTGTCTATCACCTTCACGCCATTCATCTTCAGCCTGAATGGTCGTGCCTTGATGATGGTGTCCTCCTTGGAGTCGTTGCCGTTGGTGCCTGCCGGGGCGGTGATGTCTGCCGAGTTGTCAAACACCACCACGGGCCAGTCGCAGCCCTGCTTCCTGATTGACAGGATGCAAGCCTCGGTGAGTTCTGGCGTGTTGAAGTGGATGATTGCGATTGTCTTCTGTTTCATAGTTCCTTTTTATTTAATGATTTCCGTTGCTGTGATCTGGATGGTGTTCTCGTATCTGTCGGCATGGAGCGACTGGATTTGATATGTCACGCCATCGCACTCCAGCAGGCAGTCGCGGTCAATAATATTGTTCCATCTCATGCGGAACATCACGGTGTCGTAGGCATCGAGCGCACCCTCACGCAACGACTTCACGCCCTTGTTCCACGTCATGTTGGCGTGTACGCACGCCACCTGCTCGTATTCGGTCTTGGCACCGAATGCTCGTTCTTCTGGGTCTTTCTTCTTCAGTATGGCGACTCGCCACCTCAGTATGCTTGATGAATATCCCATAGTCGCTTACCCGTTTAGTGATTCCAGATATGCCTTCACCTCGTCGCCCAGCTTCTTATCCTCCTGGCGCATACTTTCGAGGATGATGGGCGTGGGCTCGCTGACGGCTGCAAACTTTTGCCACTTCGCCGTGATACGGTCTACGAGGTCTTTCTTCTCTTCGCTCTCATCGTCGGCTGCAAAGAACCCGATATTCACCAGCATACTTTGCAGTGAGTCCAGGATGCGGTTGCGCTCGTTCTTCAGCGGTGTACCTGTGAGCACGATGTACTCCTTCACCAAGAGGTCGAAGTTGTATGGTACCGCACTCAGATTGGTTGGTGATGCCGGACCTCTGCCTTGGTCGTAGCTGTTGGTCACGAGTTCGAGCGTCACCTGTCGGATGGCAGCTGGCACCTCGCCGTATGTCCCCACAAGGTTCTCATACGTGCGGTTGCACAGATAGAGCACCGTGTCTTCGGCTCCTTGGCCGTAGAGCTCCAGCACCGCATCCTCGCAGTCGAAGTCGAGTCTTAGCTGCTGCTTAATGTCGTCTATCGTCAGATATTTCATATACCTTTTATTTCTTGTATCTGATAATCGTGCGTTTCATGGTCTGGGGTTTACTGGCTGTGGAATCAGGGGGACAGGTCGCGTGATTCTTCAGCGAAGAATCATGGACCTGTCCCACTGATTCCTATGTGTATGGCGATGGGCCATCGGTGACGGTGGTCAAAGCAAATGTGTCGGCGGTTGATCCCGTGATGTCTGGTGTCGCCTTTGCCCTCACGCTGAAGGCTGAGCGAAGTGCCGAAAGGCTTCCCATGTCTATCTGTGTCTTCATCAGATAGTCGCCACCGGCAGGGATGGTCGTTGTGGTGCTTCGTGTAACTGTCGTGATGACGCTGCCTGAAGAGTTGAACACGTCGAGTACCACGTTTGCACCAAGACCACCCTGGTATTCGTCGTTGACGAGTGTCAGGTTTACGAACAGGTTTCGTGTCGATTGCGCTGTGTCGCGGTAGGCTGCAAACGACTGCTCGCGGATGTTGATGCGTACAATGGTTGCACCGATGCCTACTGTCTCTTTTTCTCCGAGGGCTATCCACTTGCCATTGGTCATCTGTCCTGTGTCGCTGGTGAATGGTATCTGGTCGGATGATGCCATCGGGAAAATCTCATATTCGCCATTGAAGGATGTCGTCAGTCCTGAGATGTCAACGTATGCGCCGTATGCAGGCACGTCTGAAATCTTTGGCCCCGTCACAGCGTAGAAGTCGTTTTGCCCGACCTTTCTCAGCAGACAGCCAAAATACATGTTTCCGACATTGAATCCTGCTGTCGGGTAGGTCAGTTCATCGAGTCTGATTGTCCTCGCGTCCAGCCCCCCGTGATTGAAGATGATGCGGAGGTTTCCTTGACTGTCGATGGTATATTCACCATACATCGAGCGGCCTATCTGTGCTTCGGCCTCATGGAAATAGCCATATCTGTTGCTCGATACGGGATATTCAGAGAAGTCGCTCAGTCGCTTGTAGCCTGATGGTTTCTGATAGCCCCAGTAGATAGGCTGAATACCGATGTCGGGCGCATTGGTCGATGATGTGTCGATACCAAACCAGAAGTTGGCCATCTTATTGATGTTACCCCAAGTCGGAATGTTGATGATGCCAAAATTCCTGCTGGCACGCTCCGCCAAGGTCAGCATCCCTTTCTTGTTGTATTCGATGGGCTTGTACTTTGCCCACATATTGATGGCCTGACTGGTGCAGACGGCTTCCAGACTGGTGCCTGAGATATGAAGTATCTGTGCGATGTCCTGCGGCATCGTCACAGGTGCATAGATGATGTTCGTTCCTGTACTCATGTCCTTTTTGTTCTTCTTATCTTAAAATCATACTCATACTCTCCAGCTTCTTCAGACGCCTTTCGAGGTCGTCAATGCGCTGCTGCTGCTCAGCCACCTTGTGGGCGAGGCTCACAGCAGACACCATGCCCACCAGTCCGTAGTCGAGCGACAGCTTGCCGTCTTTGGTCTCATGCACCGCCTCGGGCAGTATCTTCTGCCACTCCTGGGCGATGCCTCCCACGTGCAGCTCTCGGTCGTTGCCCTCCTTCCAACGGAAGTGGATAATCGAGGCACTTGCAATCGTCTCTACATCGAGACAGAAACGGTTTACCACCTCCTTATACCTGATGTCCGACAATGCAGTGACGTAACCACGGCTGTAGACATTGGCAAACTCAGAGTCACCGCTCTGGTGGATGTTCCAGTAGTTAGAACCGTTGTATGAGCAGATGTCCATCACTTGCACCCACTCGTTATTCGAATAGCCGAGTATCAGGTTGCCGCTGGTGGTCAAGATGCTGTGGTCGCCCGACTGCATCGTGATATTGCCCACTCTGGTCATGTTGCCGCTGATGTCGTTTGGCGTTCCCAGGCTCCAGTAGGTCTGTCCCCATGCTGAATACGTGGCGTTACCGCTCAGTCTGTCGGCCACGCCTGCGGCTGATGCGTATGCCACGGTCAGCGTCTTCGTCACGCCTCCGATGGTCATTCTGAGTTGGTTGTTGGCGTTGGTAAGTTCTGTGAAGAAGGTGTCGAGCTTCAGGTGTGAGTTGTCGATTTTCTTCGTCGCATCCGCTGCCGCCAATGCTGCCCACACTTGCGACATATCCACGCCCGAGGCTGGTGTCAGTGCTACCCACTTACCCGATGCGGAGTCATAGGTCAGCACCTGACCGTTGGCTGGGCTTGGTATCGATACGTCGCCCATCGACGAGAGGAAGAGTGAAGCGGGTTGCCCTGTGGGGCTCTTCCCCAACGCGGATATGTAGAGGTCAGTCCAGAAGCCGAACATCGCCTCAATGTTCACGTGCGAGGTGTCCTCTGGCATCTTGCTGTTGGGCTCTATCAGATCATTGTCGCCGCCTGCCTCTGTGGAATGGATGCGGAAGATGCTCGAAAAGAACTCTATCGACAGGTAGTTCTTGTCTACCCACGACCGTTGCGCATATCCTGACAGCATCGCGTCAATCTGCGATTGCGACAGCCCGCCGCCGCCACCGCTACCGCCTCCGGCTTCCACCATGCGCTGTATTGCATCACGACTCAGTTTCATATCCTATCATTAGCTTAATGGTCCTTTACCCTTGAACTTCACGCTCCCCGTGGCGAGGGCTCCCACCGCGCCTTGTAGGTCGGCCTGCTGGCAGATGGCACGGCCTGTCAGCACCGATCCGCCTACAACGACGCGCAGGGTGTAAGTACCCCTCACCTTCAGCAATCCCTCAAACGGGGCTCCGCTGGTCACGAGATGATTCAGCGACAACTCCCAGTCTGTCCTCCCTGGGATATACTCACGGTCGGTGGCCGATGTCTCCGACGAGACCTCTATCACGTCGCACTTCCGTGAGATGGTGCATGACTTTGCCTTGGCTATCAGTGGCGATGACCCTGACGAGCCGGCATAAATCTTGATGTCCTTTCCATGTACTATTGCCATATCTCTTAACTCGTTTTTCTTAACTCTTAATTCTTAATTCTTAACTAAAAAACTACCACGTCACCAGCTCACCCTTCCCCGAGCGACGGGTGTAGCGGTTGAGCACTACGTAGATTTGTTCACCGCTAACCTTCGACGGCCCGAGACCCTGCAAGCCTGCTCCGTCGAGCTGGTTGGCGAGGTTGCTCTGCATCGCTTTCGTCAGCACCACCTCGCCCGCATTCGCCATGATGGGCACATTGTCACCGCTAAACGAATTGCCGTCGACCATACCACCATGAGCGTAGCCTGTTGCGGAGTGGATGCTGGCGATGGTGGTTACCATTGAGATGGTTGCGGCAGCAGCGGCAGCGATGAACGCCCAGATGTTGCTCTTTGTTCCTTGATCTTCTGCCAAAGACTGGGAATATGCCAATGCGACGGAGGCAATCGCCTGCGCCACAGTCGCTGCAACTTGCGCGGCTGGGTCTTTGATGGCTGAGATGGCACTGCCAAATAGTCCGATAGCTGTACCGGCATGCTTCCATGCTTCAGCAGCATTGTTGCCTGACTTTGCAAGCAGATTCACCTTTTTCATTACGTCGTCGCTCAGTCCTTCACCGATGTCGAGGAATGGCTTGTCGGCAAATTGAGGATGCCACTGACTACCACCTCCAAGATTTGACGTCATTACATGACCACCTTGTAATTTGCCTTGCGCCTGCTCTGCATAGAGTTTCAGCTGGTTATTCCTTTTTTCCAAAGCGTGTATCTCACCTTGTATCGCCTCTTTCCTTGCTCTCGCCTGCTGAGTGGCCACGTCTCCGAGTGTCACGTATTCCTGTGTCAGTGTGTTGATCTGCGCTTGGTTCTTCTGGAGTTCGGTCTGTTCTACCTTGGTTTTGCTGAATACACCCTTACCACCACCGCCACTTTTACCGCCTGAAGTTCCGCCTTTGCTCCTGCCGTTCAGTATGCGCGTAATCTGCTTATCGACCTGTGCGATTTCCTCGCCCGTGCGCTGGGCTTGTGCGCCGAGTGCTTGCAACTCCTGAAGCTCTGTATCATTCAACTGTCGCAGAGCCTCGCCCATCTTCTCTTGGGCTGTCACTGCCATTGGGACTTCTACGGCTGTCGTACCTCCAAACATGCCGCCTGGTATAAACTTCAGTTTCTTGCCCGTCGGCATAGTTTCTTTCAGTTGCTGATAGTTGCCATACGAACCAGTGAGAGCCTGTTCAAGATTGCCCCATGGTACACCACGCTCGGCTGCAATTTTGCGAACAGCCTGCGAGTAGGCCTCTTGCTCCAGCTTCTGACGGGTGCGCAGTTCTTCCTGATATGCTTTTGCGGCCTTCTGCACGTCGCCTTTCGAGGTCTCGCCCATTCGATAGCCAGCCATTGCCTTGGTCAATCCTGTGCGAGTTCTCTGGGTGTTAATCTGATTGAAGGCGTTAAACGTGCCGAGGTTATCGAGTGCATCGTAAGCAGCGCGAGCGGCTTCGGTGATGGTGTTGATGTTACTCAGAAAACCGCTGATGTCACCGTTATTGATGGAGTTAAGGAATCCGTTATAAAGAGACTTTGATGCTTCAACCGTCCTTCCCCACTCGTCGAGTTGTTCCTCATTCTTGAAGAAGGCATCTTTTGCCACCTTCAGCGCACCAGTCACGGCACCGATGGCAGCACCGACTGCCGTGAACTTACTCATACTGAGGCCAATCCCCTTCGTGAAGTCATTCCACGACTTCTGAGCCTGGCGCATGCCCTTCTCATATTGATTGCTCTCGAGAGTAAGTTTAACTAAACTATTCGCCATATCTTATATATTTTTTACTTCTTCTTTATATATTGCTGCCAGCTCCTCGTCGATCACAGCCGAGAGATTGCCCGCTGCCAGTTCTATCTCTTTCGGTGCCATGTTCTGGAACCAGTTGCGGGCTTCGATGCTTCCACGATTGCCGTATTTGGTGCTTCGTGTCACAGTTCCCGAAGACACAAAGCGCAAGATAAATGCTCTGTCACGTCCAAAATAACTGTCAACTTGTTCTGTGCGTGCGCTACGAGGTCGGCGGTTGCCACCTCGCTGATATGGGTTGTGGTCGAGTTTCCTATCCTTAATGAGCTGGTATCGCTGCCCTGCCTTTTTCGGGTTCAAGATGCTCACGTTACCACCAAGAATCTTTCTGTATACGGTAGACTTAACGCCTCGATATGCCTTGCGTGGGTCTTCTTTCATCTCGTAGCGTGCATCCTCACGCAGTCGCTTGGCTGTGTCTTTCAGTTCCTCGCGTATAATCTTACGAATACGGTTGCGCGTCTCTTTGTCCGTAAACATGAGACGTGCAAAGGCTATGCTTTGGGCTTCTACCAACTGCTGATTTACTTCAACTTCTACCATACAAAAAAAATGCGCAATTAGTGCTACTATACACTAACCGCGCATTTTGTGGTCTTGGGTTTACTTTATCCCTCTGGCTCCAGGTCTCCACCCTGGGAGTCGCTTTTGCCGCCGCCGCCCTGCTGGGTGTCGTCGCCATCGGAGTTGACACGCTCCACGAAGGCCTTGGTCTCGATGCCGATGCGCTTCACCTGATATTCCTCCTTGTCGAGCAGGTCGGTGAACTTCTGCATGCAGGTGGCACGGACTCGGCAGGTGACACCGCCAGCCTTGTCGATCAGGTCTCCAGCGTTCTCAGCCGTCAGTTCGGTCACGGTCGGGTCGAGCTCCTTGGCACGTGCGAGGTTGATGTTACCACCCTTCACGTGGATGTCGGGGTAGATGCGGATGGCCACGTCCTGGCCGTTGTTCAGTTGGATAGCGAAACCTTCCGCCATCTTCTCGGCTGCTGCCTTGCAGAAGTTCTCGAGAACCATTGCAGCCACCTGTTCAGGAATGAGGTCGTGGCTGGCATGTGCAATCTCGCGGGCGAGTGCCTTTGTGTCGCAAGTGCGCAGGCTCTCGTTGGCCGTGATAGTGGGTTCGGTACCAAGGGCTTGATTGCCCAGATTCAGTTGTCCTTTGTATTCAATCATGATTAATTTGAGTTATAGGGTTATACTATATCGTTTTCCTACCTTTATACTATATCGCTTGCCACCCTTTATACTATATCGATTGACACCCTTTATAGTATGCGCCTTTTTCACACCAGTTTCTCCATGAGCTTCAGCTTGGTCACATCGTCGCGCCATGAGTGGCTGATGGCGACTGGGATGAAGACACGGCCAGCCATCGTGATGCGGTGGCGTGGCGAGATGTCGGCGATGGCGTCAGTGCGCAGTTCGGTTGCGATGCTCTGCTTCGACTCCGCCCAGTAGTTGGCGATACGGTCGGCCAGGTGCTGCTCTGGGTGTGCCTGTGTGCCTCCGAACGAGGTCGTTTCCATATACGAACCATCTGCGTTAATCAGCAGGCCGTAGCCGTATTTCATGTTGTCGTCTGATGCGAAGATGCAGTCCACGTTGTAGTTTCCCGTCGCCTGGTTGCCGTTGGTGGCTGAGTATTCCTTGCTCGTTCTGCGCTCGGTGACGAGCGAGCGGCCTCGTTGCTCACTTGCTGTGGTGGGAATCCACACCTCGTCGCGTGTGTACTCAATCTTGAAGTTGGCGATGTCGCACGATGGGAACGGCCACTCCTCGTCGATGCTGGCGGTGGCTCCGAGGAAATCAATAAACACATAGCCGAAGAGGGCATCGCTGGCTGAGATGGGGATAGCATCGTAGACTTCGATATGCTGGTCTATCAGGATGGTGTCGTAGAATCGCCCTGGCCCCTTGATGCTGCCACCCGTCATGATGAGCCACGCCTCTTGCTGCGATGCCTGCTGGGTCTCTCGCCAGCCATAGGTGCCCGTCGGAGATAGGGCTGAGATATTGTTCAAGTAGAACCACTTGGCGGTGGCTCTTGTGCGACCTACACCGATGCGCACTCGCAGGATGTTGCGGTTGGTGGCATTGTCAAACTTCAGGGCACCGTGATAGATTTCGCCGCTGACCTTCAGCGAACCCGCACCGAAGGCCATCATCTTCTTCGTCTGTAGCGATACGGTGGCGTGGTTGAAGTTGTAGGTCTTTGGCAGGGTAATCACGTCGCATACCGAGGGCTTGTCGGCATCCTCAGTGCTGTAAATCTGTCTGCGGGTGAAGTAGCCAGCCACGCCTGATGATGGGGTCGAGCCGTCGAGCTGTCCCGATGTGAAGCTGCGCGTGATGGGTGTCATGTAGTAGCCGATGGTCTTCGAGCCATCCTCACCGATCCACGTATAGCCGCGAGCCTCGAAAGCCTGCTCCACCGACGGCGGGAATGCCTCTATCACCTGATCCTCGTTGTTGCAGTCGCTCTTCACCACGGCCTTGTTGTAGCCCAGGCATATCGACAGGTCGTTGTCAGTCGAGGCGAAGATGTCGCCGTGAAGGATCAGCCCATCGTAGGCATCGTTGGTCGTGCCGGGGATGGTGCCCGACACGTATACGGCCATCTCTGAGAGTTCTTGGCGTGTCAGTCTGAGGAATCGTGTCGCGTCGGTCACTTGGTCGCCCTGTGTCAGGTAGAGTGTGCGCCCTTTCGTGCGCAACGTCCAGCCCCAATACTTGCACATATCTTCAAGCATCTCCTGGAAGTTGTATTTTGCCACGAGGTCTGCCTCGCTCTCTCCGCCATTGTCGAGGAAGTTCTGCCAGTCGAATTTCTTCAGCAGCCACTGCTGCGCGTCCGTGCCGCCCTGTACGTAGATGGTGTCGAAACCGATGGGCTGTGGCAGTTGCTGGAGAGCCTGGTCGAGCAGGTAGGCGAAGTTGCGCAACGCGATGCTGGCGGTCGAGGGCTCCTTGCTCTCCAAGGCAGCGATGGGGCATTGAATCGGAAACTCATACTGCTGGGGATTGCCGTAGAGCTCAGAACCGAACGTCTGAGCCTGCATGAAGCCTTGCCATACGACGTTGCCCGCGCCGTCGGTCAGCGTCACGGGGCGGTCGGTGGCTGTCACGGGGTACAGGCTGCTGATGTCGAAGGCCACATCCTGACCGTTGGCATTCACAGCCTTGCCGTCGTCTACGATGCGGAAATAGCCGCTCTGTGTACGGATGGGAGCGAACATGTCCTCATCGTCGTCCTCGTCGGTGGTGAAAGGTTCTTCGCCTCCCTTCAGCTTCAGCGGGTAGCCAGATGGCGGTGTGCCGTCTTTCCATACGTTTGCGGTGTAGACCGTCCCCGCACGGAGTGACTTGAATATGATTTTCCAATGAATACTAAAAGCCATTTCTTACGTCGTCTATGCTTTCGGTTTCAGTGCGTCGATGGCCTTGGCGTAAGGCTCCCAGTCGATGCTGTCCTTGCGCTGCCAGCCTACATTCAGGCAATAGTTGATATACTGCACGCCACCCTTATAGAAGCGGTCGAGCTCTTCAAAGGTCTCGAAGGTGTGATAGATGGGCTGCTTGTCCTCTGTCTCATTGAGCTTGAACTTCACGGGCACGATCTGCAATCGGTGAGCCTCCGAGAAGTTTGTCTGGTTCTCCTTCGACAGCCATACGGTGATGGGCTGCTCCTCGCCATCTGGCGTGAACTCGTAGCCGTTGAGTATCTTCGCATCGGTCTGCGCGTCAATGTCGGCATTGACTTCCTCTTTCACCTGCTCGATGCTTGGCAGGTCAACCTTCTTTCGTGGGAAATACACCTCGTGCCACTCGGAGAGCGCAGAGCCCTCCAGTCGTCTCAACTCGTAGCCGACGATCGTCCGGCTGCGTTCCTGCTTCACCAGCGCGAAGTCCGCGCCATTGCCACACATTTTTGCCATATCGAAAAACTTTTATATGATTATTCTACACCATGCGGGCGAAACACGGTCGTAGGTTTACTCTTCAGAAAAGCATTGCCTGTTGGTGGGGCTGTCGTGGCTTCTGTGGTTTCTCGTCATCGTCATCATCGTCTTTTTTACTGAGTTTCTGCTGGCCTTTCCAATCATCGAATGCCTTTTTAAGTCGTTCGTAGGTTAGCGGTGTGTCGTCGTGTGGCAGCTCAATCTCGATATCCATCTGCTTGTCGTCGATGGTCTCCAATTTCACCCGATTAGGCACAAACTTGTCGAGCGACTTTATCTGGAAACCAACCATCGTATAAGTGCCTTGCTGGTTCTTTCCACCGATTGTCTTATGCACCACGGCTATCGGGTCGCCTGTGTTCTCGCGCTTATGCTTCTCGTTGTTGTAAGTAATGACACAGATGAGCCATGCACTCCATTCGTATGCGTGCCAGAACGAGCCTTCCTTGAACATGTGTATGATGTTCCAAGATGCAGGCTCTTTCCTGTCTGCTTCAAGATTCAATATATCTTGGCGTGCTGCCATAAATCTTTCCTTTTCTTTTTATAAGCAATCGCTTGCCGCTTGCGCGGCGGGCGATTGCTTGGTTTAATAATTTTGTTTGTTATGTCTTGTCAAGACCAGTTACTGCACCGCCCTGACAGAGAACCCGAAGAACCGATTGAGGCTGTAGGCTGGATTGACTCCTCCACTATCGAAGTACAGATGGTAGCCGTGCGTCTGCGAGTAGAGCGACGCGCTCCAGTAGCGGCCGTTGGAGCCTCTGTCGTTCAAGCCCGTACCGTAGCGGCTGCCAGAGGCGGGGAAGAAAATGGAGTTGCCGTTGATGCGCGAGGTGAAGCGACGACCTGCCACACCATCCTCGTCGGTCCAAATAGAGTCGCAGTTATCATACAACTCCTGGAACTCCGGCTGTGTCGGCATACGCCACGGAGTACCCATGTTATGGCGGGCTGCGTCGTAGTCGTTGCCAGCGGTGATGTCGCCTGTGAGGGCTGCGCCTGGGGTGCTGGCGTAGGGGCCGTCGTTCGCTGTTCCGAAGTCGTAGCCGTCGGTGCCTGTGTGTCCCGTGATGTTTCCCCATGAGAAGTAAAGACCATCGTCGTATGGCGAGGCAGCACCCACGTTGTGCTCGCACCACAGCAGACCTGAAGGCAAGGCGAGGTCAACGGCTCCTGATGGTGTGGAACCTGTGATGCCTTCGATGCCTACGACCTGCCAGTAGGTGCCGTCGTAGATCATCGTCAGTATGGTGTTGGCATGTACCTTGCCAATCTCCATGGCACGCCCGAAGTGACGGATGGCGATGGCCGCACCACTGTTGATGCTCAGCGTCGGGTTGGTGGCGGTGAAGGCATTCTGGAAGAGCACCGAGATGCGGCAGTTGGGCAGCAGCAGGAAGTGAGGGATGCTGACGGTCTTTGCGGGTGTGCCACCGTCGGTCGTACAGGTCGGGAATCCGCCACCGAGCATCGCACAGTCGGTCACCTTCAGTTGTAGGTCGCTAATCTTCTTGCCACCGTCCTTGATGCCACCGTTCTCGTCGATGACCATAATGTCATCCTCCACGGCAGCACCCTCGCCAGTCATCGTCAACTTGTCGGTCTTCGTGTTGGCGATATTATCCACCTGGGTCTTGTTGTAATACTGAGCCAGTGCGGTGTTGACGGCCGTCGAGATCATCGTGCCTACCTGCGAGGTGGTCGAATAGTCGGCCAGAGCGGCGTTCAGCGCGGCGGTGATGGCGGCATCGGTCTGAGCCTTGGTGTAGTAGTTCGAGAGGTCAATGGTTGTCGAGCCAATGCACTCCCATGAGTAGGTGGTGGTACCTTCCTCGACGGTGGTCAGCGTGATATACTCATCCTTGTTGTTCTGTGTTTTGGGATCGGCAGACGGCACAAGGTAGATTTTGCCAACGGTCTGAGCCGATGCTTCGGGCAGCGTCTGCACGGCCTCGTACTGGAATTGCTTGATAGCTGCAATCAGCTGGTCAACCTGTGCTGCTGAGTAGGTCTCACTCTTCAGATAGTAATTCGTCAGGTCGCTCACAGCCTTGGTGATAAACGAGGCGAGTGCTGCCTGGAGTGCTGCTGTAAGGTCGGTCTCGGGGATGCCTCCCTGTGGCTTCTGATAGGCTGTCGCTCCGTCAGCGGCTCCCGAGCGGATGTCGGCAAGGTCGGCAATCACGTTCTGCTTACCGCTCATCTGCTGATTAAGGGATGCCGTATCGACGAGCTTGTTCAACTCCGATGCGGCAGATGGAATCTTCGCCTCAATCGCGTCGATGTCGTCGGTGTTCGCCTTCTCAGCGGCCTTTGCGCGGGTCTCCTCTGCGTCGATATTGCCCTGAAGGGTGGTGTCGGCCTGCTGACGGGCGGTTGACTCACTGTTGATGTTCTGCTGTAGAGTTGATTCGGCTCCGCGTGCTCGCGTCTCTTCGTTACCCACCAGTTCGTTCACCTCGGTCTTGTTATAGGTTGTGGCCTGGGGTGCTGACACGGCACCAGCCTGCGCTCCGCTACGGATGGTGTCAAGGTCTGCGATGACGGCCTGCTTGCCAGCGAGCAACGTAGTGAGTGCCTCATTGGTCGGCAATGCAATCAGCTTCTGCACCAATCCCGATGTGATGGCCGAGTTGATAGCCTCCCACTGGACAGCGGTGAAGCCAGAATTGTTGAGCGCAAACTCGAAGGCCCACGACGTGCCGTTGAACTTGTATCTTTCGACACGTGCAATTTCCGTCGGTGTCTCGTCGCTTGTCGGAATCTGCACGAAGGCATAATCGTTGTTGTCAGCCACACTAATGACGCTACCCAGTTCGGAGGCAATCTCCGCACGGGTGGCAGTGGTGGTCAGGTGTAGGTCGCTCACCTCGTTGTATGAGCCACGGTAGGTGGCGGTAGCGGTGGCGGTGGTGCTGTTCACGAACTGCTCAGTGGTGAGCTTGTTCTGTGGTGATGCGTCGGCTGGGATATTCCCCTCGATGGTGGTCACGCGAGTATCGAGAGCCTGCTCTGCTGCTTCGGCTCGTGTCTCCTCGCTGTTGATGTTCGTCTGGAGGGTGGCATCTGCTTGCTGACGGTTCAGTGCTTCTGCTGAGATATTGCCTTGCAGCGTGGTGTCGGCCTGCTGACGTGCCGTGGCTTCGTTGGCAATATTCTGCTGGAGCAGATTCTCGGCACTCTTCGCACGGGTCTCCTCCTCGTTGACGTCTGCGATGCGTGCCATGCGCTCCGCGTCGATGTGCTGCTGGAGGGTGGTGTCGGCACTCTCGCGGGCTGATGCTTCAGCGGCAACAGCCTCCCGTCTGGCTTGTACCTCGGCTGCAACGGCATCCTGTCGGTCTTGTGTCTCAGTGTCAATCTTACCATCGAGCACACCCTCCGCATCCCCGGCACGGGTCGCCTCGGCTTCGATGTGCTGCTGAAGCGTGGTGTCGGCCTGCTGGCGTGAGGTTGCCTCGCTCTCGATGTTGGTTTGCAACTGCTGCTCAGCGTTCTGAGCGCGTTCGGTTTCTGCGGTCAAGTCCGCCTGGGGGGTTGAGTTGTTCAGAATCTCCTGAACCTCGTCGCCTGATTGGGTCAATCTGTAATCTGCCATGATATTCTATTTTTTAGTTATTATTACTATTATCTTGTGCAACAATGTTTTTATGAAGTGCTTTTGACAATTTCTGAGAAATTTCTTCAGCCTTCTCACGAAGCACGTAGAGATACTCGTCGTTTCGTGTCAAAAGCGGACTGTAGATGGTGTAAGGTTCACCATGTTCAGGTGTGACGGTCTCCGTGGCCACCAGTCTGAGATACTTCGCTGCGATGTCTGGCTCTTCGGTGCGCTCAAAGTGGATGTCATGACCCTCACTGCTGCACTTCGGGCAGTTGAGAAGCACGGGGCACGGCGTACTCACCACGAAGCAGATGACCTGTTCGTCCACCTCCTCGCGCTCGCCGTCGGGGTCGATGTCAGTATCGTGGACGTAGTACACGGTTCGCGCTACGACCTTGCCCACCATGCCACTGGTGGAGAACTGCATGATGTATTCGCTGACAGGGCTTGGTGCCATCTCTGACTTCTGTATAACGAGCTTCTTCCCCATCATGCCGTAGATGAGCTCCACACGGAAGTCATCCTCTTCGATGTTGAAGTTGGGATTGCGCGAGGTGACGATGTATTTCACCTTCTCGCCTTGTTGGATGATGTCGTTTTCTGTCATATTTGCAAATATTTATATACAATAACCCCCCGAAACGAGGTCGGTGGTTTACTTTACTTATTTCTTCAGTAGATTGTCGATGACTTGCCGGCGGTTGCGACCGTAGGCTGCTGGGACATACGATACGTGAATCCAATAAGTGCCGCTGCGGTCGTGCTCCCATATGAGCTGGTCGAAGTTCAAATGCGTCTTGATCCAGTCAAACCACTTGCGGCCTTTCTTCAGGTCGCCGTCGATGCAGAGGTCTGCCGCCTGGCCTTTCGTGTGCTGGCTGTTCGAGACTCCGCCGACGGCACGGTTCAGCCGCTCGCAACGGTAGCCGCTGCTGATCCTGATGGACTCGTTCATTGCCTCGCGGAGAGGTTCAAGCACGTAGGCAGCGAGGTACACCAGACAGATAATCTGCTGTACGTTCGGTTTGTTGTCTATTCCCTTCGCCTTGGCGGTCGCCGAGGCGTAGAGCTCTTCGATTGTGAAGTGCATAGTTACTTGTGTACTCATATTTCTTTTATTTTTGACATAAGAACATAAGGGACATATTTTCTTTTGTTCTTCTGTCTAAAAATCTTCTGTTCTTATTATCTAAATCCCATTCTCAGGCTCGATGTCATGCTGTTTTGCCTCGGGGCGGATGGTCTTCTCAATCTCTCCGTTTGGCGATACAATTACGGGCACACGGATGGCGCAACCCTCTCGGCCACACAGAAAAGGGCTCAGACGCTCCAGCTGTCGAGCGTTGCGGGCGATGTCGCTCTTCATTTTGTTGCGCTCATCCTCGGTGCTGTTTTTGAACTCACGGAACTCTTTCTGCAACTTATCGAGTTGATCACGAAATTCGATGTAGCCCTGCTTGTAATGGTCACGGTCTTCGCGCAGTTCAGCAATCAGCCGGTGGTTGTCATCCACCTCCTTCTGTTTGTCGTCGAGTATTTGCTGATAGGTGTCTTGCACCTTCTGAGCCATATCGATTTCCTTCGACTTGGCTTCAGCCTCTTTTTCTTTCACCTCTACTTCGGCTTGTTTGGCTTCGGCCTTGGCTTTCGCCCGCTGCCAACGCCATGTGAAGATACCTCCTACGGCTCCGCCACCGAAGAGCAGGCCGAGGATTCCGATGATTGAATCAATTGTAATTTCCATTTTTCCGAATTTATAAATCTATAAATCGCGGAAAAACAGGTTGTGGGTTTACTCTGTGCTTTTCAAGAAAATCCCCGAAGGCAATAAATGAAGTATTCGAACTGCCTTCGGGGTGCTTATGTAACTTTATGTGCTCACCCGTCACGGGCTTGCGAGTTGCCTCACGGCAAATATCTCTTCAGTTTCCCGACTATCCACACGATTACCACCATCAGGGTGATGATACCGATCCAAATCAGCCCCTTCTGCCACCACCCCAGCGGCTTCTCCACATACTCCGTCACTGGGTAAGGCTGCGGGATGGTGTCGCGCAAAGACTGGTAGAGCGTGTCGTGAACATCGCGCTCCACATACTTCGTGTGCCACTTCTCTATGCGGATGGTGTCGCCCTTCTCGCTCACGCGGATTGAGTCGTGCAACCATATCGAGTCGCGCTGGTGCTTCGCCACATACGTCGTGTCGTGCGTCACCCGCTCCACCGTGATATACTCGGTTTTCGTGCATCCGCACACCACCGCCGTCACCACCACCGCAAAAAACATGTTTATTATCTTTGACCTCATAATCTTATGTTCTTTTGTTCTTATTATCTAAAAACGTTATTATGTTACTTTGTCTTATTATCCGCCCACGACAGCCCATGCTTCGCCAGCAGATCGTCGAGGCACTCCATCGACTTCTTTCCTGAATCACGGAATTTCAGCCAGTCCATCCTACTGAGTTTCGTCAGGTCGCGCAGCGTCTCGATACCCTCACGTTTGCAGATATTGTAAGCACGAATACTTAAGTCAGCCTTGCACTCCTCGATGGTCATATCCAGAAACGGATTGCAAACTGTCTCCTCCTGTTCCTCGTCCTGAACCTCGTCAATATACAAACCGATTCGGTCAGGCTGCGTGCCGTCGATCACTCTGAGGCGCACCATGTAAGTGTATTCCTCCTCATTATCATCACCGTAGTGCAGCACCACCATGTCGCCAACGGCTGGCACCATACCACTCCAGTTCGGCCACTGCTTGATAAACTCGCCAGTGTCGTTCTTATAAAAGCTAATCTGTGTCATAATCCTTGATGTTTTAATTTATTACTTAAACTGCCTTTGCTGCAACTTCCTTTTGATGGCTTCGGCACGGAGGCGTTCCATGCCTTGCTGGAACTTCGCCACGGCCTTGTCGCGGTATTCGTGCAGGGGGTTGAGGGTGGGCATCATGGTGCCGTCCTTGCGGGGGATGGTGAAGGTGTCCTGATAGCCGGGCTGGTTCATCTGTTCGGTCAGGCGGTCGATAAAGGTTTTCTGCTGGGCGAGTTCGTCGAGGTCGAGGGCGAGGCTGTCGGTCCAGAGGTTGTCGGCCTGGAGGGTGCGGCGTATCTCGTCGCGGTTCTGCTCGGTCTGCTGGCGGCGGCGGTCGGCTTCCTCGGCTTCGGTCTTGGGGTCGCGCTGCTGCTGAAGCTGGAGATTCAAGCAAAAGGCGATGGCTTGCAAATCCCCGCTGAGTGCCTTCTGTACGATGGTCATGCCGATGGCGGCTTCGGAGGTGACGATGTTGCCGTCCTCGTCGGTCATGTACTCCTGGGTGCCCTTGCGCTTCACGGGCGCAGAGAGTTGCTTGATGATGGTGTCCTTTAAGTCCATAGTTAAAATGATGTTTTAGTGAAGAAAGGCACCCAGTGGGATGCCTTTCGATTGGTTGTTAAAACGGTGGGGTTATTTACGCTTTTTCAGCTCTCCCTTTATGATATTCTGAGCAAGAGCCTGCTGGGCGACGCTCTTCATCCATGAGCGACCCCAATCACTTGACTCATGGCTCACAACGTCCAAATAAGAATCGCCGCTCTTTGCAAGTTTTACGTTCTTATTCCATTCGGACTTCACGACTTCAACACCTTGCGGTTTAGTCGAGACAAACTTCTGAAGCATTTCCGTAGAAGCCGCCGCTGCTTGTTTGCGATATGTATCGCCAAGTTCTTTTTCTACTTGTGAATAGGCTTTATTATACTGATTTATCTCGTCGCCTAATGTACGAGAGAAATCACCATATCTACCTCTTCCTGACACACGGCTTCCAAGTCCAGTGCCGGAGCCTCCTGCTCTACCTCCCATATCTATATACTTTTAATTGATTAAACATTCTACAATACGGCTATTTATTGCCCTTGGGTTTACCGTCGGAGCGACCTCTATTCATGTATTCCGATATATGCACCACCTGCTTCGCCATGCACCAGTCGGCGATGTCCTTGCCGCCGCCATAGACCACGAGGTTCGGGTGGTCGCACTCGCTGATGCGGCGGGCCATCTCCAGGTGGCGGTCGAGGGTGGGCTGCCAGCCGCTCACGCCACGGGTGAAGAAGGCGTTGTAGCCCTGGGGGATGCCGAGGGCGTTCCAGCGTTCAAGGTGGGGCGACACGTTCAGGTCGGCCCATACCTGTAGGCCGCACTCCTGAAGGTAGCGGGCGAGGTAGCG
>Ga0310697_10002002_pt1 | contig 22371 bp, 15 predicted proteins | sample 172DNAGHGlowgp2_FD_203883 | JGI IMG/M metagenome (GOLD analysis project Ga0310697, IMG submission 203883) | Sheep rumen microbial communities from Palmerston North, Manawatu-Wanganui, New Zealand - 1728 DNA GHGlow gp2 (v2) (version 2) | ecosystem: Host-associated > Mammals > Digestive system >...
TTCTATGACGAACAAAATAATGCTGTAGCTACCGTCGATGTGCCTAATGTGCAAGAGGGAGAGAACACGATTACCATCAACGTTGGTGAACTCGAAGGAGTACAACCTGGCAGCACATTGACATGGGCTGTAACCGTCGAGGGTAATCCCATCACCACCATCCAGCGCATTAATGCCACAGGACCGACCTATAGCGGTCAATTATTTGTTGCGGTTGACAAGTCGCCTGCTAGTCCCAAGATGGGAACCATCTATGCCGGAAACCGTGTCAGCAGCAGCAGTCCCCAAAGCAATGGTATCTACGTTTATGACTCTAACGGTCAACGCTCGTCAAGCACGCTCTATCAGGGAGGCCACTCCTGGCGCAGCAATTACCGCATGGCTCTTGACGAGAAAGGTAAGCTCTATGTACCCGACTGGGGCGATCCCACGTCAGGCGTATATATCGCCGACCCGGAGAACCTTGCTGGCACGTGGACAGAATTCTTTGTCGGCACCCGTAACTCAGCCGGACTCATCAGCAACAATGGTGTGAATGTTGGCTCATCTTCACCTGGTGTAGCCATTGGTGGCACTGGAGCCGACACTAAGCTGTATGTCTATCTCGAGGACATGGTAGGCCCAACTTCAGGCAAGGGTAATAATGTGGGTGTTTATAACATCGGCCAGCCCGATGGCACTGTTGTTGACACCTGGGCTACAGCACCCAGCCAGTTCTATGACATTGGTGCAGTAGAGATCAATGGTAATGGCAACATCATTCCCGATGCGCAAGGCCGTGGCGTTTGGGTTGCCCAATACCGTGCAGCAGGCCAGAACAACACAGGTGTACCGTCTCTTATCTTTGTTGATAATGACGGTAATATCAAGTTCAACTCTGGCCGTGCACCCTATGTTGACATGATTAATGGTAGCGAGCGAGCAGGTATTGCCATCAACGATGCCAGCGACTTGCTCGTCATTAATGATGGCAGTGGCACGTTGCAATTCTTTGATTTGACTTGGGAGGGCAACATTCCCGACATCACGCCCAAGTATTCTTACAAGGCCGATGCCCGCAACAGTGCTGGCGCCATCTTCCAGATGGCATTTGACTATGCAGGCAACCTGGTGTGTGCAGGTGGCAATATCGGTATTTACTCGTTGCCAACCGAGGAGAACATCCACACGACGCCCGCCATGGACACGATCACCATTCCTGCGGCCCAGACCGGCTATGACATCAACTGCGACGGCAACACTACTATAGCCGACGCTACCACTCTTATTGACTACTTGTTGGGTGCCGATCCTCAGCCCATCAATCTGTCGGCAGCCGATGTCAATAGTGATGGTTCAATCTCTATTGTTGATGTGACCACATTGATTGACCTGCTCTTGACAGGTATCTAAAACATCTAGCCTTTTTCAATTACAGGCGGTCTTGTCTTACGGGGCCGCCTGTAATTGTGAATTTTCTATAAACAGTCTATGAAATTAACGCCCATTTAGTGCTTTTTTTGTATTTTTGCGCGCCACATTTGCCTTCTACGGCATGAGGCAAGAATAAAGACTGTATTATAATATGATTGATTTTTTCGATAATATAGATGTGGACCTTAATGATGGAGGAGCACGTGTTGTTCCCATCATTACCGAGATTCATGAGATTGGTGACAACACGGACATCATCGACAACAAAGCCGATGACATTCCCATTTTGCCATTGCGCAACATGGTGTTGTTCCCTGCGATGACTATGCCCGTTTCGGTTGGGCGTGATAAGTCGATGCGCTTGATCAAGGAAGCAGAACAGGGGCACCACTCAATTGCCGTTTTCTGCCAATTTGACAGCCATATCGAGGATCCGATGGAGAGAGACCTGTACCGTTATGGCACTATAGCCACAATTGTCAAAATCCTGGAGTTGCCCGATGGCTCGACCAACGTGATCCTGCAAGGTCGCTCGGCTTGCCAGCTAGACCACATAGCCCAGGTGGTTCCCTACTTGAGGGGGTCGGTGACACTGGTTGAGGACAAGTTGCCTCTTGCCGGAGACAAGGAGTTTGAGATGCTCATTCAATCGATTGTGGAGGTCACCTCACGCATATTGCGCAACATGGGTAACAATGGACATGAACTGGCTTTTGCCATGAAGAATATCGCCAATCCCATGTACCTGATGAATTTCCTCGCCACCAACATCGCCTTTGATTCGGATCAAAAGCAGCGTATGCTCGAGGAGCGTGACATCAAGAAGCGAGCCTATTTGCTCTATTCCTTGCTGACCAAGGAGGAGCAACTGGTCGAAATCAAGGCCAACATCCAATCCCGCACCCGTGAGGAATTGTCACAACAGCAACGTGATCATTTCCTGCAGCAGCAGATACGCACCATCCAGGAAGAACTGGGTACCGATATTGATGATATTGAAGAGCTGCAAGAGCGGGGCAGCAAAATGAAGTGGAATGATGAGGTAAAAAAACAGTTTGAGAAAGAGTTGCGCAAACTGGAGCGACTTAATCCCCAGACGCCCGATTACTCGGTGCAATATGCTTACCTCGATAATATGCTCAACCTGCCTTGGGACACCTATACCGAAGATAATTTTGACCTCAAGAAGGTAGAAGACAAACTCAATGATGACCACTATGGTCTGGAAAAAGTCAAAGACCGTATTCTGGAACACCTGTCGGTGCTCAAGTTGCGTGGAGATCTCAAGGCGCCAATCTTGTGCCTGTATGGTCCTCCAGGAGTTGGCAAGACCTCATTGGGCAAGTCAATAGCCGATGCCCTCCATCGAGAGTATGCCCGTATTTCGTTGGGTGGATTGCACGACGAGGCAGAAATACGCGGACACCGCCGCACCTATATTGGAGCAATGCCGGGCCGCATCATTGCCGCCCTTGCCAAGTGCGGCAGCAATAATCCAGTCATCGTGCTGGATGAGATTGACAAGGTGGGTCAAGACTTCAAGGGTGATCCTTCGTCGGCACTACTGGAAGTTCTTGATCCAGAGCAGAATGGTCATTTCCATGATAATTATCTTGATATAGATTATGACCTGTCTAAGATTTTGTTCATCGCCACGGCCAATAGTCTGGCTACTGTGAGCCGTCCCCTGCTCGACCGTATGGAGGTCATTGAGATCACGGGCTATATCCCCGAGGAGAAACTTGAAATCGCTAAGCGTCATCTCATTCCCAAGGAATTGACCGAGAACGGCTTCAAGAAGAACGAAATCAAGTTTGGCAAACAAGTCATCCTCAAGATCATCGACGATTATACCCGAGAGTCGGGTGTGCGACAGTTGGAAAAGAAAATCGCAACCGTGCTGCGCCGAGTGGCCCGCCACAAAGCCAGCGGAGACGCCTACCCCACCAGCATCAAGGTGGATGACCTCAAGGAATACCTTGGCGCGCCCGATTATAGCCGAGACAAGTATGAGGGCAATGAGTTTGCTGGCGTTGTGACTGGACTTGCCTGGACAGCGGTGGGAGGTGAGATACTGTTTGTCGAGTCTTCACTGGCACGCGGAAAAGGCGAGAAACTCACACTTACAGGCAATCTGGGTGATGTGATGAAGGAGTCGGCTGTTATTGCGCTGCAATACCTGCGTTCTCACTGCTCACTGTTGGATATCGATCCAGAACTGTTTGATAAGTATAACATCCACATTCATGTTCCCGAGGGTGCTATCCCCAAGGATGGCCCATCGGCAGGCGTGACAATGGTCACCTCGCTGGCGTCGTCGTTCACCCAGCGCAAGGTGAGAGACCATCTGGCCATGACAGGCGAAATCACCCTGCGCGGTAAGGTGTTACCCGTGGGAGGCATCAAGGAAAAGATCCTTGCCGCCAAGCGTGCCGGCATAAGGGACATCATCCTGTGCAAGGACAACCGCAAAGATATAGAGGAAATCAATGAGATTTATCTCAAGGGTCTCACTTTCCACTATGTCAACACCATCAAGGAAGTCATCGACATAGCCTTATTGCCCGAGAAAGTCAAGGATGCCCTAGCGCTATAACCCCTACTTGACTACACAATAAGTCATTAACAAGAATCACGCTGGCCATCATGTGGAACAGCGTGATTCTTGTAGTCTTTTCGGGGTTCACTACACCCTCAATTCATAATTTAGAAATGATGTCCTTGAGTAAGGTGAAAGTTTCTTGTGGGGCATCGTTCCAGAAGTCGAGGTACTGCTTGGTGTTGTCGTGGCTGGCACCAGGCGAGTCGCTGATAACACGCAAGGCCAAGAAGGGCACGTTGCTCTTGTAGCACACCTGGGCGATGGCCCCCGACTCCATATCCACAGCGAGCACCTCGGGAAAATTGCCCTTAATGCGCATCACATCATCCATCTTATCGATAAACTGGTCTCCAGAGCAGATTAAGCCCTTGTGGATATCATCCCGCTCGGCAATGAGGTCAAGCAATCGCTTGGAGCCCTCAAAGAAAAGCGGCAGCCCTTGAACCTGTCCCAGTTCACTCTCGGGTCCACACCACACGTCGTGATAAGCGACACGGCTTCCCACCACCACGTCCATGACATTGACCAACTTGTCGGCTCCACCCGCGACCCCGCTGTTGATGACAAAGTCGGGCAGGAACGCATTGACCAGGGTCAATGCCCCCATGGCAGCATTCACCTTGCCAATGCCGCATTGCATGGCAATCACATCATGCTGCTCCACCTTGCCGCGATAGAACTCAAACCCACCCATTTGGCTTTTCTCACTATCATGAAGTAATGGCAGGAGCAATTCCAGCTCCTTGTGCATCGCTACTATGATTCCTATCTTCATCGTTTCAAGACATTTATTAAATATATGGGCACAAAATTACAATTTTTTCTTCAATTATGCAGCATCAGGTACGAGACATCTGCTGAATAACGAAAACGCTGGTCCATTTCACATGCGCCAGCGTTTTCTGGTTTAAACATCACTAATTGTTACTGTAAAGTATTGTGTCTCTTATGGCTGTTGCTAAATTCTCTTTGCTATATAGACACGCAACAACGCCGCTTTGTAACAGCAAAACGGCGTTTTAACACGATTTTAACATTTCCTGATTATAGTTCGGCTTCCTTGAGTTTTTCAGCGTTCTCGGCCACGATGAGGTGGTCAATGCAATCCTGGATGTCGCCGTCCATAAAGGCTGGCAGATTGTAGATGGTGTAGCCGATGCGGTGATCGGTGATGCGACCTTGTGGATAGTTATAGGTGCGAATCTTGGCCGATCGGTCACCCGTGGAGACAAGGGTCTTGCGTCGAGATGCAATGTCATCCATGTACTTCTGGTGCTCATGATCGTAGATAAACGTGCGCAGTCGGGCAAGAGCTCTCTCCTTGTTCTTGGGCTGATCGCGGGTCTCAGTACACTCAATGAGAATTTCCTGCTGTTCGCCCGTGTTGGGATTGGTCCACATGTAACGAAGGCGTACACCACTGTTCACCTTATTCACGTTCTGTCCTCCTGCACCACCGCTCCTGAAGGTATCCCATTTGATTTCACCCTCATTGATGTGTACATCAAAAGGCTCGGCCTCGGGCAACACGGCAACGCTTGCAGCACTGGTGTGGACACGGCCCTGGGTCTCGGTAACGGGGACACGCTGAACACGGTGAACGCCCGATTCATATTTTAATGTGCCATACACGTTATCACCCGTAATGCTGAAGACGACTTCCTTGAATCCACCCACAGCCCCCTCGCTGCAGCTGGACATCTGCACATTCCAGCCCTTAGTCTCACAGTAGCGGGTGTACATGCGCGCCAGATCACCGGCAAATAGGGCTGCCTCGTCGCCACCGGTGCCACCACGAATTTCCAATACCACGTTCTTGCTGTCCTCAGGATCCTCGGGGATGAGTAAGAGTTTGATTTCTTCTTCCAGTTTGGGCACTTCGCCTTGGTTGAAATCGATTTCCTCGCGCGCCATGGCACGCAGTTCCTCGTCGGTCTCAGTGTCGAGGACGGCTTTGGCCTGCTCAATGTCCTCGAGCAGTTTGCGATAGCGATGAGTTGCCGCCAATAGGGTTTCCAGACTCTTGTATTCCTTGGTGAGCTTGACGTACCGCCGTTGATCGGCTATGACATTGGGGTCGGTGATTAGGGTGCCGATTTCTTCAAATCTCGCATCCAAGCCATCCAGGCGGTCCAGTAAAGGTGATTGTGCCATAATAGTGATTTCTTGATTTTGGGTGCAAAGGTAGTGAAAAGGTTTTAGGTTTAAGTGTAAGACAATATGTTTTTTAGTAATTTTGCAGCATGAAATATCGTAACAACATCATTGGCGGACTCATATGGGACATGCTGGTAGTCTATCTGGCCTACACCTTGTGCCGTGCAGTATTCTTGGTCCTCAACTGGTCACTCTATGCAGGAGCGCTGACTCTGGGCCACGGTATAGAACTGTTTGGCGCAGGGCTGTTGTTTGATACACCTGCAATTCTCTATACCAATGCTGTTATCCTGTTGATGTTTCTGTTGCCCCTTCACTGGAAGGAACGGCCTGGTTTCTATCGTGTAGCCCGATGGATCTACACGATTGTTAACAGCATAGCCGTGTATATGAATCTCATGGACTGCGTGTATTTTCCCTTTACGGGCAAGCGCACGACAGCATCGGTGTTTGACGAGTTCAGCAACGAGGGTATTAGTGAGATGCTGAAAATCTTTGGCGGGCAGTTCTTGAGCCACTGGTATCTGGTGTTGCTGGCTGCATTCGTAACATGGGCATTCTGGAAATTGTTCCGTCCCATTCCTGCAATAGTTAAAAAAACATCATCCTTATCAAGGTATTACCTACTGCGCAGCATCGCTCTTGTGATCGCTATTCCGTTGTGCATCGGTGCCATACGCGGCGGATTCACCAAGGCGACCCGCCCCATCACCATCAGCAACGCCAACCAGTATGTCAACCGTCCTGCCGAGACAGGCATCGTATTGAACACCCCCTTCTCCATCCTGCGCACATTGAAAAAGACCCCCTTTGTTGTGCCCAATTATATGAGCGACGGGGAGGCTCATGCTCTTTATACCCCACTCCACCAGCCTAGCGACAGCCTGACTTTCACACCGCGCAACGTCGTTGTGCTCATCCTCGAGAGTTACAGCAAGCAGCACATCGGCTTTTACAATAAAACACTGCGTAATGGCACTTACAAGGGATTTACTCCTTTTTTAGATTCACTCATCGAGGCCAGTGCAATGACCTTCAGGTACTCCTATGCCAACGGTCGCAAGAGCATCGAGGGTATGCCGTCTGTGCTATCGTCACTGCCCAACTTTGTTGAGCCGTTGTTTTTAACCCCCGCATCACTCAATGCCATGTCGGGACTGGCCCGCGAATTGGGCGAAAACAAGGGATATACCACTGCGTTCTTCCACGGAGCGCAGAATGGCTCGATGGGGTTCCAGGCCTTTGCCCGCGCCACTGGTTTTGAACGCTATTACGGCCGCGACGAGTTTAACGCCGACCCTGGTTTCAACGGTGATGATGATTTTGATGGCACATGGGCCATTTGGGACGAGGAATTTTTCCAGTACTATGCCCAGCAGATGGGAAAGATGCGAGAACCCTTCATGACGGCACTCTTCAGTGCATCGAGCCACGACCCGTTTGTTGTGCCCGAGAAATACAAGGGCCGTTTCCCCCAGGGAGAACGTCCCTTGCAGCAGTGCATTGCCTATACCGATTATGCGCTAAAGCGCTTCTTTGAGACCGCAAGCCGGCAACCGTGGTTTAAGAACACGTTGTTTGTCATCACTGCCGATCATGTGAGTCAACAGATAGACCCCTTCTATTGCACGACATTAGGAAACTACTGTGTACCCATCATCCTGTATGCCCCAGGCGATGACTCATTGAGAGGATATGACGAGGAGCGTGTGGTGGAGCAAATCGATATCATGCCCACAGTGCTGAGTTATCTGCACTATGACAAACCTTATATCGCATTTGGCAGAGACATGCTGGGCGATGGTGACGGTTTTGCCCTTCACTGGTTGCCCGAGAGCAGTAGCTACGAGTACGTTTGGGGAGACTACACCCTGGAGTTTGACGGCAAACAGGTGACAGCAGCTTATCAATTCCGCACCGACTCGACATTTAGCAATAACGTTCTAGGCTCAATGCCTCAAGCCACCCGCCATCGCATGGAGCGCCACATGAAGGCCGTCATCCAGCAGTACATGCAGCGCATGACTACCGACCAGCTCACCATCAGGAAGCCATAATGGCCAAGTGATGACGCTTTATGTCGATTGAAGCCTAGAAGTTGAAGCCCAGGATGCGATATACCTTGTTGACCATAGCCAAGCGGTCGATGTCGGGCCTTGTCGAGAAGAAAAGGAAGATCAGATCGCGCTCGGGAATCTTGCCTGCATAGATGGTGAAGCCGCCATTGTCACCCAAGTGATAGACATGGGTGGGCTGGCCTGGGATGTCCTGAACAAAGAAACCATAGCCATAACCCGTGTGAGGCTGGTAACCATATTCGGCATCGGCGGGAATCTGAATCCAAGGATTATAGGCTAGACGCTTGCTGGCAGCAGTCCATACCTTATTGTCACGCAGTGCACGCTCCCAATTGACAAAATCGTTGATCGAGCAATAGAGGGCACCATCGGCCTTGGTGGCAAAGAAACTTTCCTCGCCATAGTCATACTCCTGCCAATCGCCCTTGTCGTTACGGTCATAACCGTGCGCCATGCAGGCAATGTTACGGTCTGGCTCATAGTAGCGACAAGTCATCATTCCAGCCTTGTCAAAGACATTCTCCTGCATGTAGGTCTCAAAGGGTTTGCCTGTGGCGCGCTCCACAATCTGGTAAATAAGCTGGAACGTCGGGTTGATGTACTCATATTGAGTGCCAGGCCTGAAGTTCAGATGGTCAAGTGTGCACATATACTGAACCGAAGTGACATCGTTGCTGTAGAGGACAAAATTGCGGTCACTGCGGGGACGCGCATCGGGGATGCCCGACGTGTGGCTCATGATGTGATGCAGGGTGATGTCTTTGAAGAAGGGCGCCTTGAATTCAGGGAAAAACTTAGACAGCGGATCATCGAGCGAGAGCACACCCATCTCGGCCAGCTGCAATAATGCCACAGCCGAGAATTGCTTGGAAACCGATGCTATACAGAAGTTGGTCTCAAAGGTTATAGGAGACATGGTCTCCATGTCGGCCACACCAAAGCAGCGGCTATATAGCGTGTCAGTGCCCTGCATGATAAGCACGGCAGCACCTGGCTCACGGGGATTATTATACACTGCGTCAAAGACTTCGTCGATGCGCTTGGTCACGTCATTTTTCATGTCAACAGTGTGGGCGGCGGCAAAAATAGCCATCATCGCCATTATCATTAAAATTGTCTTTTTCATCATGGGGCAAAATTAGTTTATTTTGAGTAAAAAGTTGTATCTTTGCAGCGATTTTTTTTGAACGATAGCAATGATTCAAGTCAAGATAGACCCGAGGATACTGGAAGCGTGTCCCGAATGCCGCATTGGCCTTATCCGCGCAACGGTTAAAAACGAACCGACGTGCGATGAATTGTGGGCCGAGATTGAGGCCGCTGCCCATGACATCAAGCAACGCTATGAACTGCTGGAAATCAATCAGCGGCCAGCCATTGCGGGCACCCGCCACTTATACAAAGCGTTGGGAAAAGATCCCAGCCGATACCGTGTGGCCAGCGAAGCCCTGTGCCGCCGCCTCATCAGGGGTCTAGGCATCTATCGTTTGACTACGTTAATCGATGTGGTCAATCTGGTTTCCATCAAAAGCGGATATGCCATCAGCGGACTTGACGGTGACCGCATTGTGGGCGACACATTAACCATGAGCGTCGGCACTGCCGAGGATGTGTATAACGGCATCGGGCGAGGCTTGCTTAACATCGAGGGGATGCCCGTCTATAGGGATGCCATGGGGCCCATCGCCACCCCAACGAGTGACGAGGAACGCACAAAATTCACCGAGCAGACCGTTACGGCACAAATCAACATCAACGCTTTCGCTCCCGAAATGCCTCTCGAAGAGGCTGTGGAATGGATGGCTGAGTTGTTAAAGAAATACGCTCATGCCAGCCAGGTCGAGACATCAATCTACGAACCCTAACCACCAATAACCACATACGAATATGGAAATTTTACAGATTATTGAAAAGAACATCAACCAGCGTTACATTGATCAAGTAGTGGAGTCGCTAAAAAATGGCGGCCTCATCATTTATCCTACAGACACAGTGTATGCGTTAGGCTGCGATGCACTCAACAACCATGCCATTGAGCGCATCTGCTCTATCAAGGAGATGAAGTCGGCCAAAACCAACCTGTCTATCATCTGTGATGATATTTCGCAGGTCGCACAATATGCCAAGTTTGATAATACTCAATTCAGAATGATGAAGGCCAATCTGCCTGGTCCCTTTACCTTCATCTTTCCAGCGTTGTCCAAGTTGCCCAAGGCATTCAAGGGACGCCGCACTGTGGGCATTCGCATTCCTGATAACGAGATCGCATTGTCTATCGTGCGCACACTGGGAGGCCCTATCTTGACCACCTCGGTGCCTGGTGATGACGAGGACTACCGTTGCGAGCCCGGATTGATGGCCGAGGTTTTCGGGCCACAAGTGGATATCATCATCGATGCTGGCCGAGGTCAACTCATGCCGTCAACCATTGTGGATTGCACCAGTGGCGAGCCATCTGTCATTCGCCAGGGCAAGGGTAAACTCGTTATGTAATAACAGTCATTATTGATATCAATAATAGCAAAATATGAAGAAAATACTATGTTGCATGGCAGCAACGCTATTGTTCGTGTCATGCAATAACAAGACTGACAGACAAGAGGAAAGTGCAACTCCTAGTGCCGAAGTGGGTCAAAGCGAAATGCTTGCACCCAGTGATGAGGTCGATCATCAGGATGTGTGGATACAGCAAAACACTATCATGACCACAAAACCAATGGTCGTTGATTTCTATGCCACCTGGTGTCCACCCTGCAAGAAACTCTCCCCTATTCTTGACGAGATTGAGAAGAACCACAAGGGAGAAGTCATCTTTAAGCGCGTTGATGTGGATCAAGAGCCAGATTTAGCGCAGGCGTTCCATGTCGAAGCCATACCCATGTTGCTATTCATCACGCCCAATGGTGAATATCAAACCATTACGGGTCTGGAAGAGGCCCAGGTTATCGAGTCCAAGATAGCTGAACTGCTCAAGCGCAGCTCAAAAAAATGATAAAAGCGGCTTAATAGTGTCCTTTTTATCACATCTATAGCCAATGAAAAGGATTTAAAGTTGTGATATTGAGTTTTTTTTGCGAACTTTGCGGCCGATTTTGAAATAAAAGACTAGTCAATATATAACTACATCATGGAGATTACTGCACAACAACTTGCAGCAATGGTTAATGGTACGGTCGATGGCGATGCCTCAACCGTGATTAACAATTATGCTAAAATCGAGGAGGCGACACCAGGTTGCCTAACATTCCTCGCCAATCCAAAATACACGCATTTTATTTACACCACTCAAGCCTCGGCGGTTCTTGTACGCAAGGATTTTATTGCCGAGCAAGAGGTCAAAGCAACACTTATCCGCGTTGATGACCCCTACAAGACCCTAGCCGACTTGCTGAACTTTGTGAACAGCCAGCGCCCCGAGAAGCATGGTGTAGAGCAACCCGTCCACGTGGGACAAGGCACTATCGTGCCCGATGATGTCTATATTGGCGCATTTGCCTATATCGGTGACGGCGTGACCATCGGCAAGAACGTGAAGATCTACCCACAGGTGTATGTGGGCGATGGTGTCACGCTGGGTGATAACGTGATTCTCTATCCAGGAGTGAAGGTTTATCATGGTTGCCGCATTGGTAACCGCTGCATCATTCAAGGCGGTGCCATTATCGGTGGTGACGGATTTGGTTTTGCACCCATGCAAGATGGCACCTATGAGAAAATCTCACAGGTGGGCATCGTCATTCTTGAGGATGATGTTGAGATTGGTGCCAACACGACCATCGACCGCGCCACCATGGGGGCAACAGTGGTTAAGAAGGGCGCAAAACTCGATAACCTCATCCAGATTGCACACAATGTCGAGGTGGGCGAAAGCACGGTCATGGCAGCCCAGGTGGGTGTTGCCGGCTCAACCAAGATTGGTAAATATAACATGGTGGGAGGCCAGGTAGGCTTTGCCGGCCACATTACCGTTGGCGACAAGAACGGCATCGGCGCGCAAACCGGTGTTGACAACAGCATCGGCAGTAATGGCAAGTGGCTGGGCGCCCCAGTGCAACCCGCTATGGAATTTGCCCGTCAAGTGGTTTACCTGAAGCGATTGGGCGACATGTATAACGATATCAAGGACCTGAAGAAGAAGGTAAAATAGGCTTTATTGGGCTTTATCTAGAACGAAGTAAAGACAAACGAGATAATGAAACAGACGACACTGAAGAATGCCTTCACCGTGACAGGCAAGGGATTGCACACCGGACAAATGTCAACAGCGACCTTTAAACCAGCAGAGGTAAACACTGGATATGTGTTCAAGCGCATAGACATGGAAGGTCAGCCCACGATTCAAGCTCTTGCCGAACATGTCATCGAGACCACACGCGGCACCGTTATTGCCAGCAAGAGCAACAAGGAAGCCCGCGTGAGCACCATCGAGCACGCCATGGCAGCCCTGTATGCCGCAGGAATCGACAATTGCCTCATCGAGGTGAATTGTGGAGAAGTCCCCATCCTTGACGGCAGTGCCATCAAGTGGTGTGAAGAGATTGAGAAGGCTGGCATCATTGAACAGGAAGCCGAGAAGGAATTCTACGTGGTGAAGCGACGCATCAAGGTGGTCGATAAGGAAACCGGCTCATCACTCATTGTCTTGCCTGATGATGATTTCTCGATCGACTGCATGATTGAGTTTGATTCTCCCGTGCTGGGTAATCAATTCGCATCGTTGAACAACATCCGTCAGTTCAAGAATGAGATTGCGGGGAGCCGCACTTTTGTGTTTGTGCGTGAAGTTGTGCCCCTCGTCCAGCTGGGACTCATCAAGGGCGGTGATCTGGACAATGCGATTGTAATCTATGACTCTCCCATGCAACAAGAGGATCTAGACCACCTGGCCGACGTGATGAAAGTGCCACACAAGAATGCCAATGAGCTGGGCTACCTCAATAACAAACCCCTGGCATTCAAGAATGAGCCAGCCCGTCACAAACTGCTCGACGTGCTGGGCGACCTTGCCCTGATCGGTCGTCCGTTGAAGGGGCGTATTGTTGCCACACGTCCAGGTCACACTATCAATACACAGTTATCCAAGAAGATCCGTCAGGAACTGCGTTACCAGAATGTTCAGGCTCCCATCTATGATCCCAACAAGGAGCCGCTTTATGATATCAACCAGATACGCAGAATGTTGCCACACCGCTATCCCATGCTCCTGGTGGATAAGATTATCGAGAAGGGCAAGAAGCATGTGGTAGGCATCAAAAACGTGACCGCCAATGAGCCATTCTTCCAGGGACATTTCCCTCATGAACCCATCATGCCCGGTGTTCTTCAAGTTGAGGCAATGGCACAGGTGGGAGGAATTCTCGTGCTCAGCAGCGTTGAGGATCCCGAGAACTATTCAACCTATTTCCTCAAGATTGACAATGTGAAATTCCGCAGCAAGGTTGTTCCGGGCGACACTCTCATCTTCCACCTGTCACTGATGACCCCGATTCGTCGTGGCACGGCAATCATGAAGGGGTATGCCTTTGTGGGAGAGAAGATTGTGACCGAAGCCGAATTCATGGCTCAAATCGTCAAAAATCCCCAGTAGGCACCAATAAGTGAGAAATAGACAGCAACAGATAATAAAATAGTAAATTATAAGAAATCAAAACATATATGGATCATCATCAGTTTGCCGCCGTTCACCCTGACGCAATCATCGGGGAAAATGTAAAAATCGGTCCCTTTGTAACGATCGATGCCAATGTCGAGATTGGAGACGGCACCATTATCGATAGTGGAGCCGTAGTGCGCAGTGGTGCGCGCATCGGCAAGAATTGTCATATCCATGCCAATGCCGTGGTGGGAGACATTCCTCAGGACCTTAAATTCCAGGGCGAAGACACCCTTGCCATCATTGGCGACAATACCGTGATACGTGAATTTGTGACCATCCATCGAGGCACAGCCTCCAAGGGTAAAACTGTTGTGGGCAGCAACTGCCTGATCATGGCCTATTGCCACGTTGCACATGATTGTGTGGTGGGCGACCACGTCATCATGTCCAATGCTGCACAACTCGCTGGAGAAGTGGTTGCTGGCGACTGGGCCATCATCGGTGGAGGCGCTCTTGTTCACCAGTTCACCATGATTGGTTGCCACGTGATGATCCAGGGAGGAGCCCTCGTTAACAAGGACATACCACCCTATTGCATGGCAGCGCGCTACCCCATCGTCTATGAGGGCATTAACAAGGTGGGACTGCACCGTCGTGGCTACAGCAGTGAACAGATTGATGCGATTGCCGACGTTTACCGCACCATCTATGATTCGGGATTGAACGTGACCCAGTCACTTGAAGAGGCGGCCAAACTGCCAGCTAGCCCTGAGCGCGACATCATCATCGACTTTGTGCGCGCCAGCAAGCGTGGCATTGTCCGCAAGCCCGTGTAACGAGGCCTCTACAAGACAATCGACCCAATTGATCATAACTACACTACTGGGCGGATTCGATAGATTGCAGTTTATCGGCTTCGCCTAGTTTATAGTATATATCGCGCAGGGCGTTGACAAGTTCCTTGTTGTGCGGATTGATGGCATAGGATTTCTCGAGATAGGGCAACGCCTCACGGTACATGGGATTGACTTGAGCGGCCAATTTCTTTCCATACAGGCGGCTGTTCTGGCGGGTCTCCTGAGCTTTATTGTAGAAGAAACGTCCCACATTGAACAGGCCATTGGCATTGCTATCATTCAACTCGATGCAGCGCTGGTAATAAGGGAAAGCCTCATAGATGTCCTCATAGTTCTCCACCACAAGCCCCTTGAGGTTATACAGCTCGTCATCATTGGGACTGGCTGCCAGCGCCTCGTCGATGAGGTCATTGGCTCCCGAGTAATCTTCACGCGAAAGATAACTGTTAATCAGAATGCGTATGTATTGGGGATCACTGGTGCCAAACTTGATAAAGGCTTCCCAGGCAAGACGTACCACCTCACTCTCGTTGCCCAGATCACTCAGACACACGAGTGCGTAATCATAGGCTTCCTTGCGGTCATATCCTGAGTGCCGTGCGATGCTGAAAAGCCTCACGGCATCGATGGTGTCGGCCCTTTGCCATGCGGCGATACCTTGATAATAACGCACCTCGGCAACTATACTATCGGGCTTCATCCAATGGGGATCATCGGTGCGGGCTGCCATTTGGCAATAGTAATCCCAAGCCTTATAGGCGCCATCCCAATCCTTGACATTGTATAGTTCACTACCCACAATGCGGTAATTGTCGTGATGTTCCACAAGGCGGTTCACGATGTCCTTGCTGTATTTGGTTTTCGCCTTGGGGCGCTTGGTCTTCTTGTCAATGACCGGTTGCCCTTTCTTGTCAAGCACGTGTATGGTGTCGAGCTTGAGGGCTATCATGCCGTAATCATAGGCATCGATGAGTGTGTTTCCCATCGCCTTGATATCAATCTTCTTGCCCACTCGGCGGTTATCCATATACTTGTCAAACTGTTCGATCTTGATGCGGTTAGCCAGCGCCCATGTTTCGGCCTTATTACGCGTCTCATCATGGGTGAGAGCCGGTTGCAATTTATTGAAAGCCTTATTATAACTATCTACAGTCATCGTAAGGCCAGAGATAGCTTTCTTGGCATCATTGATACACTGCTGCTGTCCAGCTGCGCCCAGTGCCGATAGTATCACCAATGTAAATATGGTAGTTAATCTTTTCACAATCGTATCTATTGAAAATCGGGCACAAAATTAGTCATTATTCCGCTAGTGTGCAAGTCATAGGCAAAAAGAGCGGCAAGGCCTAACAGGTCTCACCGCTCATGAATCATTCAAAATGAATTACTTACTTCACACCCATCACCTCAAACTTGTAGAGGATATCGTCCAGGACGTTCTTAGCCTTCTTGTCGTCGGGATTGGTGTTGAGTTCAACAGCCTTCTGCAAGAACGGAATAGCCTTGTCATAGATGGGCTTGATCTTGGGAACCAGTTCCTTGTTGGTGGCGCTGGGATTATCATCGATAATCTTTTGTGCCTGCAAGTAGAGGCAGCGGCCAACATCAAAGAAGGCATTAGCATAATCGGGATCAACCTCGGTGGCCTTGATGTAGAAAGGCAGGGCAGCGTCAATGCCTTCCACCAGCTCGGTGGTGAAACCCTTGATGTCGTGCAGCGTGCCGTTCATGGGGTCAGCCTTGAGAGCGTTGTCGATGAAGTTATTGGCCTTGTCATACTCCTTGTTGTCGAGCATGCCCTGAACCATGTTGGCCAGCGATGAAGTCTGGAAGTCAACAATGTTGTTTTCGGTGTAACCCAGCTTGCGAGCCTTGGTGAAGTTTTCATAGGCCTCGGCAAACTTCTTGATCTGATACTGAGCGTAGCCCTGGAAGAAGCGTACCTGGCTCAGCGTGCTGTCGGCAGCGGCGACACCATTCTTGATAGCGAATTCCGATGAAGCGATGTCGGCATAGTTGCCAAAGGCGTCGGCAGCGTGCTCCCAATCGCTGTTTTGGAGATATACATTACCGGCATTGGCAACATCACCCATGTGAGAAGTGAGAGAACCGATGATTTCCTTGCTATATTTAGTCTTCACCTTCTTGCTACCGTCACCATTCAGCTTGGGCATTCCAGTTTTCTTATCCATCTCAACGATGGAGTCAAGAGGCAGAGCCTGCATATAGAAGGCATAAGCATTGGTCAGGATCTCATTCATCATGTTGTCATCCACAGGCTGCTGCATGAGTTTCATCTTGTACAACTCGTCATACAGGCCAAAGGCAGCTTTGCCAGCGGTGTACCATGTGAGCACGTCCTTGGCCGACTCAGGGTTGGTAAAGGCGGGTTCAATGTTCTGGAGCACCTCCATCATAGCTTGAGGATTACCCGAACCTGCCTTCTTTGCCAAATCTTTCACGAGGCTCATCTGAGCCGATGCGCCAAACGCCATGATAGCGGCTGCGCCCAAAAGAATCATCTTTTTCATTTTTGTTAACAATTAAGTTGGTTTATACTGTTTATTCGTTATCGTTTTGTTGTTCATCGTCTTGCTCGGTGCCCTGGATTTCCTGGTTGTCTTGCATCTCCTGAGCACCCTGTTCAGGCTGTGCTACCTCCTGGTTGAAAGCATCGCGAACGCTTTCTTCGTCGGTGGTCTCGGGCTCGGTATCAACCTTGCAAACGCTTGCTATTTCATCGTTTTTCTTCTCAAGATTGATGAGTCTCACGCCCTGAGTTGCACGTCCCACGACACGTAGTGAGCTAACACGTAGCCTGATGGCGATACCGCTCTTGTTGATAATCACGAGGTCGTTATCGTCGTTCACATTTTTAATTGCAATTAGCTTGCCAGTCTTGGGGGTGATGTTAATGGTTTTAACACCTTTTCCGCCACGGTTGGTCACGCGATAGTCTTCCAGAGCGCTGCGTTTGCCCATACCTTGCTCTGAGACAACGAGCACATCATCGCGAGTGCCGGCACGCATGCAGATCATGCCGATGACCTCATCGCCCTCACTCAGGGTCATACCCTTGACACCGGTAGCGGTGCGTCCCATCGCACGGACCTTAGTCTCGGGGAAGCGCAGTGCATAGCCCTTACTGTTGGCCAGTATCACCTCGCTGTTGCCCTCGGTGAGAATAGCGCCCACCAGCTGGTCGTCCTCTGCAATATTCAGTGCACGTACACCGTTGGCACGTGGACGTGAGTATGCGCTGAGGCTAGTGCGCTTAACGATTCCGTTCTTGGTGGCAAATACTATGTAATGTGATTGGTTATACTCGGGATCGGTCAATGCCGTTGCACGGACAAAGGCCATGATGCGGTTCTCGATGTCGAGGTTGAGCAAGTTCTGGATTGCACGTCCCTTACTGTTCTTAGTACCCTCGGGAATCTCAAACACACGCAGCCAGAAGCAGCGACCGGTGGCCGTGAAGAACAGCATGTAATTGTGGTTGGTCGCCTCATAGACATACTCGATAAAGTCTTCATCGCGTGTGTCGCTACCCTTGGCGCCCACGCCGCCACGTGCCTGGGCACGGTATTCCTTGAGCGGAGTGCGCTTGATATAGCCAAAGTGGGAGATGGTAATGATCATGGGGTCATCGCTGTAGAAGTCCTCGGCATTCATCTCCTCGCTGGAATAGACGATCTGTGTGCGGCGCTCGTCGCCAAATTTTTCCTTAACCTCGAGCAGTTCCTCCTCAATGACCTTGCGGCACTCGGCGGGGTCGTCAAGAATAGCCTGCAGGTGCTCGATGGTCTTGCGCACCTCGGCCAACTCGTTGTGCAATTTTTCCTGCTCCAAACCAGTGAGCTGGCGCAGGCGCATTTCGACGATGGCACGTGCCTGAACCTCGGTGAGGTTGAAGCGCTCACACAGGCGCTGGATGGCGTGATCGGTCGAATCGCTGCTCTTGATGATGGCAATCACCTCGTCGATGTTGTCGCTGGCGATAATCAGTCCTTCCAGGATGTGGGCACGCTCCTTGGCCTTCTTGAGGTCGAACTGGGTGCGGCGGATCACCACCTCGTGTCGGTGCTCCAGGAAGTAGTGCAGCAGTTGTTTGAGATTGAGGAGCATGGGGCGCCCATTGACCAGACACACATTGTTGACGCTGAAGGAAGACTGCAACTCGGTCATCTTGTAGAGCTTGTTGAGCAGCACATTAGGGTTGAAATCCTTTTTCACGTCGATGACGATGCGCATACCGTGGCGGTCACTCTCGTCGTTGATGTCGGAAATGCCCTCGATTTTCTTTTCCTCGACCAGGCGTGCGATATTCTCGATGAGGTCCTTCTTATTGACATTGTAGGGGATCTCATTGACCACGATACGCTCGTGGTTGTGCTCGGTCTCGATTTCGGCCTTGGCTCTGACGACGATGCGTCCACGGCCTGTCTCGAAGGCGTCTTTCACACCTTGATAGCCATAGATGATTCCGCCAGTGGGGAAGTCGGGGGCCTTGATATAGTTCATCAGGTCGTTCACCTCCATCTCAGGGTCCTCGAGCAGGGCCAGGCAGCCATCAATACACTCTCCCAGATTATGGGGAGCCATGTTGGTGGCCATACCCACAGCAATACCTGTGGCACCATTGACTAGCAGGTTGGGGATGCGTGTGGGCAGCACCGAGGGCTCTTCGAGCGTGTTATCAAAGTTGGGCACAAAATCGACGGTGTCCTTGTCCATATCCTCCATCATGCTCTCGCCCATCTTGTCGAGGCGCACCTCGGTATAACGCATGGCGGCGGGGCTGTCGCCATCAACCGAGCCAAAGTTGCCTTGACCATCGACCAGCGGATAGCGCATGGCCCATTCCTGGGCAAGACGAACCATCGCGAAGTAAACTGATGAGTCGCCATGAGGATGGTACTTACCTAGCACGTCACCCACGATGCGGGCCGATTTCTTGTAGGGGGCATTGGAATAGTTGCGCAACTTGTCCATGCCGTAGAGTACCCTGCGGTGCACGGGCTTGAAGCCGTCGCGCACGTCGGGCAATGCGCGCGAAACGATGACCGACATCGAGTAGTCGATGTAACTGGTCTTCATTTCGTTCTCAATGTTGATCTCTAGAATTCGATCGTTGTCCATGTTGTATTTTTACGTTTTAAATCTGTTACGGGCACCGCACCGCAGGCAAAAATCCGCCCCAGGCCAGCACGCATGCCACGATGTTAGGTTTAACTTACAAAAATACGCATAATTTCTCAAACGGCAATTCGTTTTGCGCCACTTTTTGACTTCACGAGGGGCAAAATGTTTAATTGTCATTTGAATTTTATGGTTTTCTCGATTTTTTATCATTCCTGCACGTGTTGGTCACATTGTGCGTGCCCCCCAACTAGGCTCAACGAGAAGCGTCCACCACCCCCAAAAACAAAAAGAGAATCGCCTGTTTTCTTGTGAGGCGATTCTCTGGGGATCTCTTATGGAAATGTTATCTCATTGAGTCAGGCTGGCAGTAATGGCCTGTACCTCGCGGGAGAAGTCTTTCTCGATCGACATGCGCTGCTCGATCTGGATGCAGGCATGAAGGACGGTGGCATGGGTGCGGTCCAGCTTAGCTCCGATGCTGGTGGATGACATCTGCGCCTCTTTCTTGGCCAGATACATTACCAGCTGGCGGGCATCGCTGATCTCACGCTTGCGGCTTTTGCCATAGAGGAGATCGGTGTTCAGGTTATAGTAGTTGGCTACGGTTTCGGCAATCGATTCAAAGGTAACCTGTTTGTCGGCCACCTTGACGGTATTGCCGATGATGCTGCGGGCCAGTTCGATGGTGATGTCCTGCCCCAGCATGGTGGCATGTGCCAGCAGGGCCACCATCACGCCCTCGAGTTCTCTTACGCTATCTATCACATGCGTGGCGATAAAGTCGAGCACCTCGTCGCTGATGTTCAGGCCGTCCTGTGCGGCCTTCATGGCGAGGAACTTGCGCCTCAGCACAAAGTCGGGCTTCTCCAGTTCCACCGTCATGCCCCACTTGAAGCGGGAAATCAACCGCGGCACCATACCGTCCAGGTCGCTGGGGCGGCAGTCGCTCGACATCACCAGCTGCCGCTGGTGCTGGTGCAAGTGGTTGAAGATATGGAAGAATGTGTTCTGCGTGCCCTGCTTGCCGGCAAACTCCTGGATGTCGTCGAGCAGGAGCACGTCGATGCTCTCATAGAAGTTGATGAAGTCGTTGACTTTTTTCTGTACCACGGCAGTTGTGTACTGGCTCTCAAACACCCGTGCGGTAACATACAGCACCCTCATCCGGGGATACTGCTCCTTGAGCTTGATGCCTATGGCCTGCAGCAGGTGGGTCTTGCCCACTCCCGTTGAGCCAAAGACAAACAAGGGATTGTAGGTCTTCACCTCGGGATGGTCGGCAATGGCTTTACCGATGCTCAATGCCAGCTTGTTGCTCATGCTGCTGCAATAATTCTCAAAGGTATATCGCGGATTGAGCTGCGGGTCAATGTCCTCGAGCATGTCCTCATGCTCAAAGGGGTTGGCCACACGCGGCTTGCGTATCTTGAGTTCCTGTTTGAGTTTGACGCTCGAGTTGTCCTTGGTCTGCTCGATTGCGCTGGCCTCGTCATGGCCCACCACATTATATTTATAGGAGAGCTTGACATTCTCGCCAAAGACCTTCTTCAAGGCAGCCGAGAGGATGCCGAGGTAACGTTCCTCGATCTTTTCAACAAAGAACTGAGAGGGCGCCCACAGGGTCACGTGGTTGTTTTCCTGGTCATAGTCAACGGCAACAATGGGTTCGAACCAAGCATTGAACTGCTCGGCTGGGAGGTTAGCCCTGATGGCGTCAAGGCAACGGTTCCACTGTTGTGCAACGTTAAACATTTTGTAATATTTTCTCTTAGTAATGGTTGAATTATTTTGGTGCTTTTAGCAGTACAAAATTCGCTCAATATTTTCTTAAAAAAAAGTGCTCTAAAAATTTGGAAAAATCATTTTAAGTGTAATGACTTTGAAAAACAAAGGGTTACAACTCAATTAGTTTTTCTTTACATTTCAAGGCATAATAATTCTTTCACTATATTGTAAATCAACATAATAACATTTATCACTATTTCGTCTATTCCATTTGTCAAACTCGCAAACGGCTGTAATTGCAAGGGTTTGATTTTGCAAATCCCAAAAACAATAAATTTCAAAAATAATCCCTATTTGGATTGAGTCCAGATAGGGATTTTCGTCTGTTTCAAGTGGGGAATTTTGCACCCCTCAATTGAAAAAAACTCATTATTTCAAAACCAGTCAGCACCTTAGAACACTTTTACATTGATATAACGCTTGGGATGCGCCTTGATATCAACCAGCAATGAGTCCAGGCTGGCTATGGCATGGTTGGCGTTGTCATACAGTTCACGGTCGTTCATCACCTTGCCTAGGGTGGAATTCTTGTCGTTGAGCTGCTTACTGAGCTGCTCCAGGTTGGCTAGCGTGGCATTAAGTTTGGTCATCGTCTCGTCCAGAGGCAGCTCTTTGAGCGAGGCCGACAAGTCGCTCAGGTTGCCCGTTGCTCCAGTAAGGTTGGTGGTGATGCCATTCACGTTGCTCATCACCCCGGGCACGCTGCGGTTGAGGCCGCTCATGAGCGTCGTGAGTTGC
>Ga0310697_10002007_pt1 | contig 22348 bp, 17 predicted proteins | sample 172DNAGHGlowgp2_FD_203883 | JGI IMG/M metagenome (GOLD analysis project Ga0310697, IMG submission 203883) | Sheep rumen microbial communities from Palmerston North, Manawatu-Wanganui, New Zealand - 1728 DNA GHGlow gp2 (v2) (version 2) | ecosystem: Host-associated > Mammals > Digestive system >...
TCCACAAAGGGGATGGGGATTGTATCCTCTAAAGAAAACGCTGTCTATCATGTGGAATTAACTGTTCTAACACTATGGGTTTTCGGTGATTTTTTGTAAATTTGCAGGTTTTATGAGACATGGATTTGTGATAGCGGCGCCTAATAGTGGCTCGGGCAAGACGACGATTGCTCGGGGACTGATGGCGTTGTTCACCCTTAAGGGGTATAGGGTTCAGCCGTTTAAGTGCGGACCTGACTATATCGACACGAAGTTTCATGCGGCGGTATGTGGATGTCCGAGTATCAATCTGGACACGTTTATGGCCACGCCTGAGCATGTGCGGGAATTGTACGACCGCTATGGCGCGGATGCCGATGTGTGCGTTGTAGAGGGAATGATGGGCCTGTTTGACGGCTATGACCGAGACAAAGGCTCATCGGCCGAGGTGGCCCGTGTGTTGGACTTGCCAGTAGTGCTTGTGGTTGACGCTAAGTCGGCGGCTTACTCGATGGCGGCGCTTATACAGGGTTTCATCAACTTCCGAAAAGATGTGCGCATCAGCGGCGTGATTTTTAACCGCGTGGGCTCGGCAAGGCATTTCAAAATGCTGCAGCAGGTGTGTGACGACTTGGGCGTGCAGTGCTATGGCTATCTGCCCAAGAAAGCCGAACTCGAGCAGGGTTCACGCTACCTGGGGCTGGACTTCAGCGAGAAACCTGAAAACAATCTGCTGATTCAACTGCTGGAAGAGCATGTTGAATGGCAAAAGCTCTTGGAATTGGCAGCAACCAATGCAATAAGTGCACCAGTATGTGCAATCTCCTGCCAAGAGAAAGGTGATCTTGAAAAAGTCCTAATTGCCCGCAACGATGAGTCATTCTCCTTTATCTATCAGGAGAATATCGACCGGTTGGGAAATGTGTCATTCTTTGATCCCGAGACCGATGTGCCATGCCTTGACGATGTGGCGCTGCTCTACCTGCCGGGCGGATATCCCGAGAAACACCTCGATGCCTTGGTCGCAGCCGAGGCGACAAGGCAGGCTATCAAGGAGTATGCCGAGCGTGGCGGTCGCATCATCGCCGAATGCGGTGGCATGATGTACCTGTGCGAGAAAATCGTCACCGATGAAGGTGAATTTCCCATGTGTGGCGTTCTGCCTTACACCATCACAGCCCGCAAGGCGGACCGCAAACTCTCGCTGGGTTACCGCCGTTTCATGCTTGACGGCAAGGAATATCGTGGACACGAGTTCCACTACACGCAATTCCTGGGTGAGGTGCCAGAATCGGCGGCTCAGGTCTATAACGCCAAGGGGGAACCGGTGCCAACGCCAGTCATCCGCTACAAGAATGTTCTGGCCAGCTATACCCATTTATATCAGTTGCCAACAAGAAACTAGGGACTAAAAACTAAGGACTAGAAACTAACATGAAACAGATATATACCAAAACTGGGGACGAGGGCATGACAAGCCTGCGCGATGGGGTGAGGGTCCCGAAGGATGACCCTCGCATCGAAGCCAACGGCCAGATAGACCAGTTGAATGCCCATTTGGGTGTCGTGCGGTCGATGCTCGACGAGACGCAAGACTTGGCGTCCCGGCAGCTCATTCTTGCAGTGCAGCGCGAGCTGATGACTGTCATGAGCCATATTGCCACGCCTGACGGTAGCGTCAATCCCCGTGAGCTTCATGCCAAAGAAATCACAGCGCAGTTGGAGCAGGCCATCGACCAAGCCGATTATCAGGGCGGTTTTGTGGTGCCTGGTGGTGGGTCCAAATTGTCCGCGTTTGTCCATTTAGTCCGCACGCAGGCGCGCACCGTGGAACGCCGCTTGTGGTCGCTGCATCGGGAACATCCCGTCAATAATGATATCTTGGTGATGATGAACCGCTTGTCCGATTATCTGTTTGTTTTAGCCAACGAGAAAGAATGAAGCAATTACATCCCATCATGTTTGCCGGCACGGGCAGCGACGTGGGCAAGAGCGTCGTTGCCGCCGCCTTTTGCCGCATTTTCAAGCAGGACGGCTACAGTCCCGCCCCGTTCAAAGCCCAGAATATGGCGCTGAATTCCTATGCGACGCCCGAGGGCTTTGAAATCGGTCGCGCCCAGGCCGTTCAAGCCGAGGCGGCTGGCATCCCTTGTCACACCGACATGAACCCGCTGCTGCTGAAGCCCCAGAGTGACCACACTTCGCAGGTCATCCTGCACGGCAAACCCATCGGCAATAAGAATGCCTATGACTATTGGCGCCGCGGCACGTCCGACATCGACTATCGCCGTGAGGTCTGTAGTGCCTTTGATCGTCTGGCTTCGCGCTACAATCCCATCGTGATGGAGGGGGCAGGCAGCATTTCGGAAATCAACCTGCGCGACACCGATTTGGTTAACTTGCCCATGGCTCGTCATGCCCATGCCGATGTGATTTTGGTGGGCGATATCGATCGGGGTGGGGTGTTTGCCTCGGTCTATGGCAGCATCGCCTTGCAGACGCCCGAAGACCGCCGCCTTATCAAGGGTATCATCATCAACAAGTTTCGTGGCGACATGCGCCTGTTTGATGAGGGGCGCAAAATGCTGGAGGACATCTGCGGCATTCCCGTGTTGGGCGTTATCCCTTACTACAAGGACATTTATATCGAGGAGGAGGATAGCGTTGCCTTGGCTCAAAAGTCGATGCAGGCCGAGCGCGGCAAGGTCAATGTTGCCGTTGTCATGTTGCGCCACCTGTCCAATTACACCGATTTTGACGCGTTGGAGCGTGATCCGCGGGTTCACCTGTTCTACACCAACAATACCGAGGATATTAAGAAGGCCGACATCATCATCTTGCCAGGTACCAAGTCCACCCTGCATGACCTGTATGAACTGCGCCGTAACGGCTGTGCCCAAGCCATCGTCCGTGCTCATCGCGAGGGCGCAGCAGTGCTGGGTATTTGTGGCGGTTACCAGATGATGGGCATGGAAGTGCTTGACCCCGACCATGTTGAGGGCGACATCGAGCGCTTGCCAGGCTTGGGTCTACTTCCTACAACTACCACGATGAACGGCAACAAGCAGACGCGCCAAGTCACCTGCCAATACGGGCAAGGCTACGAGATACATCAGGGTGAGACGCACCCAGTGGGCGATGCCAAATCATCCCCTCTGCTTCGCCTCGATGACGGACGCGAAGACGGCTATCTTGTCGACGGCAAGTGCATGGGCACCTATGTCCACGGTATCCTCGACAATGCCCCCTTTGTCGATTTCCTGTTGGAACCGTTCAAGGACAAAATTGCCGAGGGCAACGAACCGTTTGACTATGCGGCTTTCAAGGAAGAACAATACGACAAGTTGGCTGCCCATGTGCGCCAGTACGTCGATATGGAACAAATCTACAAAATCCTGACTGACCATGATTGAAGGACACGGTGATGACCTGTACAGGTATGACAATATCAAGATGAACTTCAGTTCCAACATCTACAATGGGACTGACCTGAGCGCACTGGATGCCTACCTGTGCACCCGCATGGCTGCCATCCGTTCCTATCCCGAGCCCTCGGCAACATCTCTTGAGCAGATGATTGCCCGCGAGAGCGGCATCAGCCCCGACGAGGTGCTGGTGACCAGCGGCGCTGTCGATGCCATCTACCTGATTGCCCAGGCCTTTCGCCAAGAGGGTACTTGCCAAGTGATGCAACCAACGTTCCGGGAATATGAGGACGCCTGTCGTGTGTTTGGCTACGAGGAACGCGAAGACGGGGCCCTGTGCTGGCTGTGCAATCCCAATAACCCGACGGGTGATGTGATGGCAGCCGAGAACGAGTTGGCGCTTGCCGAGTGTCACCGCCTACTCATCGTGGACCAGTCCTACGAGGACTATACGATGGCGTCGTTGCTTCGGCCTGCCGATGTAGTGGGCCGTGACGACATCATATTGCTGCACTCCATGACCAAACGCTTTGCCGTGCCCGGGCTGCGCTTGGGCTATGTGACGGCATCATCGTCGATTATCAGTCGCCTGCGTGAGCAATACCGCCCCTGGGCCATCAACGCCCTGTCGCTTGAGGCGGGCAAGTGGCTGGTACAGCGAGGCGAAACCGCCATTCCGGATTTGACGTCTTATCTGATTGAGACTCAATGCTTGAGGGCTATGTTGAACGAGATAGATGGCATCGAGGCTCAACAGACGCAGACCAATTTCTTCCTGTGCACCATCGCCTCGGCCACGGCTGCTCAACTGAAGGAGTACTTGGCTCATGAGCATGGCATCCTCATCCGTGATGCCTCCAATTTCACGGGTTTGACATCGCATCACTTCCGCATCGCTACCCAGTCGCCTGCCGAGAACGATGCCCTCGTCGCCGCAATAAGGAACTACGAATTACACCAATTAAACGAATGGCACCAGCATTGATATTAATATTGCCGTTGCTACTGGGCTGGTTGCTGGATTTTGTGTTTGGTGATCCGTCACGGTTGCCACATCCGATCGTGTGGTTCGGCAAAATGATTTCGTGGGGCGAGCACCGCCTCAATAAGGGTAGTCATCGCATGGCTAAAGGTGCCGTGATGGCGGTATGTTTTATCTTGTTGGTCTTCTTTGTCGTTTGGGGACTCAAGCGGCTGGTTCCCGGCATGATATTGTGGCTCATCTTGGACACTATCATCATCTTCTACTGCTTGGCGGGGACGACACTTATCCGCGAGGTGCGCGAGGTCTTTTTGGCATTGGACCGCTCACTTGACGAGGGCCGCCAGCAGGTTGCCCGCATCGTAGGCCGTGACACGTCTCAATTGTCTGCCCAGGAAGTCCGAACAGCCGCCCTCGAGACCCTTGCCGAGAACCTGAGCGATGGCGTGATAGCTCCGCTGTTTTGGTTCGCACTGCTTGGTACACCCGGTATGCTGGCTTATAAGATGGTCAATACCCTCGACTCGATGATAGGCTACCGCACCGAGCGTTACAAGGACTTCGGCTGCTGGGCTGCCCACATCGACGATGTGGCCAATTACATTCCTGCCCGCTTGACCGCCCTGCTGATGGTCATTGCCTCAGGTAAGTTATCGCTCTTGAAATTCGTTTGGAAAAACGGCCGCAAGCACGCCAGCCCCAACAGCGGTTACCCCGAGGCTGCCCTTGCCGGCATCCTCAACTGCCGTTTCGGCGGTCCCCACTACTACTTCGGCGAACTCTTCGACAAACCCTACATCGGCGAGAACGACCGCGAACTCACCACCCAGGACATGCGCACCGCCGTCCACATCAACCGCCTCGCCGAACTCCTGATGCTCGTTTTGACGTCCCTCGTGGTAATATATCTTTAAAAGTATTTGGTGATGTGAGCAGTATCGAAGTTGTTCATCTCGTTGATCATCCTCACAGCCGAATCGATAATGGGATAGGCGCAGAGGGCTCCAGTTCCCTCGCCGAGGCGTAGTCCCAGGTTGAGGATGGGCTTAGCGTTGACGATGTCGAGCATACGACGGTGGCCGCTCTCGTCACCGCAATGGGTGAAGACCATGTAGTCCTGGGCGGCAGGGTAGAGCTGGATGGCGGCGATGGCACAGGCTGTCATGATGAACCCGTCAACCAGCACGATAAGATGCTTCTCGGCTCCTTGCAGCATCGCGCCGATGGCCGTGACCATCTCAAAACCACCGAAATAGCGGATGGCATTCTCGGTCATGTTCTCCATCGTTTCATGGTAATGCTTCAACGCCTGGGCAAGGATTTCGCGCTTGTGCTGGATGCCGGGGTTGTCAAGGCCTGCTCCAGCGCCGATGCACTCGTCAAGGGGGATGTTGCCGAACAGGCTCATCCAAATGCTTGACGGCGAGGTGTTAGCAATGCCCATCTCGCCGACACACAGCACCTGGCATCCCTCTGCGATGCAGTCATCCACCAGGTCGCAACCCGTCTGGATAGCACAGTTAAACTCCTCCTCGCTCATGGCGGGCTCATATAGGAAATTGCGGGTGCCACGGGCAACCTTGCGGTCGATGATGCCCTCCACATTCGACAGGTCATAATCCACGCCCGTGTCCACGATGCGCAGCTTGAAGCCATGCTGGCGGCAAAACATGTTCACGCCACCACCGCCACGGGTAAAGTTGATCATCTGCTGCCAGGTGACCTCTCGAGGTGACACGCTCACGCCCTCGCGCTCGATGCCGTGGTCTCCGCCCAACAGCAGGTGGCAGGGATGGTTGAGACTGGGTGTCAAGGTCTGCTGGATGAGGCAAATCTGCAATGCCAGTTCCTCCAAGCGGCCCAGCGAGCCTTTGGGCTTGTTCAGGTGATCGATTTTCTGCTGGATGGCATCAGACATCGACTTGTCGGTGTGTTGTATCTTGAATTGTTTCATTGGTTGTTCTTTTTAGTTTTGTGGGCCGTGGCTCAGCCACGGCATAGAGAACCTTTTGTCGTTCCACTCGCTAATATTAATTATTTATTTTATTTTTACCGGGATGCCTGATACCATGAGGACAACCTCGCTGGCACGGCTTGCGATGTATTGGTTCATCCAGCCTTGCAGGTCGGTAAAGCGCCGTTGCACGGCATCCACGCTCACGCCTCCGCTGCCGATTTCGTTGGTCACGAAGATGAAAGTTGCATCCTGTGCCGTGAAGCGGTCAAACTCCTCTTTGACAGTCGCTAGGATTTGTTGTGTGTCTTGGTCTTGATGCTCAAAAAAGAAATTGGTTAGCCACAGTGTGACGCAGTCGATGACAGCCACGCGGCCCGTTAGGTCATGGCGGCTCAGGTACTTTTCTTCCTCGATGTTGGTCCACTGCGGACCACGGCGCTCCTGATGACGACGCACCCGCTCACGGAACTCCTCGTCCCACACATGGGCTGTTGCCACATACACGGGGTCCTCGGCAAGGCTCAATGCCAACTGCTCAGCATAGCTGCTTTTGCCCGAGCGTTGCCCGCCAGTAATCAATATGATTTTGCTCATTGACTTATCTATGTTTGACGGCCTCGCCAAGGCGAGGCCCTACATTTCTAAATTGTAATTACAATATAATCCCCATAATCGGCCAAATTGTCCCAAGCATTGTCCCAGGAATACAATCCGCCGTGGATACCTGCGCTGATAAGCACCCCGGCATGGGCAAAGATGGCCACACGCTGGTAGGGTTTGTCCTTCAGTTCGTCAAGGAACGCCGCCACGCGTTGGTATTGTTGCTGGAAGCTCTCGCCACCAGTCGTGGGCTGGTTGATGTAATCGTCGTACCACTCCTGCAGGTGGGGGTCTTGGATTTCGTCATAGAGTTGCATTTCCCACTCGCCCATATTCATCTCCAGCAGGCGGTCGTCGGTCTCGGCATCGGGATAACCGCAATAGGCTGCGAGTTTGCGGGCGCGCGTCAAGGGCGACGAATATACCTTGTCAAACGGCAGAAACGGCTCCAGCGACTGGCGCGTCAATTCGGCTTCTTGCTCAAAAGTGTCACGCACGGGCACATCGGTCTGACCGTAACACGTTCCCCTAGGGACATCGACGCTGGTATGTCTTACTAAAATGATTTTCATTTTTAGTCGCTAGTCACTAGTCAATTCCTATACAAACTGTGAGCAGGCAATCAGGTACACCGAGAGTTCCACCAGCAAGCAAACGGCACCACAGCAGTCTCCAGTGTAACCGTTAATCTTGCGCAGGATGAGCAGGTACAGGAAATACATCACCACCACGGGAAGGCAGACGACAAGATACCAGCTGATGCCCGTCAGCCAGATCATCAATATCATCGGCAATAAGCCTTGTACTGACATCAACAAGCCGGCGGCAAGTGTGGGCTTGCGATAAACGGTCTTGTTCTTGGCTTCTTCCTCACGGCGTGCGTAGGGGAGAATCGACACTAGTTGGCTTGTGACCATCTTGGCGAACGGGTCGGCAGCTAGGATTGTGAGCGCCGCTACGGGCACGGGCATGCTATAGAGCGCGGTACCCAACAGCAACATGTAGATGATGAGTCCCAACACGCCATAGGTGCCTATGTGCGAATCCTTCATGATAGCAAGGATACGCTCACGATTGCCACCGCCGCCGAAGCCGTCCAGGAAGTCGGCAAGGCCATCCTCGTGCAACGCGCCGGTAATCAACAACCGCACCGCGATGGCAGCAATCACTGCCACAGCATGAGGCAGCACCATACTGCCGAAATAGAGTGTCGCAGCCATCGCGCCACCAGTGAGCCAGCCAGCCAACGGCCAAAATTCAACGACCGTCTTGTAACTTGCCTGAGGGGGCTGATAGATACGCCAGAAAGGCAGCCGTGTGAAGAAAATCAACGCCGCCCAAATGTTGTCATACCACCTTGTTTTTACTGCTGTTTCTTCCATAGTGCAAAGGTACAAAGAAGTTTCTAGTTTCTAGACCCTAATTCCTGGTTTTTTGGTGGTTTTCGTGCGGTTTGCTCATTAAAAAGTAGTACCTTTGTAGCATAATTAAGAGGAATAGAAATAATGAAGAAATTTTTAGGATTATTTGCAGTATTGGTGCTGCTTTGCGCCTGCTCTTCACAGGGCGACAAACAGTCGAAATCGGCCACCGATTCGATGGAAGAAGTGACCGTGAAGTATGCCACAGGATTCAGTGTTCGTGACTCAGCCGACATCAGGTTGGTTGACGTGGGTAAGAAGGATCATTTTGCACTTGTTCATGATGCCGACGCGGCGGTTCCCGAAGGCTATGTCAAGGTCAAAGTGCCCATCGAACGTACCATTTGCATGACCTCGCTGCAACTGTCCAATTTCACTATCCTCGATGCCCATGACATCGTGAAGGGCATCACGGGTACCAAGAACCTCTTCAACGAGGACATCAAGGCGCGTGTCAAGGACGGGCGCATCGTCAAGATCGGCATGGAAGGCGAATTTGACCCCGAGGTGGTCATGGCCGCCAATCCCGATGTCATCTTCATTTCGCCGTCCAAGCGCGGTGGCTATGACGCCATCAAGGAAATTGGCATTACGCTGGTCCCCCATCTAGGCTACAAGGAACTTGACCCGCTGGGCCAGGCCGAGTGGATTAAGTTCATCGGCATGTTTATCGGCAAGGAAAAAGAGGCCGCCGAGATTTTCGCCGGCATCGAGAGCCGTTACAATGAATTGAAAGAGAAGGCAGCCAAGGTCGAAAGCCGTCCCACCGTCACCAGTGGCGAGATGCACTACGGCAACTGGCATGCCGTGGGTGGCAAGAACTATCTGGCACAGATCTTCCGCGATGCAGGTGCCGACTATGTCATCAACGACGACGAGACCTCGGGTGAGGACCTGGAGTTCGAGAAGATGTATGCGCTGTCCGCCAATGCTGACTATTGGCGTATCCTCAACAGCTATCAGGGCGATTTCTCCTACGAGGCACTGAAGGCCAGTGAGCCCCGCAACGAGATGTTCAAGGCTTTCAAGGAAAAAAAGGTCATCTACTGCAACATGAAGCAGACGCCCTATTACGAGATCGCTCCCGTCAAACCCGACGTGCTGCTGAAAGACTTTGTCGCCATCTTCCATCCCGAACTGGTGGAGAAAAATTACCAGCCCACGTTTTATCGCATACTGCGATAAAAGTTAGAAGTTAGGAGTTAGAAGTTAGAAGTTCTAGAACATTTAGATAATCTAGAAACTAAAAACTAGAGATAATGAGAAGAACGCTGCCTTTGATGTTAGCCCTTGTGGTGGCAATCCTCGTGATGATGATTGCCAACCTGTTCATCGGTTCTGTTGAGATTCCGGTGGGTGACATCTGCCGTATCTTGATAGGGCAGGGCAGTGAGTCCGAAATATGGACCAATATCATCCTCAGTTCCCGACTGCCGCAGGTACTCACCGCTATCGTGGCGGGTGCGGGCCTTGCCGTGAGTGGTCTGATGATGCAGACCATATTCCACAACCCGCTGGCGGGTCCCTCTATTCTGGGTATCTCCAACGGTGCCAGTCTGGGTGTGGCCTTTGTCGTCCTGCTGTCAGGACAGCTGGGCGGAGTGGCGTTGAGTAGCCTTGGCTATCTAGGTGACGCGGCTGTATCGGTGGCAGCTATTGTCGGTGCCATCGCTGTGATGATGCTGATTGTGTGGATTTCTGGCAAGGTCAAGGGCAATGTGACCCTGCTGATTATCGGCGTGATGATTGGCTATCTGGCCACCGCCATCATCGGTGTCTTGAAATTCCTCAGCCCTGAGGAAGACGTCAAGGCCTTTGTGGTTTGGGGACTTGGTTCATTCTCCCGCGTCTCGGGTGACCAGATGATACTTTTCGTCGTGCTCATGTGCATCCTGCTGCCCTTGAGTTTCCTGCTCGTCAAGCCCCTTAACGCCATGTTGCTGGGCGACCGCTATGCCGCCAATTTGGGTGTCAACGTCAAGCGAGCCCGCACCTGGATCATCATCTGCTCAGGCACATTGGTCGCCATCGTCACTGCCTATTGCGGTCCCATTATGTTCATCGGTATGGCTGTGCCCCATCTGGCTCGTGGCATATTCCGTACCAGCGACCATTGGAAACTGATGCCCGCCACCGCCCTGTGTGGCGCGGCTTTGGCATTAATCTGTAATCTGATTGCCCGCGCTCCTGGCTTCGAAGGCGCCATGCCCGTCAACAGCGTTACAGCCCTCATCGGCGCCCCCATCATCATTTACGTCCTATACCGCCGCCGCAAAACCTCCTACGAGTAATAGATGTCACCCGTGTCGGTGATGAGGAGGATTGTGAGGTGACCGTTGGGGAGAAGTGGTTTGCAGTAAGTTGAGCAATGGTCGATGACGACCGAAGCAAAATCCTGGATTTTCTCTTGGGGGATTCTCTCCCACAACTCGCGGGCGAGCGTGAGGTCGCTGATATCGATGTTGATGCCCGCCTCGTGGAGCATCTCCATGACAAAACCTTTGTCCATCGTAGTGTGGCGGCTGTGGGTGTCGAGGTTGCCCGCAGCGAGTTTAACCGCTTTGCCCAGCATCACGCCCATGGTGACGTTCTTGATGTCGAGTTCATTGGCAATGGCCAAGGTCTCGCCGATGTAATTCCCGTATTCCACAAAGGCTTGCTGTGGCAGGTCGGTGTATTGCGCTTTTACAAAGCGCTCGCTCTTGCCGCCGCTGTTGATGACCACGCGGTCGCTGCCCGATGCCTTGGCGACCTGCATACACTTGCGGATGCTCGCCACAAACGCTTCCTCGCTGAAAGGCTTCACGATGCCCGACACACCGATGATGCTGATGCCCCCCTCGATGCCCAGTCGCGGGTTGAAGGTGCGGCGAGCAATTTCGGCACCTTGCGGTACGCTAATGGTAATGCTCACATTCTTCTTGATGTTGTCGCGCATCATCTGTCGCGGTGCCTTGTTGATGGCTGGCTCACCTGGAGGAAAATCAAAACCAGGTACGGTAAACCTGCCGACCCCCTCGCCACCCAATATCTCGAAATGGTCGCTGGATTTGACACTTGCCCTGATCTCAATGCCGTTGGTCACATCGGGGTCATCGCCAGCCTGCTTGAACACGGCGGCGTAGCCGTCACCATAAGTCACTTCAACATCAATCGTCTCGCCATCGGGAAGAATGACAGGAACGGAAATGGGCATTTCACCTGTCATTAGCCGATGGGTCGCAGCAATGGCTGCCGCTGTGGCGCAGGTGCCCGTTGTCAACCCGCTATGCAACGGATAAAACTCGGGCAACAGTCTCTCCACCATGCGGCGCAAGCCATGAGGGCCGTTGACGTGCTGAATCACTACGCCAGGTGAGGTTGGATAACTGGGGCGTTCAACGACAAAGACCCTGACTCCCGCTTGTCGGGCAGCCTCGACTTTTTCAGTAAAGCCGCCGCTCAAGCCGCTTTCCTTGGTGATGATGGCTTGGGGATACAACCGCTCTATCAGCGATGCGGTGCCATCTTTCTCGTAATAAACGAGGTGGTCGGCGGGAAATCCTGCCTTTTGCGCCCCGGCCAACGATTCCTCGCGGTTCAGGATGCGGAACCAGCATTCGCGGTCCTGCCAGAAATCTCGCAGTTTAGCAACGGTATTGACACCGGAAAGAGCCAACAGACGATGAACGTCCAGCGCTTTCATTTGGTTGATGGCATCATCATAGTCCTTGCACCAAATGAGATCCTCGTCATGGGGTGGATAGATGCGGTCATAGCGGATAACAGGTACGCCGATTTGCCTTGCAAGGTCGATGACGTTGCGATGGAGATTGACGGCAAACGGATGGGCGGCGTCAACGATCAGGCGGATGCCATGCTCCTGGCAGAAAGCGACCATCTCGGGCACCTCCATGGCACCAGTGACGTGGACACCATGGACAAATTGGATTTCCTGGATATCGCTGCGGGTGGAATAGTAGTAAGTGGCGCCCGATTCCTCGAGCACCTTAGCCGCCATGCGGCCCTCTGTTGTTCCACCGAAAACCAGAATCATAGTTATTTATTAATTGTAGGGCCTCGCCTTGGCGTGGCCGTTTGTTGCGGTTTGATTTTATGCGGCCACGCCAAGGCGAGGCCCTACGTCTCATTCCCCTTTGCGGAAAAGATGCGTGAAATGTTTGTTATAGAGTTCTGACAAGCCCTTGCGGTTGTCGATGGCCTCGCCCACGACGAGCATCGTGGTGAGGGTGAGGTTGTTGTCATGGACTATCTTGGCAAGGTCTTTCAGCACGCCGCGATAGATGCGCTGGTCGGGCCAGGTGAGATGATAGCAGGCAGCAACAGGCGTATCCTCGGGATATTCCTTAAGCAATTCACGCTGAACGTCATCCACGATAGCAGCACTCAGGAATATGCACATGGTGCTTTGGCTACGGGCCAGCAGATGCAGTTGTTCCTTCTCGGGCATGGGCGTGCGGCCCTCGCCGCGGGTGAGGATGATGGTCTGGGTGCGCTCGGGGATGGTGAACTGGCTACGTAACTCGGCGGCAGCAGCAAGGAATGACGAGATGCCCGGCGTGATATGGTAATGCATATTGTGCTGGTCAAAGAAGGCCATCTGCTCCTGTATAGCCCCGAAGATGCACGGGTCACCCGTGTGCAGACGCACAATGAATTTACCCTGATCATAGAATTCCTTCATCAAAGCACACTGCTCCTCCAGATTCATGCCTGCCGAACTGCGAACGACGGCTCCGGGCTTGGCGCATAAGGTCAATTCGCACGGCACCAGAGAACCCGCATAGAGAATTAGGTCGGCGCGCTCCAACATCTTGCGACCACGCACCGACACTAGGTCGGGGTCACCAGGACCGGCACCCACAATCTCGATGTGTCCCTGCTGGTCACGCAAATATTGATGGTCGATGGCCAGAGCAACGGTGAAATTCTTGCCTTTGATTTTGGGGACAACCAGTTTGCCATGATTGGAGCCCAGAATAGCCGCAGCCTCACACACGCTGGGTGTGCCCACGTGCTTGGCCACCGTTTCGCTCGGATTGGGTACCTTGACGGTAGCCAGTTGTTCGGCGGTAAAGAACTCAACTTCCTCGTTGTACCCTTCCTTCAATAGTTGTACAAACGGTTCGTCGGCTTTGACGTCAATAGTGCAGTAACGGCAAGCGCAGGGCAGGATGCCCCATTCAGCCAAGGCCTCGTCCATCTGGTCATAGATGAACTTGTAGTCCTCGGGGTGATGCGCCAAGCCAAAGCCGATGGTACCCACCATGGGCACATAATGCAATGACAACATGCCCTCAGGCGCGTAGCGGCGGAAAGGCGTGATCATGATGAGTAATTTGTATTTCTTGGGGTCTGCCTCGCTGAGGTCGCTGATGATGGTGACATGGTCGGGTAGGGTCTTTTCCAGATAATCGGTTCCCTCGTCACGCACTTCCATGAACAAAGCCGTCGGCTTGCGGTTGACAAAAGCGAAGATGCAGGCATTCATGTCGTCCTCGCTAGCAATAGACCAGTTGAAACGCTCTGAGAGCGTGTCCAGCGCCCATAGTCCTGCATTGTCGCTCTGGGTAGTAATCACTGGATCTGCCCCCAGTGCCCCTGCCACACGGCGTGTCAAGTCGTTGGCTCCGCCCACATGGCCCGACAAAACCGAAATGACATGGTTGCCTATGCTATCCACGCAGATGACAGCGGGGTCGGTATGTTTATCCTCGATGAATGGTGCTATCGTACGCACACAAATGCCCATCGCACCGATAAAAATGAAAGCATCAAATTCCTTCCATCGCTTGGCGACCTCGGCACGTTTAATGACTTCGGCCTGGAACTCTTGCTGGAGCGTTTCGGCTATATCGCGTCCCTCATCGCTCACGGGTATTACGGCTATCTTTTGCATTTCAGTATTTCTATCGGGTTGTTGTCGTTAAGGATAATGCGTGTGGGCGGTTCTTGTTTCAAGCCCAACTCGGCACACGCCTCGTTAAATAGTTGGTGGCTGTCGGCATGCACCATGGGTAAAGTGACACTGTTCATCACAATGCAGCCGTCATCGGTCAGGACGGTCAGCACGCGTGCCATGATTTCCTTGAGTTTGCCGCCATGCCCGCCGATGAATACGGCATCGGGGCGGGGCAGGGTATCAATATCAGCCTCAAGAAAATCCCCAATGTGGTAGTTGATGCCGGGTACGCCAAAGCGTCGGCTATTTTCTTGTATCAATGCTTCACACTCGGGCCTGACCTCGAATGCCTCGACGTGCAGGTGCGGGAATTGCAACCGCGCCTCGATAGACACGCTGCCGGTGCAGAAGCCGATGTCCCACAGGACGCTTTTCTGCGACAATTCCAAGGCTTGCAGGGACAACAGGCGTATCGGTGCCTTAGTAATCATCTTCTCACGCCCATCGAGCAAGGCGAATTCGCTCTCGGGGATGCCAAAATACCGTGGCCTGGGGTCATTGCCGACCAAGATAAGGCAGTTGGGGTAATCAAACTCATGCTGTGCAGCCTCTTCAAGCGACAATGTCGTGATGTGCTCTTCTTTGGGGTTTCCCAAATGCTCGCCCACATGCATTTGATAGCCGTTGTAGCCGTAGTCCAGCATGCGCTGGGCAATGGCCGATGGTGTGTGCTCGTGGTCGGTCAATACACCGATTTTTCCTGCCCGCTCAATCAATGCTTTGTCAAATTCAGGCCAGGGACGCCCCGTTAATGAGACGATACGCATATCGTTATAAGGCATCACCAGGCGATGAGCCAGCAGTTGCAAAGAATTGAATGACGGGAACAGTACAATCTCGGCATCGGGCATCTTGCGCTTGATGGTATTGGCAAAGCCGAAGAATAACGGGTCACCGCTGGCGAACACAATTACCTCATCGTGATACTGCTCGAATACCGCATCTAACGGCGTGGTGATATCTATCCACTTGGAGCCTTCAGGCAAATAGGGCGCGACAAGTTCGTAATGGCGCTTGCCACCCGAGAAAATGTGCCCTTTGCAGACGACGCTGATGACCTCCGGCGGCAAATAAGGCCGCGGCGCATCACTAATGCCTATCACATAAAATTTCATCTCATTCACGATTATTATTGTTCAAACAACTACCTTTTCAGTCAAACAACATGAACAACAAATAACAACAGAAACCACTTTTAATATTATAATTGTTGTTTGCGTTGTTCATAGTTGTTTTGGTTGTTTGAAAAAATGTTGTTTGATTTAGTGTCATAGGTCGCGACCTGGTTTTAGTTGTGCTGCATCGTCAAAGGTTAAGATGGCGTTGCACAGGGTGGCTGCCAGGTTGCTGCCGCCCTTGCGGCCCTCGACGATGATTTTGGGGCTGTCCTTGAATGGCTTGACCATGTGCTTGGACTCGCGCACATGCACAAAGCCCACAGGTGCGGCAATGATGCCTGCGGGATGGGCCTTACCCTTGCGGATGAGGTCACACAATTCCATCAATGCCGTCGGCGCGTTGCCGAAGGCGAAAAGGGCATCGGGGTGTTCCTCAACGGCGAGGCGGATGCCCGCCTGGGTACGGGTAATGCCTTGTGCGGCTGCCATTTCAGCAACACGCGGATCGCTCAGGTAGCATTTAGCCTCCACTCCTAATCGTGCCAGCGCGCCCTTGCGGATGCCGCTGGTCACCATCGTCACATCGGTGACAATGGTCTTCAAGTCACCTTTTGCGACTTTGTTATAGAGCGTTTCCACCGCATGATTATCAGTATAGAGAATGCGTTCCATCTCAAAGTCGGCTGTCGTGTGGATGGCATGCAACAGCGCCCACTTGTGGTCAAGAGGGATGTCCTTGTTACGGAGTTCGCTCTCGATGGTGCGGAACGATTCTATCATGATTTGTTGGCCAGGCTTTACACCCTCGTCACCACGCTCACGGTAATAGCCGCGCGGGGTGATAATCTTGTCGTCGCAGGTATAGGATTGCGAGTTGCCGATGAGGATGACGGTGAACATGTCCACCTCTTCGGGGTCAAACTCGCCGAGTGTGGTCACCTTGATTTCCTGCTCATCGCGGCCTGCTTGACGGACATAGCCCACAGGCGTGTCTGCCGAGCGTTGTTGTATGAACAGTTCCACCAGGCGGTACAGTTGCCAGTAGCGGCCATTGGACTTGGGGTTATATACGGCAGTGACGAAGTCACCCACGGCGGCGGCTTTGATGCGGCGTTCAATCACCTCCCACGGGGTCATCAGGTCACTGAGTGAGATGATGCACAGGTCATGGCCTATGGGAGCCCCCAACAACGAAGCGGCTTTCTGGAAGGCGGAAATACCTGGCAATGATTCAATCTCTACATCTGAACCACGCTCACGTTTCATTTCATAGACGAGCGGGGTCATGCCGTAGATACCTGCGTCGCCCGAGGAAATAACCACGACCGTCTTGCCTTGATCGGCCAGTTCAAAGGCCTGCTCGGCGCGTTCGCGTTCCTTCTTCATGCCCGTGTCGATGCACTCGCAGCCATCGTGGACATATTCCTGGATGAACTGGAAATAGTACTTATAGCCCACAATGGCGTCTGCCGCGCGCACGGCTTCAAGTACGGCGGGCGTGATGTCTTCTTTACTGCCAGGTCCGATGCCTGCTACTATGATTTTACCCATATCAGTCGCAAATTTACTAAATTCCTCATTCCTAACTCCTCATTTCTAATTAAAAATGGAGGCGCTGTCTCTCGACAATCCTCCATAATGATTACAATATAAGGTTACTTGATTCTCAATTTCAGACCAATCACGAGCATGCGTCCCGGAGAATACAGGGCATACTTGCGGTTGGATGAGTCGATGCGGCGATCCACCTTGTTAAAGATGTTGTCGATGCCGATGCTCGGCTCCAGGTACAAATGTTTCAACCCGTCAAACGAATGGGTCGTGTTCAGGTTCCAGACACCGTAGCCCGGGGCGTCCTCATAGTCGGGATAGTAGGTCTTGGACTGTAACCTGCCGTTGATGTTCACGTTCAGGCCGTAATTGCCCCAGTTATGGAAATAGTTGGCGGCAACGGTGGCGGCGTTGCGGATGCTGCGCTCGAGCGGAGTCCACTGGTCACCACTGCAGGTGCGGGCATAGGTGTAAACATAGTTAGCCGACAGGTTAAATCCCCGGAACAGGTTGGCCGAGACATTGACCTGCACGCCCTTGACGTCCCCCTTGTCACTATTCTTATAGAGCGAGTAGCGCTCGAGCTTTTGGGCCTGGTCATCGGTCATCTCTGGGAATTCGACTTGAAGCATGGCCAGTGAGGTGGCATCCACGTCGATGTTATCCCTGATGACCATGTCTTTGATGCGGTTCATGAATCCTGTCACGCTCACGGCAAGGATATTGCTGCGGTATTCGGCATTGAGCGAGAAGTAGTTGCTCTTCTCGGGCTTGAGGCCCTTGTTGCCGAAGATGATTTGCGCCTTGCCGCGGTTGACCGAGAAGTAGTGGTAATACAACTCGTCAAGACCTGGAGCACGGAAGCCAGCCGAATAGGTGGCACGCAGGCGGAAGTTGCCCGGGGCATACATCAGTGTGGCCTTGGGCGTGAGATGCCAGTTGAAGGTCTCGTGATAGGTCAGACGCAGGCCCACGGTGGCGGTCAAACGGTCAAAGAACAGCATCTCGTGCTGGGCAAAGGCGGCTGCCGTATATGCGTTCTGATTGATATTGCCTGATGTTGCGGTCAAGTAATCCTTGCGCCAGTCGGCTCCTAAAATAGTGGTGGAATTCTTCATCAGACCCAGAATGGCCTTGAGTTGGCCTTCCATCGAGCGCTGCTTCTTGGACTGCACATAATCGTCGATGGCATAGGTCTTGGTGGCTACGTCATATTGCTTGCCGTAGCGGAACCGGTCAACGGTGAAATCGGCCTGCAACGAGTTGCGGCTCGTGAACTTGTAGATACCGCCCACATTCCAGCGCAGCCCCTTATAGCGCATCTCGTAGTCGGTGCCGCCAGTGATGTCCTTGCGGGTATTGGGACGGTCGGTAATCTTGTAGGAATAGTCGATGCCGGCATTCAGCGCCAGATGCTCGTCGGGGGAATAGGTGAACTTTTGGCCAACGAGGTTAGCACGGTAGCCCGTGAAGAACGGGGCAATAGTCGGCTGAGTCTCGGTCTCGGAGCCCTTGACGTACTCCACATCGTTGATGCGGTAGCCGTCGGCTTGGTCGCGCGAGAACGAGGTATAGGAACCGAAGCCGTTCTTGTAGATGTCCAGGGCGATGTTCTCGGTCAGCTGGCCATGGCCAGATACTCGCGTGTCGCTGGTCACACTTATCAAATCGCGCGTAGGCTGGTCGGTGATGATGTTGATGACACCGGCGATGGCGTCCGAACCATAGAGCGACGATGCTGCACCATCGAGTACCTCGATGCGCTTCACGCGTGCCATGTTGATGCGGTTCAAATCTACATTGTTGGAGATGTCACCAGTCAACTTCTGACCGTTGATGAGTATCAGAATGTATTTGTTGCCCAGTCCGTTGAGTCTCAAGAAGGTGCCCATCGAATTTGGTGCCATCGACACCTGAGGCATCATGCGGGTCAAGGCGCCATCAAACGTGGTGATACCTTGCTCCTTGATTTCCTGACTGCTGAGTACATGGACGGGAGTGGCGGTGGATTTCAGGCGCTGGTGGTGACCCGAACCGGTCACTACCACAGGATTTAAGGTATAGGAGCGGCTCATCATCGACGAGTCGCTGCGTTCCATCTTGTGGATTTGGGAAACAGCAGCACTCCAGGTGAGGAGTGCTACTGTAATCAATATGATTCTCTTAATCACTTCTTAATTCTCTATTTTTTTAAGGTCCTTAAGGACTTTAAGGACTTTAAGGACTTTAAGGACTTTAAAGACCCTAAGACCCTAAGGACTCTAAGGACCTTATCGTCATGATTACTCAGGATTCTTGCTGTGATAGAAGTCCAGAGGATCACCGTTGATAGCGTCACGGGTGTGGTTCATCCACACTTGACGGATGGTGGGGAGCTCGAGCAGACCCTTCTCGATCATGGTCGAGTTGTTGCACTCGTAGCCCAGGTGGTGGAAGTACATCTTCCAGGAGGTGTCTTCAACCTCGCCCTCATCGTTGGGGGTGAACTTGGTGCCGTCCCAGTTGTCGTCATCATCACCAGCCATATCGTTGTGGCCATGGTCACCGTCGATCGACATCAGGGGGTGGCAATATACCTTACCGCTGGTGATGCCGGCAGCAACCATACGCTCATACACGTCGGTCTTGAAGTTGTCCATCATATCAACAGTACCCACGAAGTAGTTCTTGTTGAACTGCTGGAGGGCCTCCTCGAGCTGAGTGTAGCGTACGTTGGCCTTGTAGGTGTCATAGCTGTCGGGGTTACCGTGGCCCATAAAGGCAACGACACCCTCATTGGCTTTGTCCTTGTAGAGCTTGTTCAGCTCGGTGGCAACGAGGTTGACATCGGCTTCGGCATCCTGCAGCAGGGGCACTCCCAGCTTGAGGTCAACGATCGACAGATACTTGTCGTTGATGTCACCGTTAGCGTTGTTGGCAAAGTCCTTGATGTAATTGATCACGCGGGTATATTCCTCACCGGGAATCACCTGCAGCGATTGCACGACAATCTCCATGTACTCAACCTCGGCAAAGGCATTGAGCCAGAAGGGAGGAGCATAGAAGTTGCGGGGGTCAACGTTCTCACCGGCAGCTGCGCGGTTGATGCAGATGGCCGAGGAGAAGGACAGGAATACGTCATAACCAGGGAAAGCCTGCTTGTAGGCGGCTACAGTGGCATCAAATGCATTGTAGGCCTGCTCCCAGGTCGAACCGAAGGCAACCAACAGGATAACCTTGTCGCTCTTCTTCTGAGACTTAACGGTCTGAGTAACGGCTTTCTGGTAAATGGTGTAGTTGTTCTCGATGGGATCGTCCTTGTCATCGCTGCAAGAGGTAAAGCCCATCGTCAGACAGATTGCCATCATGGCAATCAACAGAGATTTAATCTTCATCATTGTTTTGTGTTTTTGAATTAAAGTTAGACTTATACTTGTTTGAAAGTTTCTTTCCTTGATTGAAGCGGATGGTCAGTGACACATAGCCAGTGCGGCCTGGAGTTGTTGTGCCCAGGTGCAGCCCGTGAGGCGTGCGGTCGCAGTAGTTGAAGATGTTGTCCACACCAGCCTCGACACGCCATGTAGTCGCCTTGAAGTGGCCTAGGTCATGGGTGGTGGACAGGCGCCAGGTCTGGTAGCCCTTGCCGTTGCCGTCATCCTGATAATAGCGGGTGCTCGACATGCGGCCATAGATGCCTACGCCCATGCGATAGTCTGCCGAGAATCGGTGACCCCAAGTGGCAAACCAGTTGCCCTTGTGATGGGCCATGCCGTCGATAGTGACTTTCTTCATTTGGTCGTGGTTGGTGTCATACTGGTTGGCATCGGTGTCCAGGTAACTGTATCCCAAGCCGAAGGCGAACTCTCGCCACTGGTAATTGACATTCACGTCAACACCATAGGTCTTGGCGTCCTCGATGTTCTGGTACTGGCGGGTCTTGACGGGGTCATATTGGATGATGTATTCGTCGGGGGCCTGATAGTTGGGAATGGTCACCAGGGCGATCATGTCCTTCACCTTATTATAGTAACCTGTCACGGTAATACTCAAGCCGCGCCAGCCATACTCGCCGCTCAATGAGAAATAGTTACTCGATTGCGGCTTGAGGTCGGTGTTGCCAAGGTACAGGTAGGTGCCGCTCATCTGGCGCACGTAGCGATAGAACAACTCACGGATGGCTGGCGTCTTGAAGCCCTGGCTCCATGTGGCACGCAAGCGCCAAGCGTTGGCGGGTTTCCACATCGCCGATACTTTGGGCGTCAGTTTTGTGCCGAATTGCTCGTTCTGGTTCAGGCGCAGGCCTGCGGTGATGTTTACGTTGTGGATGAGGTTGAACTCGTCCTGCACATACACGGCTGCCGTCCAGTCACTGGCCTTGCCACCCTTGACGCGCGTGGGGGCATGGAGCCAGTCATAGCGGAATTCCGCGCCGGCACTCAGGATGTTCTTATAGGGTAGGGTGAACACGCCCTTCAGCGCAGCCATCGTGCGCTGTTGGTCGCTCTGCAACTCTTTTTGGTCGGGCAGATAGGGGAAATAAGGATAATAAGGTGTGCCCGCACTCTTCTCGTAGTCTTCGACGAGCGTCGTGGCGGTGTAGTAGTAATAATAGGCATGACGGTGCCAGTCCACGTCCAGCGAAATGTAGTCGGTTTTGGAGCGGCTCCACTTGCCGCCGATAGATGCCGAGCCGTTATGGTACTCCATGTCCCAGGTCTTCACGTCATAGTGAGGATGGCGGCCGCTCACGCGGTAGATACGCTTCCAGTAGGTGTTGCCGTCGGCATAGAGCTCCACATTCTTGACAGGCTGATAGGTCAGGCGTTCGGCAATTTGCCAGTTGGTGTGGCGGTTCACGGTCTTGTTGCGGGAGTCGGTGATGGGAGGTTCAGAGCCCTCGGTATGCTCGACCGAGGTGTTCTGCCAGCCATCGCTGTGTTGCAACTGGAAGTTGGTGTAACTGCTGAACTTGCCGTAATTCAGTGCCAGACCGTTGTGCTGGCGCACGTCACCATAGCTGCCCACGCGTGTGGTGTTCTCAATCAGCAGACCCTCCTCGCGATGTTTCTTGGTGATGATGTTGACAACACCCGCAATAGCATCTGAGCCATAGAGCGCACTTGACGCGCCCTTCACGATCTCGATTTTCTCGATGTTCTGCGGGTCGATCAGCGACAAGTCATTCTGTCCACCCACGTCGCCATGGATGCGCTTGCCGTCAATCAAAACCAAGATATAGGAATTGCCCAAGCCATTCAGCTGCATCTGCGAACCCATATCATCCTGGTTGAAGGCAAACGACGCCGTCAGACCGCCCAGGATGTCCTCGATGCTCTTGCCCGCATAGTTGCGCAGCATCTTGCTGGTAATCACC
>Ga0310697_10002009_pt1 | contig 22340 bp, 34 predicted proteins | sample 172DNAGHGlowgp2_FD_203883 | JGI IMG/M metagenome (GOLD analysis project Ga0310697, IMG submission 203883) | Sheep rumen microbial communities from Palmerston North, Manawatu-Wanganui, New Zealand - 1728 DNA GHGlow gp2 (v2) (version 2) | ecosystem: Host-associated > Mammals > Digestive system >...
CCTCCTCCGCCTCTATCACTTCGCCCGTGTCCGCGTCGACTTGCTCTTCGGGCAGATACACCTCGTCGCGATTCTGAACGCCGTTGCCGTTGTCGTTGTAGGTGAAAGTGTCCTTGTCGACAACACTCTGGTCGCCCGCCAACGCCGTTGCCAAATCCGCGCTGAGCACGCCCCACGACCTGAGCAACTTTTTGAGCACCGTCTTGGACGCCATTTCGTCGAAGTTCGTCGACCACGGGCTGTAACTTTTGCCGTAGCTTTGACTGTACTTTTTGGCGAACGCTTCAATCTCCGATTTCGTCATGTACAGCGTCTTCTCAAAACCGTTGACCAGCCGCATGTACGCCACGTAGCCCGCCACTTCGTCCGACGTCTTCTCGCCCGTTATCGGCTCGCCCGTCAGAGGATTGAAGCCGCGCAATTCCCCTTCGTAAACCTTGCCGGCGTGCAGGCGCGTATATTGTCCGCTCCTATGTGCCAGCTGAATATACCCTCGCGCTCCCACTTGGAATTGCGCCTTGCCCTTGAACGGCACAATGTACGCTTGCCCCAAGCTCGGCGTGATTGAAAGGTTCAACGTCGCCGCAAGGAACGCCGCGCCCAAAATGCTCCGACCGTCGCAATTCTGCAACTGCTGATTCCCGCTGTAGACGCTCGCCAGCGCGCTCGTGAATGCCGGCGCATTTTTGCCCAGCCGCTCCGCTATCTTCTTTTTGATTCCCTCGCTGTTAAGCCAGACCGTCAAACTTTGATTTGCCATGATTATTCCTCCAATTCGTCCGCTACAATCGGTTTGCCGTTTTTAAGCGTGTAAAAAATATCGGCTTTAATAATTTCGCCGTCCACCTTGAAACATTGCATGTCTTTAATTCCGTCGTCGTTCCATTCGCTCAACACTAACCAACAACCAATTGCCCCTTTGGCTTTGCTATCTCTGCCGAAAATTGCCGCGACGGAACTTTTTCCCGAAACACTTACCGCTGAACGATTGCCTGTGTTGGTTGCCGCTGACCAATCGCCTGTGTTGGTTGCCACTGAACGAACGCCTGTGTTGCTTGCCGTTGAACGATTACCTGTGTTGGTTGCCACTGAACGATTACCTGTGTTGGTTGCCACTGAACGATTACCTGTGTTGGTTGCCACTGACCAATCGCCTGTGTTGCTTGCCGCTGACCAATTGCCTGTGTTGGTTGCCGCTGACCAATTGCCTGTGTTGGTTGCCGCTGAATAATCGCCTATGTTGCTTGCCGCTGAACGAACGCCTGTGTTGCTTGCCGTTGAATAATCGTCTGTGTTGGTGTAAACGGTATTCATCATCGCTATCATTTCTGCCAACGTCAATTCCTTGACAATCTTAATTTCGTCCGTGCAAAATTTGTGTTCCCCGTCATTGGCTATTGAGCCTGTAGCTTCGACCAGAGCAAAGCGCGAATCAGCAGGGGAATAATATTCAAACACCGCAGTGGGGATATTGCAAAAGTGGAACCCGCATTCGCAAATTTTAATTTCTTCATCGAGTTTATAGGTTTCTCCAACACGGTATTGAAAGCCCTTGCATTTCAAATCCTTGTCGAATCCTTTGTAGCCAATCATCTCAATCGTCCTCCAATGCCAGCAGTACCATCAGCCCGTTAATCAGCACCATGAGTGCCTGCAATTCGCGCGGGATATCCAAGATGAGCAGGTTGATTGCCGTTATGATTGTTATTGCTATCGTCATGGGCTTTATCGGCAGGTTGTTTTCGCCGAGCCACGACCAGAACTTTTTTAAGTACTTCATGCCGGCACCAACTCGTCCATGATTTCATTGCGTTCGGCGACCGGCACAACCCCGTGCTTCCTGAGGAAGTTGTAGACGAAGTTCCGCCCTTTTTGCGTCCAGTAGTGCTTGACGACCGTCATGCCGCGTTCCAAAGTCACAGTCTCCGAATCGCGATAGCCAACCTTGTCATACGGGGCTTTCATGTAGTAGTAGCACTTTTTGCCGCGCCGCCGCATGTACATTGCACCCAACTTGATAAGCGTCTCGTGGAGCCACGCCGCGCTCTGCCCGTATTCCTTGGCAATGAGTTCGCTCGTGAGATGTTCCTTGCTCTCCAAGACCTTTTCACAGTAGTCCGCCTTGGGTTGCAGCTCGGCGATTTTCGCGTTGGCGTCCTTGACCTGTTGCGCCAAGCCGATTATGAAGTCGGGATTGAAGAGGATTTTCTCCGCCGCTTCGACCGTCATGTACACGCCGTGCTTGCGAATGTTCGGCAGGATTTCGTTGGCGACTTTCGCTTGGAACTTTTGAGCCGCCGCGTTCGACGCTTTCATCGCCAGCCGATAGAACATGTTTTCGGGGATAAAATCATCTTTCCCCACGGCGTGGGGAAACCCCCATTCCTTCAGCCACGCGTTGATTCTGTCGTAGCGAACGTATTCGACGCCGTTTTTCGCCTGCACGAGACCGAGACCGCGCGCGACGTCCTCAATGCTCAGCTGAGCTGTGCCGTTCTCGTCGATAAAACCACGCACGTTGCTGACCGTGGTAATTGCCAACGCTTGTTCCATGATGTGCCTCCTTTGAGGGGGGAGCAGGTTTGAAAAAGTTCTTGCCTTGCTCCCCAAACCGTGGTATCATGACGATACCCTTTATTTCTCCTGCGCCTTTTGGCGCGTTATTTTTTTGCTCTCGTAGTAGCGGTGGTTGCGTTTGAGTTCCTCCTCGCGATTCGCCCAATAACGCCGGCGGAAGTTCGCGCGGCACTGGCGACGATGAGCTTCGGTGTAGCATTCTTCCGAGCAGTACTTATACCGCCCGTCCAAGCCGAGGAAAGACGCACCGCAATTTGCGCACCTCCTCATGCCGCCTTCACCGCCTTCGCCTTCTCGCGCCTGATTTTGTCCATCGACATGCCCAAACGGCACTTCAGACGGAGCAGCGCGTCGGCTTCTTCGTCTTTGCGCTTGAGAGCTTCGTCGCAACACATTTGCAACGCCGGCGGCGTTATTTTTTTGCGCAATTCTTCCAACTCGTAAATCTCATCTTCCAGCTCGCACAGACGCTTGTCGATTGCCTGCCGCCACTCGTAGAGGCTGTTGACCGCGTTCACGTCGTGCTTCTGAATCGCCAGCCATTTCTTGAACGACTTGACGAACGATTCCAGCGGCGGATAGCGGTAATCGTCATCGGCGACCAAAATGTTATCGCGTTCGAAGTAGTTGGTATTCTTCGCGTATTCTTCCGCGTCGAAGTAGCTCGACACAAAGCGCGCCGCCGTGTCGAGTGTCACACACTGCAGGCAATGCGCCGCGATTGTCCGTTCCATGAAAGTTCTCATTTTAGTCTCCTCCTGTCTACAGTTCCCAAAAATCCCAACGCACACATTTGCGAGAGACGGCTGACGATTCGTTGCGCGCTGAAGGCGTCGACAACTTTGCCTTTGCTGTCGCGGACAATCAGGTGTTCGCGCAAGCCGTCAAGGTCGTAGTTGCTCGTGATTATCGTGGGCAATTCGTTGTTGTAGCGCGCGTTGATTATCTGATACACAATCCCGACGTTCCATTCGGTTGTTTGCCCCGCGCCTATGTCGTCCATGACCAACAAGGTGCACTGGCAGTAGCGGTCGAGTAAGCCCTCGGTTGACTTGGCGGGGTCGTTGAAGGTGCGCTTCAATTCACTGAGCAACATCGGCACATCTCCGAACACTACGCCCTTTGAGCGGGTAACGTATTGGCGGGCTATCAGGCTTGCCAAGAACGTCTTGCCCGTCCCCGCTCCGCCGTAGTAGTACAGCCATTTGTCGCGATTGCCGTCGAGAAACCAGTGCGCCAATTCCACTGCGCGACCGTTGTCCGCCGTTATCTCGTAGTCGTCGAAGGTGCGAGCGGCGTATTTGTCGGGGATTCCTGCCCGTCGGCATTGTTGCGGCAGGCACTCTCGGTACCACACGTCGCACAACACCGTTTCGATTTTCAGCTGACCGTCTTGTATCGTTATCAACGGGCGGTGGAATTTGTTTGCCGCCTTGTTGCAGTAGACGTGACCGCAACCGGCGCATTCTTTCAGCCGAAATTCGGCTTCGTCCAGTGCGCTCAGTTCGCTTTCCGTCATCGCCTTGAGTCCGTATTTGGCGCAGTACCCGTCTTTCAACTTGGCACGACGTTCGGCACAAGCTGCCTTCCATTGCTCAAAGTCGAATCCTTTCAAGATGTCACTCAGTGGGGCTGTTTCAGTCTTTTCCCCGCTTTCGTTTCCATTCGTCGAGGAAGTCGTATTCGGGTGGTTTTGCGTATTCGTCTCGTTGTTCATCTCTTTCACCTCCTTTCGTTGCTTTCGGATTGGCTTTGTTCTTGAGGATTGTGAACAGGTACTTCGGGCTGATTCCGTGAGGATTGTTGTTTGCGTCTGCCCCTGCCTTCATCGCTTCTTTCACCCACTCCGAACCATAGCGGTTGACGTAGACTTCAAGTTCGGATTGGTGTTCGAAGGTTAAGCGACCGCCATGTAGTTCTTCATCCCAATAGTCCAGAACGGCGATTAACTCTGATGTTTCGGGGTTTTGGGTATAGGAAACAGACCCTGTCGCTTCGTCGCTTTCGTCCCCTCGCGCGCCCGCGTTTGTTGTTGTTGTTGTTATCGCTGAGGGTGAGGGTGTGGGTGGGGGTGGGGTTAGGGGTGTGGGGGAAGGGGCGGGGCAGGGAGCGGGGGAGGGGGCGGCGGCTTTCGGCACGCGCGTTTGTGTGCGCATTAAACTAAGGGTTGTTGCCTCGGAGTGCCCTACTGAGTGCCCTACCAAGTGCCCTACTGAGTGCCCTACTAAGTGCCCTACCACAAGCGGCAGGGTGATGTCTGTCGGTTTGCCCTTCTGGGTTTTGAAGTCAATCAATCCGCGATTCTTAAGAATTTGCTTGGCGCGGGTGACGGATTGCTTTGCCAGACCTGTCATGGTTTCTAACTGTCTGTCGGAGACTTGAACAACACCGCCATTGCCGGAGCGGTCGTTTAGGTGCAACAAGTGCAGATAAACCAACTGTGCAGAGCTTACGAGATGTTCACGCTCATTCAACTCGAAGAAGTCATTCGAGGAATCACAATAACTGTCCATCGTGATTTCACTTCCTTCCATATTCAATTTTGAAAGAACTCTTTGGTTTCCCAAAGGCTCGTCTCAACCCTCCGCCCACGGAGGGCTGACATGAAACTTTGGGAGTACTTTTTTATGCCGGCAAGAATCTTTCGGGAATGAACGAGAGCCGTGAATAATTTTCGAGTGTTTGTTTGGTGTCTTGGAAAATTTGTTTGTATTGCTTGCCTTGCGCCGCTCGCCCGCGAATAGAAATTTCTGCAATGGTGTGGCACTTGTCGACCTCGTATTGGAGAGCCAACGGTAACTCGTCACGACTTCGCGATTTAATGCCCAACGTTTTGTTCAACATTCTTTGATATGACATGTAAAATTTTTCGTCGGGTGTGACAGAGCCGGCGTCGCGTGCCAGAGGAATAATCACTTCGTGAATCGCGGCGCACAATTTTTTATTGCTTTGCTTGCCCGCCTGACGAATTGCTCGCCATTCTTCCGACTTACGCTCCGCCATGAGCTCGACAATCTTTTGCTGCATGGCATTGAACGCTTGAATGTAATCGAGTTTGAACTTCAACGCCTTTTTACCCGTGAAGCCCATGGTCAGCAACGCGAATCCGTCATAGTTCATGGTATACATTGGTTGCCGCCGCCCGTAACTGTCGGGGTAACTGTCTTCGCAAAACATCTGTCCAAATCTGGATACATCTTCAATCTGCTTGGACAACTCACGAATATCGCGCATGACGTGAATGTGTTGCTTGTCAAAGACTTCAGCGACCTTGAGCGAAGTCGTTAAGGCTTGCTCGTTCTGAAGGAAAACCAGTTCGTTCATTCTTCGTCCTCCTTTATCTGAATATGTCGGTGTTGCAGTCGTACCAGCCGGTGCCGTAGTCGCGCGCGTCGTTGCCGCACACGTCGAGCAACTCAACTTTCCAGTCGCACTCGCCCGAATCCCAGTAGACCTCGCAGGGAACTTCCTCGGTGTCCACGTAGTCATACAGCCTGTCCGACCAGACATCGCGCGGCGGGTATGCGTCGAAGATTTCGCCGTTGATAATTATTGCCGGCTCACCTTCGTAGTCCATAACCACGGGTTCAATTTTCATCTTTCAAACTCCCTTTCTTTCTCTTTGTAATTTTGAGTAATTTCTGACTTTCGCCGGGGCTTTCCGCTCCCCTAGCTTCTGTCCGGCATTATACAAAACAAATTTGTTTCTGTCAATAGCCTGCAAAAATATTTTTGTGTAGACGCTTTTTCTTTTGTTTGCAAACACAAATGTTTCGTGATAAAATTTTATTAAACAGTGAGGGGGAGGGCTTCGATATGGCTAATTTTGAACGAATCTTTAACGGTAAGGCACTGAAGCGGTTCCGAGCTGAGCGAAAGCTTTCTCAAATGGATGTAGCAGGTGCCATTGGTATCATGCCCCAAGCATATGCGCGTTACGAGCACGGCAAGACAACGCCTTCCGTCGATATAATAATGAAAATAGCGGACACTTACGGCGTGTCGACGGATTACTTGCTCGGTCGGAGTGACGTTCCCAATCCGTTGGGCGTCGACGAGAGTGAGATGAAAGAAGCGTTTGCAGCTCGTGACATCTTGAGGCAAATGCAGTCTCTGCAGCTGTCGATGAATCGGTTTGGTTCGCGAAGCGGCAATGCGGGACAGGTTCTCGCGAAATGATTTTCAAAGTTCAGGTCGGGGGGTTCGCACCTCGGCTTTTTTCATGGCTTTCTATCCGCAGTGGTTTCGCCCCAGTCAGCGAAGGCAACTGGCACCACAGTTACGAACTTAGCCGACCGCGAGAGGATTTTGAAGTTAGCAAGCTCATCGTCAGCTTTGTGCCAATTAGCTCGATAAACTTCACCGACTTTGAACGTGGCGTGCGTGGGTTTGGGCGCAGTCTCGGCAAATGCTTCGTCAAGCTTACGATTCTCCTCCGCGATTTTTTCGTCCACCATGATATCCTCCAACTCTTCCTCCATATCAAGGAGCTCAACATATTTATCGGGGTCTTCCTCCATGAATCCGCTGTCGCCTTTGCGGTAGACCATGAGGTTGTCCGTAGCGACGTTGGTCATACCTGCGGCGGGCACGAAGTCACCGACCTCATCTTCGACGTAGACGCCTTCGAGAGCCGCTTGGTACTTGTCGGTCAGGTTAGTTTCGACAGGGGCAACGGCTGCTGGAGTTTCGGGCGGCGCAGGTTTCGCCGAATCCATTGCCTCTTCGAGAGTTTCACGCAGTGAGTAGAGCGCGTCGATGTTGACATGTTTTTGCAGGGCGCGCGGCAGATTTATTGCCGCATAATATTTACTGTTGATTTCGGCGTACAATTTTTTCAAAGAATTTGTTTCGGTCAGTTCGGGCAGTTCGGGTTTTTCGTCGAAGAGCGCGGGGTTGAATCTGCAGTCATCGCTTTGGAGGAGGAGCGCGCGGTCGATTCCGAATTCATCGGCGAGTTTGCTCAGTTCGCTTGCCAGCACTTTATCACCGAGGTTGTCACGAATTGCTTCAAAGATTTCCCAAGCTTTGTGATAAGTCTCGTTGCGGATTCCGTGGTCAATGTACTGGAAGGTCGACAAGTGCTCGAAGGTTTTGTCAAAGTCAATTGCTATGCATTTGTCATAGAGTCTAACGCTGGCTTTGATAATCGTGTCGGCTTCCTTGTTGTATTCGTGGCGAAACAGGAAGAACGGGGCGCAAGCTTTGTTCAAGAAAAAGTGTTTGCAGGTGTCGATGGCGAAACTCACGCGCAAGAACTTATCATTGACGGTGTCGATTTCGGTTTTGAGCTCGTCGAGTTCGGGGAGCAGTTCTTCGACGGTGGTGAAGTGATTGCGAGCGGCGAGGTAACGTTCCGTGTCGAGGTCACCGACGGTTTCGTATTCGTGGGGGTTTTCCCAGCTGGTCTGCGGCTTGTACTCGCCGGCTTCGGGTTTTTCTTCGACCGTGCTGACTTCGGCGACCTGCTCCGTAGCTTCGGTGGTCTCTTCAGCTTTGATATTTGCGTAACGGATTCCATTTGCAACTTCATACGCGGCTTCGAGATTTTTACGGCTGGCTTGATAAGCTTCGCAAGCGGTTTTATAAGCAGCGTCTGCGGCGTCGATACGGGCGTATGCAGCTTTGCGTTTTTCGTCTGAAGTCTTCGCCGAAATGCGGCCTGCTGCGGCGTAAGCTTTATCAACTTCCGCCTCGGCGAGTTTCATTTCGTCCTCGGCAATGTTCATTTTAACGGTGGCGATTGCAACGATTTCTTCGGGGTTAATGGTTTCGAGTGCGCGGCGGTCTTCGTTGAGCTCTTCCGTAACGTCATTTTCATTGACTTCGTTTTCGTCGTCGTCTTCCGCGTCTTCGTCGATTTCCTCAACGCTGTCCTCGGTGTCGAGTTCTTCGCTGACTTCTTCTTCGTCATCGATTTCATCAACGATTTCTTCGTCGTCGTCTTCCGCCGTGATTTCTTCGGCGTTCGCGAGGAGGTAGTTGCGCTCGTTTTCAAGGGCGACTGCTTTCGCGATACGCTTGCCGGTCTCGGTGCTGTAGTACAGGGTTGCTCCGTTGGCTGCGGTCTTCGTGGTGTAGGTTTTCATTCTAGGTTCCTCCCCTTTCTGTTTCAAGCTTTTTTGTTGTGTGATTCAATCTTTATGTGCGTATTATAATCATTTTTTTATTGATTGTCAATGGGTTTTCGGAAGTTTTTCAATCATTTTTATTGATTAGCTAAGCAAGAAAGGTTGACGATAAACAAAAACAGCTGTATAATGAAACAAAAGGAGGAGGTTTGACATGACAGACTTGGAGCAGACAACCATAGCGGAGCAAATAAAACGCATTGCGGCATATCGCGGCTACACGCTCAAAACGCTCGGAGAAGAATTCAATCGGCGGTTCGGGACGAAATACGTGCAACAGAGCTTCTCGAAAAAAATCAACGCAGGCGCGGTTCGTTACGATGAGCTGAAACAATTCGGCGAGATTCTCGGCTTCAGAGTTAAGCTTGAACTTATCGGCTGATAGGAGGCTCGCAATGATTATTTACAAAATCACAAACCGGCTCAACGGCAAACCGTATATCGGGCAGACAAGTCAGCCGCTCGAAAAACGTTTCCTGCAACACAGCAAGGCGGATTCGCCGCTCGGCGACGCCATGCGCAAATGCGGGCTTGAAAATTTCACGATAGAAGTCGTCGAAGAGTGCAAGACGCCCGAACTAACCAAAGAGCGTGAGCGTTTCTGGATTAAAGTCCTCAAGTGCAAGGTACCTAACGGCTACAATCGCTCCGATGGCGGCGAAAGTCCCCATCCTCGTAACCTTAAGCCGCAAAGTATGACGCCTGTAAAATCGACGGGCGCCATGACAATTGCAGAATCATTTAGGAGGTTCCGAAAAGAATTCAATTTGAGCCAAAAGCAGGTCGCCGACACGCTTGGCATTAAGCAACCGTCTTATCATGTCTACGAGGCGGGTACAATACCGTCAGCCACAGTGGTTTTGAAACTGGCGAATGCCTATAAAGTATCAACAGATTACTTGCTCGGACAGTCGGACATGCCGCGCCCGACGAACTTTGACGAGCGGGAAGTTAGAGCGGCGTTTGCATTCCGCGACGCGTGGCTTGAGGCGATGAAGAAACTGCCGACAGCTCCAATGGCAGGGCAGGTGCCCGCACAATGATTCAAATTTCAAGGAACGTTAGCCGCCTTCGGGCGGTTTTTTTGATTCATAAGCCCAACTCCTTATCCAATTTTTTCATGCGACGCGCTTCGCGATTCAACCCATGGACTTCAAGCCGTGGGCTGGGCGGAGCACTCGTGAGGTAAGTAATTTCCCACTCGCCGATGGAAGCGTCACGACGTCCTAAATAATTTTTCAAGGTAGTAAAGCTCAAGAAAACTTTCGGAGCCAAGAAGCGTGCACAAGCAGTTAAATTGTCGAATAAAAATTTGCCGGCGTTACTCTCGGCTGAACACGGGCAGGGTCTGAATCGCCGCTTGATAATTTTGCCGTGAGCCTCCCAGAGCAGGTCGGCGATAGCGCGGCTGATATATTTGTGAGTCCCCAGCTGAATCGAAACGCATTTGCCGTTGGCTTTTGTTTTAAGGACGAGTTTGGTCGCGACATTCCGCACGACACCCTGCTTGTTAATTTCGTACTTACAATCGAGTGAGTAAATCGGTTCGAAAGTTGACTTCTCGGCAGCGGCTTTAGCGATTCGACGAAGAAATTTTGGCGAACGGCAAAATAAAGTCTGGTCGAGCCGCCGCAAGCTGTAGTAGAACGATTTGTTTTTATCCAACTGCTTCTTGAGCACGTGCCCCGTCTTTTTGTTGCGGCAGACGAGCTCGGAATTAATTTCGTAGTTGGTGCCGGGAATGGTTAGGAAGTCGTCTCACATGATATATCCTCCACGATGACGGGCAATTTCTCTTTGAAGACGGCAAGCACTTGATTCATGAGCTCGCGCATTTGCGGATGAGCCGCCTTGCTCGTGCGGAGCTTGAGAATCCAACGCCACTCCCTTAAATTGCAAGTCATGTACAGTTCGGACTTAACACAGTTAGACAAAACGGAGCGAGCGTCTTCAGGGCGTGCACCATGTTCAATCATATCCTTATAGGTGTCTTCAACTTTGCGCATGTGCGAATACCATTTCCGATAAAGAAAAGTCTGCTCTTGCCAACGCGGCGCAATGACTTCAAGCTCGTCGTATTTGACGTAGCGAGTGCTCTCTTGCGTCGGCGAGGCGAAACGATGCCGCACAAGTTCATGAGAAACGCCACGGTCGCAGATGATTCTGAAGGTAAGCGACACGTGTTCGAGTACTGATTCGTGCCCGCGCTTGATGAGCATACGGACAAAATTGTCAGCGGAGTTTTCGCGCGCCTCGGATTGATGAGAGACGCGCCCGCAAGCCTCAAGCTTTTTCATTGTGGCTTCGGTGTCCACGAAGTCGAAGAGTTCAGCCTTGGGTTCAATTATTTTCATGTGTCCTCCTGTGATTTTTCTGGCGTTCGCTGTATTCGGCGTCGAAGCACAAGAACTGGTCAAAAGTTTTCTTCTTGAACAAGTGAGGTTGATTGCACCAGCGTGCCATGGAGATATACAGCTTGCGGCACGCTGTCGGAGCCTGCAGATAATTTTTGTGCCGCATAAGGTAGGGCAGGCAGCTGTGGCTTTTGAGCAGTTCAGCGCGGTCGAGCGCGTTTTGCAAATCCTTCAACCAGAAGTCTTCGTCGTACCGCCCACTCCTATCGAAACCGCACAGCACGTAAAATTTTATACGGTCGTTGCTCATCTTGACGTACTGCTTGATGAGTTCAAGTTTCTCTTTGATAATCGGAGTATCGCGCACGTCGTCGAAGGCGAAGATGAAGTCGCCGTCATATTTACTTGTGAAAAGCAGTTGTGCCTTCTCGTCGTCGAGTAGCCGCACATCAAGCCCCTGCTTGAACACGAAGGGTTTGCCGGTCGCGCGGAGTTCGAGGAGTAAATCCTTCCAGCCGTCGAAGCCGAAAAAGTTGTCGTCAAGCAGGCAAATCTTTTTCCGTGTCGGGTCAAAGAATTCATTGAGCGGCGAATGAGCGACGACTTTGTTCGACTGACGATTAACGCAGAAGGGGCAATGCCTGAAACAGCCGCGCGTGAGATAACCAATCGAGTAGTCGGTGTAGTACTTGTAATCGCACACGCCGTCATAAAGGTGATAATCTGGCGTGGCGTGTTCAATCTGCGGCGGGAGGGGCTCAGCTTGGTCGAAGTAAAAACCTGTGCCGCCCTTGATGACGTTGGTCGCGTCAAGCGGGTTGCCGAACATGCCGCCTTCCGGTATCGGAGTGTCGGTGAAAACCTTCGCGACATAAACTCGGTCGAATTCGTTCAACCCGTCGTAATCAAGCTTGAGAGAGACGAAATTGCCGTAAGCTTTGAAGTAGCCGCTGATTTTCATGCAACACAGATTCGGGAAGCGGTGGTGTTTGCGCCCAATCAGGTCGGCGTCAATGACTGCGATTTTCACGAGTACCTCCTAAGCGAACACCCTGTCAAGCAAGGCGTCCATCTCGGCTTGGGTCGGCATGCGATTCTCCAAAATCCACGGACGCCACTCAGGTTTAGTTTCGGGCTTGGGTTCCGGCGGCTTGACGGGTTCGGGCGGTGGTGCCGGCGGAAGCAGCGAGGCGGGGCAGGTAAGCGGTTGTCTGTACTTACGTGCCCACCGTCTGCGCCGTTGCGATTCGATTGTCCTTTCGAGTGACGCTTTTCGATAACATTCCTCCGAACAATATTTCCTGCGCCCGTCGACGGTGCGGACGAAAATCCGCCCGCACATCTCACACTTTACTTCGTGCTGGTACGCATACTTTTCGCGCCGCTGAGCGTTGTGCGCAATTCCCTTACATCGCGGCGAGCAGTAGATATGCCGACCGTGCTTTGGCGTGAATTCCGCGCCGCATATCGCACACTTGATTGGCTTCATTTGTCTGCGCCTCTCGTTGCGCTCGTCATACTTGCACCTTACCGAGCAATAGATTTGTCCCAAGCGATTCGGCATGAATTCCTTGCCGCAATGTGGGCACTCTCGCGGTTCAATCTTCTTGCTTTGGATAATCCCGTAATACCGGTCGCTTGCCCGCTGCTTATATGCCGCGGCGTTCCGACGATACTCCGCCGCCTTCTTGCATTTCTTTGAGCAGTAGCAGCGTTGGTTGAAGTGGTGTGGCTCGAAGTCTTTACCGCAGTATTGACATTTCACGGCGTGTCAGTGGCTTCAGCCGCAGTCTCCTCCGCCGTGGCGAGTGTGGGTTCCAATTCCATGGCGTCAACCTGCAGAATGAACTGCTTCTCGAATTGCTGAACGGTCTTAGCGACGACGGCGCGTTCCGTGTCCTCGTCAATGCAACCCTGCCAGCAGAAGAACTTGCCGTTGACGGAATCAACCCAACGTCTGCCGACAACCACATGGTCGCGATACCTGCATGTCACTTGTGTCACTGTGTTAAGCATTTTCATTCTCCTCAATCTCGCCCAAAAGGCGTTTTATTTTTCCTGCGAGTTCGATACACGTTTCGCCGACTACCGTCCACTCGTCGTTTCCGTCGACTACGGCTTTCCAATGCAGGGTTTCGCCGCTTGCCAAATCAGCCCAACGCTTGACGGTGATTTTGTGCCCGCGATATTTCACGTTCACGGACTTGTACTCTTGCGTGATTATCATCAGAACGGCATATCGCGGGGGTCAACGTCTTCGCCACCGGGGAACGGGTCATTGGGGTCGGCGGCGGCTTTCTTCTTGTCGTCGGCGAATTCCACGTTGTCGACGAGCACTTCCGTCCAATCGCGCTCCTTGCCTTCCTTGTCTTTGTACTTGCTGATTTTGAGCCGCCCTTCGACGAGTATGCGTCTGCCCTTGCCGAGATACTTTTCAACGAATTCGGCGGTCTTGCCGAACATTGTCAGATTGATGAAGTCGGCTTCCTTGTTGTCCTTATCTTTGGCGCGCCTGTCGACGGCAATGCAAGTGCGCCCGATTGCCATGCCGCCCTGCGTGTTCCTGATTTCGATGTCGCGCACCATTCTGCCCATGAGAACGATTCGATTCATATTTACAGCTCCTTGCCTTTTATGGAATGTCTACTCCTTCCGTAAGTCAACCCACCGTCGCCGATGGGCTGAGTTTCAGAAGGGAGTTAATCTAATGGAACATTAACAACAAATTTTGAGGAGGGTTTCTTACGGCAATGCTTGGGGCGAGAGAATCATCTCCGGTACTGACCACTCGCCCGCTGCTGTACCGTTGCAACCACCAAACAAATAAAGGAGGTTTGTAAATGATTGAATCTGAGCCCCCCGCAGGGCTCACACTCGCCACCGTCGTCCGCGTGAAACAACGGTGGCTGGTGTCAACCTTGCGATTGAAAAGAGTTTCTACCGTGAGAGGGATTTTGTTTGAGCCCTTATGGCGAAGGCTCACACCTGCCGCCCGCGCCGATTAGCGGCAGGGGTCAACCTTTCGCCTTGAAATTAATCAGAGCGTCGATTGTGTTCGCGAAGGCGTTTATCAGATTCAGTTTCAACTTCTCGTTGGGAGACAAGTCGCTACTTTCGTATTCGCATTTGCCATCTTCCTCGGCTTCCACGGCTTCAACGCCGTCTCCATAGAGGAACTGTTCAATCTCTGCAACCGAGCCTTCAAGGTAAATCTTCATGTTCATCCTCCTAATCCAAAAGGTAAGCCAGAGCAACGCCGCCGGCTATGCCCGCCACGAATCCGAGCAACAGCCACGTCGGCGCAAGGTCGTTAAGCACTTCACGAATCAGTCTCATGTTGTCCGTGCCCCCTAGAACGTGACTTTGACGCCGTAGCGGTCGAGTATGTTCCACGCCGTCTCGTAGAGAAGATTGTTGCGCGGGTTGCTCGCGACAATCTCGTCGTCCCACACTTCCACCTTGGCGAAGCACGTTTTCATCCTCTCGGACAAAAGTTGGGTGCGTTTGGTGCTCAAGCCGCTGGTGTCAATGTGCAGCGACGTCGGAAGTTTGTGTTTCATCTGAATCCTCCCAAATGCTCGAATAGATTTTCGAATTGTCTTCTTGCAAGGCTTTGTAAATAGCCAATGTGACATATGCTTGCCGAGTAATGCCGAGTTCGTTGCGCCGTCTGTCAATTTCATTCATCATTTCTTTCGGCAGGAACAGCCCCATCAATTTCTTCCCTCTTTTTTCTTCTACAGTTTGCTTTTTCAAACTCCCACTTCCTTTTAGGAATCTGGAGTTATTATAAAAAAAAAAAAAACTTAGTCAAGATGAAAAGGTAGAAATTATGCATGTATACATGTATACAAAAAGAATCCTCTGCCCGTAAAGAACAGAGGATTCTTGGAAGTATGGAATTTAATCTTTGAGCCGTTTAATCCATTTGGCGACGGTTTCGCGCTCGTGCTCGGTTTGAGCCTCGTCAATCATGCGTTCAAGGCGGTCTATCATGCGGTCTTGGATAGAGTGACCGCTGTAGTTGCCGCGAGAGTTGCTTCCGTCGTAATATCGGCGTGTACTTGCACCGGAATCATAAGCATGTGTGGAGTGCATTGTGTTGTCAGTGTCATAATAATCATAGTGTCTGTTGCTGGGCATTGAATCACGACTGACATAACGACCGGTAATAGGACTGCGCCCGCGTCGATAAGAGTAGCCGTCATCGGAATAATCTTCATCGTCGAATGAATTGCCGACTTCAATTCGTTTAATTTTTTCGACGATACAAACGGCTTTGGATAAGTTATCAAGGTCGGCGGGCGTCATACTCTCGCCTTTTTTTAGAATAGGCTTGATAGCGTCCTCGATAGAATCATTAATCTTTTCGAGTAATTTATTGCTTTCCATTGTGCGCTGTCCTCCTTTCAGCGTGTAACCGCCAAATCGGGACGGCTGATAATTATGTTAGCGTTCTGTACGAGAATCGGCTGGTCACTCGTATTGCGAACGGAAATAGATTCACAGCACCCTACGAAAATAGAGGCGTTAATAGCCCTGCTGACGTTAAAGAATTCTTCAACGGCGGCAGGTGTCACGGTCATTGTGCTCGCAGGGATAGTTGCCCCGTCAATGGTTATCGCCAAAGAAATTGCCCCGACAGTGCCGCCCGTCGGAACAGCGATATTCGCTCCGAAGTCGACGAGATAATTAGCCGAACGCTGTCGGCGGCAAGGACAACCATATTGGCGAGGAACGTAACCTGCCAATAGGAAATTGCCGGTGTCGTCGCGATGACGGATTAAACCACGAGTACAAGGCACGGGGTTTTCCGTGAAGATAACAGTTTCGCCGGGATTGACGGTTTGCAAAGCCGCATTGCTCCACTCTCCCACAACAATCCCCCCTTAACCTGCGCAACCGCAACCGTAATAGCCTTGATTGCCGCAACAACCGGTATAAGGATTAGGCACTTGATAACTCGGCGTCGGAGCAGGCGCAATGCGCTGAATCAAAGCCGCAGTTTGAGCGTTGTTATCTTGAATAAGTTGCGCCGTTTGAGCGGCTTGACTTGCGGCAAGGTTAGCCATGTTGAGCTGTGTCCTAAGTTCGGCATTGGCTCTGCGCTCTGCGTCAAGGCGGTCTTGGCACAAATCGTCTTTGATAGACTGAATGCCGTTGTTTATCGCCTGTGCAAGCGCAGTAGTGTTCGCCGTGTTATTGGCAATTACATCGCGCAAGCCGTCGCTGATAGCTTGACGGTCGGCGCAATTTTCGGTCGCTACCGTGTAGCGCAAGGATTCAATGCCCTGAGTATTTTTACAACAACAATCCTGCAAACCCATAGCAAGCTGATTCATAGCCGCTGTATTCGCGTTTTGGTTGGCGTTGAGCGTCTGATACAAGCCCATTTGATTATTGCTAAGAGCTTGCAACGTTGTAGTTTGCGCATTGCAACGAGCGACAGCGGCGTCTGCAAAACCGTTGGCAAGCGTCGAGTTAATCCCGTTAATGCCGTTAAGAATACTTTGCTGATTGAATCCGTTCTGAACAGCCGCTTGCGTTGATTCTGTCATCATGTAGGGCACAGCCGCGCCATTAAGCCCGCCGTTGTTACCCCAGTTGTTGTTACCCCAGCCGCCGTTCATGGCGAAGAGGAACAAAAGCAGAACCCACCAGCCCTGCCCGTCGCCGAAGCCGCCCCAACCGCCACCAAAACCGCGATTGTTGCCGCCGCTCATGACTGCCGCAAAATCGGCAGGAGACATAGTGCCGTAATCCATACACTAAACACACCTTTCAGATAAAATTAAAGACGCTGACCAGTTATTTGATTCGCGATATTGCGAAGGTGATTAAATTGGTCTTGCGTCATTTTGCCTTGATTGAGCAGTTGCTGAACAACCTGTTGGGGATTTTGCCCGCTTTGCTGAAACTGCCGTGCGAAATCCTTAAAGCGTTGCATGAACTGCATAGGGTTATTGACTTGTGGGAACATTATCTTTACCTCCAACTAAAGAATTCACGCTTTCGAGAATCTTCTTGAGTTGCGCGTCCGTGCTTTGTTTCCACTCGTCGAATTCATTCCGAGAAACAAAATTGTCAATGCCTTGCGGCGGTGGTTTAACTTCTTCCTTGAAGTCAAACGCGGCGAATTTCGCGGGCAAGCCGTTGATGTCGGTTGCCTTTATCCAAAACTTTTTGAGATTGAAGTCCATGAGCAAGACTGTATTGCCTGCCGCGACAGGATACATGCTCGCGCCGCTCTCGCCCTGCACAGGGACAACAATCACATTGTTGTTTTGCTGTTGGTAGTTTTGGTATTGCTGATATTGTTGCGGCTGTGGATAGCCGCCGAAGTAATTAGCCATAGTTTTTACTCCAGAAATATATAGGAATTTCATCGCCCGAATCCCATGCGTCGTAATAATCTCCGTCGACAGCGGTGACTACGTGTGAGCCGGTCGCAAGCAAGAACTTTCCTTGCGGGTTATCGTGGCAGAAATCGCGCACAGTGTAGCAATTAGGGCAAGTGTCGGGAATGACGAAACGTCGATAGCCGTGCCGCTTAAGATAAGCCGCCCAGACTGCATTGCTTGACGGCATGTCACAAAGCTCAAAGCCGGCTTCTGCAATGTCACGATATACAGTTTCCCAGTCTTGCCCCGTAAGCTTGCCGATAGCCCTGATAACGCAGTCTCCGACACGCTTACCTAACGGATTCGGGTTAAAGTAAATATACGACATGCGGCAATGATAGCAAAAAGAGACTACAGAAAACGCTAAGCTTTAGCTACTTTGTCGTAAGCTCTCGCCAAGCAGTTTCTTACTGTGGCGTCGCAACAAAACAACTCCATTGCTATGCTGTCGATTGAACGCCCGTGCACTATGTAAAGCTCCAAAGCTCTCTTTTGTATCGGCGTCAAGTTGGCTGCTTGAACCAAATCATTGTATTCGGCACGATTTGATTCTCTAAGCCGTTTTCTCGCTTCGTATCTGTGCTCTTTCATCATTTATCCCTTGCGACTTTCATCTTCCGTACAAAATATTACCGTCGAATTTCTTGCCGCCGATACGCAAATCGTCCGTGAACTGCCACATAAAGGCGCGGATATCATCATGCCCGCTCCATTGTGCATTCCAGACGGGCACTCCGAGTTCCTGCCAATCAATCCAATCCTCCAGCCACGAGCAAGAGGCGTAAACCCCGCAGTCGAGCGGCTGAATCGAATCGATGAAGGCGCGGCAGATATTTGTCACGTTCCTCCGCGTGAAAGAAAATCCGTGGCGAGATTTGTATCCGTCGGCGTCTTCCATATCGAAGAACACGGGCAACTCCAAAAGCACACCCGCCTCCTCAATGATACGCTTACAGAAGAGAGCCTCGGTTATGGCGTCCTGAGGAGTGAGGGCGTAGGAGTAATGATACGCGCCGCAGATGAGCCCGTGGGAGTGAGCGTCGTTGACATTGCGGGCAAAAGTTTCGTCGAAGTGCGATTTGCCGTAGCCCGTCCTGCAGATGACAAACTCAATGCCCGCGTCCTTTACGTCGCACCAATTAATTTCGCCGTTGAAAACAGATACATCTATTCCTTTCATTCAAGTCATCCTTTCAAAGTCTCGGTAACCTTTACGAATTCACTTGTGACGTTGTAAAGCACGCGAATCACTCCATCCACTAGAGACGAGCGATTTTGAATTTCAGCTCTTCAATTTCCCGCTCCAAGTCGTCAATTTTTCTTACGTCGGCTGACATTCGGTTAATGGCGTCAGTCAATTCCTTAAGAGCTTTATTGACGCCAAAAAGGGTGTAAAGACAAATAACGGCAGGAACTCCGATATTGCCTACAGCTTTAAGAATTAATTCTTCCATGTCGTCACCTCTAAAAAAAAGCTATCGTCTAGCCTTAGTGATTTTTTTCAGTTCGCGCAGTCGGAAATTCTTCAAGCCGTCGCCAACCTGCTCAACGGTGCCTTTGTCGTCAATCTTGTACAATGCACCTTCAATCTCGCGGTCGTCGTCCTTATGTATGCCGAATAAACAGCCGCCGCCTTTGAGTGACGCGCAGGACATGTTCCGTTTATGCGCGTCTTTTTCATCGGTATCAAGTGCGCCGATAATGCGCTTGTTGTCCGCGTCGATAATGCCGCCGAATTGCCACTTGTCAATTTCCTCGTCGCAGTTGGTGATTTTAGCGCGATAATCATCCTGCACGGGAAAATCGAAGTCGGCAAATTCTTCAAGGTCATTGTCATAATCGGGCGCATTAGGCATTAGCCGCGAATTCCAAACGGTGTAAGTCGTCCACCATTCCTCGCCCTCGCCTGTGCCTAAATCCTCGTAAAAACCTGCGATTTCTAGGTCGTCATAAGGGAATGTTGTTTTGTTCGCTACAAAAGGCGGGTTAATTGTGTCTCCTGCATGAAAAGGTATTGTAATAGCTCGTATATTTACGTTGTTTATCAAATAGAGCGGCATGAAGGAACTGCGCTCGGCAATTTTTTCGGTGTTGCCGTAAGAATCAACTTTGAAGATAAAATACGAATGCACGGCGGCAGTAGAATAGCCCATCCACTCGCGCTGCTTAAGCACGTCGTCATAAAAATTATCTTCAGGGCGCGGATAATCGCGTTCGGCACCAATTTCAACTTCAAATAGCAATTCCCATGTGCCGTCGGGCTCGATTTTGAAATTCAGCAAGTTTGCCGCCGATTTAATATAGTCTTTCGGCTCGTAATTCGGAACAGTGACGTTAACATATTCAAGCGCGGCGGTCTCCGAGAATTCAACAAGCTCGCTCAATTTCAGCGTCTCAAGTTCTTTGCCGTCTTTTTTAATGATAAGTTCGCAATCCCTCAAAATGCCGTCGCCGTCCCGCTCGATAAACTCATGGTCTGTAAATAAGTGATTGGAAGCTGTCCACGTCGCTTGCTTGATTATCGGCGTAGTGTTTTTGCTATAGTCGGGGTCGTATGGGTGCACCGTCCACCAATTTTGATGATAGGCTTGCTTTGTCTCCAATCCGCGAGTATAGCGTTCAAAATTCAACATGCTGTAATAGTCTTGCCGGTGATAGGGGTGATAATACGCAGAATAGTAATGATAAAACAACATCGTGCTGGGGGTATCATTTTCGACAATTTGAGTAACTTTTTTCTCAACGGTCAAAAGTGCGCCGTCCGCAGAAATTTCAGCGTCAAGTATGATGTTGTTGCCTTCGTCGTGCTTGAAATTTTTATCGTCGTTGACAAGCCAATTTTTTGCATTGACGCGATATTTCTTGAACTTGCCGCGATTGTCGAAGTAGCCGCGCAATTCGTCCTCGCCGCTTGAATCATAATCGCACAAAACGGGAATGCCGCTCTGCACTTCGGCAAAAACGGCGGGCGAGCCGCGCGGAGGAACATTGCCGAAAATAAATTTGCCGTCGGTGAAAACCCAGTCACCGGCTTTGACGGGCAAGTAACCCATGAATTGAAGATTCTTCCCGTCCTTGTCGACGACGACGGAGCCCGTGACAGATTTAATCTGAGTTCGGTAAAACATTATAGAACACCAACAACGGCGGCATAATTGGCTTTGTCGGGCAGGATACAAGCGACGCGGCTTTTGTCGCCAAAGTAAAGGTCGACGGTCGGGGTGTAGGCGTATGACTTGTTGCCGATGATAACGCGGTTGCCGCTGACAACGCCGATTTTCGCCTGATTGGTGTCCTTGGGGATTTTGGAATTAATGTAGTCAATAATCGCCCTATTCATGGCTGAGAAATTGGCAGTCATTACGTCCACCTCACAAGAGTAAGATTTTGCTCCAAAAGAATGCGCGGGGTAGTTCGCGCGGTGTTACTCACGAGAAAATAAGAATTACCGTTGAAAGTGATTGTGTCGTCGAAGTCAATCAGATGTTCAAGGTCGTAAACAGTCAAGGAAACAGTCTCCTTGATTTTTCCGTTTAAAGCTTTAATGGCGTTGGTGACTTTGATTAAAGTCGCCTCGTCGTGAATGGGAAAGGAAGAATCGAAGAGAGCTAAGCCGTAAACGGTCATGCCGCTCTCGTAATGAGTGGTAGTTTCCTCCCAAGTGCCGTTGGCGTTGGCGAGCGCGGCGGCGGTGTTTTGAGCTTTCCTTTGGCTGTAGGGCGTGATACGGTCGTCGCCGGTGTTTTGTCCCGTGACACCTCCGGCAATTCCGTCGTCGGTGACAGTGATAACGTGGGTTTGTCCGAGGCGCGTCGGCGAATGATTAGTTATGGTTGAATCGACGAGTTTGTCGGGATAACCGGTTTCGCCTTCCTCGTAACGTTCGGTTGATTCGCTGGCAAGATATTTTTCGCCGTTAGGCAAGGTAATGTATCTGAGCAAATTTATATTGCGAGTGTCGGTTGTAGGATTAGTTCCGCCCGTGTAATGGACGTAAGTCTCCGTCCCAATGCGTGTTCCGTCTGAATCGTAGGTGTGCATTATTTGAGTGAAAGAATCGGCTTCCTCGGAGCCATAACTGTAACTCTTTTCCGTTTCAACCTTGACTAATAAGCCGACAGGAATTTTGCCGCCTGCCGGTGACATGTCGTTTCCCTTTGAGTAATAGTAGGTAGTTGTAGCAGCCCAATTTTCCCCTGAGGATTTATCTTGAAGTGTAACCCATTGTTCTTCCTCGCCGCCGCCTTCCTCGCCGCCGACAATGGTGTCGGGCGTGAAAGTGTTTGCGGTGATGTCGTATTCATTTATGGTGGTAGTGCTTTCGACGGAGGAACCGTAGGAAGTGCGGACAATCTCGCGGGTGATAACGGGCACGGTGTGTTTGGATTGGGTGATGTCGACGGAATGAGTTTCGTGTCCGCGCTGAATGAAAAAAAGTTTCCCGTCACGCGGAAAGACGTTAATTAACATGGTCGGGACGCGAGAGCTCCAGCCGAAAATGTCACGAATCAAATCATTGTAAGTGACGCCGCCTTTCTCGTCCATGAGGACGGTGGAAAGAAAATTGTCGAATTGAATTTGAGCCTTCAATTTCAAAGCTTTTGCGATAGACGTTGCATGAGTGGAGGCAAGGGGATAAACGGTTTTAATTTCAACGGTTTGCTGAGAGCCGCCGATTTGTTCTCCGTCAACTTTATGCCAAGTAGTAGTAGCGGGCAAGGTGTAATTGAGCTGAGTGTAAAGCAGGTCGTTGATATTGGAAAAACACTCACAAGAATGAAGAATGCCCTGCTGCTGAACGCGCTCGATAACCATGTTATATTTATAATCAAGGTATTGCCCGCTAATCTCCTGTTGAACGTCATAAGGAGTGACGG
>Ga0310697_10002011_pt1 | contig 22336 bp, 12 predicted proteins | sample 172DNAGHGlowgp2_FD_203883 | JGI IMG/M metagenome (GOLD analysis project Ga0310697, IMG submission 203883) | Sheep rumen microbial communities from Palmerston North, Manawatu-Wanganui, New Zealand - 1728 DNA GHGlow gp2 (v2) (version 2) | ecosystem: Host-associated > Mammals > Digestive system >...
TCAAAAACTTTGGAGTTACGGAACCTCTTGATGATTTCGGATTTTCCCAAATTTTCATGGAGAACGATTTCTATTATGGCTCTTCAAAAAACGAAAACAAAGACACCATTTTTGTCGATGGAGACACTTGTTTGTACGCCAAGTCAACAATAGAATTACGCAACATCGCGCACAATTTTGCCTACACCGATGAATGGGCAAAAGGCATCCGCCTAACATCATTCCACGAATTTTATCACGCCGTACAGTTATGTTATCTTGACCTGTCCACACCAACGTTCTGGTTCGAAGCCTCCGCTGCCGGGTTTGAAGAAATCACCAATCCCGATATTGACGACTACATCAGTTACATACCAAAATTCTTTGAACGCACAGGGCAGCCCCTCTCCGATTCTTTCAGGAACTACGGAGCATCGACATTACTCCTTTATCTATACAACAACGTTTCAAAGGATATAGACAAATCCATTTGGGAAAACTTTTCCAAGAACCCAAACAATTCGTTCGAAGATCAGCTCATCGCCTCAATTAAGCCGCTTAAACTCGATGCCGACAGCATTTTCCACGACTATTCCGTTCGACTTTCTTTTTCCGGGAAACGCAGCAAGGACCTTCCCAAAAAAAGTTGGATCCATAACGACCAATCCGAATGGCCAGAGGCCAAAATAATCGTTTCAGATTCCATCAATCCGAATATCAGAAGTCTCGCATTCAAGTTCTACAACATTCCGCAAAACTACGCCTCCCCCTATGTGGTCGATTTCACAAACTTTACCGGTAAAGCATCCGTCGCCTTATACAAAGACGGCAAAGCGTCTATCTACAAAATTGAAAGCAACAATACACTCAACAGCATGGCTTCTGTTTTATCATCAAGCGATTCTTCTGTATGGATTTTCAGCCGCTTCGGTGAATCCGAAAGCCTTCCAATCGTTAACAACGATGCAGCCCCGCATGCATATCCCGTTCCTTGGAAAGAAGGTCCTCTCTGCTTTGCACCGCTCCCCCGCGGCAAGGAATTTATTGAAATCAGAACGAGACGCGGCGACTTGATTTCACAAGAAAAATACGAGGGAACGTCATTCTGCCTGCAAGAAGACCAAGTCAAATCGATGATGGCACCAGGTCTTTTCAGATTCCGCGTCGGCAACAAAGGCAAAACAACAAGCTTTATAGTGATGTACTAGTAGGCACTACAAACATTCCCCAATCCATGGGAACAAATTATTCTTCTGCTCAAGTTTCTTGAGCAAGCGCATGTCGGGATTAGCCTTTACCGCTTCACGATAAAGTGCACAGACATTTTCATAATGACCATTTAAGCGAGCGCGGGCGTAATCCGCAGCTGAATTGTTATGAATCATGAAAGCCCAATCCGAAGCCTGGAACAGCACGAGTTCGCGAGCCATCTGCGCCAAGAAACGTTTTGCAATCGTATTTTTTGAGCAGTGCGCATTCCCAACAGCAGTCCTAGAAGCAGCCCTTGCCCCGTGCGAAATGCGCGACTTCAATTCGTCCATCATCTTCCGCATTCTAAAGAACATCGGATACTGGAAAGCGACTTCATCATTCATCCAGACTTCACCAAAGCCGCCCTCACCCCACGACGAGAAAATCGGCTTATGCACGTCGGTATCCGCAGGTTCACGAATCGAATCTTCAAGCGAAGCCATCTCGACCACGCTCGAACTTGCAGCACGTTCAAACATTTTTTCGATGAACAGCGGGCCTTCAAACCACCAATGTCCAAAAAGTTCCGCATCGTACGGACAAAGTATCGAAACCTTGTTGCCATCCATATTCGGAAGCAAGCTCGACACAGTCGCTTCGCGATTGGCGACAAATAGTCGCGCGTGGTCTTCAACAAGGCGTAACGCATTCCACGGGCGGTAAACCATCTTGTTTTCGCTACCGGTAATGCGGTAATACTTAAGCCCCGTTTCGATATGCGTTCCCGCCGCCAAGAAGTAATCGCCCAAGTAATCGCTCTCACGTTCGTGCGCAATATCCTTGAAAAATTCACGGTACTCGGGATGCCCCGGGTAACCTGTCTTGCGGCTCCACACTTCCATGGAACTGCTCTGTTCGCGCCCCATGCAGTAAAGCCCCGCAGGAGTCTTGATTGGCGAAAACACGCCATACTTCGGCGCAGGCTTTGCCAAAAGCACTCCATGCGTTTCCAAGAAGAAATACTTGAATCCGTATTCCGCAAGAATCGCATCCAAGCCTTCGAAATAACCGCATTCCGGGAGCCACAGCCCGCGAGGCTTTTTGCCAAAAGCTTCTTCAAACGCGCGAACAGTAATTTTCAGTTGCAACCGAATCGATTCGACATCGTTCTGGTACGCCGGCAAAAACGGGTGCGTCCCCACGCAGGTCAGCAAGTTGATTTTTCCAATCTGCTCCAAGCGCTTGAGCGCAGGGACAATCTCGCAACCGCAATCGCGTTCCCATGTATTGATGAGCGCAACCTGGCGGCGGTAATAAAAATTCACCACCTCCATCCGCTCAGGATCATTTTGCAAGCGAACCTTTTCGCGTTCAATCAGTTCAAGTTGCTTGTGCAAATGCATAGAAAAACGGGTAAGCAAAAGCTTATCCGTAAGCATCGCGAGCAAAGCCGATGAAACGCTAAAGTTGAGAGTACCCGGCACGCCCTTTTCTTCCAGACGGTTCAGCATCTGGATAATGGGCAAGTACGTCTCCGCCATCGCTTCAAAAAACCAGTTCTCTTCCAAGAACCGGTCATAAGAAGGTTCACGCACAAATGGTAAATGTGCATGAAGCAGTAGATGTACTCTACCGGGCTTTGCCATTATTCCGTGCGCTTCACAACGATCGGGACGATAGTCGTCGGGAAGTCGCCATCCTTATCGGTCGCAAACACCGGGATAATTTTCGTCACATCCGGGAGGTCTTCTTCAAAACTGAAGGTGCCATCCGGGTTGAGCGGGAACGGTTCGCCACGCACCTGCAAGTGCGCATCCGGGCGCGTGCCGCCATAGACGATCAAGCGGGTCTTGACCCACAAGAAGAAATCCTTGCCGTAGTTCACGGAATCCTTCGGGAGTTCAAGCTTGTTGCTCTTGAGAGCGGCACTGGAAAGTGCGCCAGAGAACATGGAGCCCGAGGAACTCGAAAGCGATTCAAGCCAGTTCTTTGCAGACATCGAAGATAGTCCCGAGCTGCCAAAGCCACCGAGAGTTGCCCCGCCGAGGGAAGCGCGAACGAAAACGTTGTCCGTATTCACTTCGGAACCTTCAAGCGTGAACGTCTGCATCGGGCCAGCTTCAACGAGAGCTTCGAACTTGCCTGCAGAAACAACGCCAAGAGCAGCGGCACAATTCTGCGTCACCTTGTTTTCCACGTACCAGCTACGGGCATCGGCCGGAACTTCGATATCGTGGAACTTGAGTTTCTTGTTGCGTTTGACCGTAAGGTCGTTCGAGATGTCGAACAAGCGAAGCACGAGCTTGCCCTTGCCTTTCTTGGCGGCCTTGATACGTTCTTCGGAAACTTCCCAGAAGGCTTGCATCCAGTTCGGATCCTTCTGCATGAGCACGAGGTATTCGGCATCGAAAGACTGCGGCAATGCTTCCGGAGCGGCAGCCTTTGCCTTTTTCACAGCCGGAGTTTCTACAACTTTGACATTGACCTTCTTGGCCTTCGTCACGGCCTTGATAACCTTCTTTGCGGCGGCAACGGACTTTTCCGTTTTTGCCTTTACAGCTTTCTTTGCTGCAGCCTTAACAGTCTTCTTGGCCGGAGCGGCCTTGGCAGAGACCTTTTCAATCGTAGTCGTGCTCGGCTTCTTGGCGACCTTCGCCACAATCTTCTTTGCTGCCGGCTTTTTTTCTGCAACAACCTTCTTTGCAGCAGTTTTCTTTTCGACCTTTACTGGCTTTTCCTTTGCCACCTTTTCCTTAGCGGCAGCCACGAGCTTTTCTTCCTTAGCCTTCACGGTCTTAGCCGCTTTAGCAGTCGTCTTCGCAGTAGCGGCCTTTGTCGAAGCCGTCTTCTTTGCAGTAGGCTTCGTAGATTCTTCTATCTTTTTCTTAGTAGCCATTTTCGATCTCCTTCTAATTAAATCTTACTGACCACGGGTCTTTCCCCAGTTTCCGACACCGACCAATCCCAGGCGAATTCCAAAAAATCCTTCGCTCCAGTTGCGGTCGCCATCAGCCAGACGGGCCCCACCCTGAATAGCCAAATCCAACATCATGCCTTTTCTGCCAAGCGGCAAACCGGCACCAATGGATCCGCCAATTTCACAAACATCTTCCACGTACCAGTTCTTGTACCACAAACCGGCTCTATAAGCAATGCGATCCCAGTAGGCATCGTAAAAGACATCGCTTCCATCACGCTGATAACCCAGAGAAATATTAAAGTCGTTCTGAGTCTTGGTGATTTCCGCCATAGCCCAGCTCCCGGCGACGTTTTCGACATCGCGGTCCCAGGCACGCCAAGCGACATCCACCATTACGTTATGGCGCTTGTTGAAACGGTAATTGACACCTGTTGCGAGCATGGCCGGCACCCTGATTTCGCGAGTATAGCGGGTCGGTGCAAGCGTATCCAGTTCGCTAAATCTAAAGTCGTACTGCAATTCATTGGACAACGTATAAGGCGTCGTAATCGAGAAGAAGTAAGAAGCCATACGGCCGCGATATTGAGCCGCAAACGTGTAATATGCCGGATGGTTCTTGATTTCCCAGTCACCCTTCACATAATCCGCAACAGTTGCGTTATTTGTCGCCCAAGCATCTTCCTTGGAGATTTCGCTGTTGTCAGGCCCAAGCGTAAGGCTACGGGTAAAGCTGCCCATCACAAAGTGAGCCGAGGCACCAAGCGAGACCATACGAAGGAACGGAAGCCTGATCGCGTAAGTCGGAACAAGTTCATAGATACTGCTCTGGTACTCAATCTCGGCATCCCACTTTTCTTCTTCGTTATGGATATCTTCGCGGATCGAAGAGGCATAGTGTTGCCACAACGAAACACCAAGCGTTCCAAAATCGCCCATCGGGAACGAGAGGTTCATCGACGGCATCGAAATGGTGCTCATCGTGAAACTGGAAGACGAACGGCTCGCCGTCGTGACATCCAACAAGAAGTTCAAGTTCAGCACGACCTTTGTGTCAAACGCCTGACGAGCCGGGTTCACCACGGAAACGCCCTCGATATCGCCCGTTTTCGCATTACCGGCAAAGCCACGACCAGCCATGGCAGCAGAACCGCCAGCAATTTGCTCCTGACCAAGAGCATCAACTCCAATCATCGACGCAAAGGAAAAACCAGAAACGCAAAGCAAGGCACTAATAAACTTTTTCATTATTCTTTCTCCCCGCGCTTAGAGGCAAGCCACAGTTTGAGTGTCGCCGGTTTATCCTTGATAGAGGAGAAATCGTAACGGGCATAGTCAAAATGAGAGAACAATACTCGAACCGTATCTCCCTGATCCACAGCCATAAAATTGCCATTGGAAAGATGGAGCGTATCCTTTTTATTTACGATACGGTCGGAGAAAACAGTATCCTTATCCACAAGAACCGGAAAGCCAAGACGCATCATCATCTTGAATGTACGGCCATCGCTAGCCTTGTTGATGAAATCGCGCAGACCAGCAGTCACCTGCAACGAAACAGAATCTCCTTCATAGAACACCATATTCGGGTGACCGCTTTCAAGAACACGAGGCCTGTTCAGCTTGTAGCTTTCAATACGACGAACAACCGCATCCGCACTGTCCACGTACGAACCGGCAATAACCTGAATCGGCATATTCAATTCCTGTTCGCCCTTGGAATCGTCCCTATAGAACGACACCTGGGCCATCACGACGGCCTGGCGCACATCGTTGCTGTCTCCGAGCGTATAAGGGAACTCATCACCGTAAAAATCGGACAGAGCCTTCAAAATCGGTTTAGACGGCAACTCTACTACGAGAGAATCATAAACGCCACTATGCAGTACAAGGCAATCTGAACATTTTTCATGATTCACAGGAATCGAAGCGGAACGATACGCATTGTATGTCACGTAATCACCATTTCCACCAAGATCCTCGATGTGGAAACGCGGAAAATAGGCACCCGGACCGTAGAAGCGATAAATATTCGCGGCTTCAGGGGCTGCAACACGCAACTGCAAGCGACGATAACCTGGATTCTTGCGAATATCTTTGACAAGAGCATTCGGCATCCAGAATGTCATGAGGGTATCCTTAATATCGTTCACAGAAATGGAAATCGTTGTATCAGCAGATTTCTTGGCCTTCCAGGACTCCAGTTCATGGAACCAGACAGAATCGTCGATGTCTTCCAACTTATCCCATTCACCCCGGCTCATTTTATCAGAAAGAATCCAACTGACATTGATTTTCAAATCTTCCCCAAACGGGAAGTAGTTCGAAGGCAGATACTTAGACTTGTAATACGAGTCCACCGTATGCAAGACAAGGCTCGCCTTTACAGAATCCATTTTTTTCATTCTCGCCGTGAACGAACTATCGATAGAGAAATCAAAAACGGCATCGAACGACATCCCGGCCGTTGCACCGAGTACACCGCGCAGCCACGCATCAAGGGGGAGCGTATCTTTAAACACTTCGGCCGAAATCGGTTTCAGGTCGCTGACCGTTACAGTTTGAACCTTGTAGCTACTGGGCATTCCTTGATCAGAAAGCCAATGAGACAATCCCTCGTCATCCATATCGAACGAGCAGGATGACATGAAAAGCGCCAAAAGCGGTAAAAGAAAGATTTTTTTCTTGTTCACTCAGAACTCCGAGTATTTTCTTGTAAATAAATTTCGCCCATAATATAGCAAATTAGATGCTGCAGGATGTAGGCAGAGGTTAGTTGGTAGAGCTTATATAATTCGGATTTAGGAGTTAGGAATTTGGAATTGAGATTGTCATCCTGGAGGCCGCGCAAGCGACCGATAGGATCCAGTGAAGTTTTTAGTTGGTAGAACTTAGTTGGCAATTCTAAGTTCTAAGTTCTAAATTGCTATATTTGCCTCGTAAAAATTTAAGAGGATTATCATGTCTCAGTTTAACGCTCATTTTAGAAACATCAACGGCGACGACACCTACCCGCTGACCGACGTCATTTACCGCAGCAAGGTCGATGGAAGCCTTCTCGAAGTCGAACACGACCGCACAGCGCTTGCAAGCAAGAGCCCCGAAGAATGGAAGAAGCTCTTTGCCGAACGCCGCATGAGCTTTAAGCCCGAAGACATGAGCGGCATCTGGAGCAAACGCGAAATGGTGCTCCCGGACATGCCTGTCGAAGACATCGTCACCATGCGCGAAGGATGGAGCCCGCTTTTTGACGCAGCCCCGCTCGCCAAGGACTTAGGCATCGGAAGCCTCAAGGTCAAGCTCTGCGGAAACTCCCACACGGGTAGCTTCAAGGACCTCGGCATGACGGTTCTCGTAAGCCAGGTGAACCACATCATCAAAAAGAAAATTCACCCGATTGACGCCGTCGCTTGCGCCTCAACCGGTGACACTTCTGCCGCTCTCAGCGCCTACTGCGCCAAGGCCGGCATCCCTTCCATCGTGTTCCTCCCGGCCGGCAAGACGAGCACTGCACAGCTCATTCAGCCGATTTCTAACGGCAGCATCGTGCTCGCGCTCGACACCGACTTTGACGGCTGCATGAAGATTGTTCAAGAAGTCACGAAGGACAACCGCATTTATCTCGCCAACTCCATGAACAGCCTCCGCGTCGAAGGCCAAAAGACGATTTCTCCTGAAATCTGCCAGGAACTCGGTTGGACTGTTCCGGACACCGTGATTATCCCGGGCGGAAACCTCGGCAACGTAAGCGCACTCGCCAAGGGCTTCGAAGACTGCAAGGCTATGGGCCTTATCGACCGCATCCCGCGCATCATTGTTGCTCAAGCCGAAAACGCAAATCCGTTCTTCCAAGCTTACGAACGTGGCTTCGACAAGCTCGTGCCGGTTCAAGCGAAGAAGACTCTCGCAAGCGCAATCCAGATTGGCAACCCGGTCAGCTATCCGAAGGCCGTACGCGCCATCCAGAAGACAAACGGCATGGTCGTAAGCGTCACTGAAGAAGAACTCGCCAACGCAGCCCATCGCGGTGACCGCATCGGCCTCTACTGCTGCCCGCATACGGGTGTCGCCCTTGGCGCTCTCGAAAAGCTCGTCGCCGCAGGCAAGATCGCAAAGGACGAAAACGTTGTCGTCATCAGCACGGCACACGGCCTCAAGTTCACGGAATTCAAGGTCGGCTATCACGAACAAAAGCTCGCAGACATTGCAAGCAAGTTCGCAAACCCGGTGTTCAAGGCCCCCGCCGAAATCGGCGCCGTCATGGATATCCTCACGAAAGAGATGACTGCAAGACGTCGCTAATGCGATAAGCATTAGCAAATGGCCCTAACCCGCCGCTAATTCGATAAGCGTCATCCTGAGGCGCAAAGCGCCGAAGGATCCAGTCACTTTAGTTATTCGTTATTACAAAGTCCGCGCATCCGCGTGGATTTTTTTTGCACGTCATCCTGAGGCGCCAGGCGCCGATATAGAATTGTTGGCAATTTATTGCCTTACAATTCTTAGGTTCGAAGGAGCAGGATCCAGTTAAGTCTTGAAAAGCACTGGATTCTTCGCTTCACGATGTTCCGCTCAGAATGACTATGCAAGGCAACGAAGTCATAAAAAAAGAGAAAGGGCTCAAAAGAGCCCTTTCCTAAGAAGGAGAAAATATTGAGCGGTTTCCAGAACCTTGAACCTATCAGGAGGGGAGCAATGATAAAGTCGTTTCAGGATTTACCTTTCCAACCAATCTCAACAATCCAAATATACCAATTAGTATTCGGTTTGGTTCTTTCGTTTTTCTTATTTCTTCGCTCAATAAAATTTACCTTTTTTTCTCTTACAAACGCAAAAAAGCGTATCATAAGATTTAGAACAAAGTAATTTTATTCTTCTCTGAAAATAATCTTGCACTTCGGAACAAAGCGGAATCCACCGCGACGATGGCGTTCGATTTCGAAGTACTTCTTTACACCTTCGCTCGGATGGTCCGGATCATCGGAACCATTGATGTGCGCAATAACGCGGTTCAACCGGCTCTCGAAGTTCGGGCGGAGCGGATCCATGCAGATTGCCGGATCGCGCTTGAATTCGCGGTTTTCGTATTCTTCACGACCCGTCACAGTATATTCACGGAGCAAGTTGCGAAGGATGCGAGCAGGCACGTTACGCATAAGATGCTTGCTGTTCACGGAAATCGAGTCATCACTCTTGTAATAGACAATCGTGACAGAATCGTTCATGGCGTCGAGGAGCTGTTCATGAGCTTTCTGGAGCGGAGCCCAAGCAGCAAATTCCTGTTTCACGACAGAACTCATCAACTTGAGGAACGGTTCGGAAGCATTCACGTTTGCCTTGAAATTGAAGCCAAGGATATAAACCGGAGCACCATAGAAGCAGTCCTTTTCGACAAGCAAGGCGCCGGTCTTCGGGTCGCGGATGTCAACCAAAGCACGGACACAACCAATGCTCTTTTCCACTTCGTTCTTCCATTCGAGGTTGTGTTCCTTGACGCAATCGGCAAACGTAGCATGGCGACCTACAAGTTCACCCTTAACATAAACGCCACCGTCTTCCTTCATTTCGGCGGGGACTCTGTTTTCAAGAGCTTCGATAAACGATGTCTGCGAGGCGAGATAGCTAATGTGTTCGTATGCAGGTGTGTTCAAGAGAAGCGGTCCGATGTTGATCATGCTGCGGATCCAGCGCATCGGATTTGCTGCAAGCACACCCGGAGTCTCGAACTGGAAAGTGAAGTCCACCCTGCGGTTTCCGTCGACAATCTCATTGCGGAGAATGCGAGCCTTCGTCAAGAACGGATAACGTTTCGGAATGATTTCCAAGCAAAGTTCACGAGCATCTTCAGCCGAGTAGAACGAAGAGACGAACGGCAAGTAAGAGCGAAGAACGCTACGTGCAGGAACGGCTTCAAAAGCAGCACAACGCTTAACGATGCGTTCAATGAATTCATCCGGATTTTCACCGCGTTCGTACAACCACGCGACGATGTTGTCCATTATGAATCGGTAAGCGCTTTCATCTACATATGAATCTTCAAAATACAAATCATTTAGAAGTTTCACGTTGAATCGCGAATCTCGTTTGACCAAGGTCAAAATGTCTTTGACCGGGTATGACATTAGTAATTCAATGTGTGCTAGCTGAAGGAATAGATTTGAAACCATTTCACTCACCTCACTTGTTCATTAAAATTCATTAGCTATATTTATAATATAGCAATCCTATACCAATTATCCGTATCGTTAGCTACATATAAAGCGAAAAATGGCAGAAATTCACCTTTTATCCGACGAAATCATCAATAAAATTGCTGCTGGAGAAGTTATCGAACGTCCAGCATCGGCTGTCAAGGAACTTATAGAAAACGCTATCGATGCCGGAGCCACCCGAATTCAAGTCCAAATTGAACAAGGTGGAAAGAAAAAAATCCAGGTTACAGACAACGGTAAGGGCATGGGCGCCGAAGATTTGTCCATGTGCTACCTCCGCCATACTACATCTAAACTAACAACCGCGGACGACCTGTTCCACCTCCAGACAAACGGTTTCCGCGGAGAAGCCGTCGCCTCCATTGCCGCCGTTTCCAAGCTTACCATCACAAGCGCCACGCAAGATGGCGAAAGCGGCCGCATAATCATCAAGGGCGGCGAAATTGTCGAAAAAGAAGATATCCAGGCAAGCCGGGGTACCACGTTCCTTGTAGAAGACCTCTTTTACAATACGCCCGTACGCCGCACCTTCCTCGGCAGCGAAACCTCCGAATGCTCCCGCATTTTAGACATCGTCCTCAAGACTGCCATTTCGCATCCGGAAATCCGCTTCGACTATAAAGTCGGCGACAGGACGGTCTTCACCGGTGTGCCCGGAGAACTCCGTAGCCGCATCGCCGAAGCCATCGGTTCCAAAGTCGCCAAAGGTTTACTGCCCGTCGATTACACCGAAGCCGGCGTCCACGTGACAGGCTACATCTCCCCCACCACAGAGACGAACGGCAAGCGCAACCACCAGTTCCTCTTCATGAGGAACCGCCCCATCGAAAACAAGATGGTGAGCAAGGCCGTGTCGCAAGCTTACGAGCCGTATGGAGCGCAGTGCAAACCCGTCACGGTGCTGTTCCTGGACATGCCGGACATGGAATTCGACATCAACGTCCACCCGGCCAAGCGCGAAGTCCGATTCGCAAACGGGAACCTCGTGTTTCTCGTCGTGACGCACGCCATCCGCGATACGTTCACTAAGGACTTGGAAGCCAACTCCCCGTTTATCGACTTGAGCGACGAACTCATGGGAAGCCCGGCGCAGTCTTCACCAGCACAAAACGACCTGCCGTGGGAAGCCCCGACCAAGCCATATGCGCCCCAAAGTTTTGCATCGCAACCCAACCCGTCGCAGCAACCCGCACAGTCCGTTCCGCCGCATGCCCCGACATTTGCGAAACCGGCAAACACAAATACGCTTTCGGACAAAAAGTCCAAATACGATGTCAGCGACGATGTTCAGGACCTGTTTTCGCTCCCAGAATACGGCAAGATTATTTCGCTGGAGCCCGATCTCACCAAGCCGGAACCGCAACCAGAAGCACCGTGGGTCCCGCCGACGTTTTTCCAGATTGCAAATACGTACATCGCAGGCGAAGACGCCAACGGCCTTTTGATTATCGACCAGCACGCCGCCCACACGCGAGTGCTCTTTGAACAGGCAATGGAATCGCTCCAGAACAACATCGCCCAAGACAGCCAGGAACTTTTGTTCCCGGAACTCATCGACCTTTCCAAGCAAGAAAAAGAAATCTTTAGAAACGTCGACGAGCAACTGCGAAAGCTCGGATTCTTTGTCGAACCGTTTGGCGGAGACACGTTCCAAATCCGTTCCATCCCGAGTTCACTTCCGCTTTCACGCGCCGCCAAAGCCGTTCACGACTTTTTGAACGACGTCGATGAAAACGACACAAAGAACGACATGGTCAAGTTCCAGGAGGCAATTGCAAAATCCTGGGCAAAGACGAACGCTTACCAGGCAGGCGACAAGCTCAAGCCCGAAGAAATCACGGCGCTCGTCGGTCAGCTGATGATTACGCAAGACCCGCTCAAATCCCCCTTCGGGAACCCGACGCTCATGCGCTTAACGCTCGACGAACTGAGCAAGAAATTCAGACATTAATTCACTCGAAGACTGACCCACGTTCAAGGCCTTGCGGAGACGCGAGGCAATTTCGTCCGTTGTCCCCAAATCCTGCTGGAACAACGCATCGACAATAGATTCAGCCATTCGATCATTCAGTTTATGGCGGATGATAAATTCCGGAGTCACACCGCAACCAAAGATGGCGTTCGGAATCGACAGGAACTCGGACTTGACCATAAACTTTCCCATCACGTACGTGCAAAAGTCCGGCACAAGGCAAGCCGCAAACGGCATCCCGACACAAGCCATCTCAAGCGTACTTGTGCCAAACGACGTGAGCGCCGCAGAATATGCCGAATAGAAATTCAAACGGTCACTTATGCTCTTTGGCGCAACGACCACTTTCAACCAAGTCGGCAAGCGCCCGTCATAAAGTTTTTCCAGCGCCACCAAAAGCGGAACTTCCAAATGTTCACGCGAGGCGACAACGATTACATCCGGTAGAGGGCCAACATTGCGTTCTGCCCACACCTTGCGGTACTTTTCGGCAACAGCGACAAAAGCCGGCAAGTTGCGAAGAGCGCTCGCACGGCGGCTCCCCGGCAAAAGCAACATATCGGACTTGGAATTCGCATAGCTATGCGCCCAATTTGTAATCGGGTGCTTGATACGGATTGTCTTGCAGTTCATTTGTTCATAGGCTTTCGCTTCGATATCGAAGAATACCGCCAAGCGGATATTGTCCGCCTGCTTGAACACGTTCGCCCGCTTGGATTTCCACGCCCATACTTGCGGCGGCGCCACATAAAGCATGGGCTTTTCCCACTTTTTCGCAAGGCGTGCAAGCCTCATGTTGAACCCGGGATAATCAATCGCAACGATGCCAAGGCATTTTTTTGATTCTGCCGCATCGCTCAAAACTTCAAAAACATTCTTTAACGAAAAATACTTCGGAACCACATCGCCAACACCCGAAACCGGGAGTTCGTTATAATCCCACAAGGGCTGGAGCCCTTTCTCCTGCATCAAGGGGCCGCCAACACCAATGACCTTAAAGCCACGCTGTACAGCAGTCGCAACCATTTCGGCGCCAATCATGTCGCCAGAATCCTCTCCCGCGCAGAAGAGGATATAAGGAGAATTTTCTTCGTTAACGTTTTGCACGATTCGACACCCAAACCTTCAGCGCACCCAGATCTGTCCTGAGCCACTGCAACAATTCCTGTGTATATACAACTTTATATTTTTTCAAAACCACAACATGCTCATATCCAGATTCTGTCTCCAAATGGAACACCAATTCGCAACCGCGAGTGTATTCATCGGCTAAATTCGCCTTCATTTCGACTTCAAGCTTGCCCAAGAATTCGTCCGTGAGCATTCCCGTGTATAGGGAGGCATGGATATAGCTCACCATGTCGCAGCGCACACGATCCAACTGCAAAACTTCTTCGACGATAATCTGGTAGCCGTCGCGGTCGCGCTGCTGTTCCAGCATGCCCTTCACAAGCACGCGGTCGTCAATGGAAACCGTATCGCGCAAGCGTTCCCAAACGTCTTTCTTGAAGAACAGTTCGACTTCGCCATGGAAATCCTGCACGGCGCCAGAGCCAATCGTATCGCCGCGTTTCGTCTCGATGGAACGCATGCGGATGACCACACCACCCACGATAATTTGATCGCCCACATGGCGCGTGATTTCGTCTTCCGAAAGCGAACAAGACGTAAAGCCCGAAAGTTCCGGACGGAACTCGTCCAGCGGGTGCCCCGAAAGGAACAAGCCAAGCACGCTGCGTTCCTTGTTGAGCATTTCCATCGCCGTCCATTCTTCGGCTTCTTCCAGGACCTCGGCGGTATTCGGCATGGCCGCGGCACCACCCAAGTCAAACAGCGAGACCTGTCCCTTCGCCTTATCTTCTTGGCAGCGCAAAGCCACTTCCAAAGCGCGATCGACCGTCGCCACCTGCACAGCACGGCTTCCCGGCAAATCGTCCAAGGCGCCCGCCATAATCAAGCATTCCAGAACCTTCTTGTTCAAAGGCGGACGCTTTTCCGACAGCGATGACTGATACTCCGTCACGCGTTTGCAGAAATCGAATATATCCTTGTAAATGCCACGGCGTTCGCGTTCCGCGACCACGTCTTCGACAACCGCGATACCCACGTTGCGAATGCCCGCAAGTCCGTAGAGGATCTGCCCCTTCGTATTTGCCGAGAACACGCCCAAAGACGTGTTGATGTTCGGCGACAAAACTTCGATACCGAGACGCTTGCACTCCAGAATGATAGTCACCGTATCTTCGGTCTTGCCCATCTTGGATGTCATGGAGGCAGCCATGTATTCAGGGCCGTAATGCGTCTTGAGGTAGGCCGTCTGGTAAGCCACGTAAGCATAAGCCGCAGCGTGGCTCTTGTTAAATGCGTATCCGCAGAACGGGAGCACGGCGTCCCAGACCTTCTGGATCATCGCCTTGTCGTAGCCCTTGTCCAAGCACTTCTGGAAGAACTCCGGTTCGAGTTTCGCCATCTTTTCCGGCATCTTCTTCGCCATGATACGGCGGATGTTGTCAGCGCCACCCAGCGAATATCCACCCAAAATCTGGGCGAGTTTCATCACCTGTTCTTGATAAACGATAACGCCGTACGTTTCGCCAAGCACCTGTTCCAAGTCCGGATGGTAACAGTCGATTTCTTCCTTGCCGTTCTTACGGGCAATAAAATGCGGGATCTGGTCAATCGGCCCCGGGCGGTACAGGGCGTTCATAGCGATAAGATCAAAGATTCGAGTCGGCTTCAGCTCGCGCAGGTACTTCTGCATACCCGGAGATTCGAACTGGAACACCGTCGTCGTAAGGCCCTTGCCCAAAAGTTCGAACGTCGCCTTGTCATCAATCGGAATCTTGTTCATCACAAGCTTGATGTTGCGGTTCTGTTCGACCATCTTCACCGTGTCCTGGATGATGGACAAGTTGATAAGCCCCAAGAAGTCCATCTTCAAAAGTCCGATGTCTTCGGCGTAATGCTTATCGTACATCACCACCGGCGTATCTTCCGGGGCGGCACGGTACAATGGCGCAAGGTTATAAATCGGGGTCGGCGTAATCACCACGCCGCAAGCATGCACGCCCGTCTGGCGCGGCAAATCTTCGAGCTTTTTCGCGACTTCCCACAAGTTCTGGTAACTGGCGCGGCTGTTGATCATCGCCTGCAGAGGTTCCGGGCTGTAACCGTCTTCGAGATTGTTGCCCTTCTTGTCCTTGCCCGTCCAGGCCTGCTTTAGGCTAAAGTTCAAAGTACGCTGCGGGAACAGTTTGGTAATCGATTTTGCTTCGGCAGGCGGGAGTCCCAAAACACGCGCCACGTCGGTAATCACCGCTTTGGACTTGAGCATACCGTAAGTAATAATTTGGCCCACGCACTCCTTGCCGTACTTGTCCGTCACGTACTGGATCACGCGACCGCGGTCCCTATCCGCAAAGTCCGTATCGATATCCGGCATGGACACGCGTTCCGGGTTCAGGAATCGTTCAAAAAGGAGATCGAACGTCAAGGGGTCAATGTCAGTAATACCGATAATGTAAGTGACAAGGGAACCAGCAGCAGAACCACGGCCCGGCCCCACGGGAATCCCGTGTTCACGAGACCAGTTGATAAAGTCCCACACAATCAACAAGTAGCCCGCCACGTTCATGTTGCGGATACAGTTGAGTTCCTTGTACATGCGCTTGCCCACATTCGTTTCGTGGGCCGGGAACTTGAAATCTTCGTCGGGGAATCGCCACTTTAAGCGTTCATTGCAAAGGTGCGTGATGTAGATATCGGCATCGCCACCCGGTTTGCACCAACGATGCACATTTTTCTTCAAAGCTTTCTGGTCGTCTTCATCAAAGAATTCCGGTTGCGACAAGCGCTCGATTTCGGCATTATCCGCTTCGGTCAGCGCATCTTCGGCAATACCTTTTTCGGCACAGTAAGCGGCCTTGACCTTCTTTTTGCGGTCCTTGATAACGCCCTTGAGTTCGCGTTCGCGGACGACCGGATACTCCGCATCGTATTCCGCCTTCATGATAGCCTTGATGTTCTGGTATTCCTCAGAAGCGAGGAATTCATCAGGAATCTTGAAACGCGGCCAGAACTCGTCACCGATACCGGTCTTCACCGTAAAGTTACAGCGTTCCGCAATCTTCACCGTATTTTCGATGGCGCCAGGGATGTGCCCGAACAATTCCACCATTTCCTGTTCTGTGCGGAAATAGAACTTGTCCGTCGGGAAGCGTTTGTCTTCAAAACCGTTCAGCGTCACCTTTAAGGAAATGCAACGCAGAATCTTATGCGCGGTAGCGTCTTCTGGCTTGATGTAATGGACATCCCCCACCGCCACGATTTCGCGACCATACTTCTTCGCGAGTTCCACGTTAAATTCATTGACGCGCTTTTGTTGCGGAATCCCGTTATCGCAAACCGAAATGTACAAGTGGTCGTGGTCAAAAATCTGGTTCAAACGGTCCATGTACTCTAGCGCCAGGGAATCTCTACCTGCGGCTACGTTCTGCCCGTAACGGCTAAAGTAATCACCCGCTATCGCAATCACGCCTTCCTTGAACTGCTCGATAGTTTCAAGCGGAACAGACGGGATTTCGGCCCAGCGGTCACCATCTTCATAACGGTAACTCACGATGCGCAACAGGTTGTAATAGCCCTTCTCGTTTTCGACAAGGAGCGTCAACCGTTCAAACGTCGTCGGATCCTTTTGGCTTGCACTTGGCGTATCCACGTATATGTGGCAACCATAAATAGTCTTGACCGGCGGGAGCCCCTGTTCCTTGCGTTTCTTGTTCAAATCCTTTCCACGCGTCTGGATTTCAAGGATTCCAAACATGGCACCATGGTCCGTCAATGCGACCGCAGGTGCGTTTTCTGCCGCGGCAGCCGCCAAAATATCATCAAGCCTGGCCGAAGCCTGCAAAATCGAAAATTCAGAATGAGTCTGTAAATGAACGAACGCCATGATTTCCGCTCTACACTATTCTTTTACAAGGAAACCAGCAGTGGACTTTTCGCGAACAAAAGTCTTCTTCGCTACGCTCTGTACATCAGACGCATTCACCTTGTCCAAATTGTCAGCCCAGTTCAAGAAGATGCGGTAATCGCCATAGACTTCGTACCAGCCAAGCATCGTCGCCACATTCTCCATATCCGTAAGGCTACGGACAAGGCCTGCATAAGCGCGATTCTTGACCTTCTGGAATTCACGATCGCTCACCTGTTCTGTTTTCAGCTTTTCAAGTTCTTCCCACACAATCTTTTCGACTTTATCGCGGTTGGCGTTCGGGCGCAGACTCACGCGAACAGCAAACTCGGAGATATACTTGTTCGGGCTATTGCTCGCACTGACGCCGACAGCAAGTTTTTCTTCTTCGACAAGGCGCTTGTAAAGCCTGCCAGAACGGCCATTCAGAACACCTTCGGCAATATCCAGCGCATAAAGCGTACTATCGCCCACCGCCGGAGTCTTGAACACAAGCGTATAGAGGTTCGGGGCATCCTTGCGTTTAACCGTCAAGCGTTTTTCGCCAGCCTGTTCAGGGTCCCGCACCGTAAGCGGCGGGAACGCATCACCAGCCGGAATCGGCGCAAAGTATTTCTTGACGAGTTTCATCGTTTCAAGCGTATCCAAGTCCCCAGCCATGACGAGAATGGCATTACGCGGCTTGTAATACCTGCGATAATGTTCTTCGGCCTGTTCGCGAGTCAAGTTCTCGATGTCGCTTGGCCAGCCGATAGTCGGCACGCGGTACGGGAACGCTTCGTAAATCATGGAGTTGAGCGTCTCGTAAAAACGTCCTGTCGGGCGGTCGTCATAGCGCATGCGGCGTTCTTCGCGGACAACGGAGCGTTCCGAGTAAAATTCGCGGAGCACGGCGTTCTGCATACGATCCGATTCAAGCCACATGAACAGTTCAATTTTATTCTTGGGAAGCGTGACCGTGTAGGCCGTCAAGAGATCACTGGTAAAAGCGTTGAGCCCTGTACCGCCAGCGGCCTGATATGCGCTCCAGAGTTCATCCTTGACAAAAATCTTGCGGTGTTCGTTCAAAACGGAATCGTGTTCCGCGGCAAGCTTCTTGACCGCAGCCGTATCGTCAGCAAGCCTTGCCGAACGGATCAACGCCTGCAGGGAATCCTGAGTTGCAATAAACCTCGCATCGGCAATGCTATCCGAAATGCCGACCTTCTTCGTCCCCTTGAACAATTCGTGTTCCAGAATGTGAGCAAGCCCCGACTTGCCGGGAACTTCGTGCACGGAACCGGTCACATAGAACAGACGGAAACTCACCGTAGGCGCCTGATTGTTCGGATACAAAAGCACCGTCAACCCATTATCCAGCACTTCCTTATGCACAGGCAAATTCACAGCGGCCACAGATATTCCCGCAAACAAGGCAGGAATCAAAACACAACTCAAAGCAATTCTAGCAATAAGATTTTTCATATTTAGCAATTTAGATATTTTCAAAAAAAAGTTGTATTACGCAACAAAAAAAGGGGCTTTCGCCCCCTGTTTTAGTCTAATCGCAATTTGAACGATTTGAGCATCCGCCCGCCCGATTCCAGCGTACCGATTATGAACGATTTTCCGCCCAGGTTCTTCAGCTGGATTTCGCAGAAATTGCCGTCGAACGTCTTTTCCAAAAGGAGCGTTCCGTTGACATCGAACAAATGAATATTCTTTTGTCCACTGATATTCGCATTCACGGTCAGCATGCCATTGTTTACAGCGAAACGAACCGGCGCAGCAACAACAGAAGTCTTTACAGACATCGTTTCCGACGAAGAACTCAGCTCCACAACTGAAGCGGCAGAAGAACTGGATTTTTCAAAAAATACCGAGGTACTGGAAAGGGCTACCGATGACGAAGATGGCACAACAGCAATAGAACTGCTCAACGGCGCAGAACTACTCGACTGAACCGACGAAGAACTTACAACAATCGAAGAACTGGACGAAGATTTCGGCACGCTAGACGAAGAAACGGCCTTGCTCGAAGAAGACGCCACGCTAGAAGACGACTTTCCGGCATCCGGCGAAACACGCTTACCACGAGTCTTGAAAGTCACCACGCTATCGACAATCTTTATGTCGTAAATTTCGAGGCCGAGACTGTCACCAGACCACGTCACAAATCCGTTAAAACTGTTAACGCCTTTATTCGTCGGGAACGCATCGTTTGCAACCGTGTACATATCGGCCCTTCCGTCAGCCTCAACCAAATCCACACGCATCGGATCCGATACGTTAACAGCATTGTTCATCCACGCATACCTATCGTAATTGATATGCCAAATCAACAAGCCCTTGCCCGGGAGTCCTATGTCAAAGCCTTTCTGCAAGCGGAAATCAACAAAGTAATATTCATTGTCGTTCTTGGTCGTCAACACAAGCCCGTCATTTTCCAGAATGGTATTAAGGACAAACGTCGTATCCGAAATTTCGAGACGGCGCGGTTCCAGCCAGCCCAAGCTAAAGCGTTCGAACGCAGACAAATTTGCAGGCGAGCACGATGTCGTATAGGATCTGTTTTGCGGGCAGTTATACGAACCGGCATCCATCAAATCCCATTGTCCCGGAGTGTAGCGGGTCTTCACACGTGTGTCATTGACGTTCACATCGTAATGGTCCTGAAGCCCCAGCACATGATTGAACTCATGGCAGAATGTGCCTATGCCGTTCAACGCAGTCGTGTTCTTATTAATCATGTATGATTGCCCGTCAATTTCAGGGGAACAGGCGTAGCGATTCATGTACATATTTCGAGTAAGGCGCTTTCTCACATTGTATGAATGCGGCCAAATAGCAGCTTGCACGTCCGTATCCGCAGAACCGACGCCAGCGTAAATCATATAGACAAAATCAACAGTACCGTCCCCATCGCTGTCGTAGGGCGAAAAGTCCATATTTCGTGCCACAAGCGAATCCATCGCCTCGCTAATAGCATTCACGGCACCGGCCGCTATGTTAGTCTGACTCACCAGAGAACCATATTCATTACGAGTCTTTTTTAACGTTATCGGTCCGGCGACATCAAAAGTCGGCCTATACTTGCCCATCGAGTTTTCTATAAAGAAATCCCTGACGCTTCCGCTCATATAATAATTGGAATACCCTTCCTTATTCAGATAATCCGAATATTCTTCATTGGCGTTGTCACGTTTGAACTTCACATCGCTAAACTGGACAAGAATAACAAGACCACGGACATCGCCTTCTTTTTTGACAGAATTTAAAGCAGGACGCGTCGGCCAGTCGGTATTGGTTATTTGGGTCGTGGTTCCGCCACCCCAGCCACCCCATTCATTGGCCATTTGGGGAGCATCGGCTAAAGACTGGAGCATCAAAGGCTGGTTTTCAAGCTCTTTTTCGCGTTTTTTGCGATGATTTTGGTGGAATTTTTCAAGAATTTGGCGGGAATCCCGATTTCTGAGGAATTTTTTCTCTTTTTGTCCACGTTTGGACTTGGCGTGCACCCTAATTCCGGTCTTTTTACCATGTTCGTCGGCGTAGTTCCAGTATCCGCTAGAATCACGTACAATAAGCACGCTGTCTTCGCCAGTCAGCGTGTAATTGAAGTGTTCGTTTCCGACCTTCCGTATCTGCACTACAGAGCCATCGGGCTGCGTAGAATTAATAAGGAACGGGGTTGCCTGAATAGCCCATGTCGAAGCAGCGCCGACAAAGGAACTGATTAAAAGATATTTCCACCAACTCATGGATATAAACATATATAAGTTTATGGAATATCCCTCAATTATTTTCTTTTTTTTTCATGTTTTCTGTTGACAGAACGCCAATAAAAGTCAACAACCGGCACAAATGTTAACGAAAATTTTACACTTTGGATAGTGCAAGCAGCGCCGCACCGACTAAAATGACCGAAGTCGCAACCCCGAGCTTGATTCGCTCCGGTTTTGTCGGATATTCGTGGAACACGGCAACACCCCAGAGCAGGTTCACCAAGAGGTTCAATTGCGTCAGCGGATAACCAACGGCATACCCCAGGGCGCCCTTTGTATCAATCGCCCAAAAACAGCCATGCTGCCCGGCAATCCACAGAAAGCCCATCAAGACCGAAACAATGGAAGGCGCCAGCTTGTATTCAAAAAGCGAGCGGCGCTTGATGCACATAATAGCAATCAGGAGTTCAGCAGCGATAAAAATGCCTATCGTAAATGAGCTCATGAATTCCAACAAGGGAATATCGGTAAACTTATAGGGAATCAGGAACAGCCCGAACACGGCACCCGCCAACAGCGAACGCCAATTTTTCCACAGACTGCCATGGGAAGGAGCCAGCAACTTCAAACCCCAAAGCAAAAGCGCAATGGCAGGAATCGAGAAATAGAGCAAGGTCGATTCGGAGAATATCAGCACGCCACTCAAAAACGAAGCGAGGATGCTCATGCCCATCGCACGCACGCCAGCACCCGTCAAATCTTCAGCCTGCACAGCCCAGAAACAGAACGCGCCACCCAGCACCCAGAGGAACCCAGAAAGGATACCCACCGGCGAAACGCACAACGTGCCCGTCAAAAGCGAAATGGCGAGTTCCCCGACGCCAATTCCAAGAGCGACGCAGGAAAGGTACGCCCACGACGAAAACTTGGGCCACGCCTTGAGCGGAACCATGTAAGTGCCAAATGCCAAAACGGCAAGGACGACGCCTAAGTAGCTATTTTCCAATGCAGAACCCCGCAAAAATCTTTTGTAAAACATCTTCGGACGAAATTTCGCCCGTTATACTTTGGAGCGAACGGCGCACCAGCTGCATTTCGAACGCCAGAAGTTCCACCGCCGGATTCGTGCGGATAAGGCTAAGCGCACGGTCGATGCCAGCGAGAGCCTCTTCGAGACAAGTCTTTTCGCGTTCGCTCGTAATCCAGAGGTCCTCGGAATTTTCCGTTTTCTTGAAAAGGGCGGCGTTCATCACTTGACGAAGTTCCGCAAGGCCCTCCCCCGTCTTCGAAGAAATGCGGAGGCTAGATTCACTGGATCCTTCGCTTTGCTCAGGATGACGAGAGGCGCCGCCCGGACGAGATGCGACCAAGTCGCTCTTCGAAATGACG
>Ga0310697_10002012_pt1 | contig 22332 bp, 23 predicted proteins | sample 172DNAGHGlowgp2_FD_203883 | JGI IMG/M metagenome (GOLD analysis project Ga0310697, IMG submission 203883) | Sheep rumen microbial communities from Palmerston North, Manawatu-Wanganui, New Zealand - 1728 DNA GHGlow gp2 (v2) (version 2) | ecosystem: Host-associated > Mammals > Digestive system >...
ACCCCTGCCCCTCTCAAGAGGGGACGAATAGGACTTTAAATATTTGTGCTGGCTCCGCCAGCGAGATACATACCCCTAACCCCTCTCAAGAGGGGACGAATAGGACTTTAAATATTTATGCTGGCTCCGCCAGCGTGATACATACCCCTAACCCCTCTCAAGAGGGGACGAATAGGACTTCAATTATTTGTGCTGGCTCCGCCAGCGAGATACATACCCCTGCCCCTCTCAAGAGGGGACGAAGTGGACTTTAAATATTTATGCTGGCTCCGCCAGCGAGATACATACCCCTAACCCCTCTCAAGAGGGGACGAAGCGGACTTTAGTTATTTATGCTGGCTCCGCCAGCGTGATACATACCCCTAACCCCTCTCAAGAGGGGACGAATAGGACTTTAAATATTTATGCTGGCTCCGCCAGCGTGATACATACCCCTTGCCTCTCTCAAGAGGGGACGAAGCGGACTTAATGTATTTATGCTGGCTCCGCCAGCGTGATACATACCCCTGCCCCTCTCAAGAGGGGACGAATAGGACTTTAAATATTTGTGCTGGCTCCGCCAGCGAGATACATACCCCTTGCCCCTCTCAAGAGGGGACGAAGTGGACTTTATACATATGTGCTGGCTCCGCCAGCGGGATACATACCCCTTGCCCCTCTCAAGAGGGGACGAAGCGGACTTTATGAATTTGTGCTGGCTCCGCCAGCGTGATACATACCCCTAACCCCCCTCTCAAGAGGGGACGAAGCGGTCTTTAATATTAAGCGCTGGTTCCTCCGCATGCGGTGGAGCCAGCGCTTGGGTGATGATGGATAACGTTATTTCACCAGGTTGTAGGTGTCGCTTGCGATGACGTATTCCTCGTCGGTGGTCACCACCACGACAGCTATCTTGGAGTCGGGGGTGGAGAGGATGATGTCCTCGCCCATGACGTTGTCGTTCTTGGAGAGGTCCACCTTTATGCCGAGGCACTCCATATTCTCGAGTATGGGACGGCGCATAAACCAGGCATTCTCGCCGATGCCGCCGGTGAAGAGCAGCAGGTCGCAGCCGCCCATCTCAGCCATATAGCCGCCGATGTAGCGTTTCACCCGCTGGGCGAACATATCGAAAGCATAGGTGCAGCGCTCGTCGCCGGCATCGCGTCCGGCGCGGATGTCGCGCATGTCCTGCTTGCCGCCGCTTATGCCCACAAGGCCGCTCTGTTTGTTGAGGATCTTGGTGATGTCCTTCCAGTCCTTGCCGTTCTCGGTAATCTCTTTCTTGATGATGAACTCGATGACACCGGGGTCCACGTCGCCGGGACGCGAGCCCATGATGAGGCCCTCCAGCGGGGTCATGCCCATCGTGGTGTCGAAACTCTTGCCCTGCTTTATGGCGCAGATGGAGGCACCGCTGCCCAGATGGCAGCTGATGATGTTCAGCTCTTTCCAGTCGCGGCCAATCATCTTGGCGGCCTTCTCGGCCACAAATTTGTGGCTGGTGCCGTGGAAACCATAGCGGCGCACGCCGTATTTCTCATAATATTCATAGGGCAGGCCGTAGAGGTAGCTCTTGGGGGGCAGGGTGCTGTGGAAAGCGGTGTCGAACACGGCCACCTGTGGCACGCCGGGCAGCACCTCGCGCATGGCATAGATGCCGGCCAGGTTGCCGGGGGTGTGCAGCGGAGCCAGGTGGGTGAGGGACTTGATGGTCTCAATCACCTCGTCGGTCACCACCACGCTGCGGTCAAAGGCCTCGCCGCCGTGGGCAATGCGGTTGCCTACGGCTCCAATCTCGTCATAACTCTTGATGACACCCATCTTGGGGTCGATCAAAGCCTTCAGCACAATCTTGATACCCGCCGTGTGGTCGGGGATAGGGAGCTGCTCATAGTGCTTTTCACCATGATACTTGTGGGTGAATTCACCCATCTCGAGTCCGATGCGCTCCAGAAGGCCCTTGGCCATCACCTCGGCGTTGTTGGCCATGTCCACAAGCTGATACTTGATTGACGAACTGCCACAATTAAGAACCAATATTTTCATAGATATAGTGTATTTGTTTGATAATTACTTTTTTCCAAAAAACAACCACAATTGTTAGGAACTTCAAAGATACAAAGAAAAATCAAATAAACTAAAAATGCAAGCAAAAAACATTCCTGTTCCGCGGCAAACGCCTGTACCCCACGGCAGTCGCCCTGCGGCAATCTGCCCACCCTTCGCCGCAACGGCACCCTGGTGTGGCACCGGCCCCATGCTCCACCCCTTGGGGCAGCGCAACAATTAGCAATTATTAACACTCTGCCCTGTAAGAAAAGCCCGCGACGCGCGTTAATATAACAAGACAATAAAGGCCAGCGCCCGGACAAAGAACCCGGCCGGCACCGCTGGCATGACGAACACACGGGTTCCACAAAACAATAAAAACAATGAAGAAAACAGCACTGGTTACCACCCTGCTGGCCGCTTTCTGCCTGTTTGCGGCCTGCTCGGAAAAGGAGGGAGTCTACAACCCCAAGAAACAAATCTCCAAAATTTACGAATCCTCCACATCCATCTACGGATGGCTCGACACCGAAAACAATGTGTGGTCCTACGACACCAACACCTCGCCCAAAGCCCTCTCGGAAGAATGGACCTGGGAAGGCGGCAAACTGACAAAAATCGTCTTCTACGAAACCGCCAACGTGAACGAGAAGAGCGACGCGGCTGACGTGGTCACCTTCAGCTACGACGGCAAGCAAATGACCCGCATCCAGGGCTATGACGAGTACATGACCTTCACCTACGACGGCAAAAACCTGAAACAGGCACAGGAGTTTGATGTAGAGGACAACACGCTCCGCGCCACCTTCGACTTTGTACGCGACGGCAAAAAGATAACCAAAATCAATGTCACCGCCGACATGGACGATATGGACCTGAAACAGGCCCCTGTCTCGCGCATAGAGCAAACGCTGTTCCGCAGCATACTGCCCACCGTCGGCCAGGCCGACCGTGCCGCAGCCGCAGTGAGCAAGGCCATGAAAAACAGCGGCAGCAAGGCGAGGATGACCATCACCATGAACCTGACCTGGGAAGGCAACAACGTCACCAAAATCTCCATGAACGCCATGGGTGCATCCGTGACCAGCACCTACACGTTCGACAACAAGAACAACCCCTACCAGAACTTCCTCTTCGGCCTGGCGGGACTGATGGACGACGGAGCCATGGTTGTCTTCAACGAGAACAATGTCGTCAAATCGGTCAACGAGATGCGCATGTCTTTCATGGGCCAGGAATTCACCGAGACAGACGTGATGAACTACAGCTACACCTACGACGGCAAATGGCCCCTCACCCAAACGGCCACCAACGACTATGGCGACGAGTCCGAGGGCTACAGCAACCATTCGGAAACCGTCACCTACTTCGAGTACAAATAACAGCCTACTCGCCTCAAAACGAGCGTGGGCAGCCCCTCGAGGGCTGCCCACGCCTGTTTATGCCCTGCAGCCTACCACCCCAGTAGCACCCTCGTTGCAGGGCCGAACATTATTCCGCCCTTCCTCTGCCGCTGTTCGGCATTTCCTCTACGCACGTCGAACAACTGCCGAATAACTGCCGAAACAGTGGGGAGGGACGAGCGGCCGAAGGGCGGCGAAGGGGGTGGCGAAGGGGTAGGGGAGATGCCCGGCGGAATGGGGGATTCGGGCTAAAAGGCGTTATTTCAAAAAAAAATAGTATTTTTGCAATTTGTTATATATACATTCGATTATGCAACCATTGTTGATTTACAATACTCTTTCGCATCAGAAAGAGCTTTTCAAACCGCTCACCCCCGACCACGTGGGCATGTATGTGTGCGGACCCACCGTCTATGGCGACGGCCATCTGGGCCATGCCCGTCCGGCCATCACGTTCGACGTGCTGTACCGCTATTTGCTGCATCAGGGCTACAAGGTGCGCTACGTGCGCAACATAACCGACGTGGGACACCTGGAGCACGACGCCGACGAGGGCGAGGACAAGATTGCCAAGAAGGCGCGCCTCGAGCAGCTGGAGCCTATGGAGGTGGCACAGTACTACACCAACCGCTACCACGAGGCTATGGCCAAGCTGAATGTGCTGCCGCCCAGCATCGAGCCGTTAGCGTCGGGCCATGTGATGGAGCAGATTGAACTGGTGCAGAAAATTCTCGACGCGGGGTTTGCCTATGTGAGCAACGGCAGCGTTTACTTCGATGTGCGCAAGTACCACGAGCATTACAAGAGCTACGGCCGGCTGAGCGGCCGGGTGATTGAGGAGATGCTCTCCACCACCCGCGAGCTGGACGGCCAGGACGAGAAGCGTTTCAGCGGTGATTTCGCCCTCTGGAAAAAGGCGCAGCCCGAGCATATCATGCGCTGGAATTCGCCCTGGAGCGTGGGTTTCCCCGGCTGGCACACGGAGTGCACGGCCATGGGCACCAAATACCTGGGCGAGACGTTCGACATACACGGCGGCGGGATGGACCTGATGTTTCCGCACCACGAAAGCGAGATAGCACAGCAAACCGCCGTATGCGGCCACGGCCCCTGCCGCTACTGGATGCACAACAACATGATTACCATCAACGGGCAGAAGATGGGCAAGTCGCTGGGCAACTTCATTACGCTGGATGAGTTTTTCACCGGCAGCCACAAGAACCCGCAGACGGGTGAGGAAATGCTCGACCAGCCCTATTCGCCCATGACCATCCGCTTCTTCATCCTGCAGGCGCACTATCGCAGCACGGTGGATTTCAGCAACGAGGCCCTGGCGGCGGCCGAGAAGGGCTACAACCGCCTGATGCAGGCCTACAAGACCCTGGGCCGGTTGCAGCCTTCAAAGAGCAGCAGCGTGGACGTGTCGGGCTATCGCCAGTTGTGCTACGATGCCATGAACGATGACCTGAATACCCCCATCGTGATCAGCCACCTGTTTGACATGGCCAAGGTAATCAATACGGTCAACGACCACAAGGCCACCCTTACGCAGGCCGACATCGACGAGCTGAAGTGGGTTATGGAAACCTTTGTCTTTGCCGTGATGGGTCTGCGCGACGAGGCCTCGGGCGACAATACCGCCCTTGTGGACGGGTTGATGCGCATGATACTCGATGTGCGCGCCACCGCCAAGGCCAACAAGGACTGGGCCACCAGCGACAAGATACGCGACGAGCTCGGGGCCTTGGGCGTTACGGTGAAGGACGGCAAGGATGGCGCCACATGGGAAATCTGACAGCCGCGGCCAGACAGGTTGTAGGCGCTTTCGGCGCCGTGGAATAGTTACTCTTTAACGCAAAACACTTGTGTGATGTATAGTTATGCTTATCCCCGCCCGGCACTCACGGCCGATTGTGTCGTTTTCAGTACGGGTTGCCCGGCGGGGAATATGGTGTTGCTGGTGCGGCGGGGCAACGAGCCCTTCAAGGGCAGGTGGGCCTTGCCGGGAGGGTTTATGGATATGGACGAGACGCTGGAGCAGTGTGCCCGCCGCGAACTGAAGGAGGAGACGGGGATAGTCGCCCCCCCAGGCTTGGAGGAGGTGGGCAGTTTCAGCACCGTCGACCGCGACCCGCGCGGCCGCACCGTGACGGTGGCCTTTGTGGCAGTGGTGCCTTACACCGAGGCGCACGGGGGCGACGACGCCTGCGACGCCCAGTGGTTCCCGCTTGGCGAAATCCCCCCGCTGGCCTTTGACCACGAGGCTATTCTGCACAAGGCTGCCGCGCTAAAGGGTTTTGTTTTGTAACGTTTGGGGGGTTCACAATATTTTACCGGTTTGGCCGTTATCTAACCGTTATGAGCAATAAGAAGAAGACGACTTTTTCGCTTGGTATAGTGATTCTCGCCTTGGTGGTGGGACTGCTGGGCGGTCTGATGACAGGCCCTAAGCTGTTTCCCAGTGCCGGGGCAGGTGCATCGGGTATTTTGGAACTTAACAGCCGCTTGGCTGCATTGTCATATATTGTGTCGCGCTACTATGTGGACGAGGTGGACTATGACTCGCTCAACACCTTGGCCATGGAGGCGATGCTCGGGTCGCTCGACCCCCACAGTGCCTATCTCTCGGCCCAGGACAACGACAAGGAGACCGAGATGCTGCGCGGCCGGTTTGAGGGTATAGGCCTGCTGCTGCGCTTTGTCAACGATACGGTGTATGCCTCTAACATTTACGACGGCAGCCCCGCGCGGGAGGCAGGTCTCCATCCGGGCGACAGGATTGTGCGGGTGGACACTACGGTGGTGACCGGCACGGGTTTGGCCTCACAGGCGGGCAAGGTGGTGGAGCTGATACGCGGACCCCGATACAGCACGGTTACGCTGGGTGTACAGCGGCAGGGGTCGGACAAGATTAGGGAGATTAAGGTGCGGCGCGATGTGATACACCACCTCTCCATACCGGCCGCCGTGATGATCGACAAGCACACGGGTTATGTCCATATTGAGCGTTTTGCCGAGAGTACGGCCAGCGAGTTCCATGCCGCCTTGCTGCAGCTTACCGGCGAGGGGATGACCCACTTGGTGCTGGATTTGCGCGGCAACGGGGGCGGCACCCTCGAGACCGCTATCGAGGTGGCCGACGAGCTGTTGCCCAAGGGCGACATGATTGTGTACACGGAGGGGAAGCATACGCCCCGCCGCAATGTGTATGCCACTCGGGGCGGTTTGTTTGAGGAGGGGAGGCTCACGGTGCTTGTCAACGAGTTTTCGGCCAGTGCCAGCGAGGTGGTATCGGGTGCCATTCAGGACAACGACCGAGGCATTATTGCCGGTCGCCGCACGTTTGGCAAGGGATTGGTGCAACGTCCGTTCGACCTTGCCAAGGGGGATGCGGTGCTGCTGACGGTGGCTCGCTACTATACGCCTTCCGGGCGCTGTATCCAACGCCCCTATGACAAGGGAAGCGATGCCTATTATATGGATTATCTCACCCGGATTTTCAGCGATGTGCGCTCGGCCGACTCGCTCTACAACGCCGGGTTGGATACCACCCAGTCGTTTCTTACCAAGAAGGGTCGCAAGGTGTATGGCGGCGGCGGCATTCAGCCCGATATTATATTGCCCTACCTTGTCGACACCAACTGGGTTTATTACAACAACATTATGGACAACCAGGTGCTGGACCAGGTGTTGTATGACGAGCTGTTCAGGCACTACGACCAGCTGATAGCCCAGTATCCCACCGCCGACGCGTTTGTGAAGAATTACCATGTGGACGAAGACACATGGCAAAGAATACTCCGCACGGCCGAGCGCAAAGGCTTCCCCCCCCACCAGGGATGTATCGGCAAATATGGCGAAAACATCCGGGCACGCTATAAGGCCATGATGGCTATGGCCATGTATGACGACAATGCCTACTACCGCATATCGCTCCCCTACGACACGGAGGTGAAGCGCGCATTGAGGCACCATTCAGTATCTAAGAAATAGTTATTATAAAGAAAAATTCAATTCCCATGAAACGTCAGATTCTTCTCTTTTTTGTAGCTTTGGGCTTGGCCGGCGGCATCAGTGCACAGAAGACCACCCTCAGCGGTTCGTTCACAGGGTTGCCACAAGGGGCTCGCGTTGTTCTCAGTATGGCAGTAGGCGACAAGTTGAAACCTGTCGACACCCTGCGGCTCGACGCCAAGGGCGGTTTTAAGATTACGCTTAAGCATGCGGAGCCTACGCTGTATATCATGCAGACCGTTGCTCGCGACGGGGCCATGTGCTACCTGATGCTCGAACCCAAGGACCGCGTTACGGTGAACATTGCCTTTATCCCCGACCGCAAGGCTTTTTGCATCACCTCGTGCAAGGGGTCGCGCAACGTGGAGCTGTACCGGCAGTTCAACGACTATATGCTGGCTGCCTCTACCCCTGAGCTCCAGTCGCAACTTCCCCAGCGTGTGGAGCAGCTCCTGCTGGCCAACAAACACATCCTTATGAGTGCTTTTCTGGTTACGTTCTTTGACAATAACTTCGACAGCTATGTGCCCCTTTATATGGAGGTGCGCGACGAACTGGTGAAGGAGTATCCGGACAATTACTATGTCAAACGCCTTGGGGATAGGCTTAAAGGGGTGGTGCTTCCCGGAATGGAGGCCCCCGAGATAGCCATGCCCGACACCGAGGGCAAGGAGCGCAAGCTCTCCGACCTCCGCGGACAGGTGGTGCTTATAGACTTTTGGGCTTCCTGGTGCGGCCCTTGCCGCAGGGAGAACCCCAATGTGGTGCGGCTGTATGAGAAGTATCACGACCAGGGGTTTGAGATTTTCAGCGTGTCGCTTGACAAGGACCGCGAGGCATGGCTTAAGGCAATACGCGACGACCGCTTGAGCTGGCCGAACCATGTAAGCGACCTCAATGGCTGGACTTCGTCGGGCGGCAAGTCTTATGGCATCCGCTCGGTTCCGTCGACGGTGCTTGTGGATCGCGAGGGCAAGGTGGTGGCCCGCAACCTTCGCGGCTCCGATTTGGAGCGTAAGCTGGAACAACTGTTCGAACAATAATAACATACTCAGCATAGCTAAAAACACGATTTATGATTACCAAGACGATGATAGAGATGGCCCTGAGCCATGTGGACGACCCCGACCTGGGGCGCAGCCTGACGGAACTGGGCATGATAGAGAATATTGAGATAGACGGGAAGAAGGTGTCGTTTGACCTTGTTCTTACCACGCCCGCTTGCCCTATGAAGAAGCGCATGAGCGACGACTGCGTGAACGCCATTCACGAATATGTGGACCACGAGGCTGAGGTGACGGTTAACCTCACATCCCGCCCGGTGGAGCAGCCCGACCCTCACGACCTGGTGCCGGGGGTGAAGAATGTTATTGCGGTGGCATCCGGCAAAGGCGGTGTAGGAAAGAGCACGGTGGCTGTGAACCTGGCAGTATCGCTCGCCAAGACGGGTGCATCTGTCGGGCTGATTGATGCAGATATCTATGGTCCCTCCATCCCCATTATGTTCAACTTAGGGCAGGAGGATGTGATAGGAGAGCAGCACGACGGCAAGACCTATATGCTCCCCATTGAGCGTTACGGCATCAAGTTGATGTCGATAGGCTTTCTTGTCGACCCCGACCGGGCACTGGCCTGGCGCGGACCCATGGCATCGGGTGCCTTGAAGCAGTTGGCCACCGAAACATGGTGGGGCGAAATCGACTACCTTGTCGTGGACATGCCTCCCGGAACCGGCGATGTGCAGCTCACGCTGGCGCAGACACTGCCTGTTACCGGTGCCATCATTGTGAGTACACCCCAGCAAGTGGCCTTGGCCGACGTGGTGCGCGGGGTTGAGCTTTTCCGCAACCCGGGCATCGACATACCGGTGTTGGGCTTTGTGGAGAATATGGCTTATTTCACTCCCGCCGAGTTGCCAAACAACAAGTATTACATTTTCGGCAAGGAGGGATGCAAAAAGCTGGCTCAGGAGATGGATATTCCCCTGCTGGGCGAGATACCGCTGGTGCAGCGCATAGCCGAGAGCGGCGACAGCGGCAAACCCGTAGCCCTGTGGAGCGACCAGGAGACCCCCGAAAGCAAAGCCTTTATGCAGTTGGCAGAGAACACCATCCGTGAAATATGCAGGATAAACAACAAGTCTAAATAACAAATCTGACTAATCCATTTCATAACTATGACAGACCAGGAAAGACCCCTCGTAGAGGCGCGCGTGAAGAACGCCCTCGAACAGATACGCCCCTATCTTCAGCAGGACGGGGGCGATGTGGAATATGTTGACCTAACCAACGAAGGAGTGGTTATGGTTCGGCTGCAGGGCCATTGCGGCACCTGCCCCCACGCCCTGCAAACCCTTAAACAGGGCATTGAAACTGCAATCAAACGCGTTATACCCGAAGTGAAATCTGTAGAGCGTGTGTAGCAAGGCTATGCACGCTCAGGCGATACTGAATAGCTACTGACAATGATATATACCAGAACTGGCGACGGAGGCACAACCTCGCTGGTGGGCGGCACGCGTGTGCCAAAGAACCACCCCCGTGTCGAGGCCTATGGCACCGTCGATGAGCTTAACGCCCATGTCGGGTTGCTGGCCGAAATGATAAAGACATCCGACAGCGACCAATATGAAGTACTGAAACAGATACAGCGCAACCTTTTCATTGTGCAGACCCTACTGGCCACGGAGAAGGAGGTGCCGTTCGATTTGCCCAAGCTGCCTGCCAACACTGTGGCCGGGATGGAGCAGATGATTGACTCGTTGCAGTCCACCTTGCCGCCATTCCGTAGTTTTGTCATCCCTGGCGGCACTATGGCCTCGGCACAGTGCCATGTGGCGCGTACGGTGTGCCGCCGCGCTGAGCGCTGCATTGTGCGGCTTTCGCAGGAGGCATCGGTCGACACGGCAGTGGCACAGTATATCAACCGATTGTCTGACTTCCTTTTCGTACTGTCGCGGCACCTCGTCATCTCGCATGGGGCAGAGGAGTCTCTTTTCCAGTAGGCGCCTCGCTTTCAAAAACCAAGGCGGGCACTTGCTTATAGCTGCCTTGCACACGGGGTTTCCTCAGGTGCCGCCATTGGCTTGAGAGGGAAGGAAGAGGATGGCTTCCAAGATACGTAATTGGCTGATAATTGGAGTGTAATAATATGTCATACCGTTAAAAACACTTATTATCGCTATTTTTGTTTGCAGGTAAGGAAAAAAAATGTACTTTTGCAAAACAAAACAACGCTGTTCGAACTTTAAACAATTCAACAACAAAATCTGAAACAGATAGTTGCGTTACAATTTTTAAGAGAGAAAAAACAAGAAATTATGTATTGGACACTTGAATTGGCAACAAAGTTAGAAGATGCTCCGTGGCCAGCCACGAAAGATGAGTTGATAGACTACGCCCAGCGCACAGGAGCACCGATGGAGGTTATTGAAAACCTGATGGAGATAGAAGACGAGGGCGATCCCTACGATAGCATTGAGGATTTGTGGCCCGACTATCCTACCAAAGAGGATTTCTTTTTCCAAGAGGACGAGTATTAAGGCGTCATGAGAATTTCTTTAATTGGCTCGGGCAATGTGGCTACCCACCTTGCCCTGGCTTTTTATGAGTGTGGCCATGTGGTGGACCAAGTATGGTCACGCAATATCGACCATGCCAATCTCTTGGCAAGCCGTGTAGAGGCCCAGCCGATTGACGACCTGCGTAAACTGCTGGGCAATGCAGATGTATACGTATTGGCCATCCCCGATGACGCCCTGTTCGACTTGGCCGGTGACCTGCGCTTGGGCAACGCTCTGGTGGTCCATACCTCGGGGGCCACATCAATCCAAGTGTTGAAACACTGCAGCACACGCTACGGTGTGCTATGGGCTCCCCAGTCGTTTGTGCGCGATGCAAAGATGGACTACGGCGAACTGCCTTTCTGTATTGAAGGTTCCGACCCCAAGGCCGAGGAGGACATTGCCGTGTTGGCAGGCACGGTATCCACCCATATTTATCATACCACGCACCAGCAGCGACAGTGGCTGCACCTGTCTGCTGTCTTGGTGAACAACTTCACCAATGGACTCTATGCCTTGGCCCAACAGCTGTGCCGGGAGCAGCAGTTGCCTTTTGAGATATTGTATCCAATCATCCAGACCACAGCCCGCAAAGCCCAATGGGGCGATGTGCGCTACCAGTTGACCGGCCCCGCTGTCCGCAACGACCGCAAAACCATCGATGCCCACCGCCGCCTCCTTGCCAACGACCAGCAGGCACTGGAGGTTTATGACCTGATGACCCAGTTAATACAGAGAATCAAGCATGGTTGACACGCATTGCCATCTATACGATGAAGCTTTTGACTCCGACCGCCCGCAGGCTGTGGAGCGTGCCGTCGCCGCAGGGGTGGACATGATGCTACTCCCCGGCATCGACAGCCTTTCCCATCCAAGCCAGGAAGCCCTGGCCGCCCAATACCCGCATTGTTTCCGCCAGATGATGGGACTGCACCCCACTTCGGTGACCGACAACTACGAGCCTGAGCTTGCCATTGTGCAGGAGAAACTATTCAGCCCGGATGCCGACTATGTGGGAGTTGGCGAAATAGGGCTTGATTTATACTGGGACAAGACTTATTACGAGCAGCAGCGCGAGGTATTGAAGCGACAAATGGCATGGGCGCGACAGCTGGGCCTCCCGGTGTGCCTGCATGTGCGCAAGGCCTACAACGAATTGTTCGGTCTGCTGCGCGACTTGAACTATGGCACCTACAGCGGGGTAATGCACTGCTTTGGCGGCAGTGTGCAGGAAGCCCACCGTGCCGTCGAGATGGGCTTTTATATTGGCATAGGGGGTGTGGTCACCTTCAAGAACGCCACGTTGGCCTCCGTCGCCGCCGCCGTACCGTTAGAACGCATCCTGCTCGAAACCGATGCCCCCTACCTGGCCCCCGTTCCCTATCGTGGCAAACGCAACGAAAGTGCCTACATCCCCCTTATCGCTGCCAAGATAGCCGAGGTGCGCGGCATCAGCGTGGACGAAGTCGCCTCCGTCACCACCGCCTCCGCCAAGGCCCTATTCCGCCTTGAATAAATGTCGTTCTTTCATGGCTGTTATCACCCGCTTTGTATAGTAAAAAAAAGCAGAAACGATTCATGAAAGCCGCTCATTTTAAAAAAAAAGTGTATATTTGCATTTTGAATTAGTCATCAAGAACAATAAAAAGTAATACTTAGCACTATGGGTATCAATATTTTCGCTTTGATTATAGGTGCCATCTTCGTCAACAATGTTGTGTTGGCACAGTTTCTCGGCATCTGTCCGTTCCTGGGCGTATCGAAGGATGTGAAGAGTTCTATCGGTATGGGTGGGGCAGTCTTTTTTGTCATGCTGCTCGCCACCCTGGTCACCTACCTCATCTACTACTACATTCTTGTGCCATTCAACCTGGGCTATCTGCAAACTATAGCCTACATCCTGGTTATTGCCGGCCTGGTGCAGATGGTCGAGATTATACTGAAAAAGATTGCCCCGGCACTCTACCAGACCCTGGGCGTGTTCCTGCCGCTCATAACCACCAACTGCGCCGTGCTTGGTGTGGCCATCCTGGTTATTCAGAAGAATATGAACCTTCTCGAAAGCGTAGTGTATGCCGCCAGCATAGCAGTAGGTTTCACCCTGGCACTGGTCATCTTTGCCGGCATCCGCGAGCAGATGGAGCTCACCGGGGTACCCAAAGGCATGAAAGGCGTGCCCATTGCCTTGGTAACCGCAGGCATCCTGGCAATGGCCTTTATGGGCTTCAACGGACTGGTTCCGCTGCCCTGACCTGTAGGGTAATTTGGATTTTTTAGCAATTAAAATCAACTGAATTTCAAGTAGGAAGAAGCCTTGGGGAGACCCAAGGCTTCTTTTTAACAATATGAATTTTAACATTTTGGGGCAGAGTTAAGATTTTTTGACATTTTTTTTCTTTATAGTATTGGAAAATATAGTACTTTTGCACCCGATTTCAAAACCAAAGAGGTTGAAATCAAAGAAATGAGTACAATTAACTAGTAAAGATAACTTAAAAAATCAAAGAGATGAAAAAAGTAATGTTCCTTATGGCTGTCGCCGGCATGTTCGCCTTTGCAGCTTGCAACAACACTCCCGCTGTGGAGGAAACCATTGACACTCCCGCCGTCGAAGAGATGGTTGAAGAGCCCGTCGTTGATAGCACCGCCGTTGAGGCAGCTGTTGAAGAGGTTGCTGCTGAAGTTGCTGAATAATCAGGACACACAACCAAACAAGTATAGGGTCGGCCTTAGGTCGACCCTTACTTTTTGTAGGTCGGTCCATCCTCTTTTTCTCGCCACGTCGACTTTTTTTTGTATCTTTGCATTGCATTGCGGCTCCTTATGCCGCTGTTATTTGTTTAGTATTGACAACTTTATTCGTTACAACCTATGTCTGACACCCCCCAACGTGAGATAGTCTGCAGCGGCATCCGCCCAACCGGCAACCTGCACTTAGGCAATTATTTCGGTGCGCTGCGCAACTTTGTCAAAATGCAGGACGAGCACGACTGCTATTTCTTTATAGCCGACTACCATTCGCTCACCACCCATCCCACACCCGACGACCTCTACGGCAACGCCCGGCAAATACTGGTCCAATACCTTGCCTGTGGCCTCGACCCCGAAAAGGCCACCATCTACCTGCAGAGCGACCTGCCCGAAACCATCGAGCTCTACCTCTTTTTCAACATGAACGCCTACCTTGGCGAGCTGGAGCGCGTAACCTCTTTCAAAGACAAAGTGCGCCAAAACCCCAACAACGTCAATGCCGGCCTGCTCACCTACCCCACGCTCATGGCCGCCGACATACTGATTCACAAAGCCACCAAGGTCCCCGTAGGCAAGGACCAGGAACAACACCTCGAAATGACCCGCACTTTTGCACAGCGGTTCAACAATATGTATAAAAGCGAGGTCTTCCCCCTGCCACAGGCCTTCAACTTTGGCAGCCAGCTGGTCAAGATACCCGGCCTTGACGGCAGCGGCAAAATGGGTAAGAGCGAAGGCGAGGGCAATGCCATCTTCCTGAACGAAGACCCCAAATCCATCCGCAAGAAAATCATGCGCGCCAAAACCGACAGCGGCCCCACCGAGATGAACCAGGCCAAACCCGTCGAAATCGAGAACCTCTTCACCCTCATGCGTGTAGTGTCCTCGCCCGACACCGTCGAATACTTCGACGACCTCTACAACCGCTGCCAGATACGCTACGGCGACATGAAAAAACAGCTGGCCGAGGACATGGTGGCCTTTACCGAACCCTTCCGCGCCCGCATCGAAGAGCTCTCAAACAACGAAGACTACCTCCGCCGTGTGATGAACCAGGGGGCCGAAAAAGCCCGCGAAAGCGCACGCAAAACCATACACGAAGTCCGCCACGTGATAGGCTACAGAAACTAACCCCTCCTATAGTCACTATAGTACATATAACCCCTATAACGCATAACAATGAACAACCGCTACTGCATCATCATGGCCGGAGGCATCGGCAGCCGTTTCTGGCCACTCAGCAAAAACAACTATCCCAAGCAGTTCCTCGACATACTGGGCACCGGCAAAAGCTTCATCCGTTCCACCTTCGAGCGGTTCCTGCCCGTTGTCCCGGCCGAAAACTTCCTTGTGGTCACCAACGCAGCCTACAAAGAACTGGTGCTCCAGCACCTGCCCGAACTCAAACCCGACCAGGTCCTCTGCGAACCCATGCGCCGCAACACCGCGCCCTGCATCGCCTACGCCAACTACCGCATCCTCTCCCGCACCCCCGACGCCAGCATCGTGGTGACCCCTGCCGACCATCTCGTCACCAACGAGGTGGAATTTCAGCGCATCATCCGCCTGGGTATGGACTTCGTCGAAAACCCCGCCCACACCGACGCCCTCCTCACCATCGGCATCAAGCCCTCGCGTCCCGAAACGGGCTACGGCTACATCGAAGTGGCCCAGCTCCCAGCCGCAGGCACCACAGAGGTGCTACCCGTGTGCAACTTCAAGGAAAAGCCCGATATCGACACCGCGCGCCAATACCTGGCCGCAGGCCGCTACCTGTGGAACGCAGGCATCTTCGTCTGGTCGCTGCAGGGCATCCGCAACGCCTACCACAGCTACCTGCCCGACATGGAGCAGCTCTTCGACCGCGGCCGCGCCCTCTTCGGCACCCCGCAGGAGCAGGCCTTCATCGACGGCATGTTTGCCCAGTGCGAAAACATCAGCATCGACTATGGCATCATGGAACGTTCCCCCAACCGCTATACCATCCCCGCCGACTTTGGCTGGAGCGACATCGGCACCTGGGGCTCCCTCTACGAGCATGCCGCACACGACCCGGCCCAGAATGCCGTCAGTGGCCATGCCGTACTCGAACAAACCACCGGCAGCGTCGTCAACATCGAGCCCGGCTACGAAGCCGTCGTGCAGGGCATGGACCGCTGTCTTGTGGCCCTCCGCGACCACAGCCTGCTGGTATGCCGCCTCGACGACGAGCAGAACATCAAACACTGGATAGAGCGTCTCTAATCCCAACCTTCCTGAAAGAAAAAAAGCGGGAAAAACACACCCATGGTGTAAGAAATCCCGCTTTTTCGCGTCTATACAGGCAAACAAACACACAACACAATGAACGCGAAAACCCTCATCCCCCTCGCCGCCGTCCTGCTGCTTGCTGCCTGCGACCCCGGCTACACCGTAGAATTTGCCATCGACAACCGCACCGACCACGCCGTCACCATCCAGTCGCTCCAACCCTACGACACCATCCAGCACCACTATGCTGCCATCCATCCCCTCACCGCCGCGGCGCACACCGACTCCGTGGTGTGGGTATCGGGGGGCCTCGGCGGTGCCTCGCTCGACGGCCTCGCCTACCAGCTGCGTGGTAGCTCCTATGGCGACAGTGTGCAGCTGCGCTTCGACGACGGCCGCACCCTCAATTTCTACCCCGACAGCACAGGCCACGACGCCCTCTACCGCTTCGACAGCGCCAACACCCCCACCTCCCTCTACCGCTATGAAGAACGGGCACGAACCGAGTCGCCCTTCAAAGGCAACATCGCGTATGGCAAGCTCACCCTCGTCGTCACCGACAGCCTCTACAACCTGAGCCGCCCGCGCCCATGACCGACGACGAGTTCATCGCCCACCTCTCGCAATACGAGCGCCTGCTGCACAGCATCAGCGTCACCTTTGCACGCGGCGATGCCGAGGTGGAGAAAGACATCTACCAGGAAATACTCTACAACCTGTGGCGCACCCGCGACCGCTACAACGGGCAGTGCTCGATAAAAAACTGGCTCTATCGCGTGGGGCTCAACACCGCCATCAGCCTTTGGCGGCAGGAGAAGAAACGGGTGCAAACTACACCCATTACACCCCTCATGGAAGAAACCGTCGCCGACGAGCCCCCCAACCCCCTCTACGACGAACTCTACCGCCTCATCGACCTCCTGCCCAAAGACGACCAGGCGTTGGTGTTCCTCTACATCGACGGCGCCACCGAGGAGGAGATGGCCTCCGTTCTCGGCATTTCGCAATCCAACGTCGGTGTACGCATCCACCGCGTGAAACAAAAACTATCCAAACTTAAATCCTAAGCGTTATGGAAGATATATTGGACCAACTGCGCGACAGCCGCCTGGCACAAACGCCGAAGTGGCAGCGCGAAATCAATATCAGCGACCTTTCCACCCACAACAAAGCCCACGCGGCCTACGACCACCTGCGCTGGCGGCTCAACTGGGGCTTGCCCGGCAGCATAGTAATCCTCGCCGTGGTGGCGGCGCTGGCTCCACTCTACCTCAGGCCGGTGCCCTATCTGGTGTGCTATCTCGTCGTTCTTGCCATAGCCTTGATGCGTGTCATGATAGCCGTGCAGATGTACATCGCCATCCGTCACCTCGACCCCACGCGTCCCGTGGCCGAAGTCAACGCATACGCCGACCGCATGACCCTCCTTCAGCGCTTCAACCACCACTATACCCTTTATATCAAACTTCCCGTCACCGTCTGTCTCGGCCCCCTTTTCGGGCTGCCTTTAGGCTTCGACTTCTTCAGCCACTCCTGGTTCCTCTACCTCTGGCTCGCGCTCTGCGCCGTGCTGCTCCCCCTCAACGCGTGGGGCATTGTGCGCTCCTTCCGCAAGCTCGACACCGCCCTTGCTGCCGTCAAAGACAACAGCCGGTAAAGACAAGTTTCGCCAATCGGGAGTCGGGGAGTGGATGCATCAGGCTCCGTCCCGGCTTCCACCGGAGCCGGACGTGCCAAATTCCGTTGCCGCACACTAACCGGCGCAAAGCTGCCATTCCGCCGGCCAAGCGCCTGCTGTCGCGCCGGCCATCCGTTGCAACGCCCCCGTTCCGCCAACGGGTGCGCCGCTCTTGCAACGATGCAACGCCGTTCGTTGCTCATGAGTTATTCGATAGTTGTTCTACAGTTTCTCGATCCAAATGGGTAAAACTACCGAGCAAGTGGTGACCATGTGGGGGAGAAGGAACGGTGTGGGGACGGTGCAGGGGCGGCCTGTCAGCGCACCTGCAGCACGTCGCCGTGGTCGTCGACTATGGCGCGGTAGAACCAGTCGGGGTATTTGGGGTGCTGCGGCGAGCGCACCACGCCGGTGGGGGTGGTTTCGATGTGGCCGTCTTTCAGGTGTTTGATGTTGCCGTCGATATAGCGTGTGAGCAGTTGTTGGTCCAGGAGGTTCCAGCCGTCCATCATCTCCTGTGCCAGCTGGTGGCTGAGGGCGGTGAGCTGCTGGGGGGTAGCGGTGGAGTCGAGTCGGTAGACGCGGTCGACAAAATGCTCCTCAAGATTGTGCTGGCAGGCGCGCACGTCCATAATCATGGAGTCGTAGCGGAGATAGCAGAAGTTGCTGACGCGGTTGAAGAGCCAGAAGGCGGCCGTGGGCGAATACTGGCTCATGGAGCCGTTGCCCTCGCGGAAGCAGAGGGGGACGCTGTCGATGGCGCAGAACATGGGGCAGTAGCAGGTGCTGTAGGTGTCGTCGACGCCAAACCAGAGTATGCCGCCCAAGTGGTTGGGGAGGCCTTTGCGGCATTGGGCCACGAAGCTGAAGCCTGTCTGCTGGGTGCTGATGGCGCGCTCGTGGATGTAGCGCTTGCCGTCCACCTCAAACTCCATGGGGCGCCAGCGGTAGGGGCAGTGGAAGGGACCTGCGCCCACGTCGTGGGTCATGTCCATGGGTGTGCCTTCGAAGTGGTCGCGCATCAGCTCCATCACCTCGCGGGTGTTGAGCGTCGTGGCGGGTTTTACCCACAGGGGGAGGCGTTCGGCCGCGGGGTCGCCCATGGCATAGGCTTGGTAGCGCTGCATGCCGGGGGCTATGCGGTTGAAGACGGAGTAGACGCGTGCCTCGCAGGCGCGGAGGCCGGAGAAGGTGAGGGGGTTGTAGGTGTCGGCATAGCTGAAGTCGGCGTCCTTGCCGCTGAACCAGCCGTTCTTGCGGGCAAAGGCTATGACGTCGTGGCTGTAGACGCATTCTACCTCGGGTTCGCCGATATAGTCGAGGTGCAGGCTGCTGATGGCGGGGTGGAGGCCTTTGCCGCGTGCTTTGCGCCAGCGGGCGGGTTCCTGTGGGAAGGTGGTGATGCGGGCTTGGTTGGCGTGGGCGCTGACGTAGCCTTCGGGCACACGGCGTGCCACCCATACGGCGCCTTTCTCCCCTTGCCCTTTGCTGGTTATTTCGAAGAGCCATACCTCGTCGGGGTCGCAGAGGGAGAAGCTTTCGCCCCCGTCGGCATAGCCGTAGGTGGCCACGAGGTCGGCCATCACGCGGATGGCCTCGCGGCAGTTGCGGGCGCGCTGCAGGGCAAGGTAGATGAGGTTGCCGTAGTCGATGCCCTCGGGGTTGCCCTTGCTGAGGGGTTCGATGCCGCCCCAGGTGGTTTCGCCCATGGCAAACTGGTGCTCGTTGATGAATCCCACCACGCGGTAGGTGGTCGGGGCCTGGGGTATGTCGATTTGGTGGCGCAGGCTGCCGTAGTTGTAGAGGCTGAGCATCTGTCCGGCCGGGTGGTTGCCGCCGGGGTGGAAGCGCAGCTGCCCGTAGCGGGTGTGGCTGTCGGCGGCATAGGTGATCATGGTGCTCCCGTCGGCGGTGCTGCCCCGCGTGAGGAGGATGTTGGTGCAGGCGTGGCTTGCGGAGGGCATTGCAACGGCAAGCACAAGCATAAGCAGTGTCAGTCGTGGTGCTTTCATGCTGGGTTTGTTTTGGGTTAATAATTTGCAAAGATACGCATTTATGTTGGTTTGTCAATCTTTTTTGCGCTTTTGCAAAAAAGTTGTATCTTTGCAGTGCCTTTGCGGCGCGGCACAAGCGTTGCGGGGCGTGGCATATCGCTGTCATTGTGAATGTGTCACGATGTAATTGTAAATGTTTTTTGAATGTTATTATTATGGAATTGAAAGAGTCATTGAAGACATTGGTTTTTGACAAGAGCGATTTGAAGCAGCAGGTGTTCCGTTCCACTAAGGAGGCTTTTGAGCTGTTTCGCAGTATTACGCGCGAGGTGATTTCCTCGCTCCACGAGAGCGCCCGGAAGGAGGGGCGCGATGTGGCGTTCGAGTTTACGGACAGGGGCGACCTGGAGTTTGAGGCCAAGTTTGCCGGCGATGTGCTGGTGTTTGTGATGCATACCAATGTGTTCGAGTTCTCGCGCGACCACCAGGTGATGAAGTCGCCCTATATACGCGAGGACGCCCGCCGCTCGTATTGCGGGGTGATTAGGATTTATAACTTCCTTGCCGATTCGTTTGTCTACCAACGTGACCAGGATTTGGGTTACATGATTGGACGAGTGTTCATTAACCGCGAAAACCATTACTTCATTGAGGGTAAGCGCGAGTTGGGTATGCTGTACAATAATTTCAATACTTCGCTGATTAACAGCGAGTCGGTGCAAAGTATAGTGGAGTCTGCGATTGAATATACCACAAATTTTGATTTATTAACACCTCCGTATGACGAGGTGAAGCTGGTTTCGGTGGGTGAAATGCGTAACGTGATGGATAAAAAATCGATGGCTACTGGCAAGCGTTTAGGCTTTAGGTTTCAGGCAGATACGGATTAGTACGACGCATTGTCCACAGAAAATAGTGAAAAAATATTTTGCCATTCCAAAAAAAGTTGGTATTTTTGCACCCGCTTTAAGAGGCAAACGGTCCGTTCGTCTAGTTGGCCTAGGACGTAAGATTTTCATTCTTAAAATCGCGGGTTCGAATCCCGCACGGACTACAGAACAAACAAAGAATGTATAATAGATAATTATGGCACATCACAATTCTGCAAAAAAAAGAATCCGTTCCAGCGAAAAGAGAAGAGTAGAGAACCGCTATTACGCCAAGACCATGCGCAATGCCCTGCGCGATTTCCGCGCCCTTGAGGACAAGCAGGTTGCTACCGAGAGACTGCCCAAGATGGTTTCCATCATCGACAAGCTCGCCAAGCGTTCTGTTATCCACAAGAACAAGGCCGCCAATCTGAAATCCAAAATCCAGAAGAAGGTCAACGCCATGTAATGAATGGTTCCACCAATATAAAAGCCGACGCCAATGCGCCGGCTTTTTTGTTGGCACATGTGGCCTTGGGTGCATGGCACTGTTGTGGCGGCTTTTTTGTTGTGGCGGCTTTTTTGTTGTGGCGGCTTTCTGTTGTGTCTGTTGAGGCGGATTTGCAATCCGCCTCAGAATTGTCTTGGATTAGCAATCCGCCACAACGTCAAACATCCACAGCCTCCACATTTGGCAAACAGTCCAATCCAGCGTAGTTTCTCGCAGAGCTGAACAAGTAGTCCTCGGCAAGAGCCACGCTACCCTGCCTTACAGGGTTTGGGTGGGTGTGATTAATCTTTTGTCACATGAACTCAGCGGTGAAGACCTCCTCCTCATAATATCCTTCCTGCCTAAAACGGTACTCTTTTATCTTCTTGTCATCTGCCCCGCTATAGCGGAAGCGGTCAAGCATCCATTCCTTACTGCGCTCATGGGGGTTATCCTTGATGGCCTCAACCACCTGTTTGCTGGTATACTTCTTAAACTCCCTCATCACACCCGAGAGTAGATGGGCGTACCTATTGTAATCATATTTGTGCAGCTCGGGTTTGATGCCGACCAACAGATGCAGGTGATTGGTCATCAGCACCCACGCATAGACTGTCAACCCTTTGTTCTGTTGACAATACCGAAGCGATTCGACAACAATCTGCTTATACTGCAACTGTGTAAACACATCGCCTCAATCCACCACGGTGGTGGTGACGAACGAGACGGGAATAGTCAAAGGTGTCACAACATGCGCTAAACGCTTATATTGCCCACGGCAGCAGGATATAACTATTCAAAGATAGTAGTTATGCGGATTACAAATCCTCATACTCAGCTGCGGCGGATTGCAAATCCGCCGCAACCACCACACCTCAACGTTCCACCGAACATCCGCCACGACGGGCTCGTTTCAGTCGGTCAATATATAATACTCTGTCAATAAGTTTCATAAATATATGCTAGTTTCAAAACTATGTTTATTTTTTACTTTTGAAACCGAGTGCAAAAATACAACTATTTTTTAATATGACAAAAAACTACGAACGTGTGAATGCGTGAATGTGTTAATGTGTGAATCGATTAACGAATTAGCACATTTACAAATTAACGAATTCTTATATCCATATCTGGCCTTTAGGAATGCCAACACTATTGAGGTTTGACTTAGCGTGGGGACTTCGATGGCTCTTCGGTCCCTCGGCAACCCTCTTTTCAATTTCCACTTTTTACTTTGTATTGGGCATTCGGCAAACCCTCTTTTCAATTCTCACTTTTCAATTTGTAGTG
>Ga0310697_10002013_pt1 | contig 22325 bp, 21 predicted proteins | sample 172DNAGHGlowgp2_FD_203883 | JGI IMG/M metagenome (GOLD analysis project Ga0310697, IMG submission 203883) | Sheep rumen microbial communities from Palmerston North, Manawatu-Wanganui, New Zealand - 1728 DNA GHGlow gp2 (v2) (version 2) | ecosystem: Host-associated > Mammals > Digestive system >...
AACGAAGTTGTGCATAGATATGACAATAGTACTTAATAGATTTCCAACCACTAAGTTACTAAAAATCATTAATATGTACAACTTTTTTGTCATAAAAAATTTAAATATTTAATTCAGCCAACGGGTATTAAAAACATTTTTCACCAATTGCGCTCATCCGCAGGGACGGATGGGACGTTTTATGCTGAGATTTATGAACCTGTGTCACGCTCCTCTGACGAATTGGGGATTGGACCTTATCAACATTCAGGATGGTTGGACGATGCTCGACATTGGTTGTGGTGGTGGTGCGACGTTGAAGAGACTGCTGAAAAGGAGCCAGGGTAGTATGGTTTATGGCATTGATATCTCGGAGGAGAGCGTGTCAAAAGCCCGTGAGGTCAATGCGGATGTTCTCGACAAGCGCGTGTTTGTTCAACAGGGAACGGCTACAAAACTGCCATACGAGGACGGGAAGTTCGACCTCGTGACAGCCGTTGAGACGGTCTATTTCTAGCCGGACCTGCCTCACTGCCTTCAGGAGGTTCGCAGGGTATTGAAGCCAGGCGGTCGTTTCGCTGTTATGGTGGAAGTGGTCGATACGGATTCCAAATGGACAAACTTAGTGGAGGGAATGACGGCGTACACTCCTGAACAAATCAAGCAAATGCTCGAAGAAAATGGGTTCGTGCAGACCGAAATACATCGTAAGAAACCGTCGTATGCAACAATCCTTGGTGTAAAATGATGACATTGGGACATTCGTGTTTTTCGTGTTCGCACCTGTCCTTTTCGTGATACCGTGATGAAATCAACGACAAGTTCTTCAAGCTCTACTGTGATATGGAAGAGAGAAAAGCTGGCTATCATCCTGAGTAATGACATTGGCAGACAGGATGAGATTAAAGTTGAATGGAACTATCTGTTAGCTGTTCTTCCTGTAGCTCACTACTGCCCAGACGCTCATTAAGCAGGCGATAGCCGTGAGGGCCAGGAGTTGGTGGGCAATAGCCGTTAAGCCGCCACCACGCACAAAGACGGTGCGTATGGCATCGATGAAGTAGTGCATGGGATTGATGTAGGTGGTCAGGTAAGCCCACTTGGGCATGGAACGGGTGGGGGTGAACAGGCCGCTGAGGAGCATGAGGCAGACCACGAAGAACCACATGACGAGCATGGCCTGTTGCATGGTGTCGCTGTAGTTGCTGACGATGAGGCCGAAGGAGGAGAAGAACAATGCCAGCAGGATGGCGAGTAGGTAGATGAGCGCAAGTGGCCCTTGGCAGGTAATGCCATAAACGAGCCATGAAAGCGAAAGGCAGACTGTGAGTACCAGAAGGCCGATGATCCAGTAGGGGATAAGTTTGGCCAGGATGAACGACCATTTCGAGACGGGCGTCACATTGATTTGCTCTATGGTGCCACGCTCCTTCTCTCCCACGATGTTCAGAGCTGGCAAGAAACCGCAGAGCATCATCATCAAAATGCCCATCAGGGAGGGAATCATGAAGACTTTGTAGTTTTGCCCCTTGTTGTAAAGATTGAGGAGCGAAGGCTGGGCTGGCATAGCAGCGTGTGGTGTGTTCGCGCCTATCACTTGAGAGAGATACGATGCCCCGATTGACCCTTTGGTGCCGTTGACGGCGTTGGCGGCGATGAGGTGTTGTCCATCTTTTATCTCGAGAATGATGTCAGCACGACTTTGTTCGATATCCTTTATCGCTTCGCTATAGGATGCCTTCTGCCCGTTGAAGATGAAGTAACGCGAGGCTTCAATGCGATGCACCATTTGCTGCGACTGAGTTGTGCGGTCGATATCCACTACATCCACACGGATGTTCTTCACCTCCTGGTTCATCACCCATGGCATGACACACATCACCACGATGGGGAAGATGAAGATAATCTTCGGCATGAATGAGTTGCGCCGAATCTGCAGGAACTCTTTTTGGAGAAGGTATTTGAACATTTTTTCGCGATTCCGGTTTTTTTGTTTTTTTTCTGATGTCGTTATTTCGTTATATCGTTTTGACGTTATATCGTTTTGACGTTATATTTGGAAAATGCGATATCCTTATTACGATAATCTGGTCTTGAAGGTCTTCAGGGCGATAGTCAGCAAGATGGTAGTCATGATGCAGAGCACGAGAACTTCGCGCCAGACGCTTTCTATGCCCACACCCATAATCATCAACTTGCGCATCGCTTCGATGTAGTAGCGTGGAGGAATGATGGCCGACACCCATTGCAAGACCTTAGGCATCGACTCGACGGGAAACAGCATGCCCGAGAGCATCACTGTGGGCAACAAGAGTACCATCGCAGAAACGAGCAATGCTACGAACTGAGTCTTTGCGATGTTAGAGATGAGTAGTCCTAACGACAGCGCCAACAGGATGTAGATGAGCGAAACAAGGATAATCCAGCCAATGCCACCTGCCAGTGGCACATCGAGCACGGTGTTCGACATCACGAGGATAATCAGCAGGATGAGGAAAGCTTGCAGGAGATAAGGTACCGCCTTGGCTATGATAATCATCAACGGTCGGATAGGCGAAACTAACAACACCTCCATTGTACCGCGCTCTTTCTCACGCACGATGCTTACCGAGGTCATCATCGCGCAGATAAGCAGCAACAACATGCCCATGATGGCCGGTACGAAGTTGTAGGCTGATTTCATGCGCGGGTTGTAGAGGAGTTTGGTCATTGGAGTGTTCTGATTATTCAGATTATTCATCGTTTGCATTGCATATACAGACCATTGCTGGGCCATGTTGGGGTCGGAGCCATCAACGATGAGTTGTGCGCCTTGTTTTTTGGGGGCGAACACCACGGCCATATCCGCTTTCTGATTTCTTATCAGTTGCTCAGCCTCCTTTGGCGTGGGAACGGTGGCGACAATCGTGAAGTATTCCGAAGCAGATAGCCGTTCGACTGCCTGCTGCGTCCGTGGCGACAGTTGTGAGGTCACCACCACTGTGCGAACATTTTTCACGTCGTTGGTGATGGCGAAACCAAAGAGCAGCATCAACACGATGGGCATGCCGAAGAGTATCAGCATTGTCCGCTTGTCGCGCAGGATGTGGCGTGCCTCCTTCTGTACAAAACTTATGAACTGTTTCATTTTTTTCTACTCTCCTCTCTTTGCCTGCCTTGCCAGATACGTAAACACCTTGTCCATGTCCGGTTGTTGGAACTCGTGTTTCAGTTCTTCGGGTGTACCTATTGCCCTGATTTTGCCGTCCACCATGATGGAGATGCGGTCGCAATACTCCGCCTCGTCCATGTAGTGGGTGGTCACGAAAACTGTGATGCCACGTTTCGCCGCGTCGTAAATCAGTTCCCAGAACTGGCGTCTCGTGGCTGGATCGACACCTCCCGTCGGCTCATCTAGGAACACGATGCTTGGCTCATGGAAAATGCTCACCGAAAAAGCCAGTTTCTGTTTCCATCCCAATGGCAGTGCCCCGACAAGGTCGTCCTTGTGCTCCTCGAACTTCAGTTGGCGCAGCAGTTTCTCTGTCTTCTCCCGTATATCTTCACTCCTCATGCCGTAAATGCCTGCAAACAGACGGATGTTCTCACTGACTGTCAGGTCTTCGTAGAGCGAGAACCGTTGGCTCATGTAACCGATGTGTCGCTTGATTTGCTCATGCTCCGTGCGGATGTCGAAGCCAGCCACGCGCCCCTCGCCACTGGTCGGTTGGTTCAGACCCGTCAAGATATGCATCGCAGTCGTCTTGCCAGCACCGTTAGCTCCCAGGAAACCGAAAATCTCGCCCTTCCTGACCGAAAACGAGATATCGTCGACAGCGTGGAAGTCTCCAAAGGCTTTGACCAAGTGCGAGACTTCGATGACCTTCTCTTGGGTGTGCTGAGATGTTATCTCTGCCTCCTTTTCGATTCCTTTGGGATTAAACACGTCCTTATATCTCTCCAGTATCAATTCTGGTGTATCAATGCCCATCAGCCGTCCCTCGCTCAGAAACGCCACACGCTCGCATTGGCGCACCTCGTCGAGGTAGGGCGTTGAAGCCACGATGGTAATGCCGCGTTCTTTCAGCGTACCGAGCATCTCCCAGAACTCCTTGCGGCTCACAGGATCCACACCTGTTGTAGGTTCGTCGAGAAAGAGCACTGATGGTTGATGCACCAATGCGCAACTCAGTGCCAGTTTCTGTTTCATGCCGCCAGACAGCGCACCCGCCTTCCGGTTCTTGAAACGCTCTATCTGTGAGTAGATGGCCTTGATGCTGTCATAGCCTTCATCCACCGTTGTGCCGAAGAGTGTGGCGAAGAATCGCAGGTTCTCTTCCACAGTCAGGTCTTGATAGAGCGAGAAACGGCCTGGCATGTAGCCAACACGACTGCGAATCTCCTTCATTTGGCTTACTGTGTCGAAACCGTCAACCTTAACTGTTCCGGAATCTGGGAGGAGTAGGGTACAGAGGATGCGGTAGAGTGATGTCTTACCCGCTCCGTCAGGGCCGATGATGCCAAACACCTCGCCCTTTTCTACCGAGAACGACACATCCTGAAGTGCCTTTACTTTCCCGTAGTTCTTGCTGACCCTATTTACCTCAATGGCTTTCATAACTATAATTTCACTTCTCCGTACATACCCAATTTGATGTTCCCGTCGTTTTTGACGGCAATCTTGACGGCATACACCAGGTCGGCACGTTCATCATCTGTAAGAATCGTCTTGGGTGTAAACTCTGAACGGCTCGAAATCCAACTTACCGTACCCTCGTACTCCTTCTTCTGCCCACCACCAAAGTCTGCAAAGATCTTTACTTTCTGACCCACTTTCACCTTTTGCAGTTGGGCTGAAGTGATATATGCCCTCATGTACATGTTCTGTATGTCGCCCATCTTGAAGAGCGGTTTGCCTGGAGTGGCGAACTCACCTTGTTCTACAAACTTTTCAAGCACGGTGCCCGATAGTGGAGCGACGATGTGGCATTTGTGTAGTTGGTCAAGCAATTGGCTTTTCTGCACGTCGGTCGCCGCCATCTGCTGGTTGAGGGTTTTCGTGCTGGTGTTGAGTGCTGAAATCTGCGCGTCAAGTTGACGCTGAAGCACCTTCACTTGGTTGGTTGCGTCGTCGAGCATCTTTCTTGGGGCTGCACCATCGTTGACCAGTTCCTGATAGCGGTGCTGCTCGGTTTTGGCCTTTTGAAGTTGCTGACGCGTGGCGGCAATCTGTTTCTCCATATCAGGTTTCTGACTCTGATAGATGGCTTTCGTGGCATCGGCCTGTTGCAACTTCAGCCATATTTGTGTGGTGTCTATCACCCCCACCTCGTGGCCAGCTTCTATATTATCTCCTTCTTCCAGAGAGAAGCGCAACAGTGTGCCGCTCTGTTCTGCCGAAACGGTAACCTCGGTTGCTTCAAAGGTACCTGTGGCATCATATCCTTTCTCTTTGTTTCCACAGCTTGCCAGCAAGGCCAGCATCGCTGCTATTGTCATTGTTTTCTTCATATCCGTCATATTTGTGAAATCCGAAAGTGAAAAGTTAATTGTTGGTAGTGAATTTCAGATTGTAAATCTCCTTCAGCATCTCTATCTCGTGAACAGTCTGCTGTACTTTGGCACTGTTCTCGGCGTTGATTTCCTTCACGAGGTCGTTTACGTCGATGATGCCATGGGTGAGTTTCGATTCTGCCGCTTTGCGTACTGTTGAACGCAGGGAGATTATCTCTTCATCGTCCTTCATCAGATTGCGATAGCGTTCGATGTTCTCGTTCTGCTGAATCTGCTCCAAATTGTTGTTGAAGAGAAAGACATCTCGGCTGTTCTCAGCCATGTCACGTTGCAGTTGTATCTTTGTCTTGTCGTTCTTACGGGTATAAAGTGCGCCGATATTCCACGACAGGCGCGCACCTATCATTCCGTTCAGCGACCAGTTGTGGCTCATCATGTCTTCAAACATATTGTAGCCTGGATAGCCATAGAATCCAGAGGCAAAAACGCTTAACTTTGGTCTTAGGGCAGAGTTGAGCGACTTTTCCTGCGCGTCAGCTAGTCTGAGTTGTGCGTCAATCGCTTTCAACTCTGGACGTAGAGCCGCCATTTCCATGCCATTCAAGGGTAATGGTGGTGTCTGTATTTCTTTCACTTCGATGCCGCAAAACGCACAGAGCATCGTGAGTAGCGAACGTCTTTGTGACAGTAGGTTCTCACCCTGTTGTCTGACATTCAGGTGCTCTGCTCTTACTGCCTGGTAGTCGCTTTCGGCAGCGGTGCCCTGTTCGAACATCGACTTCAGCTTTTTTTCGTTGCCGTTCAACAACTCCTGAAGGTCGCTGTTCAATTGAATCTGTTTGTCGAGCAGCAACAGGCCAAAGTACATCTCGTTCACACGTCGTCGAACCTGATACAAACTTACCTCCGTCTGGGCTTCCTCTACAGCACCCTTCAGTCGTGCCATCTCTTGCTGGCTGCGTATCGCACCACCGTCATAGACCACTTGGTTCACGTCTATGCCTATTCTATATTGGTCTTTTTTCAGCCCTTTCATGTCGATGCCCATCGTTGAGTATATTCCTTTGATTTGGTCGGGCCACGAGGCTACATCACTCTGTAATGTGGCCTGTGCCGAAGCAGAGACCTGTGGCAACCAACCCTTGCCGATGTTGCTCACTGTCAGGTCAGTCGTCTTACTAATCAGGTCGTATTGCTTGATTAGCGGATAGTTCCTCTCTGCGGCTTGCTGACACTCCTCCAGTGTTTGAGCCACAGCAAAAGATACATGATTGACAGTGAATAATAAAATGATTAGAAATCTCTTCATATCTATTTGTTTGATTGCGGTGCAATGATACCATTATACAATGTAAAGATATTATACAATGCAAAGATATGGCCATCTATCCATGTTGTCGTTACCTTTTATGATGTAATAATGTTCTTTTTGTACGATTTTACGCAAAAAATACAATAATTATGGAAAATGGATTATCTTTGCATCGGATTTTGTGGCTACTTACAGAAAAATGAAGAATCAAGAACCGAAACTGATGAGTCTGTTGCGAATGCGCGACATACTGGCTCCGCACGCTGAAGATATAAGCCGGCAAATATATTTTGACGACCATTTGGCCATCATCAGGGGGTCGGTTGGATTATTGCTCCTTATCATAAGTCACCAGCCTCCATTCACGTTCGATGACCGTCGTTTAGGAATCGTCATTCGTGGCGAGGCCGATGTCAACATCAACCTTGTGGACAAGCACCTCGAGGTTGGCACATTGGCGTTTATCGGTCCTGGTTCCATCATCAATCCCATCAGGTTATCGTCCGACTTCGAACTCTACGGCATTGGCATCCCCACTGATTTCGCCTTGCCAGGAACATTGCCGCAAGCCATGAACGGGCAGGTGCGCGATTTCCAGTTACCTGCATCGGAAGCTGATGTCGCCACCGCCCGCACTATCCTCGAACTCATCTGGCACTTGGTGCATCAAGAACACTACGACTTGCCAACCGTGGGTAGCCTCATTGCCGCACAGATGAACCACTATAGCGCACTCTATCGACAATACATTGACCGACAGCAACAAGAGCTGACGCGCGAGCAGACCATCTTCGACCGTTTCATCCAACTCGTCAACCAGTATGCGCAGTTTGAGCATCATATTGCCTTCTATGCCTCGAAACTGTGTCTCACCGAGCGTTATTTGGGTACTGTCGTCCGTCAAGCCAGTGGAGTCACGGCCAAGGAGTGGATTGACCGCGCCATCATTTCGCGCATCAAGGTTGAACTACGCCACACCGTGAAGACTGTAGCCCAAATCTCCGAAGACATGTATTTCCCCAATCCCTCGTTCTTCAACAAATACTTCAAGCGGTTGACGGGAATGACGCCTGCCGAGTTCAAGAACAAGCCTTAACTATAGTGGTCTTGTATGAATTGGCAGGGAGGATAATCGCACGATGGTCGGTAAACTGATGAGATTCGTTGAAAGAATCTTGCCATTCGTTGAATGTTTTTTCTAAACCAGAAAAAATATTGTTATTTTGCACTCAAATCGCGTGATGCAGCTGGCTATGCTGGCTTAATTCCCCTTTAAACTCCCTTTTTACCAATAAACAGTTATGAAGAAATTTTTATTAGCGGCCTTGGTCATGGCTGGAACATTGCAGGCACAGGCTGATGACTATCCCTATTTGACTTTTGAGTTGACGGATGGCGCGAAAGCCTCGGTCAACGTCGAATCGCTGTCGTTGACGATTAGCGGAACAACGTTGAAGGTCGGTTCACAGACGTTCACCCTTTCCAACCTCTCGAAGATGTATTTCTCAATGACCGACGAGACAAGCGAAGAAATCAACGCTATCGAGAATTTAACGGTTGACGAGATGTTGTCGGACGACGCGGAAGTTTATGACCTCAATGGCCGAATTCTTGAAAAAGGAAAAGTGTCTGACGGCAAATTGCCTCGTGGCGTGTATATCGTCAAGACCAAAGAAAGAACCTGTAAAATTGTGGTGAAATGAAAAAGGTATATGCTATTCTGACAACCCTCATGCTGACTACATCAGCCATGAGCCAGACACTGAATGTCAAGGTGGGTAGTGTCACCTATCAGTATCCTGCCGCGCAGACAGGTGAGATGACCTACACTGACGGAACGAAACTGACCATCATGGGTAAGACCTTTACACTTAGTGATGTAGATGAGATGAAAGTTGATGACACTGAAGTGACCGACAACCTTGTGGCGGTGGAATACGACGCCTCGTCAGCCCAAGTCTATGTCGCTGGTAATGTGGCGAGATATGTGACACCTACTGTCGATGGCGCTCATGTCACTATTGAGCAGAGCAACACTGATGCCGTGGATGATGACGAGATTACCTACCAGTTGTCGGGAACGTCCTCCAACGGCTCACTGACACTCTCGGGGTCTTACAAGTGTACGGTGTCGTTCGCAGGAGTGACGTTGACAAACCCTGATGGCGCAGCCATAACTATCACCAACTCGAAGCGCATTCAGATGAGTGCAAAGAAAGGTACCACGAACACGCTGACCGACGGAGCGAACGGTTCGCAGAAAGCCTGCATTTACAGCAAAGGACAAATCCAGTTCCAAGGCAACGGAACGCTGAATGTGGTGGGCAAGGCCAAGCACGGCATCAAGAGTGCCTCGTACATCTCCATCAAAAACTTGACATTGAATGTCACCTCAGCTGTCAACGACGGCATCAACTGCGAGGAGTACTTTCAGATGAAGAGCGGCGAGGTGAACATCAGCGGAGTGGGTGACGACGGCATACAATGCGACTTGAGTGGTAGTACTTCGACGGGTGAGACCACAGACCATGATGACGAGGACAGCGGCAATATCTACATCGAGAATGGCACGCTGACGGTAACCACTACGGCAGCTGCCACCAAAGGCATTAAGGCCCAGGGCGAACTGCGCATCAGCGACGGTACGTTGACTGTCACGACAACAGGCAATGGCGCCTACGACAGCGACGATAGGGATGCCAACGGATGTGCTGGTTTGAAGTCAGACGGCAACATGACTATCAGCGGTGGCTCTTTGACGCTCAAGTCGACTGGTACTGGGGGCAAATGTATCAAGGCTGATGGCACGCTCACTATCGCTGGCGGTGTCATCGAAGCCACTACGACAGGCAAGACTTATTCCTATAGCAGCGCCAAGGCGCAACCGAAGGCTATCAAGAGTGATGGCAACATGACCGTCAGCGGTGGCAACATCACTGCCACGTCAAGCGCTCACGAGGCCATCGAAACAAAAGGCACGCTGACCGTCACCGATGGTATCGTCTATGCCCTCAGTACATCTGACGACGCCATCAACTCCGCCAGCCACATGTATCTGAAAGGCGGTACTGTGACCGGTGTCAGCAATGGCAATGACGGTATTGACAGCAACGGCAACATGTATATCTCGGGTGGCACCGTCATCGCTTGTGGTGCCGGACAGCCTGAGTGCGGACTGGATGCCGCTGAACGCTACAACCTCTACATCACTGGTGGCACAGTGCTGGGCATTGGCGGTGGCAACAACGCCGTCACTTCTACCACTGGTTCGCAGTGTGTGCTCAGCACCACGGGTAGTACCACGGCAGGCACAGCTGTCAGCGTGAAGAATGGTTCGACAGTGTTGGCCTCCTTCACAGTACCTACAGGCTATTCACCATCGAACAGCGGTGGCGGTGGTCCTGGTGGCGGTGGCGGTCCTGGTGGTGGCGGCAGACCAGGCGGTGGTGGCGGTCAGAGCAGCGGCAGTCTTAGTTATCTGCTCAGTTGTTCGGGTCTCACCTCGGGTTCCAGCTATACCGTGGCCATCGGTTCTTCGTCCGCTTCGTGTAAGGCAGCCACCAGTTCTTCGGGAAGATAACGCTACAATAATATCCTGTTTCTAACGTTATTAGATATGGCAAGAAGAATCTGGATGAAACAGTCACGACAGGAAAACCTGATATACTTGGTAGTGTGGGGCTTGCTCTTTGCAGCCCCTCTGCTGAGTATGTATGTGCGTTCGGTCAACGACCCGAACATGGAGTTCGACTGGTCGGAGGTGTTCCTTGTATGGAGGCTTTTCGCTGTTTATCTCTTGCTGTTCCTCATCCACAATTTCTTGTTGGCGCCCATGCTTGTGCATGGAGGAAAACGCTTCGTGTATTACGCTTCAGTAGCAGCAATGCTGATGGCGTTCACGTTTTACCAATGCAACCAGAGACCGGAAAGGAGAAATCACAGACGGCCGCCTATGGAGCGAGTCAAGCACCATCAGCCGTCTTTTGCCGAACCGCCGACAGCATTCGATGGCGAACGCCCGCCATTACCTGATGACGACCCTTTGATGAAAGGCAAACGTCCACCACATAGGGGCCATAAAGCAGGCCCACGGCCTCCTTTTGTCGGTGAGCGCGACATCTTGGCCATTGTGGTCCTCGTCCTGATGTTCGGCGCCAACCTCGGCATCAAGTTCTACTACCGCAGCAGGGACGACCAGAAACGATTGGCAGAGTTGGAGCATGAAAACCTGGAGCAGCAGTTGGAATACTTGCGCTACCAAATCAATCCGCACTTCTTCATGAACACGCTCAACAATATCCATGCCCTGGTAGATATAGACCCGGAGCAGGCAAAGGACACGATATTGGAGCTGTCGAAAATGATGCGTTTTGTGCTCTATGAAGGCAACAAGAAGGACGTGCCCATCTCACGTGAGTTTGACTTCATACGTCATTATGTTGCCTTGATGCAGCTGCGCTACACCGAGAAGGTGAAGATAACGCTCGATTTGCCTCAGGAATCGCCAGACCGTCAAATACCGCCGTTGATTCTCATCACTTTCATCGAGAATGCCTTCAAGCATGGTATCAGTTATCAGCGTGAATCGTTCATCGATATCTCCGTCGCGGTAGAGGGAGAAAAACTGAGGTTCAAGTGCCGTAACTCAAAAGCAGACCAAGCGAATGAGGAAAAGGGTGGGGTAGGTCTTGCCAACGTGCGTAAGCGCCTCAACCTGCTTTACGACAACAACTACACATTAGTCTTCAATGACACTACCGACATCTACGATGTTGAACTTGTCATTCCTCTCAAATCGTAAGAACAAATGATACGTTGCCTCGCCATCGATGATGAGCCGTTAGCGCTCAGGAAACTTGTCACCTACATCAATAAAGTTCCTTTCCTCGAACTTGCTGCCCAGTGTCAGAGTGCTCTGGAAGCCCGCGCTTTTTTGGAGAACGACACCGTAAATGCTATATTCTGCGACATCAACATGCCCGACCTCAATGGTATGGACTTCGTGAAGTCGCTCGCAGTGCCGCCCCTTATCGTCTTCACTACCGCCTATTCTGAGTACGCTGTCGAAGGCTTCCGCGTGAATGCCGTGGATTATTTGCTGAAACCCTTCGGACTGCAAGAGTTCCAGAGAGCGGCACAACGGCTGCAGGAAAGGATAGAGAGTGCCCATGCCGTAGTCGACACCACTCCCGTTTCAGAAGCGGAGACTCTCTTCCTCAAAACCGACTACCGTATCGTCAATGTGAACATCCCCGATATCCGCTATATCGAGGCAATGAGCGAATACCTGAAAGTGTGGCTTGACAACCAGCCCAAACCCATCATTACACTCCTTTCCATGAAGAAAATGGAGGAAAACCTGCCAAACTACTTCATGCGCATACACCGCTCCTATATCATCAATCTCAAAAAGATACAGGAAGTCAATAAGAACCGTGTCATCATGGACGAGAACACCTATCTTCCTATTGGCGACATGTACAAAGAAGCCTTTCAGCAGTATCTAAACACAAAGTTCTTAAGTCGATGACAGGTCAATGGTTTCGCACCTATAGCTGTCAACAAGGGACAAAAAAAGGAGCAGTTTTGACTTGTACTGCTCCTTTTTTACATGACATTGGGCTACAGATTGTTTACGATAGCCAGAATCTTCTGTTTTGTCTCGTCTGTCTTCTGCTCGTCAATCTTGGCGGTCACGATGCCGCTGTCCTCAGTATTCCAATAATTGCAGATGTCGTGATATTCAGCTGTTGCGCCGCTATAGACGCCAGGAGAATAGGACGACATCAGCAAAGCCATCTTCTTGACTTTCGCAGGCTTGTTTACGCAGTACATACGCTGGATGGGAGCCTGAATCTGGGCGCAGATGGTGAAGTAGTAGATGGGTGCAGCGTCTGAAAGGCCAGTCACCACGGGAATACCGTTCTTACGTTTAAGACAAGCGGCTAATACGACATTTGATTATTGGCCTACTGCCTGACGGTATTCCAACAGCTTGTTCTGGTAGTCGGCAAGAGCGTCGGTGTAGTGGTCGAGACTTTGCTTATAGAGCAGTTGGGCTTCAAGCAAGTCGCTCATTTTCGAAGTTCCCGCCCGGTAGTAATTGCGGTTCAAACGGAGGTTTTCCTCAGCTTGGTCAATACTGCGTTGTGCAATGTCAAGTTGTTGGCGAGCCTCTACGACGTTGTTCCAAGTGTTCTGCATACGAATCATCAGCAGTTGTGCATTGTCCTCAAGTTGCTCCACCGCCTTCAGATGCTCTATCTTCTTTTGCTTGATGGCATGTGAGCCTCCCCACCAGTCGGTGATGGGCACACTGACTGTGGCGAATACCATGCCAAAGGTATGGTCGTTGTCCAGCAGGTTATGATAGTTATATCCGGCACCCACAGAAACGGAAGGAAGATTCTGCCCCACAGCAATCTTCTTCTGGAGGTCAGTGGCCTCTACCTGTTTGCCAAGCAGTTGGTATTCTGCGGTGTTCAGTAGGGCCAGGCTGTGGTCTTGCTTTTGCGGCAGGGGCAATGATAAGTTTTTTATATCGCTTGTCACGCTGAAGGCTTCATGGTTGAGTCCACAATACTGAGCCAACAACAAACGGATGATGTTGATGCTGTTCTGGAGTTTCAATCGCTGGCTCTCCACATCGTTCCTTCGCAGTTGCACTTGCAGCATATCGTTGCGCAAAGCCACGCCGGCACGCACTGCCACATCCACATCTTTCTGGATGTTGGCCAACAAGGTGTCAAGGGCATTGATTGTCTTCATCTTCTCCTGAAGCGAAACCAACTGCCAGAAGTATTGCTCAGTGGTTTTCTCCACCTCGTTCTCTGAGAGTTGCAACTGAAGGTGACTGACGTCTTCACCCACCTTGGCCAGACGGTTGCCATTGACAATCTGCCCGCCGGCAAACACGGGCTGGATAGCCATCAGCGAGCCAATGACACCATTCTTCATCATCGCGATGTTGACGGGATCGCCCAGGCTCGCGAGCGCTTCTGCAGTAAGTGATTGAGCAAGTGCGGCCCCAAGTTCTGGCGATATGGTCTCTGAGGGATTGATGGTGGTTTTCGCCATCTCCTTGTTGGCATTGAACCAGACTCCTGTACCGCTGATGTTGGGAAAATACTTGGTGAACGTCTCTTTGCGCTGTTGCTGGGCTGACTCAATGTCGTGTCGTGCGTTACGGATGGCGATGTTGTTGCGGAGGGCAGAGTCTTTGAGCTGCTCCAGGGTGTATGTCTGGGCTGATGCCGTAATGCTGCAGCCGAATGCGATGATAGCCAATAGTTTTTTCATGAGCAATTACTTTCTGATTGCTTTTACTTCGTTGATACTTTCCAATAAATGACAGGTAGCATGGTGACAACCATGATGAGCGTTCCGATGCCACCTGCGAAGATGGTGACACCCACAGGCATCCAGAACGAACTCTGTGCGATAATCATCGGCACCACGCCGACGGCGGTAGTGGCGGTGGTGAGGAAGATGGGCACCATACGCCGTTTGCCTGCATCGTAGGCCGCCTGGCGCACAGCCTTGTTGTATGCTTTTTTATCAACAGTCCAATCACCATGTTCTGCCACGTACTGTTTAATCAAGTCGATGGCATGTTCAAAGATGAGAATCTCGTTGCGCATGATGATACCCATCAGGGTGATAAGGCCGAAGATAGAGGTGAGTCCGAGAGCACGATTCATCAATCCCAGACCGATAAGCGCACCAGGAGTCATGAGTCCCAGCGCCGCCATGCATATCAGTGTGATACCATACTTCTTGAAGTTGAACAGCAGGAAGAAGAACACGATAATCATAGCGATGGCGATACCTCCGATGATTTGCGGTAAGGCCTCATCGCCATATTCTATCTCGCCGCCCACTTCGGTACGAACGCCCTGGGGAAGAACGATGTCCTCGTTCATGATTCGTGCTATCTCCTTCTCCACAGGAGCGGTATAGACGCCTTGTGCGAACTGGCCTGTGACAGTGATGCAACGCTCGCCGCCACGATGGAGAATGCGGCTCTCGCTCCACTTCGGACTTACCTCTGCTATCTGGCGCAAAGGAACGGTGGTGTTCGTTTGGTTGATGCCTCCTGAAATGATTGATGTGGGCGATGATATCCCTATGTTGGCAATGTCGGAGAAGGTCATGTCGGCATCGTCTTTCACCACGATGGGCAGTTCGTAGTTGCCCTCCCAGATTTGTCCTACGCGCAGGTCGCTGGATGTGGCGCTGAGGGTCAGTTGGGCTGAGGACCTCGTGATGCCCAGTTGGGTTGATGTTACAGGGTCAAGTTCTACATTGATGATGGGGTAGGGCTGGAAATAGTCGGTATGCACCCACTCTAATTCCGGCATTTCCCGCATGCGGTCCATCAGTCGTTCGGCCACCACGTGGAGCGAATCGATATTGTCGCCGTAGAAACGGTATTCCAGTTCGTTCACCTCCAGGTAATCCAAGCGTTTGAACTTGACGTAGGCATTAGGGAAGGCCTCGCTCAACTGTGGTTGGTATTTAGCCAGCAATTCTAGGGTCGCCTTGTCGCTCTTGGTGTTCACAATAAACTGGGCGTAGTTTTTGCCCGCCATCTGTGGGGCGTAGGCATCCATGAAACGGGGCGACGAACAGCCGATGAATCCAGTGATGTTGGATATGCGCTCGTCCTTCTCCAAGACATGCTGAACAGAGTCGGCAATCAGTTCCGTCTCTGCCAGTCCCTTTCCATCGGGCAGGAATATCTCAACTGCAAACTGGTCGCGGTCGGCGTAGGGGAACAGTCGTATCTTCAGTGTGGGTGCGATGAGCGACGACAGCAAGATGACGACGATGCCACAGCCGATGGTGAGCCAAGGATGACGGAAAGTCCAGTCCAGAACCTTGTTGTAAGTCTTCTGCACCCATTTGGTAATGGCGTTGCCATCAGTCTTTACTTTACCAGGTTTGATGATGAGTATCTCAAGGAATGGAATCACTGTTACGGCAAGTAAGAGCGATACCATCAGATTGATGGTAATGGTGATGGGGAAGTCGCGCAGTGCGTCGTGAAACACTCCCTTCATGGTGATGAGGAAGGGGTAGAAGATAGCGCAGATGCAGATGGTGGCGAGCATCATCGGCATGAAGTATTGACGTGCCGACTCGATGGCGGCGTCATGTGGTTTGTAGCCCTTGCCAAGGTACTCCAGATAACCGTCGATGACCACAATCGAGTTGTCTACAATCATTCCCAGCACCACTATCAGCGCCGCCAGCGTGACAATGTTCAGTTCGATGCCCGCCATGTACATGATGGCCACACTGACAAACGTGCTGAGCGGAATGGTGATGGCCGACACAATGGCCGAGCGCAAGGGGAAGAGCACCATCATCACCAGGATAATGATGGCCATGGAGATGAGCAGGTCGCGCAAGAAATCGCTCACGCTCATCGCTACGACCTTTGGTTTGTCGGCTATGCGGGTCACTTTCACGTCCTCAGGCAGTTCGGAAGAGCGGAAGGCATCCAGCACCTGGTCGACTTCCTTTCCGTACTGCACCACATTGTTGCCTGGGGTCATCTCCATGGAGAGCAAAAGGCAGGGGTGTCCGTCCTGTTCTATCCTGCTCGACATGGGTTCGTATTCACGCTTCACCACAGCCACATCGCGCACTCGGGCCACCTTGCCCGTTGTAGGGTCGGAGAAGATAATCAGGTTGGCTATTTCCTCTTCCGAGTTCTCCATGGCCTCTACGTGGATAGGTATCTGCTGGTCGTCGTCGCTGATGTTGCCGCTCATCGTGGTGATGCCTTGGCTCTGTAAGCGGGAGAAGAGCATCTGCTGACCAATGCCGTAGGCTTGCAAACGCTGTCGGTCGATGTAGAGTGATATCTGCTCCTTCTGCTCGCCGAAGAGTTTCACATTGGCTACAGAAGGGATGCGTCGCAGGCGGTCTGAGAGGTCGTCGCTGTATTGTTTGAGTTCGCGATAGCTGCGTTGGTCGCTCTCGATGGCAATCAGCAGGGCAGAGGTGTTTCCGAAGTCATCATTCACCACAATGGCCAGCACACCGCTGGGTAATTGAGATTTGAATCCGTTGAGGCCGTGCTTGACCTTGCTCCACACCTCGTCTTTGTTGTTCACATCGTCGTTCAACTTCACCATGACGATGCACATGCCGTTCTGGGATGTGGTGGTGGTCTTCACGCGGTTCACCTCGCCGAAGGTAAAGAGATAGCGTTCCAGCGGACGAGCCACCTGCTGCTCTATCTCCTCACTTGTCGCGCCGGGATAGACGGCAACTACAACTCCTTGACGGATGGTGGCGTGAGGAAACTCGTCCTTCGGCATGGTGTACATGCCGTAGATGCCCATGCCAAACAGAATGGCCACGATGAGCAGTGTGATGGAATAATGCTCCAAAGGCCAGCGGAGCCAGTTCATCTGTTTCATCTTCTTAATACACCACTTTCGTTCCTTCACTCAATTTCTGATAGCCCGCCGTCACGATGCGTTGACTGTCGCTGATGCCACTATTGATGACCACGCGATTGCCCTTCATCTCGCCGATGGTGACGGTGGTGCGATGGGCTGTGCTGTCTTTGCCGATGGTCCATACAAACAGGCTGCCATCAGCTTTGCGTTGCACTGCTGTCACTGGTGCCGATAGTTCTGCGGACTGCTGTGTGTCGGCACCGAACTGTACTGCAGCCACCATGCCAGGCAGCAACTTCCGCTCTCCGTTAGCCACGTTGATGCGGATATCATACGTGTGTGTGAGTGCATCGGCCTGCACGCCTTTCTCTATTCTTCCGCCATTGAAACTACGACCGATGGCTTCTACTTTTATGATAGATGAAGTGTTGCCACTGATGTCGCTAATCTCTGCCTCTGGTATGGCCACTTTTACTTTGACTGAAGAAATGTCGAGGATGCTCACCACGGCCTGCGAGGGTAGGGCGGTCTCGCCAGCCCCAATCATCTTTCGGCCTATGATGCCGCTCACGGGAGCTGTCAGTCGGCAGTCTGCCAGATTCTTCTTGGCCACTTCCAATTGCGACTTGGCCTGTGCTAACTTGCTCTGTATCTCCACCCACTGTACCTCGGGTAGCGAACCATTGTCGTGCAACATCTTGTAGCGTTCCAACGCATCAGTGGCTTGTGCCATTTGGGCTTCGGCACCACTAAGCATGTTGCGGGCTTGAGTGTCGTCGATTTCGGCTATCAACTGTCCCTTGCTTACGGACTGACCTTCGTTCACCAACACTCGTTTCACTGCACCCATCGCAGTGAAACTCACAGCCGTTGCCTCGCGCTCTTCTACAATACCGACGTAGGACTGTCCGTTAACACTTGTGGTTACTGAAGCAACCTCTGTCTGAACCCTTGTAGGTGCTTTTTCTGTTTGTTCTTTCTTTTGTCCGCAGCTGCTCATCAATACAGCAGCCATCAGCGCCATTATTCCCTTTAACTCCCTATTTAACTTCATTTTATAATTCCCGAAACTTTAGTGATATATTTCGGATGCAAAGGTATGGCAAATTTTGGAAAAAATCATGTTGCGTCAGGCTTAATCTCTTTCATAATATCTTCAAAAAGTCAAAAAGAACGAAAATAGTCCCTTCTCCGTTGGTTCTTCGTCTTCGCGGATGCCTCTGCAGTGTCCTCGTTTACATTTTCCTCGTTTTCCATGGCGATGTCAGAATTATCACCTAACTTTTGTAACATCGGAAAGAACTTCATGAAGCTTTTCCTGCAATTCTGAAAGTGTGGATTTCGACACCCCCCGTTTATCATTCTCGGGCAAGGACGCTATCCATGCTTTCATCTTTTCTTCAAGAGATATCTGTTCTGCAGTGTTGTGAAAAGAAGGGCCTCTCTCACGAGCAGCCCTTCTAAAGAATATTCTTTTTGGTAGTTTTATTCTTTCTATTGAAAGAACATTTGCAAAGATATGAAATGTTTTTGAGAAATGCAAACATGTTCAAGAAAAAGAGAATATCTTTTTTGTTTTGAACGATTCAGCATGATGGCCGTAATCAATACAGGTGATTTTATTGTTGAATATGGCTGAATATTCTACAGCTTTTTTGTAATTTTGCACATAGCGAGAAAAATAGCGATTATGTTGCTTATGAATAACTAAAATCGAATTTAGCGTTCCGTATATTCACGAGCAGAACAAGTTTGTTGAAATCTAAAAAAGGAAAACATGAAGAAATTAAAGATTACCATCCTCAAAACGATGTTGAATGAGGACTTGGTAAAGGAATATGGCATCTGTGGACTGAAAGCATGTCCAATGATGAAGGTTGGTGATGTGTTCTATGCCGACTATCCACGGCTCCTGATGATCTTTGAGGGAACTCACCAAGAACTCTTACGAGACAGTTAAGGCGAAGTACGGTCTATCAACAACAGAACATTACTGAAATTTTATTTGGATGAGTGGGATTTTATTGTTTTTGTCGGTTTCGGCTGTTTTCGTCGTTGTCGCTATCTATGCCGATATGAGACAAAAGAAGTCAAGAAGAATCATGCGGGAAGGCAAACTCCTGAGAAGTGAGATTGTCTATCGTGACGGAGAAAAGTTTTATGTCGAGAAAGTTGTCTTCAAGGACTGGCATGTCAGTATTCATTCCTTTTATTTGATCTCCGACAGATTAACAGAAGGGCATACCATCGTAGAACAGAGATGGAATTATGATGATTTCTGTAACATCACCATTCGTCTTGATGATTGCACGTTCGCTCTCATCCGGCAAGTGGATGTCATCGCCCTTGTCCGCAGTTTCAGACCCATCCCGATCGATGAATTTGACCGTATTGCCCAACCATTAATCATGTAGAAACAGAAGCCGTAATTTAGCGATGAAGAAAATAGCACTTGCCACCATTAGTCTTCTGTGTTCAATGGTGCTGCAGGCACAGGACATTGAGGGATTCGTCCACATACAACTGCAGACTTATCCCCAGTTGCGTTTGCTCGATTTGTATAAGTCGTGCTTTCAGGACTTCATGGGAGCGGAGCATCTCGTTTCTGACAGACAAAGAGTGAAAGCCTATCTTGACGAAGAACTGAGCACAACGACACTTGATGACCTTATGTCTTGGAACTATGAGCCTTGCGGCATAGAGGGCAACTATGTGCGTGTCAGCATCAGAACAGTCAAGGAAAATATCATTTCCGAGGATTTGCTGTTAGACGCCTTTATCCGTAGTGTAAACAGCAAGGAACGTCCTGCTGTTGAATCTTGGAGAAACCGATGGCACGTGATTATTGGTACGATTGACCAGATGCAACTTGGACTTCCTCATTATCAGCAGGACAAGGCTTTCATTGACAGCATCCTCTCTGTCGGCAAATATGCTATCAGCCATTCTCCTGAATATCGTGAGGCATACCGCCCACACTATAGGATTGTAGAACGTGGTATATTCCAACGAGAGTTAAAGCCATTAATAGAGCGAAAGTATTTACATAACCAAAACAGAGATATGGATGACAAAGGTCAAATAGAACAACTTTACAAGCAGATGTACCAGGCTATGATAGCCAAGGATATAAAAGCCCTTGACTCGATACTTGCTGAGGGTTCGATTCTGATACACATGACTGGAACAAAGCAGTCCAAGAAACAGTATCTGCAAGAGATAGAGAATGGTACGCTAAACTATTATTCCGTGGAGGATGACGAGATTAGCATTACAGTGAATGGCGTGACAGCGGAAATGACGGGACGCAGTAGGGTCAATGCTGCCGTCTATGGTGGTGGCCGTCATACATGGAGGCTACAGATGAAGTCAAAACTGACAAAAGCAGATGGTCGTTGGCAGTTTGTGGAATCCAAGGCATCAACATACTAAAAAGAATGTGTTATGGAATACAAAGTTTTGAATAATGGTCTGAAAATGCCGATGGTGGGCTTGGGAGTCTATAATATCTCCGATAGGGAAACACAGAGGGTGGTTGAAGATGCCATATCGGTAGGCTATCGGAGCATCGACACGGCAGCTATGTATTATAATGAGAAAGGCGTGGGTGATGCTGTTCGGGCATGTGGTGTTTCTCGTGACAAACTGTTCATCACGACAAAGATCTGCGATTCTTGCTATACGAAGGAGGAAACGTTGCGGACGGTTGACCATTCCATGAAGCAGCTGGGGCTTGACTATGTCGATTTGATGCTGATTCACTGGCCAGTCGGCAATCCTACCGTTATATGGCATACGCTCGAAGAACTCTATGAGCAGGGTGTGTTTAAAGCCATTGGCGTATCGAACTTTTATCCAAACACCTTTCCGAAGATTGTGAATGATGCCAGAGTGATGCCAGTTGTGAACCAGTGCGAGACCCATGTACTCTATCAGCAAAGGAAAATGTTGGAATACCTGAAGCCATACGACACGGCTCTTGAAGCATGGAGTCCATTGGCAGAAGGCAGAAAGAGTATTTTCAAAAACAAAACACTTGTTGGCATCGGCGAAAAATACGGCAAGACATCTGCACAAGTTGCCTTGAAATTCCTGATACAGAATGGTATTATCATCATCCCAAAGACTACCCACAAGGAAAGGATGATTGAGAACATCAATCTCTTTGACTTCGCCCTGACAGATGATGACTTTCAAGAGATTCGCCTGCTCGATACAGGCAGGAATGTGACGGGATGGCCGTCGGATACGCTGAGGTACGAAGTATAGTATGTGAATGAAGTGCAAGCAGATAAATCAGATTTTATATGAAACATAAAGTTAAAGTAACTGTTATTGACAAGAAACTCTATCCTGAATTACAGAAAGAGTATTGTGCCGATCCAAATTCGGGCATGTGTCCTTGCTACAACGTGGGCGACGAATTCATATTTGAGCGCGACGAAGAAAATGACCATTTCTGGCATGGTGGTCTGAATACTCTCGTCAAGACCTCTGCTGACCCAAACAGTGTTGCGGGAGGTCCCAAGATGCCACATTGCTCAGAAGCATGGGATGCCATCAGCCGATACATATATACTGGTCTGCAAGGCGGCTCTATCATGAAAGGCTGGATGAAACGTGAGAACGAAATGATTTGTTGCTGCTCAGATGGAACACGACCAGTCATTTTCAAAATTGAGAGAATCGACGAGGAATAAAATAATAAAATTTTTTGAAGATTATCCCCATTTATGCAAAACCTTTGATAAAAGAAGGCGGTGCTCTGCATTGTGTAACATGGGAATATATCGCAAAAAAGAAGGAGATTTAATGAAAGGTAAATTCCTGTTTGTTGATGTAGTGAACAACCGCAATCCGAAACGCGGCAATTCGGAATGTAATATCTCGGAAATACCAAATCAAATTTTGTATTTCTCTCGCTTAATCGTATCTTTAACTGGCGTTTTAGATACTCACGCTCGGAAATACCAAATCAAATTTTGTATTTCTCTCGCTTAATCGTATCTTTGCAAAATGATTAACTAAAGTTTCGCAAGTAATGGCTCACCTGCATAATTTAACATAAAATTAGAATAAAAGAAGCTTTGCGGTTTGCTCATTTCATTGAAAATGAGTAACTTTAC
>Ga0310697_10002015_pt1 | contig 22324 bp, 18 predicted proteins | sample 172DNAGHGlowgp2_FD_203883 | JGI IMG/M metagenome (GOLD analysis project Ga0310697, IMG submission 203883) | Sheep rumen microbial communities from Palmerston North, Manawatu-Wanganui, New Zealand - 1728 DNA GHGlow gp2 (v2) (version 2) | ecosystem: Host-associated > Mammals > Digestive system >...
CGTTGCCGGAGCCGGACACGACCACGGTCTTGCCTTCGAAGCTCTCGCCGCGGGTGGCGAGCATCTCCTGGGCGAAGTAGCAGACGCCGTAGCCGGTGGCCTCCGTGCGGAGGAGGCTGCCGCCCCAGGCGATGCCCTTGCCGGTCAGCGTGCCGGTGAACTCGTCACGCAGGCGCTTGTACTGGCCGAACATGTAGCCGATCTCGCGGCCGCCCACGCCGATGTCGCCGGCCGGCACGTCGGTGTCGGCGCCGATGTGGCGCTGGAGCTCGGTCATGAAGCTCTGGCAGAAGCGCATGACCTCGGCGTCGGACTTGCCGCGCGGGTTGAAGTCGGAGCCGCCCTTGCCGCCGCCCATCGGGAGGGTGGTCAGGGAGTTCTTGAAGGTCTGCTCGAAGGCGAGGAACTTCAGGATGCTGAGGTTGACGCTGGCGTGGAAACGGATACCGCCTTTGTACGGGCCGAGGGCGCTGTTCATCTGTACACGGTATCCCCGGTTGATATGGATTTCGCCCTTGTCATCGGTCCAGGGGACGCGGAACATGATGACGCGTTCCGGCTCGACCATCCGCTCAAGGATCTTGAGATCCATCAAATAAGGGTAAGAGGTGACATAAGGTGCTACACTTTCCACCACCTCCCGAACTGCCTGGTGGAATTCCTTCTCCCCAGGATTGCGCGCGACCAGCTCATCCATGAAGCGGTCGACGTAGTTCTGTGTGAATTTGTCCATAATATGGAATTTGATTAACTAACCGGGTTTCAAATTTAGCAAAATATTTTAAGAATCCTATCCCCTTCCCGCGCTTTTTTCGGTCCTTTCCCCTTCCGGATAGCTTCTACCCGCAGGCAGCGCGGTGTGCCCGCGGCGAAGGCTCGGCCGCAGCAGGATCCGTGGCGCCGGATCCGGTTCCCGCTTGCGGGAAGCGAGGACGGAAGCCGAGACGGGGGCACACCGCGCTGCCTGCGGGCAGAAACCGAAGACGATCCGCCTCCGCTGAAAAAATGTCAGCATTTTTGACAAAATGTCTTGATTATCAATGTATTATGAGGTGATTTCGGACAAAATGTCCCGGAAACGCAATTGGTCCGGGGCTTGTAATCTACTAAGGCGTCGCCCGGTTGGGCGGCGGACAAAACAAGTTAAACAATTTAGAATTATAGGAGATTTGATTATGTATACCGATCGTAGAAACCAAGCTTGGATTCCGAGCATTTTCGGAGACCTTTTCGATGACTTCGCAGTGATGCCGGCAAAGCAGTTCGCCTCCCCTGCCGTCAACATCAAGGAGACCGAGAACGACTTCCAGATCGAGATCGCCGCTCCGGGCATGACCAAGGACGACTTCGCCATCCGCGTGGACAACGACGAGGAGCTGGTGATCGCCCTCGAGAAGAAGCACGAGCACAAAGATGAGAAGAAGCACGATAACTACCTCCGTCGCGAATTCTCCTACACCTCCTACCACCAGGCCTTCACCCTCCCGGAGAACATAGACGTCGAGAACATCAAGGCCAATATGACCAACGGCGTGCTGGGCATCGTCCTCCCGAAGAAGACCCCGGAGAAGCAGATCCCCGCTTCCCGCCAGATCGCGATCGAGTAAGGCTCGACCCCGCACAGACGCAAAAGGCCGGCGCTCTCAGGCGCCGGCCTTTTGCGTCTATGCACCGTGCATATCGTCCCCAAGTCTGGACCCTTATGCGCATTTTGTGCCGTTTTTGCTCATATCGTCCCAAAGTCTGGACCCATATGCACGCTGTCGGCCAGCAGGTCCAGGATTTCCTGGCCCCACTTTTCCCAGAGGCCCGGCCCGAAGCCGGGTTATTCTGAATCCTCCAGCAGCCTGGCGGCCGCAGCATAGGTCAGCCCGGTCACCCGGGCCAGCTGATTGACGTCACTGCTGAACCGGAAGCGGAGCTGGCGGAGCAATTCTACCTGTTCTTCCCGCTCCAAATCGCCGAAGGACGACTTACTGAAAAGAGATTTGCACAGTTCCGGAACGGCAGGCAGGACGACCTGGTCCCGGAACGACGGCAGGCCGGTCTCGCCGGAGACGACCCGCTTCCGGGCCTTGGAGGAAGTATTCAAGAAATAATTCATCCGGTTCGGCGTCCTGTACAACTGCTCGACATACCGGACATTCACATAACACGCCGGGATCACATACCCGTCTTCTCCCAGCAGCCAGGTGTCCGGCAGGTCCATGGCGCAGTGGAGCATCCGCCTTTTGGCGCGTGCGGAGATCTCCCCCAGCGGCCTCCCGCCGGCTTTGGCCGGATGGAAGAAGGCCTGGCCGCAGCCCCAGGGATAGTGGGTCGGATGAGAGCAGATATTCGCAGCGACACAGTTCATCTGGACATAGGCAATGGCTCTCTCCACAGCCTCCCCTTCGTCTTCCGGGACTTCGCGGATGTCCACACCGTTCCTCCGAAGGAACTCCCTGACGCCGTACTTCCGCTGCAGGTACTTGGCATAGCGCATCTTGTAACCGTTGACAAATGCGACAACTTCCTCCCATGTCCCGAACAGCACGAAATGGACATGGTTGGACATCAGGATAAAGACGAGTACCACGACGTTTGAGACGGCTACCTGGACAGCCACATAATTCATCCCGACCTTAAAATCAGCGTCGTCCCTGAACCACAATCCGTCTTCAAGATGCTCGGTGGTCACGAGCCAGATCTTTCTTCCTCTTTTCATAGTCATTCCGTTTATCCACCGGCGAGACAGATTCACCGGTCTCCCTGCAAAATTAAGGTTTTCGCAGAATTCCGCAAGGGTTCTGCGTGATTTCCCCAGCAGAATCTTGCCGGCACCGTGCATATCGTCCCAAGGTTTGGACCCATATGCGCATTTTGGGCCGTATTTGCTCATATCGTCCCACCGTTTGGACCCATATGCACGGTTGAGGGACGGACCGGCAGGAGGAACGGACCGGCAGGAGGGCTTGGAGGGAGGAGGAGGAAGGAAGGAAGGAAGGAAGGAAGGAAGGCCTAGCCCAGGACGACGTCCAGGACCATCATCAGGGCGAAGCCGAGTGCGAAACCGATGGTGGCGATGTTGGAGTGCTCGCCCTGCGAAGCTTCGGGGACGAGCTCCTCGATGACGACGTAGAGCATGGAGCCGGCGGCGAAGGCCAGCAGGTACGGCATCGCCGGCGTGACGACCGAGGCGAGCAGCAGCACCAGCAGGGCGCCGGCCGGCTCCACGGCCCCGCTCAGGGCGCCGATGCCGAAGGCGCGGAGCCGGCTGTTGCCCGCCGCGCGCAGGGGCATGGAGATGATCGCCCCTTCAGGCACGTTCTGGATGGCGATACCCAGCGACAGGGCCAGGGCGCCCGCCACGCTCATCCCCACGTCGGCGTTCAGTGCGCCGGCGATGGCCACGCCCACGGCCATGCCCTCCGGGAAATTGTGGATCGTGACGGCCAGGGCCAGCATCGCGGTCTTGGAGAGATGGCTGCGCGGCCCCTCCGGTCCGCCCACGGGATGCAGGTGCGGGGTGCCCCGGTCGATCAGCAGCAGGAAGGCGAAGCCTCCCAGCAGTCCCACCACGGCAGGCACGACGGCCCCGACGCCCTCGCCCATCTCCATCGCGGGGATGAGCAGCGACCACACCGAGGCCGCGACCATCACGCCGGAGGCAAAGCCCAGCAGCACCTTCTGCAAGCGCTCGGGCATCTCGTGGCGCATCAGGAAGACGAAGGCGGACCCCAGCGCCGTACCGGCGAAGGGGATCAGCAGGGCAAGGAGGACGGCAGGATTCATTTCGATACGGATTTGGAGGCAGGCGCGCTCCGGTCAAAGAAGATGGACACGGTGGCGCACAGCCCCATCAGGAAAGGATAATACAGGTAAGGGATGATCGCCGCCGGCGAGATGGCGGCGAGGCCCGAAGCCATCAGCAGCTGCGCCCCGTAGGGCAGCAGCCCCTGCACCAGGCAGGAGAAGGTGTCCAGCAGGCTGGCGGTCTTGCGCGGCGGCACGCCGAAACGCTCGGCGATGTCATGCGCGATGCCGCCCGTCGTGATGATGGCCACGGTGTTGTTGGCCGTACACACGTTCGCCAGGCTCACGATGCCGGCGATGGCCGCCTCGGCCCCGCGCCGGCCCCGGATCCCCCGGGAAAGGGTCTCGATGATCAGGTTCAGTCCCCCGCCGTCGCGGATCAGCTCCAGCAGGCCGCCCGCCAGCAGGGTCACGATGATCAGGTCGGACATGCCGGCCACGCCCGTGCCCACGGCACCCAGCCAGCCCACCCAGTCCAGGCGTCCGGTCGCCCAGCCCATCAGGGCGGCGGCGCCGAGCCCGGCGGAGAGCACCACGGTCACATTGAGCCCGCACAGGGCCAGCACGATGATCAGCAGGTAAGGCAGGGCGAGATACCACTCGGCGGCGCTGTGCACCGGAGCCTGGGACACTTCCCCGCCGCGGATGAAATAGATCACCGCCACGGCGATGAACGCCGGCAGCACGATGCGCAGGTTCGCCCGGAACTTGTCCCGCATCTCGCAGCCCGCCGCCCGGGTGGACGCGATGGTGGTATCGGAGATGAACGAAAGGTTGTCCCCGAAGAAGGAGCCGCCCACGACCACCGCCACCAGGTAGGGCACCGGCAGGCTGCACTGCGCGGCGATCCCCGCCGCGATCGGCACCAGCGCCACGGTCGTCCCGACGCTCGTGCCCATGGCCATGGAGATGAAACAGGCCGCGACGAACAACCCGGCGAGCAGCCAGCGCGCCGGCACGGCCGAGAGCATCAGCGACACCGTCGCGTCCACGGCCCCGATGCTGCGCGCCGTCTCGGCAAAGGCGCCGGCCAGCAGGAAGATCCAGATCATCAGGAGCACGTTGGGGTGGCCCGCGCCGCGGGAGAACGCCGCCAGGCGCGCCGTCAGCGGGCCCCGCGCCACGGCGATGCCGTAGGCGCCCGCCACCAGGAACGCCGCCGAGACGGGCACCTTGTAGAAGTCGCCCGCCACCAGCGAGGAGACGAGATACACCAGCAGGAAAACCAGGAGCGGACTGACGGCCAGCAGGCCACGGGATACACTACTTTTCACTTTTCGGAACCTTTCTGCCTGCAAATATAAATAAAATCTGTATCTTCGCCTGTCATTAGAAATAATTACCCCATGTCCAGACTGATCCTGCCCATGCTACTCGCAGCCACCCTGGTCGCCTGCGCGCAGACCCCTTCCGAGCCCATCCCCTATCCGACCCAATCCTTTGCCAAAGGAGATGTCTCCAAGAGGAAACCCGTCCGCATCACGATGATCCACCACGGCTCCATCGCCCTCGAATACGACGGCTTCCAGATCCAGGTCGACCCCGTCTCCAAGATGGGCGGAACGCAGATCGACTATTCCTGCTTCCCCAAGGCCGACGTCATCCTGGTGACGCACGAACACGGCGACCACTTCGACCCCGAGGCCATCAAGGCCCTGTCGAAGGACGGCACCCGCGTCATCCTCAACCCGGCCACCCAGCAGAAACTGGGCTACGGCGAGGCGATCGCCAACGGCGGGACGGCGACCTTCGGCCGCTTCGGCCTGACGGCCGTCCCGGCCTACAACAACTCGGAGGGCCACCTGCAGTTCCACCCCAAGGGCCGCGACAACGGCTACATCCTGGAAGTCAAGGGCATGCGCATCTACATCTCCGGCGACACGGAGGACATCGAGGAGATGGCCGGCTACGGCCCCGTCGACGTGGCCTTCCTCTCCGCCAACCAGCCCTACACCATGACCGTGGAGCAGTGCGTGCGGGCCGCGAAGACCCTCAAGCCCGGCACCCTGATCCCCTACCACCTCTCCAACACCGACATGCAGGCCATCAAGGATGCGCTGGAAGGCTCCGGCATCAAGGTCCTGCTCTTCGAGGAACTGCGATGAAAGCGGGCTTGATCGTCGCCATGACCTCGGAACTCGAGGCCCTGCGCCGCGCCGGCATCACCGGCGCCGTGCAATCCGGCATCGGCAAGGCCGCCGCCGCCCGTACCGCCACGGAGATGATCCTGCGGGACCGGCCGGACTGCATCATCAATTCCGGCTGCGCCGGCGGACTCGCGCCGGCGGTCGCCGTCTGCGACATCGTGGTCGGCGCCCAGACCGCCTACCACGACGTGTGGTGCGGCGAGGGCAACCTCCGCGGGCAGGTCCAGGGCCTGCCGCAGCGCTTCGACGCCGACCCGGCACTGCTGCGCGCCGCCCGCAGCGTGCGCACGGACGCGCCCCTGCACTGCGGGCTCATCTGCTCCGGCGACCAGTTCCTCACCACCGCCGCGGAGGACGCCCGCGTGCTGGACATCTACCCCGACGCGCTGGCCTGCGATATGGAGTCCGCGGCCATCGCCCAGGTCTGCCGGCACTACGGCGTACCCTTCCTGAGTTTCCGCATCATCAGCGACACGCGCGCCGGCGGGCATGACCGCCAGACCGCCTACAGCGATTTCTGGGGCCACATCTCCGCAGACTCCTTCGCCTTCATCCGCCAGCTGACCGAAGCGTTGTAGCACCGGCCCGGCACTCCCCCAGGGGTCGAGCCGGATTCCGGCCTTTTCCGGCTCGAGACATAAAACTACCACCATGGAAATTTACGAGAAAAGACACCCCTTCGACGCCTTGTCGTATTCCCTCCTGATCCTGCTGTACATGCTCCTGTGCCTGCTGGTCATGTCGCACCCGGAGCTGCTGCGCGAATCCGGGCTGGACGTGCTGTTCTATATCCTGAGCGGGGTGTTCCTCGTGGTCTTCGTCGTCTCGTTCGGGATCCGCGTGCGGAGATACCTGCACCTCTGCGTCAAGCGGGTGCCTGCGCTCGTGGTCGATCCCGACCGGCTCAGGATCTATACGCCGTTCGCCAAGGAGCCGACAGAGCTGGACTGGAAGGATGTTTCGGGATTCGAGACGTATCACGCCAAGAGCGGCGACTGCTGCCTGCCGGTCTACAAGGACGGCCGGAAGCCCGGCGGACTGCCGGGGCGGATCTTCCCCATTTTCCGGAAGGACTTCATCGGGATGGGGCACCTGCCCCTGGAGGAGGACGCCCTGCTGGCGGAGTTCCGCTCGCACCTGCGTCCCTGAGGGGATTACTCGGATTTGCGCAGCGGGAGGTACTGCCCGTAGGTCAGCATGCGCCAGACCCACTCCACGGGACCGAAGCGGAAATACCGCATCCAGAGGGCGCTGAACGCCATCTCGAACAGATAGACCCCCAGGGCGACGGGCAGTACGAAGGACAGGCTCATGTCCGCGCCCAGCCCGAGTCCGACGCCATAGAAGACCAGGATGCCGAAGACCGTCTGGGACAGGTAGTTGGTCAGCGCCATCCGCCCGGGGGCGGCCAGCGCCCGCCAGAGCCCGGCGTCCCGGCTGCGCAGGTACAGCAGACACAGCCCGGCCACGTAGGCGAATCCCATCGGGAACACGCTGAAGGTATAGCAAGCAGTATGCGCGGTGAGCCCCCAGGGGTGGCCGTTCACGCTGCTCCAGGCATAGGCCAGGGAGACTGGCAGGCCGAGGGCGAAGCCCCTTTGGACGATGCGCCGCAGGAGCGGGCGGAACTCCTCCAGGCGGGCGAAGAACTTCTGCTTGCCCGCCCAATACCCCAGCAGGAAGAGGCCCATGACCCGGAAATACCGGTTGCCGTCGATGAACTCCGTCATCCGCTCGAACCCGCCCTGGTGCAGGAACTGCAGCACGCCCTTGTAGTCGTCGCTGTCCCGCAGCCAGTAGGCGAAATTCTCCTCCGTGATCCCATAGCGGGCGCAGATCTCCCACTGCTTGTCATGGAACCAGCCGGCGGGGCGCAGCTGCGCCAACTCCACGACGGCATCCACCGCGACGGGCAGCAGCAGGAAGGCGCCCGCCCAGCGCAGCAGCCCCCGGTCGGAGCACTTGCGCCAGAGCGGCAGCAGCATCCCGAGCACGGCGTACAGCGCCAGGATGTCCCCGCTCCAGAGGAGCCACAGGTGGGCCAGGCCGATCGCGAGCAGGCACAACATCCGGCGGTAGAAGACCTTCAGCCCCTGGCCGCCCTCGGCGAGCGCATGCTCCAGGATGATGGAGAACCCGATCCCGAAGAGCAGGGAGAAGATCGTATAGAACTTCCCGTCCACGAAGAAAGCCAGCAGGTAGCGCAGCGCCCGGTCCAGACCCGGGGTCTGCAGGGCGGCTGCATCCTCCGCGGAGAGGAAGGAGTACAGGGAGAACTCCGGATAATTGGCCAGACAGATGCCCAGCAGCGCGAAGCCGCGCAGGGCATCCAGGATGATGTATCTTTTCTTAACAGGCTGCATCGGGGCTCAAAGATAGCAGAAAAACCGTTTCGTCGAGCAGGATTCGCCGGGGAAACGGCTCGACGCGCCGGCCGGGCGCGGGGATCAGTGGATCGAGCGGCCGTCGTGGCGCCGGCGGCCGGAGAAGAGGCGCTGCGGGAGTTCCATCGCGAGGATGATGCCGAGGACGATGGCCACGGCGGCCTTGATGGCGCCGAAACCGGTCGCCAGCGCCTCGGAGAGGTGCTCGGAGACCAGGTAGTAGGTGCACCAGAAGATCCCGGCACCGGGCACGAGCGGGAAGATGCCGCACAGCAGGAACACCTGCGCCGGGCACTTCTGCCACACGGCCGACCAGCGGGACAGCAGGCAGATCAGCAGGGAGGAAAGGGTGATCGCCAGCCCGACACCGCATCCGGCGTACCGGACCAGCACCAGGTACAGGCACCAGCCGATCGCACCGGTGAGTCCGGCGCTTACATACTGTGCGCGCGGGACGCCGAACAGGCTGGCAAACGCCAGCGTGCCGACGAAGGCGGCCGCGGTCTGGATGCCCAGACCGGCCGTTTCGGGATTGACGGTCATGCCCTGCAGGACGATCATCCCGTCGAAGAACAGCCCGTCCAGCAGGAAGCTGACCGCCACGCCGAGCGCGATGCAGAAGAATCCCAGCATCGCATCGGTCAGGCGCGTCAGGCCCGCGATATAATCCGAATTCGCCAGGTCCCGGACGCCGTTGACGAACGGGACACCCGGAATCAGGGGCATGATCGAACCGATGATCATGTTGCTCAGGCTCTGTCCGAACCCGAGCCGGTAGAACAGCACGCACAGGAACGTGGCCAGCAACGCATTGCTGATCCCACCAACGATCTTGGAGAGGTAGCGGCTGCTGACGAAGAGAATGAAAACATACAGCAGGACGCCCACCACGAAAGCCGCCGCACAGTCCATCCAGCCGCCGCCGAACACTGCAGCGAAACCGGCCGCGCCGAAGGCCGAGCCGAGGATCTGCTCCCAGGCCGGCTTGGGCGGAGCCTGGCGGATCAGGCGCAGCCGCTCCCGGGCCTGCTCCAAGCTGCAGAAGCCGGAGGCGATGTCGTAGCTGAGGCGGTTGACGGCGATCACCTTGGAGAGCTGGATGCTCCGGATGGGGATGAACTCCACGTTGGCATAGGTCTCGGACTGGCCGCCGGACTTGCGCAGGCGGTTCATCGTGCCGGTCGTGAAGATACCGTTGCTGAGCACGAAGAAATTGCTCGAATCCACGCCGTAATGCGAGGCGATCCGCGACATGATGTCCTCGACGCGGGAGATCTCCGCGCCGTTCTCGAGCAGGATGTGCCCCGCCTCGGAGGCCACCTCAAGCACTTCGGACAACCGTCCTTCCAGTTGTTGTTCTTCCATACTGCAAATTTACGAAGAATTATTACACGAAAATATTACATTTGCATCCGCATGCATATCCGGAAAGCCATCCCCTCCGACCTGCCCGCCCTGCGGGAGGTCTTCGCCGCCGCCAAGGCCATCATGCGCGCCGACGGCAATCCGACCCAGTGGGCCGGCCCCTACCCCGATGACGCCGCCGTCCTGCGCGACATCGCCGGCGGCTGGGGCCACGTCCTGACGGAGGGCGGACGGGTCGCAGGCTATTTCGCCCTGATCCCCTCCCCGGATCCGACCTACGCCTATATCGAGGACGGCGCCTGGCTGGACGACACGCTCCCCTACTACGTGATCCACCGCATCGCCAGCCTGCCGGACGTGCATGGCGTCTTCGCCGCCACGATACAGTACGCGGCGGGTATCTGCCCGAACATCCGGATCGATACCCACCGCGACAATAAAATCATGCAGCACAACCTCGCCAAGCACGGATTCCGCTACTGCGGGATCATCTATCTCGCCAACGGAGATCCCCGCCTGGCGTACCAGCGCCTCTAGAACTCCCAGCGGCCGGTCCGCTGCGCGTCGCGCTCGGACCAGTAGCCGCGGCGGCCGTCCTGCGAGGAGAAGGTCACCGTGCCGTCGCCCTCGAACACCTGGCCGCGCTGGACGGCCTTGATATGCACGCTGACCGGCTTGTCGTAGCCATAGTCGGACTGGCGCAGGGTCAGGGTCTTCTCCCGGCCGGCCACCTTGCCGTTGATGGTCCACTCATAGCTGTCGTAGACGTTGCGGGCGTCAAGGACATACTTGTCGGCGATATTCTTGTAGACCGTGACCTCGTTCAGCTCCTGCGGATGCGTGCCGCCCAGGCGGCCGTTGAGGTCGCGCGAGGCGTTGCGGTCGCGCGGCGCCTGCGGGTCGCGGACATTGCGCACCTGCCAGAACCGGCCCAGGTCGGAGCTCAGCACGAAGCCGACCTCGGGCGGCTGGTTGTAGCAGACATTCTCGCAGAGCACGCTCATGCGATAGACGATGTCGCTCATCAGCGTATGGAAACGGTAGTCCGTCGGGATGTCGGTCATGTAGACGCGCAGGGACTTGTTGTCCGCCGTGCGCACGACCAGCTCCTCGCGCCAGTCGCCGAAGAGGTCGGCGGAAATGACCGGGTTGGACTTGGAGCCGTTGTTGAGGGCTGTCTCCTCCTGGCCGGGCAGGTCGAAGTAGTCCACGCCGCTGCCGTTCCACTTGGAGATCTTCATGTAACGAGCCGGCTGCGGCATGGGAGCCTGCGGGGCCTGGGGACGCTGTCCGGCCTGCGGGCGCTGGGCAGCCTGCATCGGGCGCTGACCGGCCTGCGGAGCCTGCGGCATCTGGGCCGGGCGGGCGGAGAAGCCGTCGAGCAGCTCGCGGCTGAGGTCGCCGTCCCACCAGATGGCGAAGTTGACGCTCGGCTTGACCGGGGTGATCAGCCGGCCGTCACCGGTATAGACACCGTTGGTATTGGAGCTCCAGGCCTCCCAGCCCGGGAAGCGCGGATCGATATCGGCGGCCATGGCGCGGCCCACGTCGGTCGTAGACGGGAAGCCCCAGATGAGTTCGCCCGTGGCGGCATCGCGCATCTCGGAGCCTGCGCGCAGCGGATTGGTCTCGTGGCACATCCAGACCTCCAGGCCCGGACGCTCAGGGATCATGTCGCCCATGTGCATGGCGTCGCCGTGCTCCAGTTTGGTGGTGTAGAGGCCCGTGCCGTCGTCGTCGATGCAGCAGGAGCCGTAGACGACCTCGTCGCGGCCGTCGCCGTCCACGTCACCGATACGAAGGTTGTGGGCGCCCTGCTTCTCATACTCGATCCACTTGTCGCCGTCGGCGAAGGTATCGAAACGCCAGCGCTTGGTGAGTTTGCCGCCGCGCCAGTCCCAGGCTTCCAGGACGGTACGGGCGTAGTAGCCGCGGCAGATCAGGATGCTCGGGCGCTGCCCGTCGAAGTAGCCGGCCCCGCCGAGGAAGCGGTCCACGCGGTTGCCCTCGAGGTCGCCGAAGGAGATCTGGTCCTCCCGCGAGATGAAATCGGCGCGCGCCAGCTCCTTGCCGGTCGTGCCCTCGATCACGGAGAGGAATTCCGGACCGTCGAGGACCATGCCGTAGGTGCGCGACTGCGGGTCGAGGTCGCGGTAGTCGGTGCGGCCGTCGCCGTCGGTGTCGCCGATCACGGTCCCGTCGCCGAACTTCGTGCCCTCGGCGGTCTTGACGGCGAGTTCGGCCTTGCCGTCGCCGTCAAAGTCGTACAGGCTCATCTGCGTATAGTGTGCGCCCTGGCGGATGTTCAGGCCCAGGTCCACGCGCCACAGGAAGGTGCCGTCGAGCTTGTAGGCGTCGATCAGCAGGCCTTCGTTGCAGATGCCGGCGCGGGAGTTGTCGTAGGTGCGGGTCTCGAGCTTGACCACGATCTCGTACTCGCCGTCCCCGTCGAGGTCGCCGACCGTGGCGTCATTGGGGGTGTAGTACCCTTCGGCAAAGCCCTCCACGGGCTTGATGGGAATCTCCAGGTAGGGCTTCGCGGCGCGGGCGGGCGTCAGCGTGTAGGAAGCGCCGGGCTCGACCGCGGACTGGCCCGCGACGCGCACGGTGTAGGTGTTGTCCAGGGTCGTGTCCACCTGCGTGTCCGTGTAGAAGGTGGATTTCACGAGCGGGGCGTCATTCAGCTTGACGTCCCCGCGGTAGAGGTCGAAAGCGACGTCGAGCGGGTCGCTCTCCTGGTAGCGCCAGGCCACGGTCACCTTGCCGCCTCCGTTGTGGATGGCGACCAGGCCGCGGTTCAGCTGCTCTTTCTGGATCTTGGAGCCGTAGTGGGGCCCCGGTTCGGTCACGGCCTGCCGGCCGCACGCTGCCGCAAAGAGAATCAGCGGCAGGAGAAGAAGCATCCTTTTCATCTGTTATATAATTGGTTATAATCGGTTCCGGCGCATCGCGCTCAAGGCAAATATACACAATTCATTTGTAATATTCGCAATTATTCACTACTTTCGGGATTGCCAAACTGATAATCAATCACCTTTTATCCAATATGAAACCGTTATTCAAGAGACTCATCCTCTGCGCGGCCCTGTTCGCCTGCGCAGCGGCGACGCTCCCGGCGCAGCAGCGCCAGCAGCGCCCGGATCCCACCGCCTCCATGCGGGAGATCATCGACCGTATCTACACCTACCTTGACGGCTGCACCCCGACCACCCTGGTGGACGGCGACGGCAAGGTCATCAAGGACCTCAAGAAGATCGACGAGAAGAGCAGCTTCAAGCGCGGCGACTTCGGCATCAACACCTACGAGTGGGGCGTCACCTACTCCGGCATGCTGCTCGCCAGCGAGGTGCTGGGCGATCCCAAGTACAGCAAGTACACCTACGACCGCCTCAAGGCCCTCGGCGAGGTCTACCCGTACGTCAAGAAGTATTACGAGGAGACCGGCTACCAGATGCGCCTGGGCGCCATGGAGAAGCCCAAGTGGCTCGACGACTGCGGCGCCATGGCGGCGGCCATGATCAAGGCCACGTTCGCCAATCCGCAGGAAGCCCGCACCTGGCGCGCCCTGCTCGACAACTGGATCGAGTTCGTGATGTACGAGGAGTACCGCCTCGGCGACGGCATCCTGGCCCGCAACCGCCCGACCACCAACTCCGTGTGGCTGGACGACATGTACATGGGCATCACCCCGATCGCCTACCGCGGCCTGCTGTCGCAGCGCGAGCGCGGCGACCTCACGCAGAAATACTACAACGAGGCCATCAACCAGGTCCTCCTGTTCAAGAAGTACCTCTGGGTCCCGGAGAAGAACCTCTTCCGTCACGGCTGGATCGAGGGCATGTCCGAGCATCCCGATTACCACTGGGCCCGCTGCAACGGCTGGGCCGTGCTGACGATGTGCGACGTGCTCGACGCCGTGCCTGAGCGCACGCAGGGCTGGAACGAAGTCAAGGACCTGCTGGTCAGCCTGCTGCGCGGCATCGCCCAGTACCAGTCCCCGGAAGGGACCTGGCACCAGCTGATCAACAACACCGAATCCTACCTCGAGACCAGCGCCTCCGCCATGTTCGTGTACGGCTACGCCCACGCGATCAACAAGGGCTGGATCGACCGCACCGCCTACCAGGACATCGCCCGCGCCGGCTGGAACGGCGTCGCGAAGCAGGTCAACGAGAAGGGCCAGGTGGAGAACACCTGCGTCGGCACCGGCCTGGGCTGGACCAACACCTTCTACATGAGCCGTCCGGTCAACGTCTTTGCCGCCCACGGCTACGGCCCGGTCCTGCTGGCAGCGGCCGAGATGATCAAGATGCTCACGCCCGCCCAGCGCCCGCAGGGTGCGCAGGGTGCGCAGGGTGCGCAGGGCGTCCAGGCGCAGCCTGAGCGGATGAACGGCGGCTTCCCCGGCAGGATGGCGCCCCAGCGCGTCGAGGGCAAGCCGATGGTCTACCTCGCCGGCGACTCCACCTGCAAGAACGGCTCCGGCACCGGCAGCAACGGCCAGTGGGGCTGGGGCAGCTTCTTCGGCGAGTACCTCACGGACGGCGTGACCGTCGAGAACGACGCCGTCGGCGGCCTGAGCAGCCGCACCTTCTACACCGACACCCAGTGGCCGATCATCCGCGACCATGTGCAGAAGGGCGACATCGTCCTCATCCAGTTCGGCCACAACGACATGGCTCCGCTCGGCACGGGCCGTGCCCGCGGCACGCTCAACGGCACGGACGACCAGCCGCAGAGCGTGGTGATGGAGCGCGACGGCTCCCACCAGGACGTCTACTCCTACGGCCACTACATCCGCATGATGGTCCGCCAGGCCAAGATGCGCGGCGCCATCCCCATCGTGGTCTCCCCGACCCCGCAGAACAACTGGACCGGCGAGAAGAAGATCCGCCGCTTCGACCAGACCTTCAACGCCTGGTGCCGCCAGATCGCCCAGGAGGAAGGCGTCGCCTTCGTGGACTTCAACGACATCTGCGCCGCCGAGTACGAGAAGATCGGCAAGACCAAGGCCCAGAAGGAGTACTTCGCCGACAGCGTCCACACCCGCGAGGCGGGCGCACGGCTGTACTGCCAGGTACTCGCCAAAGCCCTCAAGGACCAGAACACCGCACTTGCCAAGTATGTCAAATAGAACCTTTTTCAGCAGCATCGCCCTGGCGGTGCTGCTGCCTTTCTGCGGCGCGGCCGCCCCGGCGATCCACAACGTCGGCGGCCGCGCCGCCACTTCCCTGGACGGGACCTGGAACGCCATCGTGGACCCCTACGAGAACGGCTACTACAACTACCGGATGAAGCCCATGGCCCCCGGCTCCACCTTCTTCGCGGACCTGCATTTCTACGCCGACCAGACCAAGCTCATCGAGTATGACTTCGATGCCTCCGGCACCCTCCGGGTGCCCGGCGACTGGAACACCCAGCGCGAGAAGCTCTACTACTACGAAGGGACCGTCTGGTACCGCCGCCTGTTCGATGCGGCCCCCAAACCGGGCTGCCGCTATTTCATCCACTTCGACGGGGCCAACTACGAGACCATCGCCGGCCTGAACGGAGCGATCGTGGGCAAACACGTCGGCGGCTTCACCGCCTTCGACTTCGAGGTCACCGACCAGCTCAAGGCAGGCCGCAACTCCCTGGTGGTCAAGGTGGACAACAAGCGCCACGCCGACGGCGTGCCGACCATCAACACCGACTGGTGGAACTACGGCGGGATCACGCGCAGCGTGCACCTCGTCGAGGTCCCCGCCACCTTCATCCGCGACTACTGCGTGCGGCTGGGCGCCGACATGGCCTCCCTCGAGGGCTGGGTCCAGCTGGACGGCACGGACCTGCAGCAGACGGTCCGCGTGGAGATCCCCGAGTTGAAACTCAGCGCCGCGGTGCGCACCGGCGCGGACGGGCGCGGGAGCTTCATCGTCCCCCTGCCCCGCAAGTCCGGCATCCGCCTGTGGTGCCCCGAAGACCCGAAGCGCTATGAGGTGACGGTCTCGTCCGCGACCGACCGTGTCTCCGACCGGATCGGCCTGCGGACCGTGACCACGCAGGGCAGCAAGATCCTGCTCACCGGCAAGGAAATCTTCCTCAAGGGCATCTCCATCCACGACGAGCGGCCGGGTGCCGCGGCGGGCCGCGCGTTCAGCGCGGACCACGCGCGCACCACGCTCGGCTGGGCCCGGGAGATGGGTTGCAATTTCGTGCGCCTGGCGCACTATCCCCACAATGAGGAGATGGTCCGCATGGCCGACGAGATGGGCATGCTGGTCTGGTCCGAGATCCCCGTGTACTGGACCATCGACTGGCACAGCGCCGAGACCTACGCCAACGCCGAGAACCAGCTCTGCGAGATGATCGCGCGCGACCACAACCGCGCCGCCGTGATCATCTGGTCCGTCGCCAACGAGACGCCCCGCTCGCCGGAGCGCCTCGCGTTCCTGTCCAGGCTCATCGACAAGACCCGCGCACTCGACCCCACCCGGCTCGTCTCCGCCGCCATGGAGAAGGACGAGACGGCTCCGGGCCAGCTGACGCTCGTGGACGAACTGATGTACAAGACCGACCTGCTGAGCTTCAACCAGTATGTCGGCTGGTACGACGGCGACGTCGAGAAGTGCGACCGCGTGCAGTGGACCTTCCCGGTGGAGAAGCCCGTCATCCTGTCGGAGCTGGGCGGCGGCGCCAAGTACGGCCGCCACGGCAGCCCCGATGAGCGCTTCACGGAGGAGTACCTGGTGCGTCTGTACGAGGCCAACATCCGCATGATGAAGAACATCCCCGGCCTGGCGGGCTGCACGCCCTGGATCCTCAAGGACTTCCGCTCGCCGCGCCGCGCGCTGGACGGCATCCAGGACGACTTCAACCGCAAGGGACTCGTCTCCGAGAAGGGAGAGAAGAAAGATGCCTTCTACACCCTGCAGCGCTGGTATCAATCTTTCTGAGAATGAACATGAGAATGAACAAACGTCGATTCTTCCCGGTCCTAGCCTGCATGCTGCTGGGCTGGCAGCTGCAGGCCCAGGAGCCGATGCTCGTGAAGGAGCCGGAGAAGCCCGTCTCCCTGCAGCGGCGGCCCGACGACCTGTGGCAGGCCGACTTCGGGCGCGACGCCTTCGGGCAGATCGAGCTGACGCTCCAGTCCCGCACCGGCGGCGACACGGTGTTCGTCCACCTGGGCGAACGCCTGGTGGACGGACGCATCTGGCGCAAGCCCACGACGACGGTGCGCTACCGGCGTATCCCCGTGGTGCTACAGCCCGGCAAACACACCTACCACCTCGACATCGCGCCGGACCGCCGCAACACCGGCCGGGACGCTGTGAAGATGCCTGCCGACATCGGGGAGGTCCTCCCCTTCCGCTACTGCGAGATCGAGGGCTACGACGGACCGCTGCGCCGCAGCGCCCTCACGCGGCTGAGCGTGCACGTCCCCTTTAATGACCGGGCGGCCCGCTTCCGCAGCGACAACGACATCCTCAACCAGGTCTGGGAGCTCTGTCGCTACTCGGTCAAGGCCACCACCTTCACGGGCTACTACGTGGACGGCGACCGGGAGCGCATCCCCTATGAGGCCGATGCACTCATCAGCCAGCTCTGCCACTACGCCGCCGACACGGAATTCACGACCGCACGGCGGACACTAGAACACCTGCTGGCGCATCCGACCTGGCCCACGGAGTGGATCCTGCAGTGCGTGCCGATCGCCTGGAACGACTATCTCTATTCCGGCGACGACACGCTCCTGAAGACCCATTATGACCTGCTCAAGGCCCACTGCCTGCTGGACCTGCGCGAGGACTGCGGGCTGATCAGCACCACCACCGGCCGGCAGACGCCGGAGTTCCTGGCCTCCATCCACCGCACCGGAACCATCCGCGACATCGTGGACTGGCCCCATACCGGCGGCACCGGCCTCCAGGCCGGACAGGGCGGCGAGGACGACGGCTTCGTCTATACGGACTTCAATGCCGTGGTCAACGCCTGGTTCTACAAAGCCCTGACCTGCATGACCGCCGTCGCGGAGCACCTGGGCCGCGCAGCGGATGCGGCGGAGTTCGCCGCCGCTGCCGCACGGGTGCGCGAAGTCTTCGACACGCAGCTTTACGACCCGGTCCGCGGCGTCTACCGCGACGGGCTCGACACGGACCATTCCGCCCTGCACACCAATGTCTTCGCCCTGCTCTTCGGCCTGGTGCCGCAGGAGCGGCAGGCACGCGTGGTAGACTTCATCAAGTCCCGCGGGATGGCCTGCAGCGTCTACGGTGCGCAGTTCCTGCTCGAAGCGCTCTACGAGGCCGGTGAGGCCGACTATGCCTTCTCCCTGCTGACGGACCAGAGCGTGCGCAGCTGGTACAACATGATCCGCGTGGGTTCCACCATCACCCTGGAGGCCTGGGACGACAGTTTCAAGCCCAACCAGGACTGGAACCACCTCTGGGGCGCCGCCCCCGGCAACATCATCCCCTTCCGCCTGATGGGCGTCCAGCCCCTCGAGCCGGGCTTTGCCCGCGTTCGGATCCACCCGCAGCCGGGCCCGCTGCGCCGCGCAGACGTGACCGTCCCGACCTGCCGCGGCCCCATCCGCGTGCGGATACGCGGAGACCGGATACGCGTACGTGTCCCGAAGGGCGTAGAATATGTTTTGGACTGACACTATGATCAAGAACCTCATTTTTGATTTCGACGGCACGCTGGCCGACACCACCGAGGGCATCGTCATCACCACGCAGGAGACCCTGCGGCTGATGGGCCTGCCGGTGGTGTCGGCAGAGCGCTTCCGTCCGGTGATCGGGCTCTCGCTCAGGGATTGTTTCAAGTATGGTACGGAGACCCCGGAGGAGCGCCTCGACGAGGCGACGGAGGTCTACCGCCGGATCTTCGACGGCATCGCCGTGCCGCGGACGACCCTGTATGAGGGCGTCCCCGAGACCCTGGAAGCCCTGCGCGGGCGCGGGATGCGGCTCGGCATCGCCACCTCCCGCAGCGGCCGCACCCTTCGCATGCTGCTGGACGTGCTGGGCATCCGGGACCATTTCGCCCAGCTCGCCGCCACGGACGAGGTCGAGCACCCCAAGCCGGCCCCCGACCTGGCGCTCCTGCTGATGGAGCGGCTCGGGGCCCGGCCGGAGGAGACCGTCGTGATCGGCGACACCGTCTTCGACCTGCAGATGGGCCAGGCCGCCGGCTGCCGCACCGTCGGCGTCACCTGGGGCAACCAGCCCCGGGAACAGATCCTCACCGCCTCCCCCGACTGGACCGTCGACCGCTTCCCCGCCCTGCTCGACATCCTCCGCTAGTTCCGGGCACGCAGAAGGCCCCTTCCCCGTCATTCGCTGGCTTGACCGGCGAATCTCCCAGGCAAAAGGAATCAGCAAAAAGAATCGTGTTTTTGCGATTTCGCACCGCAGAATTATACGATTCTTAAAGCCCCGCATCGATCTTTTCGCCATCTTCGTGCAGGCTGCCAAACAGGCAGCTCTCAAAAATTAGCATATATGTTAAACTTTCACTATCTTTGCAGTGAGCAAAACTTGAAACTATGGCAATTACGAAGAAAACAACGGTGGACCTCATCCGCGAATCAGACAAGACCGCCCTTTACTCAATCAGTTTCGAAGTCGACGGGACAACGGAGTTTGAAAAGTTTGTTTCCGAATTTGAACGGAATGCCACCTACAACCGCGATTATCAAAGAATCATCGCCGCGTTGCAGGCTATACTGAATTTCGGTGCGCTGGAACGGTTCTTTCGTCCCGAGGGGAAAATCCGGGACAGCGTGGCTGCCATTCCTATCGAAGGAGGAAAGCTTCGGTTGTATTGCCTACGCATATCTGAACAGATTGTCATTTTGGGCAATGGTGGGGTCAAAGCGACTAGAACTTACGAAGAGGATCCCGGAATGTACGGATATGTACTTGACTTACAAAAATTTGAGAAGATATTGAACGAAAACGTTTCCAAAGGCTACGTTAGGATGGAGGAGCGTATGCTGACGGGGATAGAAGACAGGATATTCGAAATATGAGAAACAAACAGGCATGGTTTGATGAGAAGGTGGCAGGTGTATCGACAGAGATTCAAATGGAGATGCAATTGTCCGCAAGCATTATAGCGAGGATTGATACCTTGCTCAAAGAAAAGAATATGACGCAGCGGGACCTTGCCAAGAAACTAGGCAAGAGTGAAGCCGTCGTATCCCGCTGGACTTCCGGCTTCCCGAATCTGACACTCCGTTCCATAGCGGAGTTGTCAATAGCTCTGGGAGAGCCGCTGATTAGGGTCAGCCCATCAGAGTAGCCATTAAGCCCAAATATTATAGAATCTGACTCTCTTCCCCGTCGCATTCGTCATCGGTAACAAGGACGGACTCTGCGAGATCGAGCGGATTCCGGGGCAGTCCGAGCTTTCCCAGGTGGATACGGAGCGTGCATAAGGGTCCAAACTTTGGGACGATATGAGCAAAAATGGCTTAAAACGCGCATATGGGTCCAGCGTTTGGGACGATATGCACGCTGGCAGGGGGTCTCTCCTGCAAAATAGTTTGCATTTAAGAAATTAATTGATACCTTTGCGGAGCATGATGCTGAACACCGCATACCACCGTCACCACCGAGTCCAGTAGATCCGGTAGGTCGGTGCGTACGTGCGTGACGCGATAGAGAGGCTTGCCGGAGGGTCCGGCAAGCCTTTTTCAGTTAGTAGTAAAGGATATATGTTAAGATTAGCCATCCAATCCAAGGGCCGCCTCAACGAAGAGAGCACCGCCCTGCTGCGCGAGATCGGGATCGACATCGACGACTCGCGCCGGAAGTTCCTCTCCCCGGCACCGAACTTCCCGCTTGAACTCCTCTATATGCGCGACGACGACATCCCGCAGGTCGTCGCGAGCGGCACTGCAGCCCTGGGCATCGTCGGCCTCAACGAGGTCGAGGAGCGCGGCTTCGACGTGCAGGTGGTCGCCAAGCTCGGCTTCGGCGGCTGCCGGATCTCGCTGGCCGTGCCCAAGGGTGCCGATTACGACGGCCCGCAGTGGTTCGCCGGCAAGCGCATCGCCACCTCCTACCCGCGGATCCTCAGGAAGTGGCTGCAGGAGCAGGGCATCGAGGCCCGGATCGAGGTGATCACCGGGTCCGTGGAGATCGCCCCGGCGGCCGACATCGCCGACGCCATCTTCGATATCGTCTCCTCGGGCGGCACGCTGGTCTCCAACGGCCTGCGCGAGGTGGAGAAGGTCTTCTTCTCCGAGGCCGTGCTCATCTCCAACGGCCAGCTCACACCCGACCAGCAGCAGGTCCTGGACGAGATGCTCTTCCGCATCGGCTCCGCCCAGGTCAGCCGCCACAAGAAATACATCCTGATGAACCTCCCGCAGGCCGCCGTCGAAGAGGCAACGCGCATCCTGCCCGCCATGCGCAGCCCGACCATCATGCCGCTGGCCGCCGAAGGCTGGTGCTCCATGCACTCCGTCGTGGAAGAGGCGGACCTCTGGGACAAGATCCGCCAGCTCAAGGCCATCGGCGCCGAGGGCATCCTGGTCCTGAACATCGACAAAATCATCCCGTAAGCCATGCTGGAAACATTCCTCAACCCGCCCCGCGAACAGTGGGGAGCGCTCTCCCGCCGGCCTTCCGACGAGAACCCGGTGGTTTGCGCCCGCGTGGAGGCCATCCTGCAGCGCGTGCGCGAGCAGGGGGACGACGCCTTGCGGGCCCTCGCCCTGGAGATCGAAGGCCGCCCGCTGGAGGCGCTGGAAGTCACGGCCGCCGAGAAGGCGGAAGCGGCTGCGCGCGTCAGCGACGCGCTGCGCCGCGCCCTCGCCGCGGCCCAGGACAACATCCGCGCCTTCCACGAAGCCCAGCGTCCCCGCGAGATCCGCGTGGAGACCGCCCCCGGCGTCGTCTGTATCCAGCGGCCCGTCCCCATCGGCAAGGTGGGCCTGTACATCCCCGGCGGCACCGCTCCCCTCTTCTCCACCGTCCTGATGCTGGCCGTGCCGGCCGCTATCGCCGGTTGCCCCGAGGTGGTGCTCTGCACCCCCGCCGGCCCCGACGGCAAGGTCAACCCCGAAGTGCTCTACGCCGCCACCTGCTGCGGGGTGAAGCGCATCTTCAAGGTGGGCGGCGCCCAGGCCGTCGCCGCGATGGCCTACGGCACGCAGAGCATCCCCAAGGTCGACAAGATCTTCGGCCCCGGCAACCAATACGTCACCACGGCCAAGCAACTGCTCAGCGCCGGGACGGTGGCCATCGACATGCCGGCCGGGCCGTCCGAGGTGATGGTCATCGCCGACAGCGGCAGCGACCCGGCCTTCGTCGCGGCCGACCTGCTCTCGCAGGCCGAGCACGGTCCGGACAGCCAGGTGATGCTGGTCTGCTCCGACGCGGCCACGGCGGCGGCCGTGCAGGCCGAGGTCGTGCGGCAGGCCGCCGCCCTGCCCCGCGCCGCCTTCGCGCAGCAGGCGCTGGACAAGAGCCGATGCGTCGTCCTGCCGGACGAGGAGGACGTCATCGCCTTTGCCGACACCTATGCCCCGGAGCACCTGATCCTCTCCACCCGCGAGCCCTGGCGCATCGCCGACCGCGTCACGGCGGCGGGCAGCGTGTTCGTGGGCGCCTGGACGCCCGAGAGCGCCGGCGACTA
>Ga0310697_10002016_pt1 | contig 22323 bp, 18 predicted proteins | sample 172DNAGHGlowgp2_FD_203883 | JGI IMG/M metagenome (GOLD analysis project Ga0310697, IMG submission 203883) | Sheep rumen microbial communities from Palmerston North, Manawatu-Wanganui, New Zealand - 1728 DNA GHGlow gp2 (v2) (version 2) | ecosystem: Host-associated > Mammals > Digestive system >...
CATGGAACAGGTTTCGCAGAATGCGGAGCGCGACAGTATCAAGTACAAGATGGTGGAGTTTATGGAGGATAAGATTGGCAATACCTACGATGCCCATATCTCCGGCCTCACCTCGTATGGTATCTACGCCCAGATTGATGAGAATCATTGCGAGGGCATGATTCCCATCCGCGACCTTGGCAACGACTACTACGACTTCGACGAGAAGAATTTCGTCATTGTGGGCCGACGCCATCACACGAAGTACCAACTCGGCGATCCCATCCGTATTCAGGTAGCCCGTGCTAACATCGAGCGCAAACAACTCGACTTCACCCTCGCGGAGTGACTATGACTTGAACGACGCTGTGCTCAATCGTTGTCGGGGATTTGCAATCCCCGAGCACGCGTACCTATTATTTCTTCGCACGCGAGGAAGTGTTAAATTTGATTTCAAAGTGAAAGATTTCCCGATATATATTTGGAAGATATCGGGAATTTTTCATATCTTTGCCCCCGCAAATTAAAAATCCACTATCACAAAAGATTAAAGCAAATGAAAAGAATTGATTCCAATGAACGTTTTGTCAGTCGTCGAGCGACATAGTACAATTGTGTTCTGTTGGAGCGTTCTTTGAGGCTTTGCCTCGAAAAACGGCTACGCCTCAGCAAAGCCTGAAAGCGAACTTTCACTTTGCATTCGGCTTGCGCGTTCTTTGACTTATTGCTACAATTCTGTTTGTGATAGGAATTTCGAGTAAGTTTCTATGATACTCACTGGGCATTGGCCTCCACGGCTTTGCCCAAATACCCCTTGCGCCCTTATTACAGGGCATACCATATTTTCTTTATTCACTTTCAACCATTATATATTTATGGAAAAAGATCTGTTGAACCTTGAAAACGAACTGTGCGAAGAAGAATTTGAGAAGATGCTTCAGGACTTCATCAACAAGGAGTTCGAAGAAACAAACAATGACCATGACTCTGATGACATTGAAGATGATGCTGATGACAACCGAGATGAAACTGATACCCATGAAGACGATGAGCCGCAGAAAGACCTCTTACTGATGAGGAATCGGACGGAAACGGGAAGGTTGGCCTCTTACGACCTCTCTGTCTGCGTGCTTGAAGACTGTGACAAGTCATGCTTTTGCAGTGGACCGGTGACGGTGCATTTCGATACCCAGGGAGACGAGTTACCGGATATGGACAGGTTCAGGTGCTTTATCTTCACAGACACCTACTACCCGATGTGCTCTTCCTGTAAGTCCAGCGAGGTGTATCGCTACGGTATGGAACTGTCCTACGAAATACCCTGTTCCCACATCTGGCTACCAGGAAAGTATATCCTTCTGGTCCGTGACAAGGACGAGTCGCTTATCAGGATTGACTTTCAACTCGATGAGCATCTTCATACCAGATTCAGTGAGCCTATGCTCATTGAAACACTCGGCATAGAAGATGTGCTCACCACCATGCTTCAGGGAGATGAGCATTGGCAGTATCTGTCTGCCAGACCTGGGACTGTCCAGATGAGACAGAAGATGCTGGAACGGATGCAACTAGAGTGCTACAATGACCTGCGCGTGGCTTTGGGAAGCGGGTTCATCCGGAGCAATAAGAATATGTTGATCTGTACGCGTAATAAGGACTTGACGGAAAAAGACCTGCTACACTTCCGGGTAGATTTCACCCATAGCCCCTCGTTTGAATATGTCGATTGTTCGACGCTCTACGATCCGGCCTGTAACAACCCGTATGAACATCTGAATGATACATTGTTGTCAATATCATCAGGTGATATAGTCTGCCTCACCAATCTCAGTGCGTTGCTCTCCACAGGTGGAAAGGTGATTCTGCGACGGTTGGTCGAGAAGGTGAAGGATACCACCAGCAGAAATTCTCTCTGGCTCTGTGGCACGCGACAGGAGATTCTTACCTTGTTTGATCAGTTCCCGTCTTTAAAGGAGTTCTTTACCGACGACAGTTGGGTGGAACACGGCCCTTACAATGCCTTCGACATGATACAGGCCTTCTTTCAGATGCTGCAGGATGAGAATCTGATACCCTCGTTGGCTGTGATGGATCAGGTATCACGGGCCATCATCGAGGGTTATCGTCAGGGCAGACTGGTCAGTTGGTCGCTCAGCGACTTGCGTCATATCATCACCGATAGCATCCGTCCACGTTATTTGAAAAGGGCGATGGAGGATATTGACCTTGAGGTGTTGCCCATCGTGTCGCCTGAGGATGTGGATATGAGCCTGTTTACTGGCAGTGCCGATACCCTTGAGGACTGTCTGGGTGAACTCAACAAGATGGTTGGGCTCGAACAGGTGAAACAGGGGATAGCCACCTTGGCCAACAACACCCGTTTCTTCCTGGAACGTCGTCGCAGAGGACTGCCTACCTCCGGCAATGTGGCCTACCACGCCATCTTCACGGGTAATCCCGGTACGGGCAAGACCACTGTGGCCCGTATGCTCGGACGCATCTACCACTCGTTGGGACTGCTTAGCAAGGGAGACGTGATAGCCGCAGACCGCACCCGACTTGTGGGCCGCTATATCGGTGAGACCGAAGAGAATATGAAAGCGGTACTTGAGGAGGCCCGAGGCAATGTACTCTTCATCGATGAGGCCTACAACCTCTACGACGGCTCTGGTGACCGTAAGGACTTCGGAGCCCGCGTCATCGACTCACTGCTCACCGTTCTCTCGCAGCCCGACCCTGACATGATGGTCATCTTCGCGGGTTATGAGAAGGAGATGGATGCGATGCTCAACACCAACCCTGGTCTGACGGGGCGCTTCCCCTACAAGTACAGGTTCAGTGACTATAGTCCTGAGCAGTTGATGGAGATTGCCCTCCGACTGTTGGAGCGTGATGCGTATCTTCTGACTGATGAGGCTTCCGCCGTCCTGAAAGACTCTATAGAACAAACCTATAAGAGTCGCACATCGAACTTCGGCAATGCCCGTTGGGTGGAGCAGTTTGTTCGCAATGGCATCATCCCTACAATGGCCGACCGTCTTGCCGCCACCGTCTCTGACGACTATCAGCACATCGAGGCCTCTGACATCCACAGGGCCTACGAGAAGTTCAACCCCAAGGCCACCGAACTGAAGCCCCGCCGAAAGGTGGGCTTCAGTGCCTGAGGGTCTGACATGTCAAACACAAATTCATTTAACATCCGTATCAAATGATAGATAAATTCTTCATACAAACAAATGACACGATTCGGGATTTCCTGTCCGATATAGGTAAGAACAAAGAGGTGTTTTCTACCATCTCATGTATGGAAATGGACTTTTATAGTTTTTATTTCTATGCGACTAAAACGGAAATCGTCTTGCTGTGTATAGACCATTGGAATGTGGAAGATGGAACGTTAGAGTTTGCAGATAAGGGCATAGCCAGGTTGACACTAAACCGCCCAGCAAAATATTTCCGAAAGGTTCTCCTTGATGGTACAGTCAGCAAGGACTGGAAAGAACGGAGATTCAGTCCTATGATGGAACTATATGACCATGCATGTGAGATGCGCAAATTCTTGGCGTTATCACAGCAGTTCGATTTGGTACCAGCCATTCATTTTGTGCTCCTGACAAACTCCCACATTGTGAACTATCAGAAAATGGTGAGGTCATGGAAACAAGATTTGTTCGGTTTCTCCGTCTTGCAGAACATTTCAGGTCTGAGAGACTTAAAATATGACAGTATTCCTTTTAACAGGGATTTTGACATTGAGGGCTCAGAGTACTGGACGAAATGGCAGACATATCTGAAGAACAGAGGTTGGTTTGATTGTGAAGATTATCATTATGATAACTGGCACAAAAGGTATAAATGGAACGGGGAAATGGGCCATTTGATCTCCGACGAGTTTACTGATGGTGGGAAATAATGTACACGTTTACATCCGTACCATGTACTACAAGTGAGCGACCAATGCAAGATTTATCCTTGCGATGTCAAGGATATGCTCTGTTCTGAGATTGACACCCCAGATGATTTAGAGGCGGTAGTAATCAGGCTGATGCAGTGATAATCGATATTACTGCCTGATTGCGTGAAAGCCCGAGACCCAGCCAATTATGGCTGGGTCTCGGGCTTTTTGTGTTTAGACATTTTGAAGTGACTCGTAAAATTTCTGTTGTGCTGCTCGTAGCATGTTAATACCACGTGGAACAATGTCATCTAATACGGGCGTGCTATCCAAAAGTACTTCAAAGCCAACCCACACAGAATGAGGTACAGGCGTATATGCCTTGATAACTTTAATACTGGCATTGGTCTCGTTTAGGGCTTTGAAGACAGCATCTTCGTTCTCTTCAGTCACCTCAAAGATATTAGGCATCATCAGACGGAAATATTGGTCGTCTTCTTCGTCGTAGAGGAACACAAAATTCTTGCCTTCACATTTGAAGTCTAGTCCATACTCGTTCTCTTTAGGGCAGAATCCCTCTTCACGGAGGAATTCCAACATTAATTCTTTCAGGTTCATAATATAAATATTTTAAAGAGATTATTAATTATACAAAGCCGATTTTCGGCAGTGAATTCTTGCGGTCTATGCCTTCCATCTTACAGCGGATATCCTCATAGATTTTCACCACCTCTTTATTGATTGAGGGGTGTATGCTGTTGATGGTAGATTCAAGCATCTGTTGAGAGATCAGTTGTCTGCTGTAGGCTGCTCCCATGGCGGCGTCGTTGACAATGTAGGCGATATCGCTGGCAATATAGCCGTCGGTCATGCTTGCGAGTTTCTCTGCATCGATGTCATCGCAAGGTCTACCGTTCAGATGCAGTTTAAACATTTCGCGACGCGCCTCCTGGTCAGGCAGGGGTACATATATCTGGCGATCGATACGTCCCGTTCTCAACACGGCGGGATCTATTTTGTCAGGACGATTGCTTGTTGCAATGACGAAGATACCCCTTTGGGCACAGTTGTTCAGTTGGCTGAGGAACTCGTTGACCTCTCCAGCCTGATGGTCTGCGCCATTACCGGAACGGTCTGGTACGAAGGCATCAAACTCATCAAAGCATAAGATGGTGGGCGCATTGGCCTCGGCCTTCTTGAAGAGTTCGGCAATCTTCTCCTGTGTACCGTGAATATAGATACTACCCAGATCGCTGGCTTTCACCAGGATGAAGTTGAATCCTGTTTCCTCGGCAAACTTCTCTGCAAAGAAACTCTTGCCGCAGCCCGGAGGCCCATAGAGTAGCATGCCGTTAGGTGGTGTCAGTTTGTATTTTGTGGCAGTCTCCTTGTCTTTGAGGATGAAGATAACCTTCTGCCGAAGCATCTCCTTCAGGTCGTTCATGCCAGCAATATCCTTGAAACCATTCCCTTTCCCTTTTTGTATTTTCAACTGTTCGGCCTCGTCTGATGTGGATGCTTGGGTCTGTTTACTTGCAGGTGTCGGGGTTTCCAGTTGCTCATCCCTTTCCTGCATGTCATTACGCAGTTCGTTGACACTCTTGTAAACACAACCTCCATGTATGACCAACCCGTTTTTGATGATACGGTAGATGTTGGTAGGAACAACCAAGTCATTGGTGGGTAGGGGCACTCTCCAAGCCTCATGGATAGTCTTCAGACGTGTTTTGCGGTCGGCATCTTCAGGGTAGGAGATGTCCCAAGGCACACGGCCAGTCAACATGGTATAGAGAACGCCAACAGCAGAAAAAAGATCGCTACTGGAATTATAAAGCCCTACATGAGCGGGTAGTGACTGATAGCGCAAATCGAGGTCTGCAGTGTCGAATGGCGGGGCTCCTTTCACGTCTGTCGAAACGTGGCTCAGGTCAATGAGTTCCGCTTCACCTGTACGCTCAGACAACATAATATTACGTGGCGTGATGTCATTGTGCAGAATACCCATGCTATGCATATATTTCAGTCCGTCAAGCACGTATTGGAAGATACGTAGTGCCTCATCCAAGGGCAATTTTCCTTCGCGATTCAGTTTGTCTGCCAGCAACTCTCCATGACAGTAGTTGGTTACCGCATACTGGCATTCGCCCACCTCTTCGTTCTGGTAGGTTCCACACTCCACGAATGATATGATGTTCTTATGGTTGAGTTGCTTCGACATATTGATGTATCGCAGCCACCCGTTATCGTCAATCATCTTTGTCGGAGTATTCTTCAGTTCAAAGATCTTCAGGAAGAACGGCTCTTCGTTTTCGTCCTCCACGCGATATGTCTCGCAATAGTGGTTCTCTTTGATAAGGCGTTTCACCTCATAGTTCCCTATCTTCTGATTTGGTTGTAGTATAGCCATAATCTTCTATTTAGTCTATTTTAAGTTTCTTTCCTTCCTCTCCAATATATCCTTAGCAAGTTGCTTGTACAGCAGATGGTTACAATATTTGTGCATAAAAAAACAAAACACAAAAATACTAATGGTTAGGATGATTTGGGTGTACTTATTCCAAAAAGTATTCATGGCAATAGCATCATATGTACCATGAATGATAACGGGTCCAGCCCAAATCACCGCCAATTGCCATAGTCGTTTCCATCCTTTTGCCGGATCATATTTTGCAATAGAATAAAAATAACCCATCACCACTCCACACATATAATGCAGCGGAACGGTCAATACGGCCCTGGTAGCAGCGACCTCCCCCCATCGATGGCTTTCTAATACATATTGAAGATTCTCTAATGTGGCAAACCCCATGCTGATGCTTACAGCATATACGATGCCGTCGAAACGTTCATCAAAAAAAGGATTTTTGCTGATGAGTACCCATAACATAATCAGTTTTGCTCCTTCTTCTGCAAGAGCAGGTGAAAGGAAAGCGTGTTTTATCTTGCCTATGACAGTCCTATTTGGCTCTGCCCATTCGAAATAACTGGGAAGAAGTTCCCAAATAAGATATAGCACCCCTACAGCCAACACGCCACACAAAAATCCTTTAAAGAGCATACCTACAGGTTCTGGGTGGTTTCTGTCATACCATAATACGTAGGCCATCATGATGAATGTCGGCAAAATGGCTGCAAGTAGCGCAAGCACAATGTCTATATTACTGATTTCCGCTATTTCCATTATATTTTATATAACAATGCTTCGACCAAATTAATATATCCTTTCCAAATAGTTAAGACTTGCCCACGCTTTGGAATCTCCGTACTTGATGTGGGCGAAGCCATCGTATATATCGTATACTTCCACAAAATCACCCCGATGTAATTGTCCAACGACAGGCGAGTTGGTATAGGGCTCTCGTCTTACATTCAGGGTGGTTGCCGTGCAGCGATACCTGCTGGTCTTTGGTGCGACAAACGAACTGCGGACGGGTTCTTGTTGAACTGCCGGAGCAGAATCCCTGTTGTTATACCATGCAATGCCAATCCATAGACCAACGACGAACAATAGTGTGAAGGCATTATAGAATATATATCTCAACACGACGAGCGCAAGGGATACTATCCAGTATAGTATTCCCAGGATAATCATAAAGACATAGTAGAGTATGCCCCCACCAAAGATGGTGATTAGCGCTGCAACAAAGAAGTTGTTGTCTGACCATACTTCGATGAGGAGAGAAACGGCAGAGATACCTCCGATAATAATGGCAATCCATGTCAGGATTCCGATGATGGCTTCGGTATGGTCAGCAATGAAATTCCCAATACCTATAACCAGATCATTGAACCAGTCCCACAGAAAGAATGTACTCGAACTGCGACTGTTCGTGATATGTGTATAGGTATTGACCGGCTCCGTAGAGGAGATGCCAGGATTCCTTAGCCGTCCGTATTTGTCAAACTCCATCTATGTTTATTTCTTCTTTTTAGCGTATGGTACAATAATGCTTGTCGATACCTGTAACGGATAGGAGAATAACTCTGCATTCTCTCCACCAATCTTGGTGTCGTTCGTGTTGCATACCAATGTGTATTGTGTTAAATGTGGCAGCAGCCTCTGTGTATAGTTTGGATTATCCCTGTTCAGGAGATCAATAGCCAGTTTCATCGCAATGACGGTGACGAAGTCAATATCCACGCAGATGCCAGGCTCAAAGGTCACCTTCCTCAGGTCTTCCTCTGTCGTATAGAATCTTCTGTTCTGTGTCACCCTGCCAGATAACACCCCTGTTACTTCCACAAAGTCCTCGTAGGTGGGCATACCAGTTGGCAGACAATAGAAGATTTCTCCGGCAAAGGCCCGTTCCCAACAGCCGATGGACATAAAGGGCATACCTGCCTGTTGGGCAATATTGTTACCATATAAGTCGCCTTCCCTGTTGTCGGCTCCACCAATTACGATGGTATCAGGATTGCAGAAATCATTCAGTTCATCAATCGGCACACTTTGTATTTGCATGTTGAATGTCCTCACCTCTGCGTATGGATTGACCATCAGGATTCTTTCCCGTAGGGCTTCCGTCTTATATCTGCCGACATCATAGATACCACACTGATGACGACAGATGTTATGATAACCGAAAACATCATGGTCAATCAACATAAACCTGCCAACACCGGCCTTGGCCAACTCCAAGGCTGCCATGCTGCCAACAGATCCGCATCCTATGAACAATGCACCTTTCTTCATCATGATATCTGATTCCAAGATGCCTGTATTCCTTGAAAACACATCCAGTTTCAATGAATAAGGTTCTTGTTCGCATTCTGTCATGTCTGCTGTATGGACAAAATGCAGTTTCCCTTCTTTCCAGAATCCAATCACCTGATATGGGCTGTCAACGGCAGCCGTATCCTTAGGCTGTTCTGTCTTTTTCTGGGCCATCATCTTTCTCAGCCGCTCCACACCGTCAGTCTGAACAGCATCTGCCCCATCGTTAGATACCACCCATTTGATTTCTTCTTCATTGAATGGGCAGGTGTCTACCACTTTCCCAACCAGTTCTTTATGTTTATTGTCAGTAGCAACATCTATCGGGAGAATATTGTAAAATTTGGTATTCTCCACATAATATCCCCAAAGATCGCCTGTGTAATGGCTATCTGCCAAAGAAGCGGGAAAAGCGATTCTGGGGTTTCTCTTCGTCTGTAGGTTCAACGACATCATGAGATTCAGTTTGAGGTTTGACTTGTTGTTGAATAGTTCTGTCTGGAGAGGGCAGGTTGCTGGCATCTTCAAATCTGAGTGCCAACAGATTTTCCGGAATGATATCGCCTTCATCCACGATCCATGGAATGGACGTATAGTTGACGTCTCTGTCTACGGCAAACATCGAAAGGCGCAGTTGCGGGTCGCAGTTCACCAGTGCCGAGATGGCTCCGCACCCCTCAGGAGTGCCATTGGCAAATTTCCTGTTTGTGCCGTCGTCGATGCCGGAGAATACGTCGTAACTGCCGGGATGCCGATGCCACAGGCCTAAAACTTGTATCTGCTCTTTATATTGCTGAGCCACCACGTTTGCCAGATAGTTTACGAAGTCTGTGTCATATTCGAAGTAGGCCATTTCATTGATGGTCTTGATGCCTGGTGGGATGGTTTCCACTACCACCCAGATGCCGTTATCGAGCATATAGCCCAGGAATATGCCTCCTGTCTCTATGGGATTCCTGGCCAGCGTCTCTGTCACGATGGCGTTAAAAGCCCTTTTAGTAAATACCACATATTGTGCTTGCATAGGTTAAATGCCGTCTGGTTTGTTGAATGTTTCTTTTGACATCTCTCCTGAAAGGACCAACTCCAAGCCCGACAGCCACTTCATGGCCCATGTCAGTGTTTGGACAGCTGTGGTCTCAAAAGTCGTTCCGTAACTCATATCTTCAGCTCGGGTTGTGCAGAGGTAAGTGCCGTCCACAGGGTCACTAAGCAGGTGATGGGGTCTCCATCCTAAAGCATCGATTACAGTGTCAATATCAGGAGTTATTAAAACCACATGCACTGAGCCACCCATCTTTGGAGCAGGATGGTCATTGTTGTAGATAGCAGCAATCTCCCAGTCCCATCCGTCTTCCAAAAGTCCGAGATGTATTTTCCCGTGCCAGTAGAGTCTGCCGTCATTCATCTTGTAAAGTCTGAAACGGGGGAAGAATCTGGCCATGATTTCTTTTTCGCCTTGCAGTCTCCAAGGCTCACGGTCATACCACTGCTGTACAGCCAGTTTTCCTGGCTGTACAGTGAGTGGATTTCCACCTTGACCTGGCAAATCGCTGTCAATACCTCCTATTTCAAGGGGTTTGCCTTCGCGCATCTTCTTTGCCAACTCCTGACGAATTTTGCTGGCAGCATTATCTGCCCCTAACTTGCCTGGCTCAATGAGAATAGTACCGTTGCCTCCTTGTGCCGGCAGATCGCTATTAGGACCACCGATTTCTACAGGTTTCCCTTCGCGAATCTTCTCTGCCAGTTTCTTCTTGATTTTTCTTGCGGCTTCACTATCTGCTGCAAGTTTTCCCTCTGGGATTGTTAGTAACTGCTTTTTTCTTTCCATTTTTCTGCGTTTTTAGTTAATAATGTGAATTAATCTCTGATATTGTCTAACACTTGCTTTGCTGCTACTATTTCTTTGAATCTTTGTTCTGCCTCCTTTCGTTCTGCTTCGCTTTTATCTACGTTTCGGTCTGGGTGGTATTTCAGTGACAATCGCCTGTATACTGCCTTGATCTCTTCTTTGGTGGCATTGGGCTGTAAGCCGAGCACTCGTAATGCCGCTGTTCTTGGACTGTCCGCAACAGGCTTTGTCATATCCAGCAGGATGTCTACTTCATCTTGTTGCAGTCCAAGCAATCCGGCAATGGTGTATAGCCGCTCTTTGCATGTCGGTAGGAGTGCATAACCCCATATCTCGTAGGCCAGACCTAAATAGAAGGCCAAAACACCCAGTTTCGTTTCGTAGTCTGCCCCAGCAAAGTTTACCCCGGCATTCAGGAGTTTCGCATCTATAGCATCCTCCCTGCCACTATCAGCATACATTTTGTTCTGACTTCTCAACGTCTTTAGCACCGCCATTCCGTCTGTCACGGCCTGCTCGCCATAGTTCTTTTCAATGAACTGCCTGACGTGTTCAGCAGGATCTTTCTGAACCCGCTGTCCCTCCGGCCACAGATATGCCGCCATCAGCAGAATATGATATATACGTCCTTCGTTCATTCGTTGGCAAAGATACAATTATTTTTTGATTCTACAAAATATGTAACAGGAATTGTTTTGTTCAAATACAAACTAATCTATATTTCTCGCAAACAACTTCCCAATTTAAGTCCCATTTTGTCAGTTCTCCGACAAAGTGGGGCTTAAACATTGTTGTCATACCTATCCAAACGATAAGCTTCTACAACGTCTGGTGGGATATCCCTGCGATCAAAAGCAAAGTTGTCATACCTATCCAAACGATAAGCTTCTACAACAACTTGCATGGTAACACTTCCTTTGGTACTCAAAGTTGTCATACCTATCCAAACGATAAGCTTCTACAACTCGGAATAACTTCCCCAAGGCTGGTTTGACATTAGAGTTGTCATACCTATCCAAACGATAAGCTTCTACAACAAGAACTACAGGAAAGCCTACAATTCTGTTCCAAGTTGTCATACCTATCCAAACGATAAGCTTCTACAACATGTGGATGCAATGCGCAAAGTTCAGTCTTACGAAGTTGTCATACCTATCCAAACGATAAGCTTCTACAACAAGTTCAGCGCTACTGTTAATCCGTATGTTGCCAGTTGTCATACCTATCCAAACGATAAGCTTCTACAACTACGCTGAGCTACAAGCTTGATATCAACGTTGAGGGTTGTCATACCTATCCAAACGATAAGCTTCTACAACTGCAGGCGCCGATACATACGGTGACTGGAACTGCGTTGTCATACCTATCCAAACGATAAGCTTCTACAACTTCTCACCACCCAAATACATTACAATTATGACTGTTGTCATACCTATCCAAACGATAAGCTTCTACAACGTAATTTGCTTAATAAGGCCGCAAAAGGCGATTATGTTGTCATACCTATCCAAACGATAAGCTTCTACAACGCCACCAACTGTATTGAGGGTAACCTGAAGAATGAAGTTGTCATACCTATCCAAACGATAAGCTTCTACAACGAGTGGGTATTTTTACCTGCAGTGGTAGGAATGGGTTGTCATACCTATCCAAACGATAAGCTTCTACAACACAATGAAGACTTTATCAAATATTTTCGCAAAATGTTGTCATACCTATCCAAACGATAAGCTTCTACAACCTATCCCGGCTGTATCACTCCGAAATCAGATGAGTTGTCATACCTATCCAAACGATAAGCTTCTACAACACAGATCACAGCTTCCCAACCAGTTATTACACCAAGTTGTCATACCTATCCAAACGATAAGCTTCTACAACAGTCATTTTTATTGGACTTTGAAGAAGTCATTTGGCCATAGGATGATGTTTTTTATACCCTAACACATTGATTTCGCAAGACTTAAAAGTCTCACGGACTTGATTTTCGCAAATGCCATGCTTTTTCATACTCAAATGCAGGGTTTTATATCTCTTTTTCTTCTTTAACTTCCTTATTCTCAGCGAATTTTATACCTTCAAAAAGTTCGCAAATGATTCGTCCGATTCTGCCGTCATGTCCTCTTGCGAAAACATCTCCCCTAAATCCGGCATTTCTCAGTGTGCAAAGATAGTCATTTTTCGCAATACTTCCAAAGAAATTACTAGGAAATAACCTTTTGCGAAGAAAACAGCAAAATCTTTAAATGTCTCAAAAATGTTATACTGCTCAAAATAAGGGTTTTAGCCACAAACCGATTTTTCGCAAATGTTTATAGCCTATAATGTGTGTCAGTAAGTCAATGATCGCGCGCACTTTATTATATAAAGAGTTTCAGATGACCACAATCTTCACAGGTTCTTTCTTTTTGATGTCTGGAATGTACGTGATACGGACATAGCATTCAGTGCAGAGCGGATAGACGTTCACCCAATCTTCTCGCTTGACAATGATTTTCTCCAGAGTATTGCACATCTTCCGAAATTGTATGTCTGTCAGCATACATTCAAACACGCTGAAATTCATCCTTGTACCGATGCCCTCCAATAGTTTTACGACCCTATTACGTCGCTTGTCATCACCAATATCGTAGGTCACCACATAGAAATGCTTTCGTTTCATTTTACACCTTATTTTATATAGTCACCATTTGGCCACGTAGGGCTTAAACTTATCCGTTCCCTCAAAGGCTTTTGCCATGAGCATTGCCTGACGCAGAATGATTTGCTCCATCTTCATCTCTTCACCTTGATACTTCTCATAGCGTGCCAGTCGTTCCATAACAGACTTCACCAATAGTTGACGGGTTTGGTCAGTCAGAAGCCCATTACGAACTTCAAGGTTCTGTCCTTTCTGCACCAAACTGATGACAACACGGTCTACTACCTGACTACGGAAGATCTCTATCATGTCATAAACCAATGTCGGTTTTCCATCTCGATGAGCATGAATCAAACTATCATAAGGATTCAGATGGGCAGCAAGAAGAGCCTGCCATACTCGGACATAGAGAATGGCATAGCCATAGTTGAGCATAGAATTCACCAAGTCTTTCGCTCCCTGATGCTCACGTTGTTCAAATTTCACCTGATCATCAGAGAACAGTTCACGTATATAGTCCCAATAACGGATAGCAACCTGCGCTTCATGCCCAAGTAACTTTGTCAAAAAGTCTTCATCAGTTGACTTGGCGATTTTCTTCCAAGCCTTGAAATCTTCTGCAACTTTTTCCATCATTTCCATCTTCGACTTAAGTTGTGGATAGTGACTCTTATGGTATTTGTTGAAGTACTTCAGCAGTGCATGCTGGTTTTTGATTTTCCCCTCAATGATTCCTAATGCAATCGCATTCCTTAACAATAAGTCTGCTGAAGCCTGTTTTGCCCAAAGTGTATTCTGCAAATACTTCGAGTTGACAATAGAACCGAGGTGTGTCCCCTGGTTGTCGAAGAAGTCAATGGGAATCTTCCGGCTTAGGCAAAAACCAATAAGGTTAGACGACATTGAAACACCTTGGCCAGTAATCACAATCTGGGAAAGATTGTCTGGATGATGCTTCGCCACCACTTTTCCTTTCTGCGATATAGTAACACCTCTACTTGTCAATCCCAAAAACATTCCTGGCTTATTGACAAGCAATCCGCTGGTCTCAGCTTCAAGTTTTCGGTATTCCTTCTTTCGTTCCTGAATCAGTTTACGATTCTTTTTGGCATCAACAATCTGTTTGTCTTTAAGTTTTTCTTCATTATATTCTGCAACGATTTCAGATGTGAAGTGTTTCTTTTTCAACTGATATTGAAGAGACAGGAAACTAAATGTTCCGAGTGCAAACTGAAGATTACTCTTGCTGCCAAAGATGTCGAAACGTTCATGGATAATGGAGATAAGCCGTTTGAGCAGCACTGAGTCAAAATACTCTAAGTCTTCTTGTGGTAATAGTTTGCCATAGTAATTGCTGATGCCTTCCCATACCCGGTTACTCTTCAATGGGAATCCATCCATAGTAAAGTCGAGTGTGTTGATGCGGTCTGTCAGGTCTGCTCGTTTCTTCTCTGTGATAGAAACATTCTTGTCTTTAATAGTGATACCAAGGAAGTCAAAGCCATCTTTCAAATCTATAATTTCTGGAGGCTGGTTTAGCGAGAGTTTCAGTTTTTCTTTCAAATGGACCTCTGTCTTTGCCAGAATATCCTCGGCCTGTTCTTTTGTTTCTGTCAAGAAGAGGAAATCATCTGCATAACGGACATAAGGCACATTCTTGCTGACTGCAAACTGGTCGAAAGAATGAAGATAAAGATTGGAAAGAATCGGAGAAAGTACAGCCCCTTGAGGCGTACCATATTCTGCTTCTACCCATTCAAGGCTATTCTGTCTTACCTTGCCCATTTGAACGCATAGCATAATCAAACGGACAATCTCAGGATCCGTACCAGTAGCAATCAGCCTCTTCTGAAGAATCTCATGATCGATGGTGTCGAAGAAATTGTCAATGTCAAGACGTAATACATATTTATATTGTGGCTTATGACACTCTGCCAATACCCTTCGAATGGCTTTTGTTGCGCCTTTTCCTGGGCGATAACCATAACTGTTGCCTAAGAAAAACTTCTCATAGCGAGGCTCTATAACCGACTTGATGGCATGCTGAACAATCTTATCACGGATCGCTGTCATTCCAAGTTTACGCATCTCTTCTGGATTCTTCGTCTTGGCCACTTCAATTTCCATATAGGGCTGAGGCTTCCAAGTGCCGACTTTCAGTTCCTCTGCCAACTTCGGTATCTCCTTCCGCTTTTCTTTCTCAAACTCCAGTATCGAAATCCTGTCAATACCTCCAGCAGAACCCTTCGCCTTCACCGTATTCCAAGCAAGGTAAAGGCGGGGAATCTGACAGAGTGCATTGAGTTGAGCAGACATAGGCTATTTGTTTGGTTCTATAGGTTCTATAAAAACATGGTTGTCCCAATACTCATCATGTATGTCAGGCGAATCTGGCAATGGTGGTGCCATTTCTCCAGGAAACACGGTGATGAGATGCCAGTCGTTAGAAAGGATGATTTGGCATTCATGAGTCGGTATAATCCTGTCTGTCTTAACAGATCGAACCTTTTTGTTATTCCTGTAAACTACCTCTATATGCATCTTTTCGTCATCCGTCAGTTCGTCAATACTCACCACATTACTCACGCCAATCTCTCTTGGGAATGCCAGCGAGATACGGATACGCCCGTCATCATCAAGTTTGGCCTTACGGAATGTTTCAGGGAAAAGTCGCATCGCCTCCTCTAATAATTCCTCAGGTGATTCGCTGTAGAATTTTGAGCCTGGAAGATCTTGTTGAAAGTGCGTAGCAAGATGCGAGCGGACTTCGGGAGAGATTATTATATGAGCTTTATTTCTTTTCATGCCGTTTATTCTTAATCTTGTAAACAAATGATGCTGCAACAATTACACCGACAATTATAAAGAACAACGCTGTCCATGAAGAATTAAAGAAAGGCATAGCCTTCATAACAATAGAGCAGATATCCCAAACAACCGAGAAAACAGCGAATATTGCAACATAGGCCATTATTCTATCGAATCTTTTTGCTTCAATTTCTTTTTCTCTTTCCGTTTCCTCTTTCAGCCGTTCTTTATTTTTGGCATCCTGTATTTCTAGCAATCTCTTTTCTTCTTTTGCCCTTTCTTTTATTTGTTTTGATAAAGCATCACGTTCCTCTTTTATTCCTAATCCTTTTGACATGGCCTTATACAAAAGGTTTGGTTGGAAATTATAAGAGATATTATCATAAAAATAATATTTCTCCATCAGTTCGATTTCCTCTGGAAGTGCTTTATTCTTTTCTTTATCATCTTCTCTGTAAGCATTGTTACGGCTGAAGCAAAACGACTTTTCAAAAATGCATCGTAAGTAGATGAGAGGGAAATACAAATAGTTACAATCGTTTTCGTCAAAGCTTTCCTCTTTACCAAGCATCGTAAAGCTATCCATGAGGGCAAGCCCTTTCCAATTATCGAAAGTGGATACTTTGTTTTTATTAATGATTGAATTGAAATAAGAGTCTGAAGGTTTCTGATCTGGTCTTATCCCATGTTTAACACATCCAACAGGGCTTGAAGTTCCTAATTCATAAAGCAAGTCATCTTCTATGGAGGAAGCCTCTATTTTTACTGTCTGGAAAAGTTTTAGTTTATTGCCATCTTTTGTTAATCTGTTACCATTGGTCGTGTTAAGATGTTCCGTGAGTGGCTTCATCAACTCAGAAAGTACTTTATTATTAAAGGAATCTGCATCCCAAAATCCCATTAAGGAATAGTGAGCAGCCGTCAAGTTGTCTAACTCAGTTCCTTTGTCATCTATTTCAATGGCGAACAATAGAATATTTAATGGGAAAAAGAATAAATGTAATCTGCATAATCTAAAAGAATAATTAAAAGGAATGAGATTTGGATACTTTCCTTTCTTTAAGGGCAATACTATCTCATGATTGGAGGTCGAATCTTTTCCTAATTTCCCAAAATCGTGAATGTAGTGATGTACTGTGCAAAGGAAATCAGGCCGTTTGACATTTTCCGCTTCTAACATAGCATCAAGATGAGCCTTATAATACAAGGTACATAGTCCGTTATAGCCCTTGTCTCTTTCATACCTCGGACTATTCCCGTCAAGTGATATTACTTCCTTTGTCCAACGCGCATCGTTTTCAAGCTGTTCGGGTTTCAAATCTCCGTTAAAATTCCCAACTAGGAATGCATGTGAATATATTGTATTTGCCATAATTATTTATTTGTTATTTATTCTATATTATACCTGTTTCTTCTGCTGTCTTCTCTGTGTATGCCAATATTCGTTCAGCTATCGTGGGGGGAGCAATTCGCTCATGTCCTTTTTCTCTGACTTCATCATCTTTGGATATCCAACTTTTGAAAGCCTTTTTTTCTTCATCGGTCATCCATTCTTGGAACGGAATGCGAAGGTGATTATGTCCAAAGGCGTTGCGGATGGAGATGAGCAATTCAAAAATGGCATTTCTTTTTTCTTTCTCTGCTTCTTTATCATAGATGTAAAGCATAGAACGGAAATTGTTGCGTCGTGCCGCCTTTTCAGGATTGTCCTCAACATGGAATCCAGCTTCATTCTCATGTTCATCGCGAAGAATATCATTAGTTCCGTAAATAATTTCTTCCAGATAGTGGACGATTCCAAAAATTGAGGAACGTTTGGAATCATAGGAATTCAGTTCAGCCATCAACTTGTTATAGTTGTAAACATCAATGTCCTTAAAACGTTCAATAACATTTAGGAATCTTTCGTCAGACAGGAGACGATAGAACTCTCCGTAATTTTTCAATGACATATTTGGCTGTACAACCCTAACAGTTCTTTCCTCGTTGACCCGAATTGGGAATTCATATCTGACGGTTCTGCGCAGGAACTTATCATCACAAACATTATGAAGCATAAAGAGACTGTTTTCTTCTTGTGTATCCTCATCTTTAATATACTTGCCAAGAAGATCTTTAGCCATCAAGAAGAGTACCATATCTTGAGTTTTGTAGCGACGAATGGTTTTCTCATTATGTTTGCACTCGCTTAGGAGGATGCTTATTGTTTTACGCTCTTTCTCGTCTTCTTCATTAAGATAAGCCATCAATCTTTCTCCGAATATTTTCTGTTTGCCAAACTTGGGATGTTCTATTTTATATTTACGTGATTGTCTATTGTCCTTGATATATGTATCGATCTCTGATTGAATATTCTTCACTCCTGTGAGAATCTGAGATGGAGAGAGATAGTATGGAAGCTTTCCTGGTCCAGATTTTATGCCACGCAATGTCTGGAACAATTTATAGTTTCTGGCAAACATTTCCTGTTTATCACCATTGAGAGTGTCATTTGCATAATAGAATAATTGGCTTTTATCGCCAAGCTCATATTCGAAGAAACGGCTGATAGTGTAGGCTGTATTCTTTAGTTCATCGCTCTTTTTCTTGCGATCAGCATCAGAAGCATACGACGGCAATGGTGAAATGAATTTACGGAACTCCTTGCTTTTGGCTGTACTGCGGAGGATATCATTAATATAGGTGATGAACATGCCATCTGGCAGCATGATGGTTGTACGATGGATTACGGTATTCCCATCCGCATCCTTATCTTCTATTTCCATATAACGAGCAGCTTGCTTGCGGATAGCCTCATCTGTGCTTCTGTCGGTATATTTGACCCTGTCTGGATGGATAAAGGGAATATCTCTGATGACGATTTCCTTCGCTTCACCATTTTTGACTCTATCTTCCAAGGATTTGATATGATCGATCTCCTCCTGTAAATAGTCGAGATAAAATTTCTCAATGTTTTTAGCTCCTTTATTAAGTACATTCTGCAAAAAAGGATGAGCGGTAGGGCCATTTAACAGTTTCGCATTCGTGAACATCTGGGTGATCGAAATACGCGTTTTCCCTTCCTGCTCTGCCTGTTTTGTGCCATAACTTGCAAGGAACGACTGCATAACTGTATAATTCATACCTGTCATTTTGTCGCGTCCCTCATTATTTGAGGGCTGCCATTCTATAATGTCGCGCGCCAGGAATTTGGCCAATGAACCCAGACGTACATCAACGAAACTTTTCTTGCCGTAAGTATTCGTTTTATCGCCAATTTTCTTTCTGTCATCTTTATATTTTTCCAGGCGTCTTTCTATTTTTTCCCGACGTTGTTCCAGCTTTCCTTTGTGTTTGCCTGAATTGTCTTCGTATCCGTCGAAAGTGACTTCGATTAAACGCTGCAAAGGATGTGTTTCTTTACCCACAATATACATTCTCAGTTTTTGGGGGACATCGGCTAACGTCAGTTTGAATTTGTTTTTCAAATACTTCACTGTGGCTTCTTCTGTTGTTTTATACGAGAAGGTTCCATTCTTAATGGCTGTGAATAATCTTACCAGACTATCATATTTCTTCTTGATTAGTAACTCTGCAGAATCATGGGGCATGTCTGTTTTATAGTTGTCACATAACCACTGATAGAAAAGCATGGCTGGTAGCTCTCGTACGCTTAAAGTGCAGAGAGGGGCTGGCTGAATAATCTGGGCTTTCCTCTTGCCGGCATCACCTGTGGTTTCCAATTTTGGCAGGAAGCATTTCGCATCGTCTAAATACTCAGGTGTGTCTGTTTCCCTATTCCAGTATAATCCTATACGATTATTATGAATGTTATATTCAGCACGGCGGTCAGTGATATAAGGCTGCTGCGATTCTGTGTCTTTTGGGAATTGTCGAAGATCGAGATAGAGATCCTCGTGTTCCAACTTCACGGATTTGTAGTTTGCATCTTGCATTTGAGCCTCCCAATTGGTCTTTCTTTCATTCTCAATATCTTGCAAACGTCCGAATCCGTTGATTTCTTTTTGTATTCGGCGAACTCTATCCACACCATCAACACAATCAATCTTTTTATAGAAACGGAAGCGATACGATCCAAGCCTTACTTGGAAACGTATGTCGTCAAACATTCGAGTCTCGTCGATATATCTCATAGCAAGATAAGGAAAACGATCTGTACTTCGTAAACGCTTTACTACTTCTGGTGTATGGTCATTCTGTCTCTTAACTTCGTCCTCGAAAAACCTGCGCCCCTCTTGAGACAAAGTCTCATAAAGTTCCATTGGACATTTACGCAATTCATTCAATATATCCATGCCCAAAGTTGAGTCTGTAGCCTTACTGTCAAGTCGCTTGCCTCGTGGCGTTCTAACACGATAGAGTGACATAATCTCACGCATAATAGCATTCTCACTGTCGTTGAAAGGACTCCCCGCAAACAGATTTATCTCATCAATGAACAAACGTGCATAAGTCTTGGATAGAAACAAAATACAGAAATAGGCTATACCGAAGGGTGAGAACGCATCATAGGTAGATGAGGATTGTTGATGCGCACCATTAGCATCGTTACTCTCTATCACTGCCATCCCTTTACCTTTGGGATTAAAATAGAAATCTTCACGCTCTATGAATTGCTTGTTGACATTTTCATAATGATCAATGCCCGTGATGAATTCCATTTCTTCTGTTGTAATGGCAATGTTCTGTTTGGTTAGTCGTCGACTTGCAGCCAATAGCTTGTCAAGTTTCTTCGCTATCGTGAATTGTAATTCTAGTTGAGTCTTCTGCGTTTCCAGGGAATTATAGGGTTTAAAGTGTGTATATTTGTTTCTGCAAGCTGTTAGACATTCAGCCATTTTGCTAAGTTCCTCAAGACATTGAGAGAGTGTCACACCGCGAAGAGAATCATAGGAATTCATGATTTCCTTCTTACGTTTCTTTATTTCCTCTTTATCGGAAACATCTTTAGAGGCTTGTTGATAGATACTATAGCTGGCATAGTCTGCCATAATAGGACCTAAGAAGGGGAAATGGCGGAACAACATTTGCTGAAATTTCTGTTGTTGTTCATTTGTAAGTTGCAGCGACTGGATTAACTCGTCGAGGTCTTCTTCATATTTCTGTTCCTGTTCTTCATTTTTACTACTGAGACGACTTAGTTTTTTCACATTCTTCTTCAATTTATCAGATTTCAGTGTTCCACCAAAAAACTTGCTGTAATATTTTAATATAATGTGGAGACTTTCTTCCGAAAACATAGGTACTTCAACGTATTCACCATCATATTTCGTGCGTACGAATTGTTTGATATCTAATACATTGAAGATATAAGCAATGGTTTTGAAGAAATTGTCAAGAGCCATATTGAAATAGGCTCCATAAATTTTCTTGTCATCTTCACGGATGGTAAAAGGCTCATTGGTAAGTCTTGGAGCCTTTTGAACTTTAGCGTTTTTGTTTGAAGCATTTCCATTTTTGGAATAATAATTCTTTCCCATATTATATTGTTTTTAGTTAATAAAATCTCTAATCAAATTAAGTTTTCCCAAACACACACATTTCCTTCTTTGGTTCCAACTGCGACTTGTGAACAGTCTGGACTGCAGACGGAACAGGTGAAATGCAACGATTGGTCTTCATATTTTTTTATTAGTGTTCCCGTTGAGGAGTCGTAAATACATATAGAGTGTTCTGATGTCGCAACGATGAAGCGTCAGGATTTGGTGTGATTCAGAAGAAGCCGAGAATTCCTTCGAGGATGCCCTTGATTTCGCTACCGATGTTTTTTAGTTTGTCGAAAACACCTTCTTTGGCACCTTTGGCCATGTACTTGGCGCATTCACCTTCCAAACGGCCAATCTTGGCTTTCTCTTCGGCAGTGTAGTCAAACTCGTGTTTGCTGATCTTCTCACGGATATTGACGAATTTCTTGCCAGCCTTCTCCCAGTCATTTGTATTGTAGTACCGGCTATGGTCACGCAGTTCATAGGAAAAATCTTCCAATTGGCTGATGGCACTCTGTTTCGTGGAGCAGGAGGCCATCACCAGTCCCATTACACCACAAAGTATTAAATTCTTGATTTTCATAACTTTCGCTTCATATTATACGAAGTGCAAATTACGTCATTTTTCTTGGAATAACCAAATGTTTTTTGTTTTTTTAGAAAAAAAGAATAGAAACTTCACAGATAGATGTGGAGACTCGACAGAATAATAAGGAGTCTCTATAAATTGGTGTTATGGTTGGCTGTATGGGGGCATCTGCTAACCACTATGTCTAAATGAATTCCTTAGTTTATATGCCGTCCCCCACCGTGCAAAAGTCTGCCCTGAATCTCGGGGAAGGTTTTGCCCCCCGTGCAAAAGTCTGCCAGCATTTCTGGCAACATTTACCCCACCGTGCAAAAGTCTGCCCTGAATCTCGGGGAAGGTTTTGCCCCCCGTGCAAA
>Ga0310697_10002017_pt1 | contig 22311 bp, 20 predicted proteins | sample 172DNAGHGlowgp2_FD_203883 | JGI IMG/M metagenome (GOLD analysis project Ga0310697, IMG submission 203883) | Sheep rumen microbial communities from Palmerston North, Manawatu-Wanganui, New Zealand - 1728 DNA GHGlow gp2 (v2) (version 2) | ecosystem: Host-associated > Mammals > Digestive system >...
CGGCTGACTCTGAAGCGCTCGCTGCTGCGCGAACTGTGGGGAGAGGAAAGCATGGAAGACAAACTGGATTTTGAACTGAACTACACCGCCGAGGCCCGCCGGATGATGGACGAGCGCATGATCCTGCAGGACGACGTGATCGCCGTACTGGAGGACTTTCACGCGAGCGGCGAGGCCATCGAGGACGAGGACGGCCTGCTGGTCGCCCGCCGCCGCGTGGGCAACGCCACCTTCTGGGTCAAATTCAGCCGCACGGACGGGGGCTATCTGGTGCACCGTGCCTGGAGCCACCGGATGAATGTTGTCAAACGGGAGGGTTGAGGGATGGCCATCGAAAAGAATTATTACACCATCGACCCGCAGGGAAAGCTGAAATGCGTCAAATGCGGCGTGCCGCTCGTCAAGGGCAAGGCCAAGTTCATGTACCTGGATAACGGCTTCCCTGTCGAACTGCCGGTTTGCCCGGTCTGCGGCTTCGTCTATGTGCCGGAGGAACTGGCGCTGGGCAAGGTCGCCTCGGTGGAGCGGGCACTGGAGGACAAATGAACCGCCATCCCGGGGGCGAGGCGCACACGCGCCGCCTCATCGAGCTGGCGGAGCTGCCGGCGGGCGCTTCGATCGTCGATCTGGGCGCCGGCGCGGGGGAGACCGTCGCGCTGCTGCGCGGCCTCGGCTGGGAAGCGGAGGGCGTCGACCTGGCGCCGCGCTCGCCGCTGGTAAAGCAGGGGGATTTCCTCCGGACGTCCTATCCCGACGGCTGCTTTGATGCTGCCGTCAGCCAGTGCGCCTTTTTCGTCTCCGGCGATCAGCCCGGCGCGCTGCGCGAGGCGTACCGGCTGCTGAAGCCGGGCGGGAAGCTGCTGCTGTCGGATCTGTTTTTCGAAGACCCGGCAGCGCTTTTCCGGGCGGCCGGCTTTGAGATCCTCTACGCCGAGGACATGACGGACGCATGGCGGGACTATTACCTGGAGGCGCTGTGGCACGGCGACGCGCCCTGCTGTGAGATCCCGCGAGGAAAGAGCAGCTATTGGCTGCTGATCGGAAGAAAGGACTGACAAGGATGGATCTGTTCGAGCGCGTGATGGAGCTGAGCCGTTACGGCTACTTCTGCAGCCAGATCCTGGCGATCCTGATGCTGGAGACCGTGGGGGAAGAAAATCCCGGCCTTGTTAAGGCCATGGGCGGCCTCAACGGCGGCGTGGGCTTTTCCCAGAACTGCTGCGGCTGCATGACCGGCGGCGCCTGCCTGATCTCCTACTTCACCGGCAAGGGTGAGGACACCGGCTATGACGACCCGCAGCACAAGCCGGCGCTGGGCGAGTTCACCCAATGGTTCGAGGAGGAGATGACCGCCGAATACGGCGGGATCGACTGCCGCGATATCACCCACGGCAACCCGGCCAAGCGCGTGGAGTACTGCCCGCAGATCATCGCGGCCACCTTTGAGAAATGCATGGAGATCCTCCAGGAGCGGGGACTGCTATGATCATCGGAAAAACCAAAAGTGTTTGCCCGGTCTGTCTGCGCGTCGTGGACGCGCAGAAGCGTTCGGAAAAAAACGGCATTTATCTCGACAAGCGCTGTGCCGAGCACGGTGCTTTTTCCTCTTTGATCTGGGAGGGCAACCTGGCCTCTTATCTGCGCTGGAACAGCGAGAATAACGCCGTCGATCCTCCGCGCGAAGGGCGTGCGCCGAAAAAAGGCTGCCCCAAGGACTGCGGTCTCTGCACCGAGCATCTGCGCAAGGGCTGCTGCATGCTGCTGGAGCTGACGCGGCGCTGCAATCTGCGCTGCCCGGTCTGCTTTGCCGCCGCGGGAGAAGAAACCGCGCCGGATCTCCCGCTTGCGGAGATCGAAAAGCAATACGAGTATCTGATGGCCCACGGCGGCCCGTTCAACATCCAGCTCTCCGGCGGCGAGCCGACGGTGCGGGACGATCTGCCCCGGATCATCCGCATGGGGCGCGAAAAAGGCTTCACGTTCTTCCAGCTCAACACCAACGGACTGCGCCTGGCCGCGGAGCCGGGCTACGCCGAAGCGCTCCGGGAGGCCGGGCTCAATACGGTATTTCTGCAATTTGACGCGCTCAGCGATTCCGTTTATGTCACGCTTCGCGGCCGGGCGCTGCTTGCGGAGAAAAAACGCTGCATCGAAGAGTGCGCCGCGGCGGGGCTGGGCGTCGTGCTCGTCCCGGTGATCGCGCGCGGCGTGAACGAGGATCAGGTCGGCCCGATCCTCCGCTATGCGCTGGAAAACGCCCCCGCCGTGCGCGGTGTGCATTTCCAGCCCCTGAGCTATTTCGGCCGCTGCGGCCTCGAAAGGCCGGAGCGCCCGATCACGATCCCCGGGCTCCTCGCTCTCATCGAAGAGCAGACAGAGGGTCTGCTGCACGCCTCCGATTTTTACGGCGGGGGCGCCGAGAGCGCCTACTGCTCCTTCCACGCGAGCTATCGTATCCGCCCGGACGGCACGCTCAGGAGCCTTCCCCGTCGGCAGAGCGGCGGCTGCTGCTGCACCAGCTCCGACGATTCCCGTACCTCCGTGGCCGACCAGTGGAGCGGCTCTGTGTCCGCCTTTGGCGAGGACGACCCGCTCACCGAGACCTCCGCGCTGGACGCCTTTCTGGAGCAGGCGCGGCGCAGCACCTTTGCCGTGTCCGGCATGGTGTTTCAGGACGCGTGGAATCTGGATCTGGATCGGCTGCGCCGCTGTCACATCTGCGAGGTCGACAGCCGCTACGGTATGGTGCCCTTCTGCGCCTATAATCTGACGAACCAAAACGGGGAGGCGCTCTATCGATGAGTCTTTCCCGGATCGACGCCCTTCTGCTTGCGCAGGAGGGATTGACGCCTGTTACCAGAGCGAGCATTGAAAAGCTGCAGCTCCGGAAACTCAACGCCCTGCTCGCGCGGGAAAAAGAGCGGGGAGGCTTCTACCGCGACCTGCCCGATCATCTTGATTCTCTTTCCGCTCTCGCCTCTCTCCCTTTTACGACGGACGAGGATCTGGCACACTTTGCCCCGGGGCTGCTGCTCCGCTCCCAGAGTGAGATCCAGCGCGTGCTCTCCGACGCGACCTCCGGCACCACCGGCGCCGCCAAGCGCGTGTTCTATACCGAGGGCGACTGTGAGCACACGGTCGAGCTTTTCATGGCGGGGTTGGGAGAACTGATCTTTCCCGGCAGCGTCACGATGATCTGCTTCCCCTTCTCCGGGCCGCACGGTCTGGGGGAGCTGATCGCGGAAGCGATCGAGCGTCTCGGCGCGAGGCCGCTCAGACTCGGCGTCGGGCTCAGCTACGGCGAATTTGCCAAGCTGCTGGAAAAAGAAAAACCGGATACCTTCGTCGGCATGCCGGTACAGCTCCTCTCGCTGCTGCGCGTCTGCGGGCGGGGCAGTCTGCGGCAGGCTCTCATAAGCGGCGACGCCTGCCCCAACGCCGTTCTCAGGGGCTGCGAGGCGATCCTGCAAAGCCGCCTTTTCCCCCATTACGGTTCGCGGGAGATGGCGCTGGGCGGAGCCATATGCTGCAGCGCCCACGAGGGCATGCACCTGCGGGAAAACCATGTGATCGCCGAGATCGTTGACGAGCAGGGCCGCCCGCTGCCGCCGGGCGAGACCGGGGAGCTGGTCATCACCACCATCGGCATGGAGGCCATGCCCCTGATCCGCTACCGCACCGGGGATTATACCCGTGTGATTCCGGGCCGCTGTCCCTGCGGCAGCGAAGTGCTGCGGCTCGATACCGTGCGCCGGAAGGAGACGGCCGAGCTCGCGGCCCTGGATGAAACACTGTTTTCGCTGCCCTTCGTTGCCGATTACCGGGCAGAGAGACGAAACGGACGGCTGCATCTTCAAATCCTTACTTGCGGCGCGGGCGTGCTGCCCGCGCTGGACGCCGAAACAGAAATACGCCCGGCGAGGCCGGACGACCGCAGCCTGTATGCGGGAAAAAGAAAGGTGGAGGAAACATGACGGAAATTGAAAAGAAACAGACGGAAGGGAACTGCTGCTGCCCGCCCTCTCCTGCGGCAGACCGGCTGCAGCACAAAACGGGCTGCCTCCTCTGCGGCAAGTCTCTTGTCTATTTTTCGGAGAGGCGGCCGCTCCGCTGCGCCATCTGCGGGAAAGAGGCCGAAGCAAACGCCGCCTGTGAAGATGGCCACCTCGTCTGCGACAGCTGCCACGAATCCTCGTCCATTGCTTTTTTCGTTCCGCTCCTGCTCGCCAGCGCGGAAAAAGACCCGCTCCTGCTCTTTGAGCGGGTGGTCGCGCTGCGCCAGGTGCACATGCACGGGCCGGAGCACCACATCATCGTCCCCTGCGTGCTGCTGACCGCCTACCGCAACAACGGCGGGGAGATCGACCTGGAGAGCGCGCTGAAGGAGGCGGTGCGCCGCGCCTCACAGGTGCCGGGCGGCGCCTGCGGCTACTGGGGCGTCTGCGGTGCGGCGGCTGGCACCGGGATCTACATGAGTATTCTGCTGGGCTCCAACCCCGTGCACAAGGAGGCCTGGCCGATCCCACAGCGCCTCGTTGCCGACTGCCTGAACGCGATCGCCGATGCAGGCGGTCCACGCTGCTGCAAACGCACCGGCCGGCTTGCTATCACGCGCGCCGCGGAGTTCACCGCGGAACTCCTGGGGGTGGAGATGCCGCTCGGTAAGGTCACGTGCCGCTATTTCCGGGACAACCGGGAGTGCCTGTATCGCGATTGCCCCTATTTCCCCGCGTAAGGGAGAGAAAGCCGTTCCTTCATACAGCGTTTCCGTAGTGGTAATTTGCTGACTTGCGGTCTTGAGAAAACGGAGGCAGTTTGTTATAATAGCAGCATCGGATTTTATCAAGGAGATGTGAAGATATATGAAACTTGGTATCGTGGGTCTGCCCAATGTGGGCAAGACGACGCTTTTTAACGCGCTGACCGGCTCCAAGGCCGAGACCAGCAGCTACTCCAACGCCTCCGCCAAGCCCAACATCGGCACCGCCAAGGTGCCCGACGAGCGGCTCGACTGGCTGGCCGAATACTACCACCCGAAGAAGTATTCCCCCGCGACCATCGACTTCGTGGACGTGCCGGGCGTCAGCGGCGGCGGCAAGGGCAACGAGGTCTTTCAGGCCATCCGCCAGGTGGACGCGCTGGTGGAGGTCGTGAGATGCTTCGACAATGAGGACATCTTCCTGGAGCCGGCCGACGCCGTGCGCGACGCGGAGAGCTTTGAGCTGGAGCTGATCCTGGCCGATATCGAGATCGTGGAGCGCCGACTCGAGCGCGCGAAGAAGAACGCCAAGGGCGGTGACAAGAAGTATAAGCGCGAAGCCGAGATGTGCGAGGCGCTGATCGCCCACCTGACCGAGGAGAAGCCCGCCCGCGAGTTCGAGTTTACCGAAGAGGATCAGGACATCCTCATCGACGGCGGCCTGCTCACCGTAAAACCCGTGATCTATGCCGCGAACCTGGACGAGGACGGCATGAGCCACCTTGCCGAGAACGCCAACTTCAAGGCCCTCTCCGAATACGCCGCCAGGCACGGCGCGGCGGTGCTGCCCGTGGCGGCCAAGTTCGAGGAGGACATTGCGGATATGGACGCCGAGGAGGCGCAGATGTTCATGGAGGATCTGGGCCTGCATGAAACCGGCCTTGACCGCCTGATCCGCACCTCTTACGACCTGCTGGGCTACATCTCCTTCCTCACCGCCGGCGAGGACGACGTGCACGCCTGGACCATCGTGCGCGGTACCAAGGCGCCCCGCGCCGCCGGCAAGATCCACACCGACATCGAGCGCGGCTTCATCCGGGCCGAGATCGTGGCCTTTGAGGATCTGAAGGCCTGCGGCTCCATGCAGGCCGTGAAGGAAAAGGGCCTGTTCCGCCTGGAGGGCAAGGAGTACGTCATGCAGGACGGCGACGTGACCATGTTCCGCTTCAACGTGTAAGGATGATTGTTCTGAAGAAAGCTTCGGGGGCCGCGTTTTCGCGGCCTCCGATTTTCATCTGCGCCGCGAAGCGGACAGACTGGGGGATACCATCGTAGCGCCGAGCATCGGTCGGCGAAGAAGCGCCCAGTGGTCAGTGGCCAGTGGATAGCGTCTAGGGGATGCGCCGTAGGGGACGGGCTTGCCCGTCCCGCGGACGTGGTACAAGGTCCGACACAGCGGGAGGGGCAAGCCCCTCCCCTACGATGAGAAACAGACGTGGTACAAGGTCCGACATGGCGGGCGCGTGATACGCGCCCCTACAATGCTAAAAACACAGCGGGAAGCCCTTCGGCTTCCTGCTGCGTTTCTGCAATTATCCCCCCATGAGGTCAGTGCCGCAAGTGGGCCGGTACAGATCCATCAAGCGGATCTCCACGTCGCTGTGCGCCCGCAGCCACTCCAGGCAGTGGGTATTGTCCTCATAGATCGTGAGGTAAAACCAGCTGCTGTCCTCGGTGCGGAGATAGCCCCGGGCGTAGGCCGCGCCGTCCGTGAGTTCCAGGTGGACGCTCACGTTGGTGCCGCGGGGCGCGGCGGCGTCCGAGAGGAAGCGGCGGCCGATCTTATCCTCCGCCAGATCCGCCAGCAGCGCGTTTTCGTAGAAGTCCACGGCCTCCTCCTCGGTGAAATAGACCGAGCGATGGCCGTTTTCGTCGCTGCCCTCATACTCCGCGCCGAAGCCGATCACGTTCTCCGGGATCACCTGCACCTTGCTCAGCGAGCGGTAGCGCAGGGCCTCGGGCAGATTCAGCACGGTCTGGAGCTTCGCCATGTCGGCGTCGGGCTCGTTCAGGCTCTCCTCCGTGCCCCAGACACGGTATTTGCGGCTCACGATGCTGCCGTTATCGAGCACATAGCGCAGATCCAGGCTGCAGGCCACGATGTTTCCGAAGCGCGTGTCAAAAGGCGTCTCATGCTCCGCCTTATGCTGCACGATGCCGCGCTGCAGCTCCAGGATCTTCCGGATGCTCTCCGCCTCCCGGTACTCGGTGCCGTTGAGGATCACAGCCTCGACGCGTTCCGGCTGGGGCTGGCGTTTCTCCCAGCCCAGCACGTCCGCCTCTGAGAGGCCGAGGATCAGCATCGCGATGGCAGCGAACACCAGCCAGCCCCGCCAGGTCCCGCGAAAAACGCGGACGGTCTTGCGGATCAGCATCTCGGCCACAAAGTAGCCGATGAGACTGCCGATGAGTACCGCCAGCGCCGTGATGAGCGCGGCCGTGAGACCCATCTGCGCATTCATCACCAGCGCGCCATGCACAAAAGCGGCCAGCAGAATGCCGCAGCCGTAGGCCATGCAGTACTTGAACACCGGCTTCAACACGGGAATGGCCACGGTGTCGGTGGCGCTCTCCATCTGCCGGTGAAGGTACAGCCGCCAGGCGAGGAGGGTCAGCAGGACGCCGACGGCGCCGTAGACACAGACCGTCCCGAGCCCGCGGATCACGATCTCCTCTGTGGAGCCGGTGGTGTGGAATTCATAGTTCTGCATCATATACACCAGCGGGGAGAGCCAGGTGAAGAGCAGCCTTTCGGGATCCAGGCCGAAGAGCAGCTTGCTCAGCACAGAGCGGGTTGCATACTCCGCCACAGAGGCCGTGAAGTTCAGCACCGCGTACACCAGCGGCAGGATAAGCAGGCTCCCGGTCAGCATGGCGCAGAGGGAGGCAAAGCCGTAGAAGCAGAGCTTGCTTAACAGCATCACGGCCAGCAGGATCCCCAGCACCCAGAGGCTCAGCTTCCCGCCCGCCACAAAGGGCAGGCAGAGAGCCACGGCCAGCAGATCCGCCAGCAGCAGGGGCACGATGCCTGTGAACCAGGCCGTGAAGAACATGGTCGTGCGGGTGATGGGCAGGGTGTTCATCATGCCGCAGGAACGGGGCTGGTAGAGATAGCCGAACATGGCCATCGCGGCGAGGATCGAGACGCCGAAGGAGATGACCATGCTCTCCTCGCCCATGCCGGCCACCGTGTCGTCCAGCACGGGGATGAGACCCACGTAGCCGGTGTTATTGAGCACCTGCTGCCTGAGCATCAGGGGCAGGATCAGCAGCAGGAAGGCGAAGTACGCCGCCCAGAGCGGCCAGCAGCGCTGCAGCAGGTTCTTGGCCACGCCCCGGTTAAAGAACGATGTCTTTGACTTCATGGTCGGCACCTCCCAACTCGTAAATGAAGATTTCCTCCAGCGTAAGCGGCAGCACGTCCAGGAAAAGCGGATTGCAGAGGGCGAGCTTCGCCTCCAGCTCCTCGGCCTTGCCGCGCAGGATGAGCTGCTGCAGGCGCCCGGTCTCGCTCCGGTGCAGGATGGTGAGATCCTTTGGCAGCTCCGTCTCTTCCGCGAAGGCCAGCTGGATCTTCACGATGTTGTCCTGCAGCTCCGAGAGGCTCCGCTCCAGGAGCATTCTGCCGTGGTTCATGATGCCCACGTGGTCGCACACGTCCTCCAGCTCCCGCAGGTTGTGGGAGGAGACCAGGACCGTGGTGCCCCGCTCCGCCACGTCGCTCAAAAGCAGGCTCCAGACCTGGCGGCGCATCACGGGGTCGAGGCCGTCCACCGGCTCGTCCAGGATGACCACCTCGGGCCGCTGGGCGAGGGCGAGCCAGAAGGCCGCCTGCTTCTGCTGGCCCTTGGAGAGCTTGCGCACGGGGCGCCTGAGATCCAGCTGGAAGGCCTCGCCCAGCTTCTCGAAGCAGGCCGTGTCGAAGCGCGGGTACACGTCCCGGTAGAACTTCATCATGTCCCGGATCGTGGCCTGGGTGTAGTAGAAAATGTCGTCCGGGATGTAGGCGATCCGGTCCTTGACAGCGGGGTTTTCATAGACCGGCTCGCCGTCGATGAGCACTTCGCCGCTATCCTGCCGGTAGATGCCGGCCAGGTGTCGGATGATCGTGGACTTGCCCGCGCCGTTGGGGCCGACCAGGCCGTAGACCGCGCCCTTCGGCACCGTGATGTTCAGCCCGTCCAGGGCCGGAAAGCCGTCAAAGCGCTTCACCACGTTTTTGACTTCAATCATGTTCTGTCACCTCGCATTCTCTCTGCCAGCTCCTCCTCCGTGAGGCCCAGCAGCTTCAGCTCCGCCGCGAGCGCGTCCAGCTGCTTGAGCAGCTCCTTCCTCCGGGCGGCCGCGGCGTCGCTGCGCTCGCGCACAAAGCTTCCCCGCCCGGGGACCGAGACGATGTAGCCCTCCGCTTCCAGCTCCCGGTAGGCGCGCTGGATCGTGTTCGGGTTGATGGCGAGCTGCCCCGCCAGCTCCCGCACCGAGGGCATCTTCGTGTCCGCGGGCAGCGCGCCGGACAAAATGAGCTGCCGGAAGCCGTCCCACACCTGCTCGTAGATGGGCCGCGCGTCGCGGAAATTGATGGAAATCATCCGGGCTGTCCCTCCTTTCTGTCTGCCCGGCGGGACGGCCAGCCTGTCATCGGCCGGCCGCTCCGCCGGAACATTTGTATTAACTGTATTAGTTATATTAACACAGTTAAGATAGCATAGATACCGCCCGCTGTCAAGGGGGGAGCAAATCTTAAGATTGCTCCCCCCTTGTGTCGGACGATGTAGCATGTCCGTTCCGCATCGTAGGGGCGCGTATCACGCGCCCGCCTTGTCGGACCCGATACCACGTCCGGCGTGGGACGTATTACGCCCCCCATTCTTTCTTTTCTTCTTGAGAAAAGAAAGAATGCGCCGCGCGGCGGTGTAAGAAAGAAAAGAGCGCCGGCCTGGTCGCAGGTAACAGCCTGCGGTCAGAACCATATCCGCCGCCATCCGAATGTTGGCATGCCTTAGATGCTTCGGTGTTCGCTGCCGCTATAGCGTGCAAATCCTTACCGATACTTCTCCTGTACAGGCGGCTCGACAACGCTGTGTCTCGCGTTGTAGGGGCCGTTCACGAACGGCCCGTTCTGTCTGACCCTGCACCGTGTCGGCAGGCGGCGTAGGGGAGGGGCTTGCCCCTCCCGTTTGTCCGACCTAGTACCATGTCGGCGGGCGATTCATGAATCGCCCCTACAATGAAATGTCCGTATCTCACTGTAGGGGCCGTTCACGAACGGCCCGCCTTGTCCGACCTTGTACCATGTCGGCGGGCGGCTGATAGCGACGCGAAGCCAGTCCCTTTAGGGCCGCCCCTGCTAAGCGCTGATCACCAGGCGCTATGGCCACTCGCATGTCAGTCTCCGACCGCGGAGGCCTGCATGACGTTCTTGTTGAGGTAATAATATAGAAGCAGCAGCACCATGCACAGCACCCAGCCCGCGGGATAACCCAGCGCCACGGCCAGGAGCCCGCCGCCCAGGCGGTAGGAGAAGAAGAGGTAGATCTGGCGGAAGACCACGTAGGAACTCAGGCAGATCACCATGGAGGAGCGGGTGTCCCCCGCGCCGCGCAGCGCGCCGAGATAGACCTGGTTGACGGCAAAGGGCAGGTAGAAGGGGGAGATGACCCGGATAAACCAGGTGCCGTAGCGCACCACCTCGCTGTCGCCGTTGAAGAGGCGCGTCAGCTGCGGGGCGAAGATCATCAGCGGCGTGAGCAGCACCGTCATGGTCAGAAGCCCCATGATCAGGCCCTGGCGCACGGCGGCTTTCGCCCGGTCCCGCTTGCCCGCGCCCAGGTTCTGCCCCACGAAGGTGGTGATGGAGGTGGACAGGCTCATCATCGGCAGCATCGCAAAGGAGTCCACCCGGTTGTAGGCCGTCCAGCCAGCCAGCACCGTGCTTGCAAAACGGTTTACATAAGACTGCACAAACACATTCGACAGGGAAGTGATGCCCATCTGCAGCGCGGAGGGGATGCCGATCAGCAGGATCTTGCCCAGGATCGGCAGGTCAAAGCGCAGTTTCTTGAGCTCCAGCTTATAGGCAGCGTCGGTGCGCAGCAGCAGGCGCAGCACCAATATCGCCGAGAGGAACTGGGAGATCACGGTGGCCCAGGCGGCGCCCGCGATGCCCAGGCCCAGCACGCCTGTGAAGAGCACATCCAGCACGGTGTTCGTCATCGTGCAGAAAATCAGCAGGTACAGGGGCCGCGTGGAGTCGCCCACGGCGCGGAGAATGCCCGCGCAGGAGTTATACAGGTGAACGCCCGTGATGCCCCAGAAGAAAATACGCAGGTACTCGGCAGCCTGGGGCAGCACGTCCTCCGGCGTCTGCATCAGGCGCAGCATCAGGGGCGTGGCCAGCACGCCCGCGACGGTCAGGATCACGCAGGTGACCAGCGTCACCAAAATCGTGGTGTGCACGGCCCGGCTCAGCTTTTCCCGGTCCTTCGCGCCGAAGTACTGGGCGATGACCACGGTGGAGCCGGTGGAGAGGCCGATGAACACGCTGACGAAGGCGTTGATCACGGGGCCGGTGCAGCCCACCGCGGCCAGGGCGGACTTGCCCACGAAGTTGCCGACCACGATGGAGTCCACAGTATTGTAGAGCTGCTGAAAGAGGTTGCCGATCAGCAGCGGGATGGCGAAGGTGATGAGCAGCCGGGGGATGCTGCCCTCGGTCATATCGGTATCTTTGCGGTGCAGGATGGAAGCCAGGGGAAACGCCACCTTTCCGATGAAAAACAATCACGCTTACTATATGCGGTTGCGCAGAAAAAGTCAACAGGCCGCGGTTTCGCGGCCTGTCCGTACAATATTCCGATCACTGCTCGCCGATGCGGCTCTGAATGTAGCCCTCCACATCCTGCAGGTCGATGTCCAGCGCAACGGCCAGCTCCCCGTGCAGTATGTCCTTGGCGCGCTTGAGCGTAGCCTCGGCCCGGCTGGACTTGGTCTTGCGCTCCGACATGCGCTGCCGCAGCCCCTTGACGATGGCGACCAGCGCCTCGCAGCTGTGCTGGCGGAACAGCTCCTTGTAGAACGCGTCCACATGATTGAAACGGTTGTCGTTGCAGATGGCCGGCGCGATCCCCGGCATCGACTCGATGAGCGCCTCCGCCTCCTCCCGGCTCATGACCGGGCGCATGTACACATTGGAGTCCACCGGCGTAAAGTAGACCCCCGTACCGACGAAGGGACTGAGATGGTAATACATCTTGTCCCGCGAGGAGCCGGCCATGGGCAGCGCGTCGATTTTTTCGACCGTGCAGACCCCGTTCTCCCCGTAGATGATCTTATCTCCAATCTCAAACATCCGAAAACTCCCCTATCCTATTACTTATAGCTATATATTACACGATTTTTCCGGTCAAAGCAAGGCTTTTTTGCGATTTTTTACTTCAAATTTTATATCTAATATCACCCGAAGCACCGAAAGAGGACAAAACAGAGCCTGAGAATTGGCAATTGTTTTCCGGCGGCGGCTATGCTACAATAAGATTTAACTTTGAAGCATATACATGGTGACGTTATGATTTCTTATTCCTGGTATGAAATGGTCTGGATCGTGCTGATCTATTCCTGTCTGGGCTGGTGCGCGGAGGTGGCCTACGCCGCCGTGAAAACCGGCCGCTTTGTGAACCGGGGCTTTCTCAACGGCCCCGTCTGCCCGATCTACGGCTTCGGCATGCTGATCGTGCTGCTGGTGCTGGAGCCGGTGAAGGAGAACCTGGCCCTGCTCTTTTTCGGCAGCATGGTGTTTACCTCGCTCCTGGAGTTCCTGGTGGGCTTTGCGCTGGAGCGTATCTTCCACGACAAGTGGTGGGACTATACGGACTGCCCCTTCAACATCATGGGCTACGTCTGCCTGGAGTTTTCGCTGATCTGGGGCGTGGCCTGTGTGCTGGCGGTGGATGTGCTGCACCCGCTGATCCTGGATGCCGTGCGGAAGATCCCTGAGAATGTGGGCAAATGGCTGGAGCTGGGCTTTGCCCTCGTCATGCTGACGGACGCGGCGCTCACGCTCTATGAGCTTTTGAAGCTCCCCCGCCGCTTCCGTGCCATCGACGAGATGGAGAGGGCCCTCACCGCCGTGTCGGACACGGTGGGCGAGAAGCTGATCTATGAGCCCATGGAGCGGGGGAAGGAGCGGCGTGAGGCCTTTGCCGAGAGCCATCCGGAGCTGGCCGGGAAGGCCCGGGAGACCGCCCGGGACGCCATGGCCAGACGCGCCGAGCTCAATCAGACCGTGAAGGAAAAAGAGGACGGGGCGAAGGCCGCCCTGGCTGCCCGCCGGGCCGAGACAGAGGCGAAGCTGCGCCAACTGCTGGAGAGCTCCTTTGTCCACCGCCGCATCGCCGCGGCCTACCCGGCGCTCCTGAAGGGCGAGCACCACGGCGCCCACTTCCGCCGGCTGAAAGAACACTACGAAGAGAAAAAGAACGGGAAAGCCGCCTGATGAAACTGTATCTGTACGGACACGAATATAAATACGCGGTGGAGCAGATGCTGCTGACGCTCTATCCCGCCGAGCGGCCCCAGTACCCGGAGGGGGAGCCGGAAGGGGAGCGGATGGAGATCCGCCTGAGCCGGGGCGCAAAGCGCGTCACGGCCTCCTGCCGCCTCGTTTCTGCCGCGGGCCGTTTTGACGGCCGGGCGAGCGCGGCGCTTTCAAAGCTGGGCGACGCGCTGGAGACGGACCGGAAGTGCCAGCGGCTGGTGAAAAACGCGATGTACCGCGCGGCCCTGCGCGCCGGGCGCAAGAAGCCCGTCTGGGGCGCGCTGACCGGCGTGCGGCCCGGAAAGCTGCTGGAAAAGCTGCTGGCGGAGGGCCTTGACGAGCAGGAGGCGCTGCGCCGCTTCATGGAGGAATTCGACGTCTCGCCCGAGCGGGCGGCCCTCTGCCTGGACGCAAGCCGCGAGACCATGAAGGCCGCGGCGAGCCTGGGGGAGAAGGACGTCTGCCTCTACGTGGGCATTCCCTTCTGCCCGACCCGCTGCGCCTACTGCAGCTTTGTGAGCCAGTCGGTGGAGAAGAGCATGAAGCTGATCCCGCCCTTTCTGGAGGCGCTGGAGCAGGAGATCGCCGCCACGGCCGCCGAGGTGAAAGCGCTGGGGCTGCGGCCGGTGTCCGTCTACATGGGCGGCGGCACGCCCACCACGCTCTCGGCACCGCAGCTCGACCGGCTCTGCACCGTGCTGGCCGAGCAGTTTGACCTCTCCGCCCTGCGGGAGTACACCGTGGAGGCCGGCCGGCCCGACACCATCACGGAGGAGAAGCTGCGCGTCCTGCGCGCCCACGGGGTGGACCGGGTCAGCGTGAACCCGCAGACCATGTCGGACCATGTGCTGGAGGTCATCGGCCGGAAGCACACGGCGGCGGACATCGTCACGGCGCTCCGGAAGGTGCGCAGGGTCGGCGGCATGGCCGTGAACATGGACCTGATCGCGGGCCTGCCCGCGGATACGCCTGCCGGCTTTGCCGACACGCTGGAGCGGGTGATCGGTCTTAACCCGGAGAACATCACCGTCCACACGCTGAGCCTCAAGAAGGGCAGCCGCATCACGCTGGAGGGCTCCGCGATCCCCGGGGAAGAGGAGGTCTCCGCCATGCTGGATCTGGCCGAACGCCGCCTGCGGGGCGAGGGCTACGCGCCCTATTACCTCTACCGGCAGAAGTTCATGTCCGGCGGCTTTGAGAACGTGGGCTGGACGAAAGAAAAGTATGGTAACCTCTACAACATCTGCATCATGGAGGAGCTCTGCAGCATCCTGGCCATGGGCGGGGGCGGCTCCACCAAGCTGATCGCGCCGGGGGACGGCCGCAACATTCGCCTGATGGCGCCCAAGTACCCGCTGGAATACATCGAAAAAATAGAAAAAACCTGCGAAGATAAACAGAAAATCAGTGATTTTTATCAGAAGGAGGAAGACGGATGGCATACCAGCTGACCGATATCAATTTCCGCACCATCTCCGACCCCAAGGGTTTTGTGGAGGAGTGTGACGCGCGCTACGACGGCGAAGTGAAAGCGGCCGCCGAGATGATCCTGGAAAACCGCAAAAAGAGCCCGATCATCCTGCTCTCCGGCCCTTCCGGCTCCGGCAAGACCACCACGGCGATGAAAATCTCCGCCGCGCTGGAGGAGCAGGGCGTGCGCTGCCACTATGTGGCGATGGACGACTACTTCAACACCGTGGACCCGGCCACCGCGCCCCGCACCCCGGAGGGGGACATCGACCTGGAGTCGCCCCTGTGCCTGGATATGGAGCTTCTCAACAAGCACTTCACCCAGCTGGCGAAGGGCGAGCGCATCTATGTGCCGAAGTATGAGTTCTCCCGCCAGATGCGCATTCAGGAGCCCTCCAAGTCCATCAAGCTCAAGCAGGACGAGATGGTGATCTTCGAGGGCATCCACGCCCTGAACGACATGATCACCAACCGCCACCCCGAGGCCTTCAAGCTCTACATCTCCGCCCGCAGCGACGTTGCCTTCAACGGCAACATCGTCTTCAAGCGCACCTGGTTCCGTCTGGTGCGCCGCATGGTGCGGGACTACAAGTTCCGCGGCTCCGACCCGGCCGTGACCATGGCCATGTGGGGCAACGTGCGCCGCGGGGAGCTCAACAACATCTCCCCCTTCAAGAAGAAGGCCGACCTGCGCTTCGACACCTCCCACGCCTACGAGCCGGCGCTTTTCAACACCACGGCCACCAAGCTCTTCGCCTCCGTGCCCGAGGGCATCGAGCGCTATGAGGAGCTGCGGCAGGTGCTGCCGGCGCTGCAGCTCTTCGGCCACATCGACGAGAGCCTGATCGCCCCCGACGCGCTGGTGCGTGAGTTCATCGGCGGCGGGATCTATGAATACTGAGTTTTGAGTCGTGAGTTTTGAGTTTTGAGATAAGAGAATAATCGTGCCGGGCTGCGTCAGCAGCCCGGCACGCGTTTTCCTCAAAACTCAGAGCTCAAATCTCAAAACTGATTACGCCATGGCGGTATCGAACACGTCCTTCACGGCGGCCTTGATGGTCTCATAGCTCATGCCGATGCGGGCCTCGAAGCGCTTCTCGCCGTCCACGTAGAAGGTGGGCACGGCGTAGTAGTCGTAGCGGTCGGCAAATTCGGGCTCCTGCGTCTCCTCCACCTTCTGGATCGATAGAGCCTTGTAGGCGGGGTTCTCCGCATACAGCTCGTCGATGGCACGAAAGGCTCTCGCGCAGTAGCCGCAGTCATCCCGGTGGAACATGAGGATCTTTTTCATTTGCAATCTCCTTTCTTTCTCTCAAAACTCAAAACTCAGGCCTCAAAACTGAGGATTGCGTCCCGCATGCGCCGGAGCCCCTTCTCCACCTCGCTGCGGGGGATGGCCAGATTCAGCCGCACAAAGCCCTCCGCGTCGTCCACGAAGAAGGCGCTGCCGCCCTCCAGGATGACGCCGGCCTTTTTGGCGAAGAAATCCGGCAGGTTCACGCTCTCCGGCAGATAGCCGCGCAGATCCACCCAGGCCAGATAAGTCGCCTCCGGCACGGTGAACACGGCTTTGGGCAGCTCCGTTTTCAAAAAGGCGTCCAGCAGGGCGAAGTTCCCGTCCAGGTACGCTTTGAGCTGCCGCAGCCACTCGCCGCCCTGCTCATAGGCGGCCTGGTGCGCGGCCAGGGACAGGGGATTGAGCATGCCGCAGGCCTTGGCCCGGGTCTTGAAGTGCTGCCGCTCGCCCTCGTCCCGGATCAGGATGGCCGAGAGCAGCAGCCCCGCCACGTTGAAGGTCTTGCTGGCGGACATGCAGGTGACGAGCTTTCCGTAGTCGGGCAGGATTTTGCCCATGGGGATGTGCCGCAGCCCGCTGCGCAGCAGATCACAGTGGATCTCGTCCGACACGATCCAGAGATCGTGCTCAGTTGCGATGCGGCCGATCTCCGTGAGCTCCGCCTCCGTCCAGACCCGGCCGGTGGGGTTGTGGGGATTGCAGAGGAGCAGGAGCTTCGTGTCGGGATCGGCGGCCTTCGCGGCAAAGTCCCCAAAATCAATGCCGAAGCGGCCCCGCGCATCCCGCTGGAGCGTGGAGCGCAGCAGCTCCACGCCGCTGTATTCGCAGGCGTGCAGGAACTGGCTGTAGGCCGGCGTCATGGTCAGCACCTTGCCGCCCCTGGGCACCAGATCCTCCACCAGCTGGGTCAGGGCGTAGACGATGCCGGGGGTGCAGCAGAGCTCCTCGTCCCTGAAGTCCCAGCCATACATCGTGCGGCACCAGGCGCGCAGGGCGCTGCGGTAGCCGCCGTCGAACATGCCGGTGTAGCCGAAGATGCGCCGGTCCACCCGGGCACGGATGGCGTCGCAGATCTCGGGCGCCACGGCAAAGTCCATGTCCGCCACCCACATGCGCACATAGTCGTCCTCACCCCAGGGGAGCGTCTCTCCCGGCCCGGTGCGCAGGATGCTGCCCCGGAAGCCGTCGGTATTGAAGGCGTTGGTGTTTTTGCGGTCCACGATCTCATCAAAGTTATACTGCATCGAAGTCACACTCCTCATTCATATCAGTTTTTTCAGCCCCGGGATCAGCCGCAGCAGGAAGGCGGCAAAGCTCCCGGCAAGGCAGATGCAGAGCGCCCACACAAGGCAGGCGGGGTAGCTCCCGATCGCGGGGGAGAGGGCCGTATACACAGGCCGCAGCCAGGCGAGGAAATAGTGCTGCAGCAGATAGAGCCCGAAGCTGCAGGCGCCGAGCGTCCGCAGCGCGCCGGCGAGCCATGCGGGGGCTGCGTGATGCAGGAAAAGCGTTTTTGCGATAAAGTACAGCGCCAGGGCGGAGACGAAGTTCAGCGCCCCGAAGGTGACTTCCCCGGCGATGGCGGGCCACTCGCCCCGGAAGGTACACCAGCGCTCGGTGGCAAGGCACATGAGAACCGTTCCGACCAGCATCGCGAGAAAAGCCAGCCCCGCGTTTTTCCGGTTGAAGTGCTTCTCGTCCACGCGGTTTTCCAGATAATAGCCCAGCAGCGGGAAGAAGAAGGTGTACTCCAGCGCGAAGAGCACAAAGGTCTCGCTCTGTCCGTACTGCTCGCCCAGCACGAAGATGGGCAGCAGCTCCACGCCCTTGAACACCAGCCAGAGCAGAACGAGGTACAGATAGTCCCGGTCCCGCATGGCGGGGGCCAGCCGCCGCAGGAAGGGCAGCACCAGCAGATAGCCCAGGTAGCAGTAGAGATACCAGTAGGAATCCACCAGCCGGTAGGAGTAGAGATTGGTCAGGAAGAAATAGTAGTTGAAATCGGCCAGGTGGCCGCGGATCTCATACACATAGCCCAGCAGGGAAAAGAGCAGCAGCACCAGCGCAAAGCGCAGGATGCGCTTTTTAAAGAGCTGCGCGAAGCTCTCCTCCTTCCCGATGAGCAGCGCGCCGGAGACCATGAGAAACAGCGGCACCGCCGTCTTGTGCAGGGCGGAAAAGCCCATCAGCAGCCAGTGCAGGGGCGCTTCGTGGATCTGCAGATAGTAGAGCTGCCCCGCGTAGCCCGTGTGGTTCATCACCACAAAAAAGATCGCGAGCACGCGCAGCGCGTCCAGATGTGTTCTGCGTTCCGTCATGGAATCCCCCCCCTGTTGTCAATGCGTCTTCTCCGCTTAGTATAGCAGAAGCGGCGGCGTCCGACAAGCGGCGGAAAAAGAATTGCAATTACTGTAGCATTATAACAGTAAAAATGTTATAATACCCAAACGTGTCTGTTGATTGAAATACCATGCTATCCACGGAAAAATGAGGGCACGGCGGGAGACAGAGAGATGACCGAATTTCATGCGGATGACTATGGCCTGTTTCCGACCCAGAGCGGGCGGATCCTGGCCTGTCATGAGGAAGGCGTCCTGGGCGGGACGAGCATCATGCCGAACAGCCCCTGGCGGGAGACCTGTATGGACATGCTGCCCGAAGACGGGCTTGCGCTCGCCGTGCACCTGAATCTGATGGAGGGGCGCTGCGTGGCCCCGAAGGAGCGCCTGCCGCTGCTGGTGGATGAAGCGGGGATCTTCCGCGTCTCCTTTGCTTCGCTCCTTTTCTCCCCGCTCACGGGACGGTATCGGGAATACTATGAAGAGCTCAAAATCGAGCTCTCCGCGCAGATCCACGCCCTGCTCCCCGCGCTGGAGGCGAGAGGGGAGCCTCTGCGCCTGGACGGGCACGCCCACTGGCACATGCTGCCCGTGGTGTTTGACGCGCTGATGGCCGTGATCGCGGAGGAGGAGCTGCCGGTCAGCTATATCCGCATCCCGCGGGAGCCGCTGGGACTGCTGCTGCGGCATTTCCCGGCGATCCTGCCCTTTCACCCGATCAACATCGTGAAGACCCTGCTGCTGTACGTGCTGGCCGGGCGCAATCTGCGGCGGCACGGCGCGGCGCTGGGGCGGATAGAAAAGAAGCTTTTTCTCGGCGTGCTGTTTTCAGGGCGCTTTGAGTATGGTAAAATCTGTATGATCCTCCCGGACGCGGAGCGGGAGGCCGCGCGGCGCGGCTGGGGACTGGAGATCCTGACCCACCCCGGCGCCGTGTATGAGGAAGAGGACATCCGCGCCCTGACAAACCGGGACGATCTGGCCTTTCTGACGAGCCCCGACCGGATGACGGAAGCGGAAGGCCTGAAAAGGCTGAAAGAGAGGGAGGAAAGCCATGTTTGACAGACGGGAACGCGGGCTGCTTGCCCTCTCGTTTTTCCTGCCCTTTTTCCTGCTGCTGGGGATCTTTGCCCTGCTGGGCATCGCGCCCTTCGGGGACCGGGTGCTGCTCATCGCCGACGCGCGCGGCCAGTATCTGAGCTATTTTGCCCTGTATCAGGAGCTTTTCGCCGGAAAAGCGGATTTCTTCTACAGCTTTGAAAAGCTGCTGGGCGGCTCCATCAGCGGGCTCTACGCCTACTATCTGGCAAGCCCCTTCAACCTGATGCTGCTGCTCTTCCCAAAAGAACAGCTCGCGGCGGGCTTTGACCTGATGCTGCATCTAAAGCTCAGCACCTGCGCGCTCACCATGGGCCTCTATCTCAAGAACACCCGGGGCCTGCGCCCCGTGAGTCTCCTCTTTACCACGGCCTACGCCCTCTGCGGCTACAACAACGCCTACGCCTGGTGCATCATGTGGATCGACGCGGTGCTGCTGCTGCCGCTGATCGCCCTGGGCATCGAGCGGCTCTGGAAAGAGGAGAAGCCGCTTCTCTATGTGCTGAGCCTTGCTCTTGCGATCCTCAGCTGCTTTTACACGGGCTACATGCTCTGCCTGTTCTCGGTGCTGTATTTTCTCTGGCGGGTCTTTTCCGACACGCCCTCGCTCCGGGAGATCCCATGGAGGAAGCTGCTGCAGTATGCCCTGGCCTCGCTTCTCGCGGGCGGCGTCTCCGCCGTGCTGCTGATCCCGGGCTTCCGGGCGCTGAGCGGGGGCGTGCCGATCTCGCCCTATTTCTACACGGCGAAGTACACCTATCCCGCGGCGCTGCGCATCCTGCACGCGCTCTTTCCGGGACGCGGTGATGTTGACGGCCTGGTGCTGCCCACGCTGCTGGCTGTCGCTGCCTGCTTCCTGCTGCTTGTTTGCGCGGCGGCCTTTCTGCTGCGGCAAAAGAAAAAGAGCTGTGACCTCGCGGCGGCGCTCTTGATCGTGATTCCGCTTATGGCCTGGTTCCAGCTGATCGAGCGGCCCTTCTGCCGGGAGCTGGGTTACCCGGAGTTTCGCTATCTGACCAAGCTCCTGCTGGGCTATGTGCCCTTCTGGGAGTTTTACGGCGGCGGGCCGAACATCTATGCCGGCTCTGCGGCCTTCCTGCTTGGGCTGAGCTTTTTCCTGAACCGCGCCGTTTCCCGGCGGGAAAAGATCGGAGGCGGCCTGCTGCTCGCCGCCCTCTTCGTCTCCGCCTGCTTCTATCTGCCCAATCTGGTCTGGCACGGCTTTGAGGAGAACAACTGCTTCAATTACCGCTGGGCCTTCGTTTTCCCCTTCGTGCTGCTGAACCTGGCTTCCCGCTCCTTTGATGAGCGGGAGGGGCTGCGCCCCGCCGCGCTCCTCCTGCCCTGGGCGGGCGGCATGGCGGCGCTGGGCCTCGCCTTCCTGCATCCGCTGTGGTTCCAGGAAAACTGGATGCTGCTTGCCTGCGCCGCGTTTCTCACGGCGGAGACGGCGCTGCTGCTCCTCGCGCTCCGGGGAAAAAGCAGGGCTGAAGGCCTTCTCTGCCTTGTGGGGATCGCCGCCCTCTGCCTCACGACAGGGCTGAGCTTCCGCGAGCAGTCGGGCCACGGGCCCTCCGCCGAAAGGCTTCAGGCGCAGATCCTCAGCGAGCAGGCGCGCATCGACGCGGCCCGCCCCGCGGACGGGGCCTTTACCCGCCTGCGCAAGGACGGCGTGACCGTGAACTACAACGATCCTATGCTCTTCTCCTACCCCGGCCTGGTGCATTTCAGCTCCGCCGAGAAGCTCTCCACCATCGCCTTTTTAAGCCGTGTGGGGCAGAGCATCTCCCCGGAATACTGGGCCAACGGCGACGCGGGCGAGAGCCGCGCGGCGGACGTCCTGCTGGGTGTGGGGCGCTGCCTGGGCACGGACGACGTCCCGGGCTACACGCAGCTTGCGGCCGGCCTGTGGGAAAACCCCTGGGCGCTGCCGCTCTGCTATCTTGCCGACAGCGGCGCTGTCGGAGACCTTGCGCTGGACGACGCGGTCTGCGAGAACTTCAACCGCATCTTCACCCGCCTCACCGGGACGGAGCAGGCGATCTTCCTTCCCGCGAAGGCCGAGGGTCTGACGCTCACCGTCGAGCGGGCCGACCCCCTCTATCTGCAGAGCTGGAGCCCGGCCATCACGGGCTGTACGGTGTTCAGCGGCGGGGAGACCGTCGCCTCCTTCTCCGACCTGCACTATCCCAACGCCGTATACCTCGGCGCCTTTACACCCGGGGAGACGCTGACGGTCGAGGTCTCGGGCGAGGGAGAGATCCCGGCTGCGCCGGAGGCGGCCCTTTACTACGAGGACGGCGCGGCCCTTGCCCGCTGTGCCGAGGCGCTGCAGGCCGGGGACTGCACGCTCTCGATCCCCACAGCCTCTCATCTGGAGATCCGCACGGCGGCGGACGAGGACAGGCTCCTGGTGCTCACACTCCCGGCGGACGAGGGCTGGACCCTCACGCTGGACGGCGAGAGACAGGAGATCGGGTCGGCCCTCAGCATTCTGATGGCCGTGCCGCTTTCGGCGGGGGAGCACACGCTCAGTCTGCGCTATACGCCCCCGGGCCTCGTGCCCGGCACGATCCTCACGGTACTCTCGATCACTGCCCTCGCCGGCTGGGAACTCCTGCGGAAAAGAAAACAGAACAGGGTATAAGAAAACAGCCTGCGGTTTCATGACCGCAGGCTGTTTCGAGACTGTCAAAAAACTACCGCGATCGCTTTGGAAAACAGAGCCGCGGGGGAGCTCGAGGGGGCAAGACCCGCCTCGAATACAATCAGACGCCGCCCCAAAAGCTTGATTATTCAAGCTTTTGGGAAAATG
>Ga0310697_10002018_pt1 | contig 22309 bp, 17 predicted proteins | sample 172DNAGHGlowgp2_FD_203883 | JGI IMG/M metagenome (GOLD analysis project Ga0310697, IMG submission 203883) | Sheep rumen microbial communities from Palmerston North, Manawatu-Wanganui, New Zealand - 1728 DNA GHGlow gp2 (v2) (version 2) | ecosystem: Host-associated > Mammals > Digestive system >...
CCGACTTCGACATTTACGCTTGGGATAATCGGAGCCGCCTCCGCGCAATTCATTAAAACCACGCCGACCGCGCAGATTAGAAAAAATCGTATCAAATTTTGTTACCTCTTTTGTTTCAATCCACGCCAGTAGTTTAAGGAGCACGACCAGCCTATGTCGCGTTGATTGACTTTTTGTGAATGGGGGATACCGCTTCGCTCCGCCCCCACTCACGCGATAAAGGCTTAGGCTTTTTACTACCGCTTATTTTTGAACAGAGGAATTTTCCTTACTAAATCCGACAAGATGCCGAATTCTTGCGAAAACATATCGCCTTGAGCCATAGATTGCGCGTGCAAATGTTCGATTAAATCTTTGTCGGTTATTTCGCCCAAAAGATTTATGTTGTGGTCAGTCACGCCTAACAAAAATACTCTGCCAGCCATTTCAACTGTGCAGACAGAGCGATTAGGTCCCAATGGTAAATTTTCCAGAACTCTGCCGCCGCTTGCCGACATGCGCGCCGCGTTAAATCGTCCGCCGATGAACCTTGCAGCAAAATAAGCCATAATCAGCACGACGGCAAAGACGGCGAACAAACTAAACAAATAAGCGAGCGTCGACCACCACGAAACGCCGGTTGGTTGAGGGTTAGTCTCTTCGTAGCCCTCAAGATAACCTCCGGCGGCTTGAGCAACAGAGCCGCAATAAATTAAACAGATAAGCACGAACGCAATCGGGATATATATTTTTAGTTTTGCAAACATTAGCCGACGGCTTTGCGAACAGCTTCGAGCACACGGTCTGCTTGGAAGGGTTTAACGATAAAATCGCGTGCGCCCGCTTGAATTGCCTCTATAACCATTGCTTGCTGTCCCATTGCACTGCACATGACGATTTTGGCTTTCGGGTCGATTTTTCTAATCGCTTTAACTGCGGAGATTCCGTCCATTTCGGGCATTGTAATATCCATTGTTACCAAGTCGGGGCGCAGTTCATTGAATTTTTCAACCGCCTTCATTCCGTTTTCGGCCTCGCCGACGACTTCATAACCGTTTTTGGAAAGAATATCCTTGACCATCATTCTCATGAAAGCCGCGTCGTCGACGACCAAAACTCGTACTGCCATAATCCATCTCTCCTGTTTTAAAGATTTTAATTTAATTTCAGTCTAAACACTACTTATTTTCTTTGCAAGGATTATAACCCACATTTTAATAATCGGCAAGCCAAAAATTTTTTCTTAAGATAAATGCGCGGCGCGTTCAGCAGGCGACGCAATTTCAGTTATTCTCACGCCGAAATTTTCATCGATAACGACGACTTCGCCCTTTGCCAGATAATGTCCGTTGATTTGAATTTCAACCGGCTCGCCCGCCAATTTATCAAGCTCGACGATTGAACCTGTCGACAAGTCTAGAATTTCTCTAATCGTCTTTTTCGTCCTGCCGAGTTCAACCGTTACTTGCAACGGCACATCTAAAATTAGATTTATATTGCTCTCGTTGACTTGCACCGGTTCCATTGAAAGCGGCATGAACTGCGCGGGCGAAACTGGCATATTTGTAACTACGTTTGGTTGCATTGGTGAGCCTCCATAGCCATAACCTGGCGGCGGATAATTTTGTTGTTGTGGCGGTGCTTGTTGTTGTTTAGGCGGCGGGGGCGGCGCGGCTTTTTGTTGAGGAGCGGGAGCCGCTTTAGGGGGCGGAGGCGGGGCGGCTTCTTCTGGTTCGTCGTTCATGAGTGCCTCAACCATTTCCTTTGCAACATCAATCGTCAACATTTGCATAATTTCGCTATCAATCAGCCCGTCGACTTCCATACGGAACGCCACGCGAACGACTGGTTCAGTGCTTTTTGCTAAGTCGGTAACAACTTCTTCTGTGCCGAAGTCAACCAGATTAACTTTAGGCGGCGAAATGTCAATTTTCTTTTTGAACATGGAAGATAGGCTAGTTGCAACCGCGCCCATCATTTGATTCATAGCCTCGCCGACCGCGCTCATATGCAGTTCAGTCAGTTGTTGTTCGGGGTTAGTGCCGTCGCCGCCCATCATCAAATCAGCGATAACGGCGGCATCGGTGGCTTGAATTGCAAAGACGTTATTGCCGTCAATGCCGACCGTGTAAGCGACTTCGACGACAAGATATGGCAACGGGTAATGTTGCTGAATAACGTTCATCGGAGCTACGGTAACATTCGGCGTTGTTATGGAAACCTTATGACCGAGCAAAGTTGATAAGGTTGTTGCCGCGCTACCCATTGAAATATTTCCAATTTCGCCGAGCGCGTCTTTTTCTACAGGCGTTAAAAGTTCGTCAGTATCGGGCGTACTAGCAGGCGCACTTTCGCCCGAAGAATTATCGTCATTTGAATCGCCGCCGCCGGCTCCCGATAATAAAGCGTCAATTTCGGCTTGAGATAAATCACTCATCATCGTCATCAGTCGCATCCTCTCCTTTTTGCACGACCTGCGTTATTTGCACCGCCAATTTTTTGCCGAAAGTGCCAGGTCTGCAATAAAATTTCGGATTCGTACCCACCATGCAGGGGAAATCTTCTTTAACTTTGGTATTGAGTTGGAGCACGTCGCCGAACCCCAACGTTAAAAATTCCTTGATAGTAATTTGAACGCGCCCGACTTCGACGACGAACGGAACTTTTGTTTTGTTAAGTTTACGGCGGATAATTTCCGCTTGCCCTTGATTTTCGTCCTTAGCAACCGACGCCGCAACCCAGAAAGTTGTTGTCAATTTCGACATAATCGGTTCCAACACCAGATACGGAATACAAATATTCATGAAGCCTTCGACTTCGCCAAGTTTCGTATGCAACGTGACGATAACAACCATATCATTAGGCGGAACGATTTGCGTAAATTGCGGATTGGATTCAGTCGCCTCAAGGACAGGATTCATTTCCGTGACGTTCGACCAAGATTCTTTGAAACGTTCCATAGCGTTATCAACGAAACGGCGCATAACTGCATCTTCAATTTCGGTCAGCACGCGAACTTTCATTGAAGTATTGCCGTCGCCGCCAAAAACGCGGTCAATATACGCAAAAGCAATTTCCGAGCTTACCTCGAAAATAATATTGCCCTTGAGCGGCGGGACGCCCAAAATTGTTATGACGCTAGGATTAGCAATCGATTGGACGAACTCTTGATAAGTCAGTTGCTCAACCGAAGCAACATCGACATTGACAAGCGTCCGAAGGTGCGAACTCATATAGGTATTCAGAAGGCGGGCAAAACTTTCGTGGAGCATGTAAAGCGTGCGGATTTGGTCTTTAGAAAATTTATCGGGGCGGCGGAAGTCGTAGACCTTAATTTTCTTTTTACTTTCCTCATTCTTTAACTCTTCCAATGAGCCGGAATCTTCATTCGCGGCGTTAAGTAGCGCGTCAATCTGTTCCTGTGTAAGTACATCAACAGCCAAGTCGTTCCCTCCTTACTGCAAGAGGAAACTTGTAATGTAAACGTCGTAGACGGAGCCATTGCCCAAAGCCATATTCAGCGCGTCTTTGAGTTGCTTTTTGAACTCTTCTTGCTTATCAGCGTCGAAGTCTTCAAGAGCAGTGCCGCGCAGGAATTGCGTAGCAACGTCATTAACTTTAATTTCGGCGTCGGGATAAAGCGTGTTAGTCTCTTCGTTTATGACAGCTTTTTTACCAGGATTGAATTCAATGATAATGCTTGCCTTGAGGAATTTTCCACTGCGCGGACCGCCGACATTGACGAGAACGCCTTCTTTCGGGTCGCCGAGCTTAACGAAAATTCCTGGGTCGTGATAACGTTGACCGACGCCTTCTTCATCGCTTGCGCCGCCGGGTATATCACCCATCATCTTTGTCACGACGAATAGCGAAATGCCCGCCGCCAACGCCAAGCCGACGATAACCAGCACGACGACCATTATTATTGTCTTATTCTTAGACTTCGCAGGGGGAACCGCCGGAGCGGCAACTTCACCTTCTATTTCTTTTTCTTCATCAGGCATAATTTTTCCCCTCCAAGATTAAAGTTGTTTTAATGCGCGGCGATACTTCATTACGCGGCGTACGACTTCATCAGCTGATTCTTCGACAATGAATTTTTTTTCGTTGACCAGAGTGATTACGGTATCGGGGGTGGACTCGATTGTCTGGATTAACTCGGCATTTAGGATGAATTCTCCATCCTTTCGCGATTCCGAATTGAACTTCGTTAGCTTAATCATGGATTGACCTCCTGTTATGAGTGCTTTTAATATAAAAATCTTCGCCGCAAATTTTCAAAACCCTTTTAATATCAATTTAAAAAATTTCGCAGGAACATTTTACACTTATAACACGCCTTGTCAATACGCCACTTGATAAATGCGCAAGCCTGTTGTACAATCGGAAAAAATTTTTGGGTGGTGAATCGTCATGAAGCAAAATTTTTACTTAAATAAACTTCTCGCGCTGAAAGAAAATTTTTCAGTCAAAATAATTTCGGGACTGCGCGGCGTGGGCAAGACGACTTTGCTTAAAAATTTCGCGGCGAGATTGAAAGCGCAAGGCGAAGAAATAATTTTCATTGACTGCGAAGAAAATCCTCAGCTGAAAACTTTCCAACAGCTTTACGAATTTGTTGACGCCCAAACCGCCGACCTTGAGAAATTTTATTTGCTTATCGACGAGATAGACCGCGTTGACGAATGGGAAAAGGCAATTAACGCTTTGTTCGTGGGTGCGCCCGCAGAAATTTATGTGACGGGTTCGAGTCAGACACTTGCCGATAAAATTTCTGAACTCCTGCCCGAAAATTGCGACGCGCTAAAAATGTCGCCGCTCAGTTTTGCCGAGTACAAAAAAATTTCATTGTCGGAAAATGCGCTGGATGATTATTTGCTGTTCGGAGCAATGCCCGCTGTCCTAAATGCCGATAAAAATTCTGTGCCGAAAATTTTGCGCGGGCTGGCTTACGAGATAATCTTTGACATTGTTGAAAAAAATTCTGTAAGTGACGCCGGCTCATTCCGATTGTTGACAAAATTTTTGGCTAGCAACGTTGGCAATTCGATTAGCGTCAACGAATTTTTCAGGAGCTTAGACGAATATAATTTCTACAAGGCGAAAAAATTTACGAACGTCGTATTGGATTCGGGGCTTTTCAGCAAAATTCCGCGCTTCGACATAAAGGCGGAAAATTATTTAACTGGCGGCGAAAAATTTTACTGCGCTGACAACGGGATAATTTCTGGGCTTGCGCAAGTCGACGAAAAATTTTTCATAGAGAATGCAGTTTGCAATGAACTTTTGCGGCGTGGCTTTGAAGTGAGTACGGGCAAATTTGGCACGATGAATATAAATTTCGTAGCGACTAAGGGCGACAGGAAAATTTTTATTCAAGTCTTGCCGCCAGATAGTTCGATTACCGCTCGCAGAATCACGCGACCACTACGCGCCCTGCCCGCCGATTGTGAAAAATTTTTAATCAGCATGAGGCGCATTAAAAATCAGGGCGACGTGCAATCCATGACGTTAAAAGAATTCCTGTCGGAAGATTAAAAAATTTTTCCGCATATCTACTTGCAGGAATTCTTCATATAAGGTAGAATAAGCAAATAAAACTTAAGATTTTTTTCACATACAAAAGAGGAGGTCGGTTACGAAAAGGAGATTGAAAACATTTTTGATTTCGCTAAACCCGCTAAGCAACAAAAAAGATAGCTCGCGGAAAACTTTTTTGGGGCATAGAAAGAGTATGACAAAAAAGTTTTTGGGGCATAGAGAGTTATGACAAAAATTTTTTTGGGGCATAAAAAAACTATGGCAAAAAATTTTTTCGGTGTTATAATTGCGGGCATTGAAATTTTGATTTGTATTTAAAGTCGGAGGTGTCCTTTCATGGCAGAACGTGAAATCAAATATCGCGGCTTAAAAACTTTTCAAATATTCAGCGGCGAGATGAAGAGCGTTTGGATCTACGGTTTCTATCTTAAGCGCGGGACTTATGGCGATCCCGGTCCGCAGGCGCACATTTTCGTTTACGAGAACGGTTACGAAGGCTATCGCGTCGACGCGGAGACTATCGGACAATTTACGGGACTTATCGACACCACGGGGAAGGAAATTTACGAAGACGATATTATTTCCCTAGAAGACGGTCGAATGGGCGTTATAAATTTTCATGACGGGTGTTTCGTAATCAACTATGGTAGTGGAACACGTCAAGCACTCTACGATATACAGGATTTGCATATGACGATTTTAGGCAATCGCTTTGAAAATCCTGAGCTACTCGTCAGCGTTATACCGCCAAAAAAAAACGAAAACAGCGCACCAGAACTTCTATCAAGCGAATTTGAACAGGAGTTCATAACAATGGAGTGAGGCAGATGCTTAAAAATTTTTCGATGGCTCTGCTGATAACTTTTCTGCTATCGGGCAATGTGGCGCAGGCTTACGACTTGCCGCAACTAAAACCCGATAAGAAAATCTCCAAGCCCGAAAAAAAATCTATGCTCAAAAGCGACTGGGAAGACGCACAGCTTTTCGAGCAAAAAATAAAAGCGCGTTTGGACAGCGGCGAAATTCTTCCGCCAAATGACCCTGCGCGTGTGCCGTCAGATCAAAACTATGTGTTCATTGGTTTTTACAATGACGCGCCGTATTTCCTTGACAAGTACTCAATCAAAATCAAAAGGAACTCTGATGCCGCGAAAGTCTGGGAGCAAAATATTTTCCCGATAAGCCAGAAATTTTCTCCGCAAAACGCCAAGTCCACTCATCAAAAGTTTTGTCTGCAGGACGGAAAGTTTTTTAACTCAATCAAGGCAAAGGACGCATTAGCAGACGTGACGAACGAAGCGGATAAAAAATTTCTGGAAGAATGTTTTAAAGTCGGATACTACTTTGCCTTTGGAGAAGAGGCGACAGGAAATTAAATATTGAACGTAAAAAAATCCTCGACAAAGCGTCGGGGATTTTTTCATTGTCGTTATTAATTTTTCAGCTGCGAATTGTTTCAAGCCAGACCAAAAGAACGGAAATATCAGCGGGCGATACGCCCGAAATACGGCTTGCTTGCCCGATTGAACGCGGACGAATTGCCGATAATTTTTCGCGGGCTTCGACGCGCAAATTTTTTAAGGCGTTGTAATCGACGCTTTCTGGAATAATTTTATTTTCAAGGCGGTCGAGTTTTTCGGCAAGCTCCGACTGCTTTTTAATGTAGCCTTCGTAGAAAATAGAGATTTCAACCTGCGCGGCGGCCTCTGCTGAAATTTCTGGCAGGTCAAATGCCGTGCGAAGTTTTTCATAAGTGACGTTGGGGCGGCGCAAAAGTTCGGCAAGCGGCATTGCGTTATGAAGTTCGCTAATTTCCAAAGCCGCAAGCTTCTGATTGACTTCGTTGCTCGGCGTCAATTTAATTTCGTTAAGACGTTGCGTCGCCGATAAAATTTCTGCGCGTTTGGTCTCGAAAACTTTCTGACGTTCAGGCGAGGCAAGTCCAATTCTGATAGCGTGCGGCGTCAAGCGCAAGTCGGCATTATCCTGCCGCAAAAGCAATCTGTATTCGGCGCGAGAAGTCATCATGCGATAAGGTTCGTTGGTGCCTTTCGTGACAAGGTCGTCAATCAACACGCCGATATAACCTTCCGACCGTTTCAAAATTAACGGCTCGAAATTTTTAACGAACGCCGCCGCATTTATCCCCGCGATTAATCCTTGCGCCGCCGCTTCCTCATAACCGCTTGTGCCATTCGATTGCCCTGCCGAAAAAAAGCCCGCGATTTTTTTAAATTCTAACGTCGGCTTGAGTTGCAACGGGTCAATGCAATCATATTCAATCGCGTAGCCCGCCCGCATAATTTTTGCCCGCTCCAAGCCTGGTATCGTGTGCAAAAATTCTATCTGAACGTCCATTGGCATTGAAGTCGACATGCCTTGAACGTAATATTCTTGCGTGTTCAAGCCTTCCGGCTCCAAAAATAATTGGTGGCGTTCTTTGTCGGGGAAGCGAATTATTTTTGATTCAATCGACGGACAATAGCGCGGACCAATGCCCTCGATAATGCCGTTTGCCATTGGGGCGCGGTGCAGATTTTTCCTTAAAATTTCGTGCGTGCGCTCGTTGGTGTAAGTCAGATAGCAGTTGACGAGATTTTTAACGGGCGTTTTAGTCATGAACGAAAAGTTTTGCGGAGGATTGTCGCCGCGTTGAAGTTCCATTTTCTCAAAGTCCAAAGTTCTCGCGTCGACCCGCGCAGGCGTGCCCGTCTTAAAGCGCATAAGCTTGACGCCCAAATTTTTAAGCGCGTCTGAAAGTTTAATCGCGGCGCGTTGACCGTTGGGACCGCCGTCAAAAATGCTTTCGCCGATAATTATTCGCCCGCTAAGATAAGTTCCGCTCGCTAGAATCACCGCGCTTGCCAGAAAAGTTTCGCCGGTCTCCGCCTCGACGCCGACAATTTTATTTCCTTCGACCAAAATATTTTCAATTAGCAGTTGTTTTAAGTCCAAGCCGTCGACGTTCTCGCAAAAATTTTTCATGACGGCTTGATAAATTTTCTTGTCGGCTTGCGCTCGCAATGCTTGAACCGCAAAGCCTTTGCCCGTGTTGAGCGTCCGGAATTGAATACAAGTTTGGTCGGCGGCAATGCCCATTTGCCCGCCCAGCGCGTCAATTTCCCGCACTAAATGACCTTTGGCGGGTCCGCCTATCGACGGGTTGCAAGGCATCATTGCTAAATTTTCCAATGATAAAGTCGTCAGCAAAGTTTTACAGCCCAGCCGCGCAGAAGCTAACGCCGCCTCAATCCCCGCGTGCCCCGCGCCAATTACTATCACGTCGTATTTGTCCGCGATAAACAATATTTTTCCACCTCGCAATTTTTTTTGAGTTTAAACCGCCTAAAAAAAACCGTCAAGCTTTGCTAGAAATTTATTTTCTGCTATAATCACTTGACAGAAAAAATTAAAAATTGGCGGTGATTTTGTTTGCAGATAAAAGTTTTTAAGGCTAGCAATATGAAAGACGCTATGGCGGCTATGAAAGCTGAACTGGGAGAAGACGCCGTAATATTGCACAGCAAAAAATATAAAGAAGGCGGCATTTTGGGAATCGGGAGCCGTGAAGTCGTCGAGATAACCGCGGCAGTCGAAGAAAATTCCCTGCCGAAAAAAACCGAGCCGACTCAACTTAAACACCCGACCGTTTTAAATCGCTATAAAACCGACGGTACCGCGCAGGGCGTCGCCGGTGCCGAACAAGCTATCGAAAATCTTTCCAACGAACCAAAAGACGAAATTCCGCGTCCAATCCAACTCGATGAACTCGCAGAAAAAATTTCCGAGCAAAAAAAATCAGCCGACTCTCCTAAAAATTTTGAAAACATTTTACAAGATACGCAAGAAAATCTTTCGCCCGAAGTCGAAGCTTCACCTGTCGAAGAAAATCCTTCGCCCGAAGTCGAAGTTCCACCCGTCGAAGAAAATTCTTCGCCCGAAGTCGAATCTTCACCCGTCGAAGAAAATTCTTCGCCCGAAGTCGAATCTTCACCAGTGGAAGAAAATCTTTCGCCCGAAGTCGAAGTTCCACCTGTCGAAGAAAATCCTTCGCCCGAAGTCGAAGTTCCACCCGTCGAAGAAAATCTTTCGCCCGAAGTCGAAGTTCCACCAGTCGTCAAAAAATCTGCACCTGAAGTCAAAGCTCCACCCGTCAAAAAATCTTCGCCCGAAGTCGAAGCTCCACCCGTCAAAAAATCTTCGCCCGAAGTCAAAGCTCCACCCGTCAAAAAATCTTCGCCCGAAGTCAAAGCTCCACCCGTCAAAAAATCCGCGCCTAAAGCCGAACAAAAACAGCAAGCTACGACTTTCACGCAAGAGCAAATGGCGCAGGCGCAAGCAATGATTATGGCGCAATTTAACCAAATGCAGATGATGCAACAAGCCGCAATCGCTCAAGCACAGGCGCAAGCCGCTGAACAAATTCGCTTGCAACAAGCCGCACAGGCTCAACAAGTCGCGCAAGTTCAATCGCAACCCGCTATCCAAAGCGAAGAAAAAATTAAACACCTAGAAGAAGAAATTGCGCAGATGAAAGCTTTGCTTGCCGACGTTTTAGGGCGCGACTCCAAAAAAAGCGGCGTATCTTTGCACGAAGCCTTGAAGCGGCAAGAGGTCGACGAAGACATTTTAAAGGAAATGGCAGCCAATGCCAATCCCGGCGAAACTCTGGTTGAAATGCACGAGCCTGGCGCAAAAACGACGCTGATTAATTACCTTAGCGAACATATGAGATTTTCTGACGGCATTAAACTCAACCGGCACGGAGTCAGGATTGTCGCGCTACTGGGCACGACCGGCGTTGGCAAAACTACGACGCTTGCTAAAATCGCCGCTAAATTCGTCCTAGAGCAAAGAGCGAACGTCGCATTAATTACCGCCGACACCTACAGAATTTCCGCCGTTGAACAGCTCAAAACTTATTCCGACATTTTGGAATTGCCATTGGAAATCGTTTACAATCCGTCCGAACTTTCCGCCGCTATCGAACGCCACCGCAATAAAGAATTAATCCTAATCGATACCGCGGGGCGCAGTCAGCATAACGAATACCAAATGCGCGAGCTTGAAGAATTTCTGCGCATCAATCCCCGAATTGAAAAACATTTGGTCATAAGCGCGACCACGAAATACACCGACGCTAAGCAGATTATGAATAAATTTTCGCAGGTCAATCCCGACAAAATTATTTTCACCAAAATCGACGAAACCGGCAGTTTGGGAATGATTGTAAACCTTCTGAACGATAATAGATATTCTCTGTCATACATAACGACAGGGCAAAGCGTCCCGGATGACATTGAACGCGCGAGTTCGGAAATAATTGCCAATCTTCTGCTAGAAAAAGTCGAAGAGTAATTAAGAGGTACTGAAAATGTCTGACCAAGCATCAAGGCTGAGAAATTTGGTTGAAGAACGCGCCCAAGAGGATGCAATGGCGCGAGAGATAGGCGAACTTTATTTCGATGTCGCGGAAAATACAAGAGTTATCGCCATAACGAGCGGCAAGGGCGGCACCGGTAAAACTTCGCTTGCCGTCAATCTTGCAATCGGTTTGCAAATGACGGGGCAAAAAGTTATGCTCATTGACGCTGATATTGGAATGGCGAATGTTAATCTTTTAATGGGTTCGGTGACGAATCGCAGTTTGATTGAACTTTTGAACGACGATGTTGAACTTGAGGACGTTGTAGAAAATGGCGTTGCGGGCGTGAAATATATTTCGGGTGTGGCGGCGGTCGAAGCGACTTTGAATCTTAATCGCGCCGAACAAAGGAAGTTGCATAAAAAACTTGGACGTTGCTCCGATTTGGCGAACATTATCATAATCGACACGGGCGCGGGCTTAAGTCGCAACGTCATTGAATTTATCTTAGCGTCGGAAGAAGTTTTGCTGGTGACGACGCCGGAACCCACTGCCATTGCCGACGCTTACGCCGTCATAAAAGCTTACACGACCTACACTGAACGGCGCAATATTAAACTGGTAATTAATCGCGTTCACGAAGAGGAAGATTGCGACGACGTTGCCGAGAAGATTAATCAGACGACGCAAAAATTTTTAGGCGTATCGGTTGATTGTCTGGGCTACATTTACGAAGACAAAGCCGTTTCGGAGGCGGTGCACAAGCAGGAGCCGTTTATCATTGGCAATCCTAAATCGGCGGCGGCGCGTTGCGTTCAAGAATTGGTCAAGAGTTTGCTAAGCGGCGAGAGAATGGGCTCAGTGTCGAGAGGTTGGCGCGGCTTTTTGGATAGATTATTTGGTTATTGATTGACAACAAAAAAACCGTCGAGTTAATCGGCGGATTTTTTTTAGCTTAGCCGTTAAACCTAAGCGCAAACATTGTAATATCATCAGATTGCGCCGCTTTGCCGACATGCGCCGCAACATCGCCGCGAATATTTTTCAGCAAGGTTTGCAAGGGAGCGCGGCAATCGGTCTTGTTCATGAAGTCAATCAAGCGGTCGGGCAAATATTCTTCGTCCGCCTCGTTCAAAGCCTCTGTTACGCCGTCAGTATAGATGAAAATTAAATCGCCCTTAGCTAAAGAAATTTTCTGTTCGGCAAAGGGCACGCCGTCCATTGGTCCCATAACAAAATTTTTCTTGACGTCCAAAAAGTCGCAATGATTTTCTGCGGCGTGATAAATTACCGGCGGATTATGCCCAGCGTTGACGTAAGTAAATTCGCCTGTCTCCAAATCCAACACGCCAATAAAAACCGTCACGAACATCATAGCATCATTATAGGCGCAAAGTTTATCGTTAGCGGCGGTGACGACCGGCGCAAGTCCATTTTTCTTGTAAAAAGTTTCGGCGAAATTATTAAGAATAGTTTTGCTTATGACCATAAACAACGCCGCGGAAATTCCTTTGCCGGACACGTCAGCGACGGTTACGGCTAAATGTTTTTCGTCAAGAAAATAGAAGTCGTAAAAATCGCCGCCGACTTCTTTGGCGGGCGTCATTGTCGCGAACAGTTCAAAATCTGCGCGGGTGGGGAAATCTTTTGGCAACATGCCGTTTTGAATCTCCCTTGCAACGTCAAGTTCAGTGGCGATGCGTTCCTTTTCGGCGGTTTCCTTCTCCAAATTTTTCATGTACATTTTAAGCTCGTCAGTCATAGCGTTAAAGCAAATAGCAAGGTGTTCAATTTCGTCGTCGGTATGGATTGAAATTTTTTTATCGAGATTGCCACTGGAAATTTCGTGCACGCCGGCGGAAAGTTCATTAATCGGCTTAACTAATCGGCGCGAAAGTTTCGTACTCATCAAGAATAAAAGCACCAGCAACAACGCAGGGATTATTATAAAAATTCGATTCACGTAGGAGTATTCCTGATTCAAGCGGTTTTGCAGATTTTTAATCTGCTGTACAAAATAATCGTGCGTACGTGACGTTGCTTTTAAAACTTCTTCTTCGGAAACAATCATGCAGAAAGTCCAATTAATGTCTTTCATTGGCGCGAGGGCTAAATAATAATCTTGCTCGTCGATAGTTATTTGAACGATGTCCGATTTATTTTCGCTAATCGCCTTGGTAGCTTTATCGAAAATTCTTTCGTCAATATTTTGGGTGGAAAACAGAATTTCGCCATGCTCATTTAAAACGAAGTTCATATCGTTTTGCGTGAAATGCTCTCTGTTAATCCAGTTATAAATATCTTCGTTCGAGTAATCAAGCCCGGCGACGCCCGCGAAATTTCCTGCCGCGTCATAAAATGGAGCCGACGCGCCGATTTGCTGATAAGTTTTTTCGCCGTCGCCAGTCAGCGTCATATATAAATCAGAGACGACAGGTTTTTTAGCTTCAGCGGCTTTGATATACCACGGGCGTTTTCTGGGGTCGAAATTGTAAATCCTTTCGTGGGAGAACGGAATATTTTCGTTGAAATTAGCCTTGCCGCTATCGTCCAAAACAATTCTGCTACAGAAATACCAACCTTTCTCCGAGCCGGCAAATGCTGTGCAATTATATTGGCTGTAGTATTTAGAAATTTCTTCTAGCAAGCCGCTGATATTGGCGGCGATAGAAATTTCCTGCATAAAAGCAGGCGTGACATTATCGCGAATATCGGGCGCGAATATCAGATAAGTTTGCCCATTCTTGACAGATTGAGTGCGCGGGTCGGGCAAAGTTTTAGGCGGATGTTTTTCGGGGTTCGATATTATTTCTGTCATTGCCTCCGCCAAAATAGCGGCGTCGTATCGTGCGATTGCCATTTCGCGATTAATATATTCCGCCTTTGCCTTCGCCAGTTCGCCGAGCGTTTGTTTAAGTTCCGCAATCAAAATTTCGTCGGTATAACTCGCACTTTTTTTGCCAAGGTTTACGCTCATCTTAGCCATATCTTTTTGAAGGATTGTTTTAGACATGTAAGAAAAAAGACCGAGTACGAGGAACGTTGCAAGCCCCGTACCCAGCACTAATATCAAAACTTTTTTATGAATGTTTAGTTTCACTATTCTAGCTCCAAAAAATTTACTGCTTGACGAATTTACTGTTCTTGACTTGATAAGTGTCGCTGTTTATGTGGAATGTATCCGCGCTGTAGTCTTTGATGGTTATCGTGCCGCCGTTGAGTTTCAAAACTATTCCGGCGCGTTTAACGTTCAAATCTCTTATCACGGTGTTAATAGTCAAGGTATCTTCGTCGCTGAATCCGTAGATAACATCTTTGCCGTCGCCTTTGTTGTAGATAAATTCGTCTGCGCCGTCGTCGCCCCAGAGGCTGTCATTGCCTTTGCCGCCGGTCAAAATGTCCTTACCTGCGCCGCCATAAAGTTTATCATTTCCTGCATCGCCCGTCAAAGTGTCTGCTCCGGCGTCGCCGTAAATAACGTCCTTGCCCTTGCCGCCCAGAATTGAATCATTGCCGCCCGCGCCATAGAACGTATCTTTTTTCCTAGAGCCGAGGATTACATTTGCCGAGCTGTTGCCCGAAATGTTGACGGCTTTTTTAGCAAGAGTAGCGTCGATTGTGGCGGCGGCAATAGTCGTTGTTTTCTTCGCGTAGAAGCTTGAAGCGAGCGTCGCGGAAGTTTTATTTTCATCATAGAGCACATCAGCGGAGAAAGTTTTAATCTTGCCGCTTTCGTTCAAAGTTATTTCGAGGTCTGCGGCGTCTTTAACGGTCAATTTCTTAGCATTGACTTTGAAGATGACATCATCTTTCTTGGTGTAAGCATAATCAATCGTCGCGCCGTTCAGGCTTATAATATCGCCTTCAGCGTAATTGACGATAACGTCTCTGCCCTCTTTCTTCTTGTAAACGAAAGTATCTTTGCCCGCGCCGCCGGTCAGCGTATCGTTGCCCTTGCCGCCGTTTAGCGTCGAATTGCTTGCGCTTGCGAAGATTTTATTAGCTTTGCTGTTGCCGGTGATTGTCGTAACGCTGGGGGCTTCGGAGGCGTCGATATTTTTTATTTTCTTGTCCAAACTGCTTGCGCTCTTGTTGTCTGCGCCCGAAGTCAGCGTTACTTCCGTCTTAGTGCGATTGAAAAGTTTATGGTCGTCGAAAATGTACGTGTTTGACTTACTGCCGCTAGTGATTGTGACTTTGTTATATTTCGTAGTAATTTTCCCGTCGGAGCGTCTGACTAAGTGCCCGTCAACGATTGTCAAATTATCGCCGTTGCTCATTGCTAGCACAGCGTCATTGTCGTCAAGTGTAACGTCGGAGATTGTGACGCCGGAAGCGAGGCTGATTTTATCGGAGCCGTTGCCGTAATCGGTGATAAAGTCATTGCCCGCGGTGTAAACGAAAGTATCTGCGCCCTTTCCGCCGGTCAAACTGTCAGCACCTGCCGCGCCGTTTAGCGTATCGTTGCCCTTGCCGCCCAAAATGGAATTGGCTTTATCGTTGCCGGTGATTTGAACGGGCTTTGTCCTGCCGAAGGAAATAATTTTTTCAACAGCAGAGCCGACCGTTACGGGTGAATCTGTGCTATTCGTTACGAGTTGCGTATCACTGCCGCCCGTCAAAGAGCCAGCGACATTGATTGTTGACAATAAGTTAGCGTCGTGAATAGTTATGCTACCGTTGCCGACTTTAAAAATCATAGCGTCATCGCTTATCATTGAAGAATACGCACTGCCGACAATGCTTAGCGCGTCGCTGTTGCCGAAATTATAAAGTATGTCGTTACCGTCGCCCGCGTTGTAGACAACAAGATTATTTCCGGTTGATGATGTAAAGTCAATGGTATCGTCGCCGGTGCCGCCCGTGACAGTTGAGCCGGATATTGTTCCGCGAATTGAATCGTTGTCTGCCGCGCCATTGATTTTAGAATTTTCAATTATCCCCTTGATAGTATCTTTGCCCGCGCCGCCGTTAATCGTGACGTTGCTACCTTTGCTGTTAATGTAACTTCCACTATCGCTGGCATTGACTTGGGCACCGTCTTTGTTGTTGTAGATATAATTTTCGTCGTACTTGTGGGGGTCGGTGTCAGTAGTATCGACTGGGCTTGTAGCGTCAACTAAAGTTAAGGTGTTTTCGCCGATGGTATAAATAATGTTAGAGCCGCTCTTAGTGGTGGTGAATTCATTAGTGCCCAAAATGGAAAGAGAAGAGGTCTCGCCGAAACCGTAAATAGAATCGTTGCCGTCGCCCGCTTTGTATTGGAAGACGAGATTTGTACCCCAATTCAAAATGGAGTCGTCGCCTTCGCCGCCCGCGACCGTCAAAGAGTCACCGTGACTATAAATGGTGTCATTACCTTTGCCGCCGTCGATTGTAACTAAGTTGCCATAACTGTTAATGGAGTCGTCGCCCGCGCCGCCAGAAATTGAGGTTGCTGAACCGTCGCTTGAGTTATAGATAATGTCGTTATCGTCGCCGCCGTCGATTGTAACTGAGGCATTGAAATTGGTTATCGTATCAGCCCCTGCGTCGCCGCTTATGGAAGACGCGGAATTGATATTAAGAATGGAATCTTTGCCTTCGCCGCCGGAAATCGTGACGTTCGCGCCGCTGTTGGAAATGGTATCGTCGCCGTCGCCTAAGTCGATTGTGACTGTGGAGGCAAAATTAGTAATTGAATCATTGTCCGCGCCGCCGTTGATTGAAACTTCTGAACTGTCGCTTGAGTTATAGATAATGTCTGCGCCTTCGCCGGCGTCGACTGTCACGGAGGCATTGTAATTGTAAATGGAATCATTGCCCGTGCCGCCGTTGATTGTGATGCTGAAGCCGCTGTTATAAATTTCATCGTCGTCTTCGTCGCCATTGATTGTGACTTGCGAGCCGGAATTGACTATGTTATCAGTACCGGCTTGACCATTCAGCACGACATTTGAGCCGATATTTTGAAGGGTATCGTTGCCCGCGCCGCCGTCAGCTACGACATGGTAACCGAAATTGGAAATGGAATCAGCACCGTCAGCACAACTTATGGAAACGTTGTTGCCGGAATTTTGAACCGTGCAATTTTTGCCGAGCGATTGAATAACCGCGCCGCTAACAGTGTTATTAATAAATTTATTGTCTTCCCTCGATGTGATAAGCGTAGCTTTTGCATCTTCCCCTGAAACGTGCGGCAAAGCTTCCGAGCCGACTCCGACTAAAACTACATTGCCGGTAGAGGCGGTGATAACTATATCGTTGCCGCTCCTAAGTGAAGAATAGGTAGCAGTTCCGTCGCCGATTTGCAAAGTGGTCGTATCGTTGAAACCGTAAATGGTATCGTTACCATAATCCGTAGTGTATTGAATCAAAATACTTGCCGCGCCCGCGCCTAAGCTTATCACGTCAGCCCCTGCGTCGCCGACGATTGAAACGTTGGAAGCACTGTTAATAATCGTATCGTCGCCAGTGCCGCCGTGGATTGTGACGTCGGAAGCACTATTAGAAATGGAGTCGTTGCCGGAGTCGCCATTTATGCTGACTTGCGTCGCAGTATTTTCAATGGAGTCCGCCCCGCCGCCGCTGTGGATTGTGGTTTGCGAACCTTCATTTAAAACGAAGTCATTATCTTCGCCGCTGAAGAGTGAAACTTTCGTGCCGGTGTTTTTGTTATGAATGTAATCGTCGCCGTCTTCGGTGTTTATCGTGGTGTTAGAGCCAGTGTTGTAAATGGTATCTTTGCCATAACCGGTTTTAGCGTTAATACTCGTCGCGGCGTTAAAATATACTTCCGTATTTAATGAGCCTGTCAAGCTGGCGGCACCTTGGAGCGAAATTGTTTGTCCGTCTATGCTGAAGACAAAGTCAGAATAGTTATTAACTGTATTTGAATATGAATAGGAATATGACTTTGTAACATTTTCAATTTTGAGCGTCGTAGTCTCGTTGAAACCGTAAATAGTATCATTGCCGTCGCCAGAGGTGTATTCGATTACATTGTTTAAGGCGTTAGAGCCTAAAGAGATTGTGTCATTTTGTGTGCCGCCGCGGATTGTAACTTTTTCAGCGTTGCTATAAATGAAGTCGGTATCTGAGCCGGCGTGAATTGAGACAGCGGAGCCAGTGTTAGTTATGCGGTCGTTACCTGCGCCGGCGTCGATTGTGACATTGTTGGCGGTATTTGAAACGGTGTCATCGTGGTTGCCCGCGTTGATTGTGACATTGGAGCCGCTGTTAGAAATGGAGTCGGCATTGTCGCCAGCGGAGATTGAAACGTTGGAGCCTTCATTTTCTATTTTGTCGTCATTGCTATAAGTTCCGATTGTGACGAAGGAACCTTTATTGAAAACGAAATCGTTATTTGCGCCGCTATCGATTAAAGCATAGTCGCCTTCATTGGAAATGGTGTCATTATCGCCGGCACTATTGATTGTGGCATATTTGCCGCTATTAGAAATGGAATCGGCATTGTCGCCGCTACTGATTGAGACTTTTTCGCCGCTGTTGGAAATTCTGTCTTCGCCTTTGCCGCCGTCGATTGTGACGGTTGAGCCGCTATTTGAAATGGAATCATCACCTGCGCCGCCGCTTATGCTGATTTTTGAACCAGACACCGAAATAACATCATCATCTGCTCCAGCATTAATCGTAACTGAAGTGACATTATCGGCATAAATGGTATCGTTGCTAGTGGCGGTAATACTTGAGTGTTTCCCATTATTATTGTCCCCAAAGACAAGAATATTACTTCCGCCAGTTAAAGAAATTAAGTCATCACCATAGGCTAAATTATTGTTATGTCTATCGCCAATGATTGTGGAATCGCTAGCGGAACTGTAAATGGTATCGTTGCCGTTTTCGCCCATGACTGAGGAATTTGAAGCAGTGCTATGATTGTAAATTACGTCATTGCCTTCGCCGCCCCAGATTACCATTTTGTAACCGCCGACAGAAGCTGTAATTTCTCCTTTCACAGTGTCATAAATATAGCCATTGTAAATCGTATCGTTATCAGCTTGGCCTGAAAGTTTGCTACCGTTATTATTATTATTGCCATTATTTATAATGAGGTCGGCACCGGCGTCACCACTCATAGAAGGATTGTTGCCTGAATTTATGATTGTATCCGCGCCGCCGCGAGCGTAAACTCCTACATTGCCCCCGTAATTGTAAATTACATCGTTGCCGTCAGTAGAATTGCCACCTTTATCGGTACTGTTATCGTCGCCGAAGATATTAACCTTTGTTGAGGCGTAATTTGAAATAGTGTCGTCACCTTCACGCGCAACGAGCGTTATTTGGGCGGTACTCTCTATCGTTGCTGTGTCGTTGCCAGTAGTGAGTGAAAACGAACCGCTTGAAGTAATGATTGTGTCCATAAAATTATCCTCTCCTTTCCAAAAAAAGAACCTCCGATTTTTTTGCGATTATAGCACAAGTCGAAGGCGTTTAACAGTTTTTATATTAGAATTTCATTTGAATAGGTTAGAAAATTTCTTAATGGTGTCGTCCTTTTTTTCGAGGACTTCGGAGTAATTGATTTTAATGCCGTTTTGGAGTGCGTCAGTTGGCGCGGGCAGATTATATTTTTCGGGCATTTGAACATCTGCGCGGACGGGCACGGTACCGGCATTAGCGACCATTTGTTGAGCCTCTTGCGTCATGAGATAATCGACGAACTTTTTAGCGTTGTCTTTATGTTCAGCGTCCTTGAAGATAGCGACGGGACTGGGAACCATTAAGAGTTCATGCGGGTAAACCATTTTGAGCGGTGCGCCCTTATCGATTTTTCCGGCGGTAATGTAATCGACACCCAAGCAAGCATTCAAGACGCCGTCGGCAGTGTCGTCGACAACTCTGCCGGAACCTTTGCTTTTACTCGCGCCGTTATCGTGCAAGCGGAGGATATATTCCCAGCCAAATTGTTTTTCAAGGAGCGCGATACTCATAAAGGCGGTACCGCTAAGCGCGGGGTCGGCAATGCCGAAAGAATTTTTATAAGTCGGGTCGGTGGCGATAGTATCCCAGCCTGCAGGGTCGGCAGTGACTTTGTTAGTGTTAATGACAATGCCGAGCGTGCCGAGACGCGCCGCAGTAAACGAGCCGTCATAATCGTCGAAAGGGTTTAAGAGTTCGTTGAAACCGACGGGCTGATATTTTTCTAGCAAGCCTTCATTTTTCATTTGATAGAAGTCGGGCACTTCGCTTGTCCAGATTATATCCGCCATAAGATGACCGCTTTGGCGTTCGGCGTCGAGTTTCGCCATAATCTTTCCTGCACCTGCCGATTGCCAATCGACTTCAACGCCGGGATTTTTCGCCTTGAAACCTTCGACAATGCCGCCTATAAGCGATTCTTTCATTGAAGTATAAATCACAAGCTTATTGGCGGATTTTTTATCTTGCGCTTCCTTGTCGGCAGAATCAGAGCCGCCGCAACCAACTAAAAGCAACGCCGCGCAGATTAGCATAAAAACTTTTTTGAACATGAACTAAGCCTCCCTTAAAGCAGTTTTCATTTCGCGAACGTACTCGCCGACAAACTTTGGAGCCGCTTCGCCGTGTTTAGCAATAATTTTTATAATCGCACTGCCAACAATCGCGCCGTCTGAAATTTTTGCCATAGCTTTTGCCTGCGCGGGCGTCGAAATGCCAAAACCAATCGCGCAAGGGATTTTAGTATTAGCTCTGACGGCGGCAATTATCGAAGTTAAATCGGTCTTAATTTCACTGCGCACGCCCGTCACGCCCAAACTCGACACGATATAAACAAAGCCTTCAGCCTCGCGGGCAATCATAGCAATTCGATTTTCGGAAGTCGGAGCAATCATTGAAATTAAATCGACGCCATATTTTTTACACGTCGGCAGGAATTCTCCTTTTTCCTCAAAGGGCAAATCGGGCAGAATCAAGCCGTCAACGCCAATTTCTTTGCACGTCGAAATAAATTTTTCCGCGCCGTAGCTGAAAACGACGTTGGCATAAGTCATGAAGACGAACGGAACTTTCACGTCGCCGCGCAGGTCTCTTACCATGTCGAAAATTTTATCAGTCGTGACGCCGCCTTGAAGAGCGCGGGCATTAGCCGCTTGAATAACGACGCCTTCGGCAGTTGGGTCGGAAAAGGGGATACCGAGTTCGATTAAGTCGGCACCATTGAGGGCGGCGGCGCGAACAATAGCGGCAGTCGTTTTCAAATTCGGGTCACCGCAAGTTATGAACGGGATAAACGCTTTGCCCTGCGCGAACGCTTGATAAATCTTACTCATGCTAATAATTTCCTTCCGTTTTAAACTTTGCTAGATGATAGCACAAAAAAAAAGCCCTGACAATTAGTCGGGACTTTAGGCGGCGATTAGTAGGAATTTAACTTTGTCGACGAGCCAATCATCTATCGAGAAGCCAAAAGAAATTTCAGCTTTAGGCGCGTGGCGTTTGAAAAGCTTGGAAAGTTTCTGCGCCTCTTCCAACGAAAAATTTCCTCTGGTCGCAGTCACGTTGAATAAAATTTTCTTAGCGGCTTTGAAGTCGTCCGCGGTAGTTTCTGCGTGTTCAAGGGCTGACTTTGCGGCTTTGACGACAGAATTTTTCCCGTCGCGCTCGCTGTAACCCATAATCGCGCCCGAATTTTTTACAAGGTCGGCGATTGCTTCGACATCAATTTTAGGTTGACCGGGCAAAGTCACCACGTCGATAAAATTTTTGACGACCTTGCAGGAATCGTACTCAAAATTTTTGCTCGGCAACTTTATCAGCGCGTCGAAAATAATTTCGTCTTCGGCGTCCTCAAAATTTCCGCCGGCAATAAAAATCACGGGCACGCCAACTTTTTTAGCGCAATGCGCCGTCAACGCGACCGCCTTTATATTCTCCCAAACTTCATCGGCGACTACGAAAATTAAATCCGCGTCTCGAAGTTTTTCCGTCAAAATTTTTTCATCGTCCGACGTGAGCAATCTAAATTTATGGCACGCCTTGCAAGTAGCAAGGTTTTCAACGTCATTCCTGTCGACCGCCAAATAATTCACGCCCGATAAATTTTGCTCCAACATATAATTAAGGGCGGAAAGCCCGCCCGAATTTTTTTCAATGGTGTTGACGCCCACGACTTTAACTTTAACAAATTTATTTTCAAGCATGTTATCAACCTTCCGTCCGAATTATTTTCTGCGGCGATTGCTCATGAAGTCCGGAATTATATTTTTGAATGGATTATTAAATTTCGGCTCTTCTTCCCGTTTAGGTTGCGCAGGTCTGTTATAAGGTTGCGGCTCTTGGCTCGGCTGATTGTAAGTTTGATTAGGCGGCAGGAATTTTGTTGCGGGGATTTCTTTTTGGGCAGGGGCGGATTCTTCTTCGCCAAAGCGCGTCGCAATAATCGTAACGATAATCGTATCGCCTAAAGTTTCGTCGACGCTGACGCCAAAAATAATATTTGCG
>Ga0310697_10002019_pt1 | contig 22306 bp, 18 predicted proteins | sample 172DNAGHGlowgp2_FD_203883 | JGI IMG/M metagenome (GOLD analysis project Ga0310697, IMG submission 203883) | Sheep rumen microbial communities from Palmerston North, Manawatu-Wanganui, New Zealand - 1728 DNA GHGlow gp2 (v2) (version 2) | ecosystem: Host-associated > Mammals > Digestive system >...
TATCGTGATTGGTGGTTTCCTTGCATTCGCCCTGTCAATCACCGCTGGTATCTTCATGGTGAAGCTCGTCAATCTCTTCTCGAAGAAGAAAATCAACCCGCTGATTGGCGCAACAGGTCTGAGCGCAGTGCCTATGGCAAGCCGTGTCTGCAACGACATCGCCACCAAGTACGACCCCAAGAACCACGTGCTCAACTACTGCATGTCGTCCAACATCTCTGGTGTGATTGGTTCGGCTGTGGCTGCAGGTGTGCTGATTTCGTTCCTGCAATTCGCTTAAAACAAGCATAGCATTAGGGGATGGCCAACAAGCATGGCCATCCCTTTTTTTCATTTAAAAGCCAAGAATTGAGCCTCACCTGACGTGTTCTCTTACGGAAGAATACGAACAAGCTCGATTCTTCTCTCACCAAATCATGAGTTCGAGCACCAAACATATCAAAGACGAGCATATCCTGCCCCATCCTCTCGTCGCCATCATTCCCGTCATCGTCCTCATCTGTCTGCTGGCACAAGTGATTTACCTCTTCGGCAGCGACTCGCTGACGGGGGGTAGCCAAATCGCATTGCTGATGGCCATAGCTGTCTGTGTCTCCATCAGCATGTGGGTATATCATGTGAGATGGAAGACTTTCGAACGCCAAATCATGAAGACTATCGGCGACGTGTCGCCCACGCTGCTCATCCTACTGGCTGTGGGTATGCTCTCTGGGTCATGGATGATTAGCGGGGTGGTCCCTACGCTCATCTACTACGGTGTTCAAATCATGTCGCCCAGTTTCTTCTTGGTCTGCTCGTGCCTCATCTGCGCCTTGATATCAGTGGTGTCGGGCAGTTCCTGGACCACTATCGCCACCATCGGTGTGGCGCTGCTCGGCATCAGTCATGCGCTCGGCATCTCTGAGGCATGGACTGCTGGTGCTATCATCTCGGGTGCGTACTTCGGCGACAAGATGTCACCCTTGAGCGACACCACCATCCTGGCGTCTTCGAGTTCTAATGTCGACCTCTTCGTCCATATCCGCTACATGGTCTATACCACTGTGCCAACCTTTCTCATCGGGCTGGTCATCTACTTCTTCGCAGGATTCGGTGGCGAAGGTGATGCTTCATCACAGGTGGCGCAGTATACGGAAGGCCTGGACAAGACCTTCAATATCTCGCCGTGGACCTTGCTCGTACCAGTATTCACAGGCATCCTGATTGCACGCCGTGTGCCATCGCTTATCGTGCTGTTCTCATCGTCCATTCTCGCCGGTATTATCGCATTGTTGCTTCAACCCCATATCCTGATACAAATAGGCGGTGGAGATGGTTTGTCTCAAGCCTCGAGCATCTGCCGCGGCCTGGCCATCACCTATTTTGGTAGCACAGCGGTAGAGACAGGGTTCGCTCCCTTGAACGAACTGGTATCCACCAGCGGTATGGCGGGAATGCTCAACACCATCTGGCTGATTCTGTGCGCCATGTGTTTTGGTGCCGTCATGGTGGCGAGCCGCATGATAGAGAGCATCACGAACGTGATTGTGAGTTGGGTGCGCAATCGTTTCAGCCTTGTGGCATCTACGGTCTGCACCGGACTGTTCTTCAACATCTCCACAGGCGACCAGTTCATCTCCATCGTGCTGACGGCCGACATGTACCGTGAGACCTACCGCAAACAGGGCTACGAGCGACGTCTACTGAGCCGCACCACAGAGGATGCCGCTACCGTCACTTCAGTCTTGATACCATGGAACACTTGCGGTATGACGCAGGCCACCGTCTTGGGTGTGGCCACCCTGACTTACCTCCCCTATTGTTTCTTCAACATCCTAAGTCCCCTCATGGCGCTGTTCATGGCCGCCACAGGGTGGAAAATCAAACGTGAAGAAACACCTTTGGATTCGGTGGCTCAAGAATAAGATGATGTACAATCCCAATATCCGCATCAACATTAAAAAGAAAAGGATGATATGTGCAGACCTGAACTCATAGTGATGCTTACCTATAACGACTTTACCGTTTCTGATGCCTCAGCGATTTTCGAACGGTGCAAAGAATCGAAAGCCTGTTGTTGGGGTATGAAAGAGCATCCCTTGCCCCCTCAAGAGATGAAACAATTGTTTGCTAAGATGAAATCATACGGGAAGACCACATTCCTTGAGGTGGTGGCCTATTCCGAGGAGGAAGGCATGGCTGGAGCCGAACTGGCCGCTCAATGTGGTTGCGATGTGCTGATGGGTACAAGTTTTGCAGAATCCATCAGTGACTTTTGCCGTGCAAACCAGATACGATATATGCCTTTTGTTGGTCATGTGAGCGGACGACCCTCTGTGCTGTCAGGGAGCGTGGAAAACATGGTGGCAGAAGCGCGTGAGTATGTGGCTAAAGGTGCATACGGCATCGACCTGTTGGGCTACCGCTACGATGGCGATGCCTTGGGGATGATACGCCAATTCCTCAACCAAATAGAAGTGCCTGTATGTCTGGCGGGAAGCATCGACAGTTACAGCCGATTGGAAGAAGTCAAGTCGGTGGCACCATGGTCTTTCACCATCGGAAGCGCTTTCTTCGACGAGAAGTTCCTCATCGGGAATGAAGACAAACTGGCATCTCAACCCAACCGATGCGGAGAAGACAACCCCCTACCCCGGTCCTTCACCTTAGATGGGAGGGAAGACCGGTATGCTCGTTTTTTCAGACAAATTGACCTTGTATGCGATTTTTTTGGATGATAAACAATTGATAGGAGAGAAGAGATTTAAAAGGCTTCATTGTTGAGGCTTTGTTTAGATATCATAATAACGAGAGGAAATCTTTTAGAATCATCGATATACAATGGGAAAGAAACAAAATGAGGTAGTGGATTACTACGACTCGATAGCATCAAGTTACGATGAAAGCCGCTTCGGCAATAGTTACGGACGTTTCATCGACGCCGAAGAGCGAAAAGTGATGGACCAACTCATCAATACCAAGGCAGAAGAATTACGGCTCGACATGGCATGTGGCACAGGACGCCTAACGAACTATGCCACCCATGGTCTGGATGCCAGCGCTGAGATGATGTCGCACGCCATGAAACGGCATTCTTCGGTCCAGTTCAAACAGGCATCGGCTACAGACACCGGCTTTCCCGACAATACGTTCGATGTGGTATATTCTTTCCACCTGCTCATGCATCTTGACAAAGACACCATCAACCTGATTTTCAAAGAGGTACACCGCATTCTGAAACCAGGAGGACGTTTTATCATCGACATCCCATCAAAAAAACGGCGCCAACTGTTCCATCACCGGCAGGCATCGTGGCATGGTGGCATGCAGATGACAACCGAAGAGGTGGAGCGTATGGCTACGACAGCCAATGACGAGCCATCTGATGAAAACCACACGAAAGGGCTTTTTTCCTTGAACCGCACCTTTGGTGTCATGATGCTGCCTTTGCACCGTCTGCCGGAACGTATGCGCAAATCATTGCTGAAACTCGACTACTCAATGGCTAACGGATGGATGAAGGAATATAGTTCGTATCTCATTTGTGAACTGATAAAACGCTGAAAGAAATGAGCAAGAAACTGTTTTGCGAGATTTGCCCCGCCACATACGCCATCTCGCTTCAAAAGGAAATTTGGAAACGGCGACTGAAGAATATGCTGGGCAAGGAACGTTTTGCCACCCACAGGCAAAGCGAAAAACTGGATGTCTTGGTGTGGGAGGTCCATAACAACATGATTAAAAGAGGTCCCGGCATCGACGAAAGGTTGCAACAGAACAAAGCCGACAATATTCGGTTGGCATGCTCACGTATCAACGGACTTGTCATCCAACCTGGAGAGACCTTCTCTTTCTGGGAAATGGTGGGCAAAACTTCCAAGAAGAACGGTTTCTCTGAAGGAAGGGTCATCGTCAACGGCAAACTGGTGGCCGGTGTAGGCGGTGGACTCTGCAATCTAGCCAACAGCCTCAACCTCGTTGTACTACACAGTCCGCTCACCATCACCGAGGTGCACCACCATTCCGATGCGCTCGCACCCGACCCCGGAGGCAAAAGAGTGCCTTTCAGCGCCGGTACGTCGGTCAACTACAACTTCATCGACTATCGGTTCCGCAACGATACGCAACAACCCGTCCAACTGTGCACTTGGTGTGAGGGCGACAACCTCTTCGTGGAACTCTGCACCACCGAACCCTTTCCCGTCACCTTCCGCATTGTCGAGGAGGAACACCATTTCCATCAAGAATCAAACGGCAAGTTCTACCGTGTGTCGAAAATCTACCGTGAGACTCTCGATCGCGCGACAGAAGAGGTGAAGACTAAGGAACTCATCTGGGACAACCACTCCGAGGTGATGTTCGACTACAGCCTCATACCCAAGGAGCTGATAAGGTGAACTGACTACTACTTATAGATACCGAGGCCTTTGGACCAGTCGAGGCGGAAATAACTGTCGAGGAAATAGTCGCCACGGTATTTCTGTAGGGGAAGGAACATGGACACACAGCCAACAATAGTGGGGTCGACGCGGGAGTTGTTGCCCTTGAACGCGGAATAGAAGAAATCGGTGGAACGGGAATAGACGACAGCCTGGTCGAAAGCCTGCTTCCAGACGGCATAGTCATCACTCGACAACCATTGGAGCATCACTGAGTTCATGTCGTAGAAATCAGGATAGCAGTTGTCGCGGTTGTGACGGCATACGTCGTAGTTGAAATAGTTGTTGGTCTTGGAGAGGTCGAGGTCCTCCAAACTGTTTTTGTACTTGGCATAGACCCTTGCCGTGGCATCGGCCAGTTGTGGCAACCCGGCGGTGGAAATGACGGATAGCACCGAACCATATATTCCATTGCAATAGTACTCGTAATAGGCATCGACAATGGCATTGTAGTCGATTTTATCGGCTGCCATGAGCGGAACAATCTTGTCGTAGGGTGCTCCCCTCGCTGGTATTTCGTTTGGCGCTCCGATGACATACTTGGTGGCGTTCCTCAACTGATAAGCCACCTCAACAGTCTGCATGAAACAACAGTCGAAGAAGATGAAATCCACCTTACCGAAAGACTCCACAACTGATGCCAAGTCGATGATGCTCAATTCTTCCTTCGTTGGGTCAAACTCAACGTTTGAGACCTTGTTCAATCCGTTGTCAATACCAAACGAGTATCTACGTGAAGGCATCATCGTGGCTTCGTCCTGATTTCTGCCATTCACCGCGTTTTTTTCTTTTTCGATGGTTTGCCAACCAGACGCGTGCGACCAGAAGACGATACCGTAACTGTCGGCGCTGTGGTTGCGTCGTGCATAATCAAGCACATGGGCCAATGTTTTAGGGTCACACGAGTTGAGGTCCCCATCGTACTGTTTTTCTGGCACAAGGGAAACAAGGTCTGTGGCTTCGGTCTTATTGTCGATGGTGTAGATTCGGGGAGTCTTGATGTCGTCTATGTATAGGAGGAGGCAGTCGTTGTCGGTCAACGATTTTGCACCCTGTATCATCTCATAGACATCAGCAGCCAAAACATTGTTGAGTGTGTTCTCGGCTACGATATAGGCAATGATAGTGCGGGAAATGGTCCGGTCGCTGGGGGTGTCGTCATCATCACTTGAGCAAGAAACGAGTACAAGTGCGAATAATAAGACAATCAGACACCAGAACGCCCCTTTGTTGAATCTTTTGTACGACTTATTGTTCTTCGCCATAGTCAAGACGTTTGAAAGCAAATGTCTCTTGGTTAACCGACTGAACAACAGTATTCTCTGCCTTCAGGTATTTCCCCATAAGTTTCCTCCTTGCTTTAAGCGCTTTCTTGAGTTTATCATAGTAAATCACACTGCATGTGCGGTTCTCCAGTCCAAGTGTCTGCTCAAGAAATTCCTTGAACTGATAAGAATACTCCACTCTACGCTGGAGGAAATTCGTTTTCTTCGTGAAATGCACGTTATCGATTCTATTGACCTCGGTAATATAAACGAGAGAATCACCAAAGGCAGCGCCAACACCAATGATGTAGGCAGGTTTCATCACCACATTACTCACCTGCTCCTGCACCACATTCATATTGGTGTCGGCGGAGTCTTTCACTTTCCTGTCTTTCTTCTTGCCTTTTCTGTCTGACTTGTCTTTCTTGTCTTTCTTGCCAGCCACATTGGTTGTGGTTTGTTCAGACATTCCGTCCGTTTCCGAAGGATTCTGGGCATATCCGCTCAATGCCGCAAAGCAGAAAAATAAGATGACAAGATATTTGAATTTGCACATATCAGTGTTTCTATAAAGCCGTAAATGATTTTCTCGGGTGCAAAATTACGAATTTCTTGTCAAAAATTGCAATAATGCTCCCCAAAAGGACGAAAAAGAGTTGTTAAAGTTGCTAAAATAACTGCCTCGCTTCCGTTTAACCAAAAACTAAAAGCTAAAGACTAAAAGCTAAAAGCTAATTAATAAACGCCTCGATGGCAGTGTCTTTGGATGTCTTGCGCAGTTTGCGGAGTGCCTTGTCACGGATTTGACGCACCCTTTCACGTTTGAGTCCGAGCCGCTGCCCTATCTCGGCCATGGTGAACTGCTCCTCGCCAATGCCGAAAAACATCCTGACCACTGCCTTTTGGCGTTCGTCAAGGCTGGATAACGACTGCTCAATGTCGTTAAGGAGCGTATTGTTCGTGAGGAGTCCATCGGCCATGGGAGCATCGTCATTGACCAGCACATCGAGTAGTGTGGTGTTCTCACCCTGTGCGAGCTTGGCGTCAACACTGAGCGGTCTTCCGTTGCTGACCGACTCGCTGACTTTGTCGCTCGACATGTCGAGCATGATGGCAAGTTCCTCATTCGAGGGCCATCGCTCGTTGCTCTGCACGAAGTGCTTCGAGGCGCGGTTGATTCTGTTGTGGGTGTCAACTTGCTTGACGGGCACCCTCATAATTCCGGCTTCTTCTGCCAGCGCCTGAACGATAGACTGACGTATCCACCACACAGCATAACTGATGAAGCGGATACCTCGGGTCTCATCAAACTTCTCGGCTGCCTTGATGAGTCCGATATTGCCTTCGTTGATGAGGTCCTGCAGGGGCAGTCCCTGGTTCTTGTATTGCCTTGCAACGGAAACAACAAACTTAAGGTGCGCCTTGATGAGTTTGTCGCGGGCTTGGATGTCGCCTTGTCTGCTCTTGGCTGCCAGTTCCCTTTCCACTTCGGGTTTCAAAGGCTGTTCACTGGCTATCTCGCGTAAGAAGCGGTCGATGGAACCGCCTCCTACTGGCATCGTATTTGTCTTCTTCTCTTTGTTCATAGTCGGTCAACTTTTAATGGGGATAGAATCCAATCTCATGAGGATTCACCTTTTACGTTGGCAAATATACAAAAGTTTTTGGAAGGAAAGTATATTTTGAATGAAAAACTTCAGTGTAAATTTGAGTTCTGTGAATTATAATCGTTTTTGATTTTAGATGAGAAGGTCTAAAACCCGAAGAACGCTACCTCGTAGTCTACCGCGGCCAAAAAAAGAGAATGTCTTTGGCCTGTTCCGCAGCATTTCTATGATAACGGTTCTTATGTTGAATCGTTCACAACCTAGTTAGTGGAAAGTGATATCAGAAAACAAATCTTCCAAGATGACTGTCTGGTTGACGACGCTGGCGTGCTCACCTCTTGAGATTCCCATGGTTGTCACCATCACCAACTGAATACTATGTGTCTTGTCATGCATCTTGCTTGCAGCATAAGCGTCTATCTTGTTCAGGATATTTTCTTCATCCGAGAGTGTGATGGCGTATTTGCCTCCTGTGAACTTCATCTCGCAGAGATAATCTGTCCTATTTGCCTTGCTCTCCAGCAGCAGGTCAATCTGTGCGCCTTTCCCGTCAGGACTTTCTCCACTCCAGCAATAGTTTCTGTCAATGGATGCAACACGCAAGGCCTTTTGTATTTGGGGGAGATGTTCTATGCAAAGCAGTTCGAATGTATCTCCTGCCCATGTGTAGAAAGTCGGAGTGCCATGGATGGAGTTCCACATTCCTGCTTTTCCCTGCTTGTCTTGGACAAAGCGGAGGTAGAACAACGAGAAGAAGTCTATCAGCTGATAGACGGTTTCCACCCTTTCCTTTCCATATCGTGGATATGACCTGATGATGCCTGACTCCAACAGGTTTTCAAGCAGTTTCGTGAACGAACCTCCACTCTTTATCTTCAGGGCTTCGCGTATTTCCCTTTGTGTCATTCCATAGAACTGTGTACCCAGTACTTTCACAATATCTACGTACCTTTCCTTGCTTGCATACAAACCTGCATAGACATCGCGGAACTCCTGATGTATCTTCTCGTCGGCAAAGAATATGCGGTCGATATTCTCGGTGACGGTCAGGTTGTTTCTAAGCTTGTCAAGATAGAAAGGCACGCCTCCCAAGGCCATATAGCTGACGCACATCTCATAACGTGAAAGACGAAAACCGTTGCGTTTGTAATACTTCTGACATTCAGCCAAAGTGAACGGGGCCAACTTGATGGTCTCTGTCAGCCTGCCATGAAGTCCACCATAGTCACGTATCACATTGTCGAGCATCCAACTCGTGGCCGAGCCGCACACCACCAGTATGATATTGCGCTGGCTGTCGGCCCATGAGTTCCAGAAATACCCCAGTTCCGCTATCATTTCCGATGATTGCGGACCGGCCATCCAAGGCAACTCGTCAATAAGGATGACTTTGCGACGCGAGCGTGTGCCTTCAAGCAATTTTCGCAACAACAGGAATGCCTCACGCCAGCAAGTAGGTCTTTCTGATGATGCATCGAGTCCGGAGAGTATCAGCGAGTCATAGAAATGATCCAATTGCAGCTTGCGATATGTCATGTAATTCTTGTCACCGTCTTTCATATATGTTCCGACGGCTGTAAAAACAAGCCTTTTTCCATACACTTCGCTGACGAGAAATGACTTGCCTATGCGCCTGCGGCCGTAAATGGCTACAAACTCTGACTTCCTGGATTTATACAGGCGTTCGAGAACCGCTATTTCCGCTTCCCTGCCGATGATGTTAGGGTAATTCATACAGAATATATTTTTATGCCACAAAGTTACAATTTTAAACGGAAATGCCATCTATTTCTTCTTTAAAAATCAGCGAAAACGGCAAATAAAAATTGGTTTTCGCTGATTTTTCAAATATTAAAATAGGGAAAATGTGGGCTTTCGGCCAAATCCTCATCGTGCAGCATTTCAATGGGTTTCCTGATGGTTGCATCCAAATCCCAATCATCTATTGGCACATCGGGCAGGAGGAGCGTGCGGTAGTGGGCAAGAAGCTCGTGGACGGTAGGCATGAGCGAGTTGAGCAAGTTGTAGTCATCTGTTCTCAATGCCGTACAGATTTTATTGAAGGTGCTCTGCAACTTCTTGCAAGTGGACGACCCGTTGTCGGAGCTTCTGGCGTATTTGTCACCTGAGGTAGTGAACCAGATAAAGTGATAACTGGTTCCATCAAGCGTCGTGTAGTCGGGGTCGAACTGGGCAGAGGTGTAAACCGCTAGTTTGTGGAGGCTCTGGATAGAGTCGTAGGTGGCTTCAGTCACCTTCATCTTGTGGGTATGGAACGACACCTTCCTGCCTTTTTTCTTGCTTCCATTCCAACGTTGCTCCAGATATACTAATGCTGTATCTTGGTTGCTATAGGAAAAGCCGTAAGGAGGGGAAAAGGAGGGATTGGCAAGAAACAGGTGCTCGTATCGAGGATGAAGCGCTCTCATTTGGTCTCGTTTCTTCTCGTAAGAGTCGTATATCTTTTCCCTTTTCTTGCGGAGTTTCTCCTTGTTTTTTGCAGAAATGGTCGGCTCGTAATAGCCCGTCCACCATCGTTTTGCCTCTTTGTCGCCTCCATATTTGAATGCCTCGATGAAAGGGACATTGAAGTCACGTCCTTTCCTGTAACGAGGAAAGCCAGAGGCGGCGAGCAGCCGGTCTGTTCTCTTGATTGCGAGTGGTTGTGCAAAGGTGCTGGTGGCAAAGAGTGTCAGCAGCATGAGGGTAAGGGTTCTTTTCATGAGTCAGTCTTTTTGTTGATAACGGTCCTTATGTTGAATCGTTCACAGCTCAAGGAGATGATTATATCGTAAGGTTGGTTGCTCGTGAAGACCAAAATGGAAATATGTTTTATGACCATGAGTTCACGGACATGAAAAAAGTTGGTGCTTCGGCAACCGAACGAGAGGGAACCAATGGTACCACATCTCCACACCAACTGTTTGCAAATATAGTAAAGTTTTTGGAGGATTCCAAACTTTCGTTCAGAAATTTCACAGAAACAAACGGCGAGCGTACAAAAGATGTTGACAATCCTTCTGCGTTGATAACGGTTCTTATGTTGAATCATTCACAGCTCATTTCATGATTTTAGTCAAGAAAAAGGAGATTTTATCAACAATAAATAAGTAGGTAATCAAAATTTTCTGCAACTATCATCCAATTCTGACTACCTACTTTTAGATAAACAGTTCTGATATAACGTAAGATGGATTAATCTTCGTCACCACCCATGATATCCATGATTTTTCCAAGAGAATCGAGTGATATTTTACCTTCCATCACCATCATCTGACATTCCTCTCCTTCGGCAGAAACAACGATAAAAGCCTTGGCATTATCTTCATCGCCATCAATAAAGATAATATTTATTTCATCGTTTTCATTGCTCTCTACCAGTTTGTTGTACTTAGACTCCATCTTGGCAGCTTGTGCGAGAAAGTCTTTCTTGATGGCCTCGCTACTCTCAGTGAGTTCAAGCACCTTCATGCACTCAATGTTTTTCATGACAGCCTTAGACTGAGCGTCAGCGTCGGAAAGGGCCACACTCAACAACGCTTTAGAAAGTTCTGTAAACTCAACGCCCTCCTTGTCCTTGAATTGGTTGATGACGTCTGTGTAAGTCTGGCAAAAAACAATTTGGCAAGTGAATACCAATACCAATAATACAAATAGTTTTTTCATAATTTTCATAATTCAACTTTCGGAAGTAAAAATGGAAGTAAAAAAGGAAGTAAACTCGCTTCGCTCTTGGGAGTTATGTGCTATGCACAGGACAATAGCATTGAATTGCCGTAGTATCGTCCAGCACGAAAGTGCTTAACTTCCAGCCAGCACGGCTGGCTTAACTCCCTATTTAACTCCTTTTTATAACTTCCGAAACTTCAGTTCATAATTTTAATATTATATAAGTTTATGAGTCAGCTTATGCCTAAAGCCTAATCTTAATTAACCCACACGTAATTGGAAGAATAAGTGTGCTGTTCGACTTCGTCGTTTACGATGCGGAAATAACCCATATCGATGTGTTCAGGAGCCGATTCTATGTACCAGAAAGTGACGTTCTTGCCGTCGTCATCTGCAGAGATGATGCTCTGGTAGGGATAATCGCCTTCCATATCAACTGCCCACATGGCCTCACCACCATCCACATCAGTGCTCTCCATCTTACCAAGGTGGAGTCCTTTACGCGAGAGGAACACCTGCATGGCATAGGCCTTGTCACCCTCATTCTCGAACATGACGGTGTAGAACTGGTACATGTCTTCCTCAATCTTACTGTTCAGCCTCGATTTCTTAACTTTCTTTCCTGTAATCTTCTCTAACTCTTCCACTTGGTAAGGGGGAAGAGGCACCACTTGCTCCTCTCCATCTTCATCGTAAGTGGTTTCCACCCCTTCCACTTTCAAGGGTTTGTGGGTTTGGGCGTATTCCTCAGTCACCAGAATCGCCATGTCCCATCCATTTTCATTCACGCCGCTCTCGTTTCTGTAGCGGAGGTACTTCATGTGTTCGTCGCGCTCCGCGCCTTGCCATCCCATGGCAATAGTGTTCTCCTGACCCTTGTCGAAGTTGGCGGACACGAAACTCACTTTCTTGTCGCCATCAGGAGTACGGAGGACGGTGTATTCTTCCATGTGCTTCTTGAGCATCTCGAAGAAGGCGCTCTTTTCTTTCTCTTGACGTTCCGCCAGTTCTTTCCACTGCTCCTCTGTGAAGTTGGCATAGTCGGCATCAGGGTCTTCCGCGGATTGATAACCAATAGGTGCATACCAGTCGGGGGTCTCGTAGTCAGAGATGACCAGCAGAGGCTGGTCGGCGAATTCTGAGGCCTTCTGCACAGCGGCCTCGGCGTCTCCCTTTAATGAATCTATAGATTCTCCATTAGATGTACTGTTCTTGGCGTTTTTGTCACCGCATGACGCCAGAACTATCATTGCCATCAGGGCATAAACAAGTTTTCTCATAAGTTGAATAATAAAGGTTTATAATTATAATGTGCAAAAGTACACGTTTTTTTTCTGAGAATACAAACAAATAGGGAAAAAGAATGATAAAATAATAGTCGGCCGTCATAAGAATAATAAAAAAATGTTATATTTTTGCCTCATGAAATCTTGAAACCAACCTTTTACTGCCTTTAATATGCGACAAAAGTGTAGACTCATCATTATTGCCATGGGGCTTGCATGCTTCACCCCTACCCTCTACGGCCAGGAAGTCATTGACGAGAGCGAGATGAACAACAAGGAAATCGCCACCAATGCCATCGACGCCATCAAGGGACGTGTGGCAGGAATGCAGGTGGAGACCACTGGCAACGCGCTGAGCGCGGTCCGCCTCCGCGGTACGACCTCCCTGAGCGGTGGCAACGACCCTCTGGTCATCGTCGATGGTGTCATGGGCGACATCAGAATGCTGGAAAGCATTCTTCCCACCGACATCAAGAGTTTCAACATCCTGAAGGACGCCTCCGAGACCGCCCAGTACGGCAGTCGAGGTGCGGCGGGCGTCATCGTGGTCAACACGTAGCAAGGAAGCGAGGGGGAAACCCGCCTGACCTACAACACGTCGTTGAGCATGTCGCCCATCTACAAGCGCCTGAAGATGCTGGATGCCGACACTTACCGCTTGGCCATCCAGCAATTCAACATGGGCATCCTTGACAAAGGATACAACACCGACTTCCAGAAAATGATTGACAGGACGGGCTTCACACAAAACCACCACTTGGCACTGACTGGCGGCAATGAAAGCAGCAACTACCGTGTGGCTGTAGGTTATTTCGACGGCACAACGGTCATCAAGGGCCGTGACGAGAACTCGCTGTTCTCCAACATCAACGTGACGCACAAGATGTGGGACGGGTTCATGCGCATCGACCTCGGTATGTTCGGCTCCATCAATAAGAACAAAGGCATCAAGGACGAACAAAAGCTCTTCTATTCCGCTGCCGCCTTCAACCCCACCTTCCCCAATCACCCCAATGCCGACGGCGGATGGGATGGGTATGGAGCTGCCTCACAAATCGATAATCCCAATGTGCTACTCAACGAAAAGAACGACACGAAAGTGGGCAACCTCGCCCTCCATGCACGACTCACGTTGCAGTTGCTGAAAGAACTGGACTTCACCCTATTCGGAGGCTACACCTACAACAACACAGAGAACGGAATATCCACGGCAGGTGATGCCAGTCGCTCACAACTGCGCAGGGAATTCACCATGGGCAACGCCACACTGCGCTTCAACAAGTCGTGGAACAACCACACCCTGAAAGCGACAGGCCTCTTCGAACTCAACCACGAACTCTTACAGGGGTTCAACGTAGCTGTAGCAGAGATGTCCACCGGACTTGTGGGCTATGACAACCTGTCGGCCGGTTCTATCCGTCCGTGGGACGGCACAGCCTCGATGAAGGAGACATCGAAAATGGCATCCTTCATGGGCAAGGCAGAATACGACTATGCCGACCGATACAAGATGGGATTCACGCTGAGAGCCGACGGCTCGTCGAAGTTCGGTTCCAACAACCGCTGGGGCTACTTCCCCTCCGTATCTGCCTCATGGAACCTCCACAACGAACAATTCATGAAGTCCGTGGACTGGCTGAACGAGCTGACGCTAAGCTGCGGCTACGGACTTGCCGGCAACCAAGGCGCCATCGACAGTTACACTGCGATGCGGCTGCTCCGTCCAAATGGCATCGCTGCCACGGGCATCAAGCCCATAGCTACCTTCCAAGAACTGACGAACGCCAACCCCGACCTGAAATGGGAAGTGACACGCACCGTGAACCTCGGCATCAACACCAAAATGCTCAACGGACGACTGGTGTTCACCACCTCCATCTACAACACCAAGACCACCGATATGCTCTATCCCTATGCTGTGAGTGTACCGCCCTTCAAGTACCCCACGATGATGGCCAACCTCGGCAGCATGCGCAACACGGGTATCGAGTTCTCTATCGGCGGAACACTTATCGCCACCAAGGACATCTCGCTGAACATCAGCGCCAACCTGACATTCCAGAAAAACAAACTGGTGTCGCTCGGGGGCAACTATAAAGGCGAGGAACTCTACGCTCCGACAGAGATTGCCATCGCCGGCGTGAACGGAGCGGGACTGCACGGCGACAACCAAATCACCTTCCAGGTCATCGGACAGCCACTCGGAGTTTTCATGCTTCCACATTCGGAAGGACTAGAGTTCTGGGAGGACGGAATCACCACCTACTACCTGACAGACGGAATGCGAAAGGTCCGCGGACAAGCCATCCCCAAAGCACTGATGGGTTCCAACATCTCCTTCCGCTACAAGGACTTCGATGTGGATATCCAAGTGAACGGCGCTTTCGGCCACAAAATCTACAACGGAACGAGCCTGCAGTATGTCAACATCGGTTCACTGCCTTTCTACAACGTGCTCGCAAAGGCCGCTGAGAAGAACATCTACGACCTGACCATCACCGACTACTGGTTGGAAAGCGGCGATTATGTCAACATCGACTACATCACACTTGGATGGAGAATACCGCTGAAAGAGAACAAAATCGTGAAATCGATGCGTATGACATTGACAATGAACAACGTGGCCACTTTCACCCATTACAGCGGCCTCACACCTATGATCAACTCTTCCGACATCAACAGCACAGTGGGCGTGGACGACAAACGCACCTACCCACTCTACCACACTTACACACTGGGCGTTTCTGTCAATTTCTAAATCCTTTCACGTTATGGCAACCAAGAAAACACTACTAACGATATGCGCCGCTGGCATACTCTGCTGCGGCTGCTCCGACTATTTAGAAGAAAACCCCGAGGGCATGCTGACCGAGGAACAAGCCTTCCGCAACTTGACCCAACTCAAGAACAACGCCCTTCTGTCAATCTACAACTATATCGGCGGTAACGCCAGCAGCCAGGGCCTCCAAGGAACCGACCGCGGAGTATATGACCTCAACTCGCTGACCACCGACGAGCAGATTATCCCCATCCGCAGTGGCGACTGGGAAGACGGCTACCTTTGGTACAGACTGTTCCAACACACTTGGGGCAGCGACGAGGAACCTTTCATCAACACATGGAACTACCTCTTCAAGGTCATTGTGATGACCAACGAGGGCATCGAACGGATGGAAAACTACAAGAAAGGCCACGCCGAGGAGAGCATGAAATTGAATTCCTACATCGCTGAACTTCGTGCGCTTCGCGCCTTGTTCTATTTCTACGCAATGGACCTCTGGGGACGTGTGCCACTCATCACAAGCACCGGCATCAAGACGAGCGACATGACCCTCTCCGACCGCCGCACCACCTTCTTGTTCATCGTGAACGAGTTGCAGGAGGCACTCCCTTACCTCGAGCCCATTCAAAGTCCTATGCCGTCATCGGAATACTACGGACGCATCACGTACCCTGTGGCAGTTTTCCTTCTGGCCAAACTCGCACTCAACGCCGAGGTCTATTACGACAATGACTGGACCGACGACAAACGTCCCGACGGAAAGGACATCTACTTCACGGTCAATGGCGAGAAAAAGAACGCCTGGCAAGCTACGGAGTCCTATTGCAAGCAACTTGACCGCTTTCATACCACGACGCTGTTATACAGCGCCAATTTCTCCGTCCACAACGAGACTTCGGTGGAGAACATCTTCACGATTCCTATGGACCCGACGATATACAGCAACCAATACGTCTATTTCTTCCGCTCACGTCATTTCAGCCAGGGCAATGTGCTGGGCGGAAAGTCGGAGAATGGCACCTGCGGAACCGTGACCGCCATCAAGGCTTTCGGTTACGGCACCGACCATGTGGATTACCGTTTCTATGATTGTTTCTATGCCGACACGGTGTATCAAAATGGGCAAATGGTTTATGATGAGGATGGCGTGACCCCACTGGTTTACCATCCATTGGCCATTACCCAATACGACCTCTCCGGTCTTGCTTACGAGAAGACGGCTGGAGCGCGTATCAAGAAATACGCGCCAGACCCCACCGCCCGCATGGACAGCAAGCTGATCAACAACGACATCGTGCTTTTCCGCTACAGCGACGCGCTGCTCATGCGTGCCGAAGCCTTGGTGAGAATGGGTAATGGAGAACTCGCATATCCTTCTTTCTCTGAAGTCCGCAACCGCGGTACCTACTCTTTCGACACCATCCCGTCTGTCATCACGCTCGACATGATTTACAAAGAGCGTCTGCTGGAACTGATGTGGGAGGGATGGCGTCGTAACGACATGATTCGTTTCGGCACCTACAACACCGCTTACGACCTGAAAGATTACGCCGAACACGAGGCCGACGGTCACACGATTGTCTTCCCCATCCCCACTGCACTTTTGCAGATGCACCCCGACTGGAAACAGAACCCTGGATATTGACACGCATCTTTCCTACATAACTTCTCTTGTATATCCAAATCAAATATAATCGATAATTATGAAAATCAAATACTTATTGCTCTGTTTCCTTTCCGCGCTCTCAATCACCGGCAAAGGGCAGACACTTCGCCTCGATGCGACACAGAAACACCAATACATCACTGGATTCGGAGGTTTTGTGTGCTCACCGCAGTTCGGCTACAACCACATGAGTACGACAGAAATCAAGAAGGTGTGGGGACCGACAAGCACGGTGGGCTGCAACATCATGCGACTCTACATCCCCATCGGCAGGAACAGTTGGCAGCAGTCGCTGCAGACTGCCAAAACAGCCAAACAGATGGGACTCATCGTCTTCGCCTCGCCTTGGGGACAGCCTGCGGAGTGGAAAACCAACGGCACCTCGAACGCCAAGAACAGCGACGGGACGACGGGGTCGCTGAAACGCGAGAACTGGGCCGACTATGCCAAGTACCTTGAGGATTACGTACAGTACCTTCGTAAAAATGGTGTGGAACTCGATGCCATCTCCATCCAGAACGAGCCTGACTGGCCTGCTGAATACGCCGGCTGTCTGTGGAGCGCCTCCGAAATGGCAGAGTTCGTCAAGACTTACGGCAAGAGCATCAGTTGCAAGGTAATGGCGCCTGAGACCCTTGCCGTGCGAGATGACTACGTAAACGCCTTGAACAAGAGCGATGTGCTTGACTGCTTCGACATCTACGGCGGACATCAGTACGGCGGCATACAGTCGGCATACAAGAACCTCATCAAGAAAGGCAAGGAGATATGGATGACGGAGTATCTCATCAACTGGAACGAGGGGCAGGCCACATCACGCGCATTCGACTTCTCCAAAGACTTCTTCAATTTCTTCAGCGCCATCAATGTCTGCATGCTAGGCGACTTCAACGCATGGATTCACTATGCCGCCAAACGATTCTACGGCATGCTGGGCGACGGCCAGCAAGGCACATCGAATGGAACAGTGACCAAACGCGGCTACATTATGGCTCACTTCGCGCGGTTCGTCACTGGCATGACCCGTATCGACGCCACATTCAGCGGTGCAGCGCTTGAAGGTTCGGGGTATCTTTCGCAAACCGGCGACACGGTTGTGGCTGTACTGGCCAACAAAGGTGACACGGACTGCACCCTGAATATCGACCTGCCGTTCTACACCACAACAGGAAAACTCTATACGACAGGGAAGTCGAGAAACTTCGCGGCAACCGACATCACGCTCGAACAAGAGACTTGCCGGCCCACTGCCAACATCCCTGCACAGAGCGTCGCCACGGTACTCTTCGTCCGCAGCCGTGACAGGCAACCTTCCAACATGAAGGGCTCCGCCACCCACTTCAACCGACTCGACGACATGGAACCTACCAGAAGCGTCTTCGGAAGAACCTACAAATTGTCTGGCAAGAGCGTGACCTTCGACCATTCCAACCCGCTGATATCATCGAGAACCAACACCGCTGGCGGGTATTTGGCACTCAACGACCGCTACGACAAGTTGGTGATGCACATCAACAAGGTGACAAGCAGCATGAACTACACGGCTTCGGAAACTACCTTGTTGTATGTCAACGACAAGGGGGCCCTCTCCAGCCACAACTACGGCACAATGGATTTCAGCAGCAGAGAGAACATCGAACTCATCTTCGACCTCTCGCCTTCTACCCTTGCCGACGGATGCAGAGGACTTGTGAGCCTGACTTGCAACAACTGGTCCTCGGTGCTCACCATCTCTTTCGGCGAAGTCTATCTGGGCAGCAGTTATGCCGGAAAACTGAGCGGCGATTACGTGGAGGACGACAGTTACGTGATTGATTACACCAACGACCCGTCGTGCACCAGCATCGACATGACGGCGGTAAGCCAATTGCCATCCAGCCTGCCTTGGATGGAAGGCAGCAACCGAATGGTTTATGTGTCGGAGGGCAGTGGTCTGTCTGGCGACAACATTGTGACTGACGGCAAGTGCGCCCGCCTGTCGTTGAGCGACACTGGTGGCGACTTCCACCCTGCCACCACAGTGACAGCCGACGAAGCGGAACTGACCCTAACCGACATCGGAGGGCTGAGAATGTTGGTGCTGCCTTTTGATGCAGACGTGCCTGAAGGCATCTTGGCCTACACATTCGACGCCGACCTGCACCTGCAACCCTGCAACACCATCACTGCTCACCAGCCTGTGCTTGTGGCTGGAGAGGGACGTGCCGTCTTCAGCGGAAGCGGTGAGGTGACTTATGTCAACAGTCCGCTTGATGCCACCCTGCGCGGCACTTATTGCACCACAACCCTTCACGCCGGCGATTATATACTGGCTCAGCAAGACGGACAGTGGGGACTGAAACGACTGACTGCACCCACCACACTTTTGCCTTTCGGTGCTTATGCCAACCTTTCGTCAACGGACGACTTCATTCCGCTCGACTTCGACCCAACAGCTATCAACCGCATCACAACCGACATACCTGAGACTTCCGACACCTACAACCTGTCGGGACGGAAAACAACTGTCAACGAGCGCGGCATTGTCATCCAGAACGGAAAGAAGATGCTACGGAAATAATCCAACAAGAACGGCTATTACAGATTTTCGCGGCTGCGTGATGGCAGCCGCGAATTTTTTTCCTCGTTTTTCTTGGTCGTTTATGAGATTTATTATAATTTTATACACGATTTCAAAATGGTCATCATATCTATACGTGACCACAGAATCAACCTTACATTAACCATTAAAATAAGTAGACTATTATGAACGACTATTTTGACAACTACATACCCGAATATGACCCCGAGGCCAGAGATGTCGGTGGCTACCACGACGACGGGTATGACGAAGAAGACGACCTCTTCTCTGACGATGAAATCCGCGACCAAGAAACAGGCTTCTGCTCCCGCCCACCCAAAAAGCGCGGCCACAGACGTTGAGGAATACCTAGAATCTCCTAGCCCCTATGCGAAAGAAACAACTATACGACTATCTGATTGACTACTTCAGCAGGGAGATGCCGGAGGTGGAGACGGAACTGCAATATGAGAACCATTTCCAACTGCTGGTGGCTGTCATCCTGTCGGCGCAATGCACGGACAAGCGGGTGAACATAGTGACACCTGCGCTGTTCGCAGCCTACCCTACAGCCGAGGCCATGGCAAAAGCCACTACAGACGACTTGCTGCACTTTATTCATTCCGTGAGTTATCCCAACAGCAAGGCAGAACACATCCTCGGCGCCGCCAAAATCGTGGCCGAAGAATATGGTGGTGAAGTGCCCTCCGACATGGACTTGCTGATGCGACTCCCCGGTGTGGGCAGGAAAACGGCCAACGTGGTGCAGGCTGTGGCATTCGGCAAGGCCGCCATGGCGGTCGATACCCACATCTTCCGCGTGAGCCACCGCCTTGGACTGGTGACCAAACGCCACACCACTCCCTACAGCGTGGAAATGGAACTCGCCAAGAATTTCCCGCCTGAAATCATCCCCAAAGCCCACCACTGGCTGTTGCTCCACGGCCGATACGTATGCACAGCTCGAAATCCCAAGTGCGCAAAATGCGGCATCGCTGAGGTCTGCAAAAAGATTTTATGATTATTTAATGAGATACATTTTGTTATTTGGCAAGAAAAAGATTAAATTTGCAAATCGTAAGTGGGAGATTTACGCAGACAACAGACCTGCGTACCCAGTAAAACACCACAGGCAAGATGCCTGTATACCTTGTTGATCATCGCGGGCGAATGCCTGCGTACCAGTAAAAACACCGCGGGCATGATGCCTGTGCACTCTTGTTTGTCCAACCAATGGACTCTTTTTGGAACAAAAAATAACCATTTAGAAACAAATAACAAACATTCAAAAAACAGAAAAGATTTATGAATATCAACGATTACAACTTTGCCGGCAAAAAGGCAATCGTACGCGTGGATTTCAATGTCCCCATCCAGAACGGTAAAATCACAGACGACACTCGTATTCGTGGCGCAGTTCCAACACTTAAGCTGATTCTCGAGAAAGGCGGCGCTCTCATCATCATGTCGCACATGGGCAAACCCAAAGGCAAGGTGAAACCCGAACTCTCCCTGAAGCAGATTGTTCCTGCCGTTAGCGAGGCTCTTGGTGTACCCGTTCAGTTTGCTGACGACTGCCAGAAGGCAGATGCACAGGCTGCTGCACTGAAGCCAGGTGAGGTGCTTCTCTTAGAGAACCTTCGCTACTATCCCGAAGAGGAAGGCAAGCCCGTAGGCGTGGAGAAAGGCACACCCGAGTACGACGAGGCTAAGAAGGCCATGAAAGCCAGCCAGAAAGAGTTCGCCAAGAAATTGGCCTCTTACGCTGACTGCTGGGTGATGGACGCTTTCGGTACAGCTCACCGCAAGCACGCTTCCACAGCCGTGATTGCCGACTATTTCGACAAGAACGACGTGATGCTTGGCCTCCTGATGGAGAAAGAGGTTCAGGCTGTTGACAACGTGCTCAACAACATCAAGCGTCCGTTCGTTGCCATCATGGGTGGTTCTAAGGTTTCCACCAAGATCGGTATCATCGAGAACCTGCTTGGCAAAGTTGACAAGCTCATCCTCTGCGGAGGTATGACTTATACATTCATGAAGGCTCATGGCGGTGAGATTGGTAACTCCATCGTTGAGCTCGACAAGCTGGATGTAGCTCTTGGCGTAGAGAAGATGGCCAAGGAGAATGGTGTAGAGCTCGTGCTCGGCGAGGATTCCGTATGCTGCACAGGCTACGACTTCTCCACATTCTCTGTGAAGCCAGGCGCTGAAATCAAGACATTCCCCTCCAACGCCATCGAAGCTGGTTGGGACGGTCTTGACATAGGTCCAATCAGCCGCGAAAAGTTTGCCAAGGCTATCGAAGGCGCAAAGACCATCCTTTGGAACGGTCCTGCAGGCTGCTTCGAGTGCGAGGAGTTCACCGCTGGTTCACGTGCTGTGGGCGAGGCTGTGGCTAAGGCAACTGAAGAGGGTGCTTTCTCTCTCATCGGTGGTGGTGATTCTGTAGCATGTGTCAACAAGTTCGGTCTTGCCGACAAGGTGAGCTACATCTCCACTGGTGGTGGCGCTCTGCTCGAGGCTATCGAAGGCAAAGTGCTCCCAGGTATTGCCGCAGTTCAAGGTTAAAACCAGAAATCCCGGGCCATTCGGCTCCTGAACAATAGAACGGGGGTGCGCCTCGAAATCAGGCGCACCCCCATTTGATATTTAACAGATTATTAGATTAGTAAGACCTCAGCGCATTGCGCACGCAAAAAAAAGGCCATTCCCAGAATGGACAACAACTCTCCTTTCATCCCTAAAATGAAAAGAATCTTATTCGCAGCACTCCTGCCCCTGCTATTGCTGACAGGCAACACTGGCTGCAACCATCCGCGTCCTGCTGCCGCCAACGACAGCATCGACAGTCTTAGTCTTCGTATGGGACTTCTTCCCACACTCGACTGCCTGCCTTTCTACGTAGCTGAAGAGAAAGGCATTTTCGACACTTTAGGCCTCGACATCCGTCTCATCACCTACAGTTGCGCCATGAACTGCGACACCGCTTTCTTGCGACATCACCTCGACTGCTCGGTCAGCGACATCGTGAAAGCACAGGTATGGAATGC